>Ga0334890_1005894_pt1 | contig 10035 bp, 8 predicted proteins | sample GraSluR1_MG_3_FD_207220 | JGI IMG/M metagenome (GOLD analysis project Ga0334890, IMG submission 207220) | Sludge microbial communities from methane-producing bioreactor in Wageningen University, Netherlands - Granular Sludge_31_08-R1 | ecosystem: Engineered > Bioreactor > Anaerobic > Unclassified... | reverse complement strand
AAGTGTCTGGAGATATTCATCATGGAAGGGGATGCCCAGCGCACCAACACCATCCGGAAGTTATTCCAGACCAGCAGGAAAATGGACTATGTTAAACTGGTATCCATTTAATTGTATTATATAACTGGGTTTGCTGAGCTATCCTGAATTTTCGCCCTTTTCACATTTTAACCCCAGAATGAGGAATAGAAACTGACCCTCATGTAGTTATAAATAGTTATCTTAACAAATTAAATTATGTGATACTACTATTTTTCAAGGGAGATCTACAAGTATGGGTGAAGAATACAATCAGGTTGGTAAAGAACTCCATCAGAGCTCAGAAATATTATTATCCATCTACAACTTAAATCCAGATGCAATCATCTTCACCAGGGTTTCCGATGGTAAGTTTTTAGATTGTAACCCGGAATTTCTCAACAAAACAGGATATTCCCGGGAGGAAGTGATAGGACATACCTCAATGGATCTTAACCTCTTCAGCCCTGAGATACTCCAGACCTACATTGACGCAATCAAGAAGGAAGGTAAACTGTTCAATTTTGAAATGAGAGTCAGAAAGAAGGATGGGACATTCTTGGATATCCTGAATTCTGCCCGGTTCATAGATGTGGATGGTGAAGAGTTCATACTCAGCATCAGCAGGGACATCACCCATCGAAGGAAGAGGGAAGAAGAAAATCAGAATTTGATTGAAGAGCTGGACGTGGCCAATGAGGAGTTGAGATCCTCCAACGAGGAGCTTCAATCGGCCAACGAAACCCTCCGGGAAAACAGTGAATTATACAGGCAATTCTTCAACAGCCCCTTGAATGGTTTTGCACTCTGCGAATTACTGGTGGATGATGAGGGAAAACCATCCGACTTCATCTACCTGGAAGTGAACAAGACGTTTGAAGACTTCACCGGATTAACCCGGGATGATGTTTTAAATAAAAAGGTTACCGAAGTACTGCCCCCAGAAGAAGCCGCTGAACTCATTGAAAAGTATGGTAGGGTGGTGTTGGAGGGTGAAAAAGCACATTTTGAACTACCCCGCCCATCTTCCAACAAGTACTATGAGATTTACGCATTTTCACCCAAGGAGAGGCAATTTATCGCCCTGATCATGGATATCACCAGCCACAAGGAGGCTGAAGAAAAGGCTTTAAAGGCCCAGAAGGACTGGGAAGATACATTCTATGCCGTACCTGATTTAATTGCACTGGTCGATACCGACTATAATGTTTTACGTGTTAACCGATCCTTGGCAGACAGGTTACACGTTAAACCAGAAGATTGTAAGGGATTGAAGTGTTACGAGTTAATCCACGGCACCCATGAACCGCCCCTCATCTGTCCCCATACACTTATGATGGAAGATAATGTAGAACACACCCGGGAAATGCATGAAGACGATCTGGACGGTGACTTTATAGTCAGCGCATCTCCTATCTACAATGAAAAACAGGAACTTATTGGTGATGTGCATGTCTTACGTGATATAACCCAGCGTAAAAAAGCGGAGTTACGTATACAGGGAATGTTAGAAAATGAACAGAGCCTGACTGAGGAGTTAAGGGTGTCCAATGAGGAGTTGCAGGATATCACCGAGGAACTTCAAACCTCCAATGAAGGACTGCAGTCCACCACCATAGAACTGCAGAAGGCCAATGAGAAACTGACCTCCTACAAAGATTCCCTGGAGGAGGCCATTGAAAAGTTGGAAATCTCCAACAGGGAACTGGAGCAGTTTGCCTATGTGGCATCCCACGACCTTCAGGAACCCCTGAGGATGGTCTCCAGCTTCGCCCAGTTGCTGGAGAAAAGGTATAAAGGAGAGCTTGATGATGATGCCGATGATTTCATCGGATTTATAGTGGAGGGAGCCCAGCGGATGAAGGACTTAATTGACGATCTTCTGACATTTTCCCGCTTGTCCACGGCATCCCGGGAATTCCGGCCAACCAACATGAACAAGGTGTTAGAAGATGTCCTGTTGAGTATCAAACCATCTGTAGAGGCGGAAAATGCCACTATCACCCATGATGATTTGCCCACGGTACAATGTGACCCTTCACAGATAAGGCAGCTTTTCCAGAATTTAATCTCCAACGCCATTAAATTTCATGAAAAAGCACCGGAAATCCATATATTTGCCGAGGAATCCGACGGTAAATGGCGGTTTGGTGTCAGTGATAATGGTATCGGCATCCACCCCGACCATCAGGATAAAATATTCGACATCTTCAAGAGACTGCACACCCGGGAAGAATATGAGGGAACCGGAATCGGACTGTCCATCTGCAAAAGGATTGTAGAAATCCACGGCGGGGATATATGGGTGAAATCAAAGCCAGGGGAAGGTTCAACATTCTACTTCACCCTTCCTAAAAGGTAGGGATTGGTTATTTTTTTTTACAAGTTTGTTTGTTAATTTTTATATTGATATTTATTAAATTTCTACCCAAATTATACTAAATATTATTAAGATTATTTTTAAATATTAATAAAATCATAATATCAAAATATGGCAAGGATCAAGAAAAATAGATTGGCCCTGGTAATCATAGTTATAATTACCACCGGCATAGTTTTAGGTTATCTAGCGGTAGATAGAATTAATACTGAGAATGGAGTAAATCCGACAAATCCAGGGGAGAAGATAGGTGTGATCGTAAGCATTGCCCCAGAAGTGGAATTTGTAAAGGCGGTAGGCGGAGACAAGGTTGATGTAACTCTTATGGTGCCTTCCACTGCTGATGTGCACACCTATGAACCCTTACCCTCCCAGCTCAGCAAGGTGTCCAGCGCCCAGATGTACGTGATGATAGGATCCCAGTTGGAATTTGAAAATAACTACATGGACAAGCTTAGATCATCCAATCCCAACATGTTGGTTGTTAATTCCTCAGAGGGGATAGAGTTGATACCCAGTTCTGAGGGAGACGAAACAGAAGAATCCCATGAGGGTGAAACAGCCGAAACTCATGAAGATGAAACAGAGGACCACCATGAACATGGAATAATGGACGCCCATGTTTGGACCAGCCCACGGAATGCCAAGATAATGGTGAACAACATCTATGAAGGCCTGGTTGAGGTGGATCCTGAAAATAAGGAATATTACCAGAAAAACAGGGATGAATACTTGGCGAAACTGGACGAACTCGATAGGAACACCACGGAACTCTTAGAAAATAAAACCAAACCCATACTGATCTACCACCCTGCCTTTGCCTACTATGCCAAGGATTACAACCTGACTATGACCGGGGTTATGATAAACGACGAGGAACCCTCACCACAACGGATAGCTATGATGGTGGACATAGCCCAGGAAAACAACATCACTGTGGTCTATGTGGAGCCCCAGTATGATCCTAAATTCATGGAGACCATAGCATCCCAGATTGGGGCTGAAGTCCTGTTTGTCAATGACTTGGACGAAAATTACCTGGAGAACATGAAGAACGTGGGCATAGCGTTTTCTAAATCATGATAAAGTTCTAAATCATGATAAAGTTCTAAATCATGATAAAAAGTAAAAAGGAGAGATAATGTCATTAAACGCCCTGGAGATGAAGGATGTATCTTTCAGCTATAACCATCAGCAGGTCCTGGAGGATATCAACTTCACCATAGAGGAGAAGGATTTCGTGGCCATAATCGGCCCCAACGGGGGTGGGAAAAGTACGCTTTTAAAGATAGTGTTGGGCCTTTTAACCCCAGATAAAGGTGAAGTCAAAGTTTTTGGCAGGGAGCCGAAGAAAGCCCTGGATTTAGTGGGCTATCTCCCACAACATACTCATTTTGACCTGGATTTTCCCATAGATGTTTTTGAGACCGTGTTGATGGGCAGATATCATGGTATGTTTAAAAATTATACGTCTGAAGATAGGGAAATAGCATTACAGGCGTTGAAAGATGTGGATATGGAGAGATATAAGGACAGGCAGATCAGCAGGCTGTCCGGTGGGCAGATACAGCGGGTGCTTATTGCCCGGGCACTGGCCCGGGAGCCGAAACTACTCCTCATGGATGAGCCCATGGCCAGTATCGACCCGGAGATGCAGAATTCCTTTTACCGGCTCATTTCCCATTTAAAGGATAGGATGACCCTGGTACTGGTAAGCCATGATGTGGGAACCGTCTCCATGCACGTGGATAAGATCGCCTGCTTAAACCAGAAACTGTACTATCACGGCCCGGCTGAAGAAGCGGGGGAGGGATTGGAGGAGATCTACCACTGTTCCATAGAACATATCAGCCACGGGATTCCCCACAGGGTTCTCAGGAAGCACTGAGGTATAAAAACCATTTGTTTGATTGGTAAAACAAATTATTTTGTTTGATGGATAAAACAAAATTTATCGATAAACCAGAGTTTTAATGATAACAGAAATTTAAAGGATAATCAGAGCTTTATTAATAAATCAAAGTGGGTGTTGAAACCTTGTTTGAATTTATACAATATGATTTCATGCAGCGGGCCTTCATAGCAGCTATTCTTGTCAGCGTAGCCTGCGGGGCCGTGGGAACCTACGTGGTTATTAAGAAAATTGTATCCATGAGTGGGGCAATCTCCCACGCCGCCTTTGGAGGAGTAGGACTGGGTTACTTACTTGGAGTAAACCCAGTGGTGGCGGCCATACCCTTCAGCATAGTAGCCGCCCTCTCCATGGGCGCTGTCCAGGAGAAAGTGAAAATAAGTGAAGACACGGCCATAGGGATACTGTGGAGTGTAGGAATGGCCCTGGGAATCATCTTCGTTAATTTAAAGTCTGGCTACGCCCCGGATCTCTTCAGCTACCTCTTCGGGAGCATACTCACCGTCTCAAACACCGACCTATATATCATGCTGGTCTTAGACCTGATCATTTTAATAGTGGTCTTCCTCTTTAGGAGGGAATTTCTGGGGGTGTCCTTTGATGAGGAATTCTCCAAGGTGGTGGGATTGCCTTCTACCCTCATCAACATGCTATTATTGGCGCTGATAGCCCTGAGCGTGGTGGTTCTCATAAAAGTGGTGGGTATCATCCTGTTGATAGCCCTCCTGGCCATACCGGCGGCCATCTGCAAACAGTACACCTATGACATACGCAAACTCATGATAAGCTCCACGATTATTGGGGCGATCTTAACTTCCCTGGGACTGATATTGGCCTTCCTCTTCAACCTTTCCTCTGGGGCTACCATAATACTCGTACTGGGAGCAGCTCTATTTATTTCCTATTTCATCCAGGAATGAAAAGAGAGATTATTTCATACATCAATTAAAGAGGAGATTTTTTATACCACCAGCAGTAGATTAAGAACAATGAAAAGGAGCTTATTACCTGTTTGTCTGATGTTAATTTGCCTTTCTGTGGTTCCCACCGTATACGCTGATGTTATCGATCCAGATGAGAAGGAAGTACAAACCAGTTACCAGATAATCAACCTAGACAGTTATCCAGACTACGTGTTTTTACTCTATGGTTATCCCTTTTACTATGATATTATGGTCTTAAATTCCAGCCAGTTCAGTTTCTATAAGTTCAGCACCCTCTCTGTTTATGCTGTGGAAAAGTCGAACTTTAATGAGGACGAGCTGCGACAGTTAAATGAAACCCAGTTGCAGGACTATTTTGCAAGCAGCACCAACGTTATACGCTCAGATATGGAACTTGAGGGGAGTTATGGTACTGTAAACGGGGCAAACCCACTCAGTGAAGTGTTGATAGAGTTAGAGATAACCTCTCTGAACAGGACACATATGGAGATTAAGAAGAAGAGGATACTGTATACCTATGAAGGTGGGGGTGTAAAAAGCGCTGATTACCAGGACCAGAACACCACTCCACAACCAGACATCATCCCGTCCGGAGTTGATATGATCTGGTATTTTGCACTGCCCTTAATTGCTCTTACTGGTATCGTTCTGGTATTGTTATATAGAAGGCTAAATTAGTGTTGTATAGGAGGTCAATTTGGCGTTGTATAGGGGGGGTCAAATTGGCCCTTATAGGTCAAATTTGTCATCTGTTGATATTAATACAAAGAAGGTTGCATTAAATGTATATTTTATTATTGGCGTTGCTGTTTACTATTCTTGTGGAATTCCTGGTAATCTGGATATTTCTAAGGAAAAAACAGAAAACAGTTTTGATTCTCTTTTGCACCATTTTGGTTAACTGTTTCACCCTGCCGCTTGCCACTTACACCTACAACTATATCATAGCGGATCTGGTGCTGGTTGAAGTTCTGGTGATTTTAACAGAAAGCCTGCTCATCAAGCTATTATTTAAAATTAAATATCCACAGGCCCTGGTGATATCGGGTGCGGCTAACGTGGCATCTGTAATTGTGGGGCTGTTAATTCCAGTTTAGGGGCTGTTTTGATCAGATTTAAAGTACTTAATCTAGTTTACATCAACCCTCAATCTCATTTATAACCGCCTGGTGCATCCTCCTTATAAATTCAATTCTATCCTCGTATTTCAGCACGTCCAGGTAGCCCTGGGCAACCAGGTTGAAGGCGAATGGTGTTGGTATCTTGGTGTTTATCTGTTTTAGGTCCATTTTACCGGATTGAATCATTTCAAGGACTTTCTTCGCATTTTTAACGTCCATGTAATCCTCCATGACCTCACGGCGGGCTTCCCTCAGTATGGAGAAGTTATCGTCCAGGTCCTTCACGAATTTAAGGAGTATCTTCCCCTTGACCTGCTGGCGTCCCACACTCTTCTCCTGTCCTTTGTACCTTCTGAGGATCATCAAGGATCGGCCGGCGCAGTGCCGGAAACGGCCCGCCAGGGTCTCGGTTTTATCGATGGCCAGTGTGAGTATCTCCTCCAGATTCTCCGGTGTAAGCTCCTTGAAGGCTTCCAATCCCCCGATCTTACCATCACTTGAGAGGTAGAACCCGTTGTCACTGACGGAGATCATCACATCCCTGTGGTGTTTCCTGGCGATTACGTAGGCCACCGCCCGGGAGAGGGCGTCATTAACCCGTCTGCCGAATAGGCTGTGGAACACCACGAACTTCCTACCACCGAAGCCTGTATAGAATTCCACCAGGAGGTTCTTCAACCCAGGCACCTGTGCGTAGAGGTACTGCTCCCGGAAATAATGGTAGATACTGTTAGCAGCATTGTAATCCACATAGAGGTATTCATGTATAAAGTCCATGATCTCCTCTTTACTCCGTTCCATCCGGAACTTACCATCCATTATGTCCCGGAAGTTCTGTATATCCACCGCCAGGTCATAGCTGAGGGGTAGTTGCTCTGAGAACCAGGAAGGTATGGTGGGTGGTCCGCTGGATGGTGTGACATTCACCGTCATCCCCCTGGCGTAGTTGAACCTGTAGATGTTACCTCCCAGTACGAAGGTATCTCCCTTCTGGAGTTTCTCCATAAAATCTTCCTCTATACGACCTACCACCTGGCCATTGCATTTAACCCTCGCAGCGGTCCTGTCCGGGATGGTTCCAATGTTGGTGGAGTAGAGCATCCTGGCGAGTTTCCCCCGCTTACCGAACATGTGCTCACGGTAATCCACCCAGATCTTCGCGTAGACGTACCGCTCCTCCAGGCTGGTGTAATCCCCGGCCAGGTAGCTGAGTACACTTACGAAGTCGTTATGGGTAAGCTCCCTGTAGGGGTAGCTGCTCCTGATTAGTTCATAGGCCTCATCCATATCCCATTTCCTCTCGATGGCCATCCCATAGATGTGCTGGCTTAAAACGTCGAGGCAGTTGTGGGGGATGTTTATGTTATCGATCTTACCCTCGAGGGCGTTTTTCAAGATGAGAGAGCATTCTACCAGGTCGTCCCTGTCCACCACGATTATCCTGCCCTTGGATTTATCATGTAATCGGTGGCCGCTACGGCCGATTCGCTGCAGGGCCCGGGAGACGGATTTGGGACTGCTTACCAGGATCACCAGGTCGATATATCCGATATCGATTCCCAGTTCCAGGGATGTGGAGGATACCACCACTTTGAGTTCTCCATCTTTGAGCTTGTTCTCGGTCTCCAATCGTAGTTCCCGGCTGAGTGAGCTGTGGTGGGCCATGATGTTCGTTTCATTGAAGTCCTCCGTGAACCTCCTTTTGAGGTTGAACACCACGCTCTCCGTTCCACTGCGTGTGTTGGTGAAGATGAGGGTGGTCTTATGCTCCATTATTAGACTGTAGAGCATGTCGTACATGGCATCGTTGGTTTCCTCAGGATCGGCCTCGACTATATCCTCCACTGGGCAGAGGACTTTGATGTCTAATTTTTTAAGGTAGTTCACATCCACTATCTTACATGGCCTGGGTTCCCCGTTTTCATAGCCCACCAGGAACTCTGCCATCTTCTCTAATGGGTGGACGGTGGCGCTTAACCCTATCCTGGTGAAGTTTCCTGCTATGTTCTGTAGCCTCTCCAGGGTGAGACTCATATGCACTCCCCGCTTGTTATCGGCCAGGGAGTGTATCTCATCCACTATAACGTACTTGACTCCCTGGAGTTTCTCCCGGAATTTGGGGGCGACGAGTAGTATGGATAATGTTTCAGGGGTGGTGATGAGGATGTGGGGGGGCTTCTTGAGCATCTTGGATCTTTCGTAGTTGCTGGTATCCCCTGTGCGTACTGCCTTCCTGATCCCCAGTTCTTTTCCAGCTATTTTCTCTATCCCCTTTAAAGGTTCTTCCAGGTTCTTCTCTATGTCGTTGTCCAGGGCTTTAAGGGGTGATATGTAGATGCAGTAGACCTTGTCCTCGAGCATGTCCATCTCTGACATGTAGGTTAACTGGCTTATGAGGGAGAGGAAGGCGGTTAATGTTTTACCGGATCCTGTGGGTGATGATACCAGGAGGTTGCTCCCTTGGTGGATGTCCATAAGAGCCATTCTCTGGGATTCGGTGAAGGTTTCAAACTGGCTGTTGAACCACTGCCTCACCCAGGGGTGTAATATTTTATGGATATCCTTATCCTCGTACTTTTTTTCCTGTTTGGTAATCATTTTGTTATCTTAATCTCCTTTATTTGATAGTTATCTTAGTCATGTTTTATCAATAAAACAGCACTTCTTTTATTTTCATAAAAGCGAAATCCTCTAGTAAAATTTCTCCTTAACAGCCGTGATATCCTTTATCCTACCAAAATGGAACACTTCAAAATCTTCCACGGCATATATCTCCAGGTCTCCCCCGGGAATGGCTTTCAAGAAGGGTGAAAGTGGTCTTTCCTGGAGGATGTCTGATCCTTCAGTTACGAAGTTGAAGGAGGGCATCACTATCAGGTTCCAATCTTTATATTTTCCAGACAGGTAACACTTTATCTTCTCCACCCGTTCACCGTTTCTAAGTCCGATGCAGGGGTGTTCATGGCCTATGATTAAGTTTTCTGCCTCTGTCTTGTCCAGGTAGGATGGAATTTTATCTCCGTGCAGGATCAGGGAATCACCGATCTGGTAACATTCCTCCACCTGGAGGCCGCTTTTTTCGGCTATGAACCGGGTGAAGTTATCATGGTTTCCCTTAATTAAGATGATATCATCAAAATTAGACTTAAGGTACTCTAGGAACTCCTGGGTTTCATTCCATTCCTGCCTGCTTATCTGGCCGAACTCGTGCTTCAGGTCACCGTTGACCACGATGTTGCTGCAGCTGGATTTCTCCTGTATCTCCTCCAACCGTTCTATTATGAGTGGGTACTGGAATCTGGGTATCATGATACCCTCAGCATTGAGGGACTGCTCATAGCCTATGTGTAGATCGGAAATAACCAGGTAATCTTCCACTTTTAAGGATAAATCAGCGATAGATGCACTGTGTATCTTTTTAAACTGCATTACTTGATCCTTTTTCATTAATTTTTTTTATCTGTTGTTGAGACTCTGTTAATTGATATAACCAAAAAATGTTTATTTGAATAATAGTGAATTCAGAAAAATAAAATTTAACTAATTATTAAACTTTAATAAGGATTTTCTCTTTTATAAGTTTTTCTTCAAAAAATAAATAGAGTTTCAAGTCCAATCAATATTCGCTTTAGAAACTCTTCATTCTCCATACAGTTGAAT
>Ga0334890_1005891_pt1 | contig 10040 bp, 7 predicted proteins | sample GraSluR1_MG_3_FD_207220 | JGI IMG/M metagenome (GOLD analysis project Ga0334890, IMG submission 207220) | Sludge microbial communities from methane-producing bioreactor in Wageningen University, Netherlands - Granular Sludge_31_08-R1 | ecosystem: Engineered > Bioreactor > Anaerobic > Unclassified... | reverse complement strand
ATACAAAATTTCAAATCCGGTTACGATGGTCAACAAGCCAAAAAACACCCGCAAAGTGAGCGTCGTCATTCCCAATTGCAGCACCCCCATCCCGATCAACAAAATCCCGCCCCACACAATAGCCGCACTGCCAGGAATCCATTCCTGCACCGCAGGGACGAGGGTATAAGCTACCAACAGAATCACCAGCGCCGCAATCAAGCGCAGCGCGCGGCCAGCCCAGCCCTTGAAGTGCTCATCCACCAATTCATCCTCTGGCTGCGCAGCGCCAATCAGCGATCCCGCCATCCAGCCAGCTACCAGTTTCACCGCCGCCAGCCCTACCGGCCAGATCAGCGCCACCAGCCAGAAAGCAGCCAGATATTGCACCGCCAGCGCCAGCACACACACCCGCCAGTTCCGGCTCATCAACAACAAAATGGAGGTTGCTGCCAAAAATACCACCGGAAGATAAACCAGATATTGACTCATAAATTCACACTCGATGCAATCAACGTACTCAATAATGCCAGCAGCAGCAAAGCCCACAACATACCGCCCTGCCCTTCCAGCAGCAGACTGAGGAAGATAACCACCTGCTGCAAGAGACGATAAAGTAAATACAGCGAGCGGTACAACCACTTCAGGCCAAAAAACACCCCCACCCAGTGTCCCACCGGTTTGGCAACGATGGCAAACCAGCCTTCACCTTCTACCGCTTCCTCCCGAATCCGGGTGCGGGACAAAGCCCACCATCCCCCCCCCGCCAGGGCTGTTGCCAGCACCGCCGCCCACCACACCCCCATCGTCAACCCGCCAGCCTGTCCAAACAAGGCGATCACCCAGCCAATTCCCACCAATCCCCCCAATCCGGCTGGATAAATGATTTTTGCCCAGCTTTCATGGCCCTCTATCTCTCCTGCCGGGCGCAGGGCATGACGCAAATACCCCAGCAGGATCAAGGCATGTGCCAGGATAAAAACGATGCTTGCCGCGGAAAACTGCGCGCCGATCAACCCCGCCCATCCATTCGCTGAAGGGGTAAAAGGCAGGCCGGAAAATCCAACCAGGCCCAATCCAGCGATAATGTACACCGGAAGATAATGAATGGAAGCCAGGAAAATCAACCCGCCGTACAAGATCAGGGCGACACCCCAGGCAATGCTGGCAATCGGATTTCCCTGGATCACACAGGCAAACGCCATGCCGGCCACGGCAATCACCAGATAAGGACGCCCATCCAGTTCATTTTTGGCCGCAGCCCACATCGCCCCGCCATACACCGCCGCCAGGGCAGCAAATGCCAGCATGACCCCATGCCAGCGATCGGGGATAACCTGCACCGGCAGCCGCGCCAGCACCACCAGACTGGATGCCGCTGCCGCAAGACGGACAGTCGTCCCCAATCCACGCCGCAGACGCGGCTCTTCGTCATACGGCAAATGCAGCGGCACGACCCCCAGGCGCAGCCCAACTGCCAGAAGCAGCAATAATCCGACTTCAGGGATGATAGTGGTCATATTGAGCGGCATACCAAAGGCCTGACTGCGAACTGCCGCCCAAACGACCATAAATGTTCCTGTGATGCGCAGCATGAAAGATAAAACCGCTGACTGGCGCAGCGAAGCCTGGCGCACATTTGCCAGCATGACCAGCAGCTCGACAATATCAATCACGGTCCACACAAAAATCAGGGTCGTAAAACTGCCGGAGAGCAGCACCAGCAGCCCCGCTCCTTGCAGCAGCAGCATCTCCACCCACACCTGAGAGGCAATTTCATGCCGCAGGCGAACGGCAGCTGTCAAAGCCACTGCCATGCCCAGGCTGGCAAGACTAAAAGCATACATCCATGAAATCCGGTCTGCCTGGAAGGTGAGAAATACCGTGCGTTCCACCGGCCACCATATACTGAGAGAGACGACCGCATTTTCCTGCCAGCGCAGCGCCAGCACCAATCCCCACACCACCAGCGATATCCCCATCGCCACCAGCCAGGAATCCCCATAGCTGGGGCGCACCCGCTGCAGGATCAGGATTGCAAGGGCGCCAACAAAGGCAAGAGCGGCTGGCAGTAAAACCAACATTCGGGATTATTTCCTAAAGAACCGGGGAGTACGGCTGACAATTCAGATAGCGGCCCATGCCGGCCTTGCCCAGCCAGCGCTCGCCGTCCACGATCATCTGTCCGCGCAGCAATACTTTTTCCGGGTATCCGCGCAGTTCCCAGCGTTCATACAGATTGTAATCCGTGCGGTGGTGAGCCACATTTGCCCCATACACCAGATAACGCTCTGGATCCCAAATGGCAATATCTGCATCAGCGCCCGGCATCAGAGTACCCTTGCGCGGATAAAGACCAAAGATTTTCGCCGGATTGGTGCAGTTCAACGCCACGAACTGGTTCTCGCTGATCATCCCCGACTGCACGCCATACGTCCACATAATCGGCATGCGGTCAGCAATGCCCGGCAGACCATTCGGAATTTTGGTGAAATCATCCTTGCCCAGTTCCTTGCCAGGAATGGCCACCGGCTTACCCTCATACAGGATCGGCTGTGTGCCATCAAAGAAAAACGCGCAATGATCGGTTCCAATTGTCTGCAAGGTACCATCTTTCAATCCCTGCCACAGACGCTGGTTATCTTCCACGGTGCGCATCGGCGGGGAACAAACCCATTTCGCCCCATCTTCACGGCGCAGGTCATCCAGGGTAAAGAAAAGATACTGCGGGCAGGTTTCCCCCATCACGGAGAGCCCATGCTCACGGGCATATTTTAATTGATCCACCTCACCGGCCGCATTCATGTGAACAATATACAAAGGGGCGTCCGCCTGGGCAGCCAGCGAAGACGCGCGCAGCACGGCTTCCACCGCGCCCCACGCCGGGCGGGTCATGGCATGCCATTCGGGGGTCAAATTCCCCGCCGCAATCGCTTCTTCTACCAGGATATCGATCACATCGCCGTTTTCAGCATGCAGCATGGTCACATAGCCGTTTTCTTTGGCTACACGCATTACACGGAAAATATCCCCATCATACAAGCGCATACGCCCGTTATAGGCGGTGAAAACCTTCAACGAGGTAACCCCGTCGTTCACCAGCTCAACAATCTCGTCTGCCACCTCATCGTTCCAGCGTTCGATATTAACATGAAAACCGAAATCAATCGCCGCCAGATGGTCGGCACGCTCATGCCAACCGTCAATATTCTTCTTGAGTGACCCCGGCCCATGCGGCACAAAATCCATGCAGGTGGTCGTACCGCCAAAAGCCGCCGCTTTATGGCCGGTATAATGATCATCGGAAGAGACCGTGCCAAACATGGGCAAATTCAGATGGACATGCGGGTCTACCCCGCCCGGCATCACCAGCTTGCCGCTGGCATCCACCACCTCGGCGCCTTCCGGCACGGGCAGGTCTTTGCCCACCAGGGCGATCTGCTCGCCTTCAACCAATATGTCTGCATAAAAACTTTCGGATGCAGTGATCAATTTCCCATTCTTGATCAAAATTGCCATTACCGTGCCTCCTGAAAACTTATCTTGAAAAACCCACGTTAATTCTACCAGCCTCAAGCCTGATATCGACGAATTGCGCAAACCCCTCCGCTATCAGCGCAGGCTGAGCTTGTCGAAGCTAAAGCGGGAAAGAAATTCCATCTCCCGCGAGGAAATTTTGTCAAATTTGTAACCTGATTCGCCACAATTCTAGCCATCTTCCTCGACAATTGTGCCAAAATCACCCAGCAGCAGCAAAAGCTCCGGTGTCAGCTCCACCTCCAGCTCATCCTGGGTGTGATAACGATCCGCCTGGGAAGCACGTTCCCGCAGCGCGCGCCATAAACCTTCACGTTCTTCGGCTGAAACGACCAGGTCAGATACTGTCTCCGCTTTGCGCAGTAATCTGCCGGTCGTGTACAGAAAAGTCAGCCGGCGCACCGCTCCCGCCTGAATAGCTGCAGGCAGGGTCTGTAAAGCGCCTACCTGCATCTTGAAATACTCCTCCCGTGCCCGTGGGTGATCCGCCTCATCCCGGAAAAGGTCTGCCCGCCGTACCAGTTCATAGCCACGCAGCGCCGCGAAATGCTCGATCTGCCAGCGGTGATCCTTGCCAAACGAAGCGGGCTGATAAAAAGCCAGATAATCGACTTCGACCACCTTGGGCGCCGAACGCATGGGAATCCGATACCAGCCCAGCAACCGCACAATCTCCAGATCACGCGGCTGTGGAACAAAAACAACAAGCACAAAAGAAGAATCAGCGGGAAGTTCCGTCATCAGGCTGCCATCCTCCACTCGGGCGGGAACGTCATTCAACTCCAGTTTACCAGAAAATGTAATGTATCATGCAAACTGAAAATAAGGAATTTGATTTGCCTTTCAGGGTAGAATTTATTACAATAGAGAGGAATACCACCGGATAAGTGAGGTACAATCGAACGATTAAGTTCCTCGTAATGGGACACCCTGCTGTTCCCCTACGAACATGCGCTTATCCAGGATGAGAGAAGATGCAAATTATGTCAAGTTCAATCATCACAGTACCAGGAGGGGTTTAATGAACGGACTGACTCAAAAAGGCATTCAGGCATTCAAATCCGGTGATAAAACGGCAGCCCAGAATTTCTTCCGACAAGCCTTGCAGGAAAACCCTGCGGATGAGAATGCCTGGTTATGGCTGGCCGGCACATTTGAGGATAACAAAACCCGTATCCTGTGCCTGGAAAAGGTTCTGGCAATCAACCCCGAAAACCCTGCCGCTCAAAAAGGGCTGGCACAGCTCAAAGCCACCGCCCCGTACCCTCCTGCACCCGCACCTGCTGTTCCGCCACCACCCCCGCCTGAACCCGAAACCCCGCAGCCAGCCGCCGCAGCATCACCCGCAGCGATGCTGGCCGCCGATGACTTGTGGACGGACGATCCGGAAAACACCAGCGGCTTGTTCTTTGATGACCGCGCTGATACGGACGACATTTTTGGTGACATGCCTGTAGACGACAGTCCCCTCATAGAAAATGTTCGTTCAGATGCACAATTCTCCGAGCCGAAACCGATTGTTCAGGAAGGCATTATCCTGCCGGATGGTTCCTCTGCCCGCGTCAGCCATGACGATAGTGCCCCGATCAACTTCGGCCCCAGCACCCCGGCTGGCCCGATCCGCACACTGGAAGCAAAACCATTGCCCCGAGGCCGCTACGCCATCCGCATCCCGGGTTTTGAAGACCACCAGATCACCCTGAAACCTGCCTCTTTCTCGCGTGCCAAACTACTGTTTGACGGCGAGGTCATCAAAAAAGAAAAAGGCAGCAAAACCATTCCGTTAACCAGCGTGGAGGGGCTCATCGCCAAAATCGAGATCCGCCCCAGCATGCTGGATCCCCTGCCCCAGGTATGGGTAGATGGGGAGAAACTAAACTTCGCCCCGCCGATTAAATGGTATCAATGGGCCTGGATCAGCGTGCCGTTGATCGTCTTGATCGTATTAGGCACCTTCGTTGGCGTTATCTTTGGCATCCCGGCCATGCTATTGAACATTCAAATTTTCAGATCGCGTTTGTCTCCTGCCTTGCAGTACGCATTTTCGTTCCTGGTGACTTTTGCAGCAGTGGTGCTCTACACTGTTACCGCCTATTATCTGACCCCCTTGCTGATGGAATTTATTTCCAGTTTCTAAGGCAGACAACACCAAAATGAAACCCAGTCCCCGGCAAGCCGGGGACTGGGTGATTCACAGCTGATCTGGACTACTGGTATTTCTGGATCAGTCCAACGCGCTCGTTAAACTTGACGATAAAGGCGTCCATTTCCTCAATCTGGGTCTGGAACTCCGTCCAGTAATCAGGATCGTACCATTGATCCTGAATTTCTTCGTAGGTCTTGCCCTGCTGTTCCACCCAGGTGTAATACTTGAGGTTATGCACACGACGGCGGTCAACGTAAGTCAGTTCTTGCAGATTATCGGTACCCTCACCCAGCAAACTGGCAGCGAAATCGGCAGCCGCGTTGAAAGCCGTATATGCGCCAAAATCACGACGATACTCTGCAATCCGGGTGTTGTACAGTTCCATCGAATCTGTCAACACTGTCAACAGCACATCATTCTCCCCAAGTTCATAGTACTTGGCCATCTTGATCGCCGAAAGAACATTGGCAATGCCGGAGAAGCCAAGCAAATCAAGCTGATCAACCATTTCCTCAGGAACACCCTGGCTGAGCAAATACTTCTGGCCTTCAGGCTCATTGAACAGGCGCGAGATATTGACCACGTCGTTGTCATCAATCGCTACGAGCAAATCGGTATTTTTGACATTGTGGATCCACGGCACATGCTTGTCACCAATCCCTTCAATGCGGTGAGCGCCAAAACCATTTTCCATCAGGGTCGGGCATTGCAGCGCTTCGGAGGCACAAATTTTGGATTGGGGATAAAGCTGCTTGAGGTAATCGCCACAAGCAATCGTTCCGGCGGAACCGGTGGTCAAGGCTACACCGCGATAGCGGTCATTCGGCCCCAATTCCTTCTTGAGCACTTCTTCCATGGCATGCCCGGTGATTTCGTAATGCCACAGATAGTTGCCAAACTCCTCGAACTGGTTGAAAATGACCAGATCTTCGCCAGTGGCGCGCAGTTCCCAGCACTTGTCAAAGATTTCCTTCACGTTAGATTCGGTGCCAGGGGTAGCGATCACTTCGCCCGCCACCTGAGACAGCCAATCAAAGCGTTCCTGGCTCATCCCCTCAGGCAAGATGGCTACAGACTCGCAGGCCAGCAAGGAAGAGTCGTACGCTCCGCCGCGGCAGTAGTTACCGGTGGAGGGCCACACGGCCTTCTGGGTCTCCGGGTCGAACTGACCGGTTACCAGACGGGGAACCAGGCAGCCAAATGCAGCCCCAACTTTGTGGGCGCCAGTGGGGAACCATTTGCCAACCAGAGCAAGAATGCGGGCATCTACACCGGTAATGCTCTTGGGCAGCTCAATATAATTGACGCCGTCAAATTCGCCGCCAGAGGCAACCGGTTCATTTTTCCAGGTGATGCGGAAGAGGTTGCGGGGGTGAATATCCCATAAACCAATTTCATCCAATTCTTTTTTGATCCCGTCCGGGATCAAGTCAGGGTTCTTCTGCTGGGCAAAGGTGGGAATAATGATATTGCGTTCCCGTGCCCGTCGGACTGCATCCTGCAATTGGTCTTCATAAACAGTTAAGTCAATTTTAGCCATTCGCATTACTCCTGTGAAAATATGAGTTATTATTTTTCGGAAGGCGCCTCACTGACCACATACAGAGGACGTCCCTTCACCTCGTCATAAATCCGGCCGATATACTCGCCAAGGATCCCTAAAGAAATCAACTGCACGCCGCCCAAAAACAGCACAGCGCTTAATGTGGTCGCCTGACCGTAGAATGCCTGGCTGCCGGAAAGGCGCATGACCACCACCGCGATAATCGCCAGGATGCTGATCGCCGCCGAAGTAAAACCCAAATACGTAGCAAGCTGCAGCGGCACATAAGAAAAACCTGTGATCGCATTCAACGCAAGCACCAGCATTTTGCGCAGGGGGTATTTGGTCACACCCGCGTAGCGCGCCGCTCGTTTGTAGGGCACTCCCACCTGCTTGAAGCCCGCCCACGAGGACATGCCGCGCAGGAAGCGGTGCCGCTCGCGCATCTGCCCCATCACATCCACCACCTGGCGGTCCAGCAGCCGGAAATCGCCAGTGTCCAGCGGGATACTCACGTCTGTGATACGGAAGATCAGGCGGTAAAACAACGATGCGGTCATCTTCTTAAACCAGGTTTCGCCCTCGCGTTCTGCGCGCACAGCGTATACCACCTGATAACCCTCGCGCCATTTTGCGATCAACTCCAGGATCACTTCCGGCGGGTCCTGCAAGTCTGCATCCACCACCACCACCGCCTGGCCGCGGCTGTAATCCATCCCGGCCGTAACCGCGATCTGGTGCCCAAAATTGCGGGCAAAAATGACGGGGCGTACGCGCTGATCAGCAGCCGCCAACGCACGGATTGTGTCAGTAGAGCCATCCATCGAACCGTCATCAACCAGTATCAGCTCCCAGGCTTCACCGGTGGTATCCATGACCTCACAAATCTGGCGATACAGTTCACCCAGCGATTCGGTCTCGTTATACACCGGGGCAATGATCGTAAAAACAGGTTGCATTTCGTCTTTTCCTATCAGGTTTATTGATTTAAAAAGGCCTGTAAAGCGTCCATCGCAGGCTTGATCACTGGCGCTTCTTCCACAGACTTCATCGCCGACTTAACATCCTTCAAACCGCTGCCGGTATTGATCAACAGCACGGGGTCATCGCCAGTGATCTGACCGGTCTCCAGCGCCTTGACCAGCCCGGCATAAGAAGTCGAGCCAGCCGGTTCAGCAAAGATGCCCACCTTGCCCAGGGCAGCAATCGCTTTGATGATCTCATCATCGCTAACCAGAATATACGCGCCATTGGTTTCGGTGGCCGCCCGCACAGCGCGCACGCCATCGCGCGGCAGGTCAACCGAAATGCTGTCGGCCAGTGTCGTAGCAGAAACGGGGATGATCTCTTCGGTGCCAGCCAGGTAAGCGTTGGCAATCGCTGCCGAGCCTTCGGACTGAACGCCAAAGATGCGCGGCATCTGCTTCAACCAGCCCAGCTCCTGCAAGTCTTTGAAACCTTTGTGAATCCCGGAGATGATATTGCCATCCCCGACGGAAACGAACACACACAGCGGCTTGTCCAGTTCCTCGGCCAGCAGCACCTGCTCCCAAATCTCAAAAGCGGCAGTTTTCTTGCCTTCAGCGGTAAAGGGGTTATAACCCGTATTGCGACAGTACCAGCCAAACCTGTTGGAGGCTTCAATCGTCAGATCAAAGGCATTGTCATACGTGCCGTCTACCAGCATCACCTGGGCGCCAAACACCAGCAGTTGGGCCACCTTGGCCGGGGGAGCAGTCTTGGGAGCAAAAATGACATCTTTCTGCCCTACAGCAGCAGCCATGCCGGCCAAAGCCGCACCCGCGTTGCCGGTGGAAGCCGTTACCACCACTTCAGCGCCGATCTCCCGGGCGCGGGCCACAACCACAGCGCTGGCGCGATCCTTAAAAGAAGCCGTCGCCTGACGGCCTTCATCCTTCACCCACAACTGCTTCATGCCCAGATCTTTGCGCATGGCTGGCGGCGCATAGGTCGGCGTCCAACCCACGGCGCGCAAGGGAGTGCCCTCACAGCCAGGATCCTCCATCGGCAGCAGGGGCAGATAGCGCCAGATAGAGGTATCACGGCTGCTGGTGATGTCCTCAATAGTGTATGCTTTTTTGATGCCCTCATAATCCAGCAACACATTCAGGTTGCCGCCGTCATCAGGACACACATAGGTTACTTCTTCAGGCCCGTACTTCTTTCCACATAGTGAACATTGATATCCTCTAAATTTTTTTGTCATATCCTCCACCTGATAAACAATGAGATTGATTACAAACCGCGTTGACCGCGGATGTATGGCAGCCCCAGCGCTGCCGGTGAGCCAACCCGTTTACGGTTGGCCTCGCGTGAGCCGATAATTAAAACAATCACCGTAAATGCATAAGGCAGCATCTTCAGGAAAAAGCCGTAGTAGGGGTTGTAGTAGAACGGATTGATCATCCCCAGGATCATCGTCGGACCTTGCACATCCAGCACCAGCCGCCGCAGCGCGCCGAAGATATACCCGCCGAAAGCCGCACGGATCGGATCCCATTGCGCAAAGATCACCAGACCGACGGCGATCCAGCCCTGGCCGGACGTGGTCTTTTCAGCAAACCAGCCGGGAGAAATCGCCAGCGAAATCGCTGCCCCGGCCAGGCCGGCCAGCATCCCGCCCACAAATGTGTAAAAATAGCGCATCCCATACACGCTGATTCCCTGAGCATCGACTGCCGAGGGATATTCTCCCACTGCCCGTAGCTGCATCCCCTGGCGGGTACGGTTGATGAAATACCATGAAACCGGGATCATCAAATAGCCGATATAGACCAGTGCGGTATGTCCGGCAAAAAACACATCTCCGATGAA
>Ga0334890_1005886_pt1 | contig 10045 bp, 9 predicted proteins | sample GraSluR1_MG_3_FD_207220 | JGI IMG/M metagenome (GOLD analysis project Ga0334890, IMG submission 207220) | Sludge microbial communities from methane-producing bioreactor in Wageningen University, Netherlands - Granular Sludge_31_08-R1 | ecosystem: Engineered > Bioreactor > Anaerobic > Unclassified... | reverse complement strand
GGTAATTGAGATAAGAGAAGGCAAAGTGCATTCTTATCCTGGTAATTATTCTTATTTTATTAAAAAGAGACAGATACTCTTAGAAAATGCTAATAAAGAAATTACTGGAAATAACCAGCATGAAAGAAGGCTTAGACCAAGTTTGGTTGAAAAACAAAAAAGAAGAATTGAAGCCTCACAAAGAAACCAACAATATCGGTTAATCAAGGAAATAGAAAAGGATTTATTACCATTGGAAGATAAAATAAATTCTTTAGATAAACAAAAATCCCTGATCGAAAAACAATTATGTAAGAAAGAAACCCTCCAGAATTCTTCCAGAATTCAAGAACTCAATATTGATTTACATCAAACCAATCAAGAATTGAATAATCTGATAAAACAATGGGAGATGTTAATAAACAAAAAAGAAAAAATAGAAAATTTAACATTTTTAAAAGATGAAAAAAAATAAATATTTAATTTTTTGTTTTAAAATTCTTCTTTATTTTATCAGTTCCAAATTAGCCCTTAACAGGATTTTTCTTATCATTTCTTGTTCATCAGGTTTAGTAGGCAGCAATGGAGATCTTACTTCTCCTCCCTGGTATCCCAACAAATCCATGGCATATTTCAAACCACTGATACCGTACCTGGAAGTAACAGCATCATTTACAGGAATCATTCTCAATTGTAGTTCCCTGGCTTTTTTGATATTGCCTTCCTGTACTAATTGATAGATTTCGACACATTTTTCCGGAACAATATTGGCCAGGGCAAGTACGCCACCAATACATCCCAGCGTAAGTGCTCCCAGAAGTGCACCTGCTGTACCGACTAAAACATCAAAATTCGATTCGATACTATTGAGATATTGTCCAAGCAGGTTGACACTGCCGCTGCTGTCTTTCATTCCAATTATATTTTGATGAGCTGATAATACTGAAACTGCATTAGCACTAATATTAACCCCGGTAAATTTGGGTACATTGTAAAGAAGGATAGGGATTTCGGATTTATTGGCAACCTTAGAATAATAATCAATCAATGCCTCATCATTCATTTTGCTCCCATAATAAGATGGTGTAACAACAAGTGCAGCATCGGCACCCATATTTGCCAGCTTATTAGTAAGAATTATAGTTTCCCGTGTGGATTCACATCCTGTACCAACAATTATTTGTAAATCTTTCGATGCGGATTTCATAACAGTTTTGACTACATTAAACTTCTCTTCTTCAGAAAGAAATACATTTTCACCGTTTGATCCTAAAACTATGACTCCTTTAATACCACTCTTGTTTAATTTTTCAATATTTTTTGTAAGGTAAGAATAAGACACTTCTCCTTCTAAAAAAGGAGTAACAATGGGTGGATAAATACCCTTTAAATCTATTTTCTGCAAAATAAATACCTCCTGGTTTGCAAAATCATAGAATTCTACTTTTTCAATCTGACAGTTTTTAAATTCTACTTTTTATTATAATACATAAATTAACTTTGGCAAATATTATTTCCCAAATTCTTCTATAAATGTTGACAATAAGATAATTTAAATATATACTAACTACTAATTGTTGATAATAGAATATGGTAATAAAAGTAAATAATAATATTACAAAATTTAATATTCTGTATCCAATGTGATTTTTATAAATAAAACAGATAAAAAAGGAAAGGTCAAATGTTCTATAGTGAAATAGCAGGAATAGGCTCCTGTGTTCCTGAAAAGATAGTTACTAACAAGGAATTAGAAAATATAGTCAATACATCAGATCAGTGGATTGTTGACAGGACAGGAATTAAAGAAAGAAGAATATCAACCGGGGAAAAAACTTATCAGATTGCACTGAAGGCAGCAAAAAGGGCTATCAGACAATCTGGTATACAATCCAGTAAAATTGATTTAATTATTCTTGCTACCATTACGCCTGATTTTTTTACTCCCTCAACAGCTTGCTTAATTCAGGCAGAGCTTGGTTTGCAGGATATTCCAAGTTTTGATATCTCAGCAGGATGTACAGGGTTTATTTATGGTTTGGAAATAGCCGATAAGTTTATTAAATCCGGCCAAAGTAAATGTATTTTGATAATCGGAGCCGAGGTATTATCAAAAGCATTGAATTGGAATGACAGAAATACCTGTGTTTTGTTTGGAGACGGTGCAGGAGCTGCAATATTAAGAAGGTCTAAGGAAGAAGGAATTATTTCTACTTATACTGGTTCCCAGGGAGATTCAAATGGTTTTTTAACAATGCCGGCAGTAACTTTAAAAAATCCTTTTTTTAAAAATGAAATATCTGAAGATAATCATTCTTATATTTTTATGAATGGCAAGGAAATATTTAAGTTTGCTACGCATATTATGAAAAGAAGTATCCAGGTAATATTAAAAGATAACAAACTAACAATTGGTGATATAGACTATATAATTCCCCATCAGGCAAATTACCGGATTATCAATAATGTTGCCAAAAAATTAAAAGTATCCCCTGATAAATTTTATAAAAATATGGAACATTTCGGTAATACTTCAGCAGCCAGTATTCCTCTTGCTTTGGATGAGATGGTTCAAAAGAAAATAATCCGTAAAGGTAACAGAATAATAATGGTTGGTTTTGGTGGAGGGTTAACCTGGGGATCGATACTCTTAAACTGGACTATATAAGGAGAATTTTTATGATACATACATCTATTAATGAATTGTTGGGAATCAAGTATCCCATAATCCAGGGTGGTATGGCCTGGGTAGCCGATGCCGAATTGGCTTCAGCTGTCTCAAATGCAGGGGGTTTAGGTGTTATTGCTGCCGGATATGCTCCGGAAGAATGGATTAGAAAAGAGATTCAAAGAACCAAGTCATTAACTAAAAAGCCTTTTGCCCTGAATATTATGTTACTAAATCCGGATGCAGAAAAAATTGCTAAATTGGCAATTGAGGAAGAAGTTGAGGTAGTTATTACCGGAGCAGGAAATCCGGGTAAATACATTTCTTCCTGGAAGAGTAGCGGGATTAAAGTATTACCTGTTGTGCCTTCTGTTTCAATAGCTAAAAGAATGGAAAAACTGGGAGTTGATGCCATTATTGCAGAGGGTGGAGAAGCAGGGGGACATATTGGAGAATTAACTACCATGGCACTTATTCCCCAGGTGGTCGATGCTGTCAGTATTCCGGTTGTTGCTGCCGGTGGGATTGGAGATGGCCGTGGCCTGGCAGCAGTATTAATGCTTGGAGCATCAGGGGTACAGGTTGGCACCCGTTTTCTGGTAGCATACGAATGTACTATTAATAGGGCTTACAAAGAAAAGATTTTACAGGCAAAAGATACCAGTACTATTGTAACCGGCAGGGCGACAGGACATCCGGTTAGAGTGATTAAAAATCAGCTGGCACGTGAGTTTCAGCAATTAGAGAAAATGAAAGAAACCTCTCTTGAAAAATATGAAGAATTAGGAAGAGGTTCTCTTTATCGTGCAACACGTGAAGGGAATATGGAAACAGGTTCAATTATGGCTGGACAAGTATGTGGGTTGATAAAAAAAGAACAGAGCTGTGGCGAAATTATTGAAGAATTATTCAATGAAGCTGAGAATTTATTTAAGCAAAGGGCAAATTTATTCCAGCAAAAATGTAATAATTATACTTTAACGAGGTGATTTACAATGGGTAAAACTGCTTTTTTGTTTTCAGGACAGGGAGCTCAATATGTAGGAATGGGAAGAGATCTTTATGATAACATTTCTTCCAGCCGGGATATATTTGAACTTGCAAAAACAGTTCTTAATATGGATATTATGAAACTTTGCTTTGAAGGCACCTCTGAGGATTTAAATAAAACAGAAAATACCCAGCCCGCTATCCTGACAACCAGCATTGCTGCTTTAAAGGCTTTGCAGGAATACGGAATTAAGCCGGATATTACAGCCGGCTTAAGTTTGGGAGAATATTCTGCTTTGGTTTGTTCCGGAGTGCTTGATTTTGCTGAAGCTGTACGGTTGGTAAAAAAAAGGGGCCAGTATATGCAGGAAGCAGTCCCAATCGGAGTAGGTAAGATGACAGCTATCCTGGGTTTAGATGATGAAAAAGTTGAAAAAGTATGTTTGAGAGCAAGCCGGGAAGGTATAGTCGAACCGGCAAATTATAATTATCCCGGGCAGGTTGTAATAGGTGGTGAGGTACAAGCGGTTAACATGGCCGGAGTCATTGCAAAAGAGGAAGGAGCAAAAAGGGTTATTCCTTTGCCGGTAAGTGCCCCATTCCATACTTCTATGTTGCGTCCGGCATCAGAAAGATTTGCCCCGGAGCTTAATGTAACTAATATAGGAGATATTCAAATTCCCATAATCAGTAATGTTATAGCCGATTATATTCAGAAAAAGGAAATGGTTAAGGAATTTTTAGTAAAACAGGTAATGTATCCAATACTCTGGACGAAATGTATTTTAAGAATGATTCAAGACGGAGTTGATACGTTTATTGAAATTGGTCCCGGTAAAGTTCTTACCGGTTTTTTAAAAAAATTTGATAGTAATTTTATAGTTACTAATGTAGAGGATGTAAAGTCTTTAAACAATACACTGAATATATTGGAGAAACGCTTATGTTAAATTCATTCAGCGGTAAGACTGCAATTGTAACCGGCGCAGCCCGGGGAATTGGCAAGGCCATTGCCATTAATCTGGCTAAAGCAGGTGTTAATTTAGTTATCAACTATTACCAGAATAAGGAGGCTGCCCTTGATGTCTCAAAAGAATTATCTGCCTTAGGCAATCATTGTATTCTGGTTCAGGGAGATATCAGTAATAAGGATGATGCTCAAAAATTAATAAATTCTGCTATAGAAAACTTTAATAGTCTGGATTTTCTGGTAAATAATGCCGGTATTAATAAGGATAATTTATTAGTAAGAATGAAAGAAGAAGAATTTGAGCGGGTTATTGATATTAATCTGCTGGGTACTTTTTACTGTACAAAATATGCAGGCAAATTAATGATGAAAAAACGATATGGAAGGATTGTAAATATATCATCTGTTGTAGGAATCGCCGGTAATGCCGGACAGTCCAATTATGCTGCTTCTAAAGCGGGTATTATCGGGTTTACCAAAGCTGTTGCCAAAGAATTGGCTAGCAGAAATATTACAGTAAATGCCATTGCTCCCGGTTATATAAAGACTGATATGACTGACCGGCTTTCAGATGAACAGCAGGAAAAAATATTATCCAGGGTACCTTTAGGTAGATTCGGGTTACCTGAAGAGGTAGCTGAAATGGTTAATTTTTTAGTTTCAGACAAAGCGAGCTATATTACCGGACAAGTCTTTCGGATTGATGGTGGAATGGAAATATAAGGTGGTGTTAAAAATTGAAACATAGAGTGGTAATTACAGGAATGGGTGCTGTGACACCGATTGGAAATGGAATTGAAAAATTCTGGTCAAATGTAAAGAAAGGTTGTTGTGGAGTTGACTTTATACAGTCTTTTGATACTGCTGATTTTAAGGTAAAGATTGCCGCAGAGGTAAAAGATATTGACAAAAATAATATACTTGATTTTAAGGAAGCAAAACGAATGGATCGTTTCAGTCAGATGGCTATGATTGCAGCAGATGAGGCAATAAAAGATTCTGGCTTGGAACGCAATATCAAGGGAAATGATTGGGGTATTATTCTTGGGACAGGCATTGGAGGTTTTTCTACTGTTGAGAAGGAAAACGAGAAAATTATTACAAAAGGTCCAAAAAGAGTCTCACCGTTTTTTATTCCCATGGCTATTTCTAATATTGCTTCAGCCAATGTGGCTATTAAATACGGATTAAAAGGTATTTGTGAAAGCGTTATAACTGCTTGTGCTTCAGGCGCATCGGCTATTCACTATGCCTTTCGACTTTTACAACAGGGAATGGCAACAGTGATTTTAAGCGGAGGGACAGAGGCAGCAATCACTCCTCTGGCATTAGCGGGTTTTTCCTCGATGGGGGCATTGTGTTCCCATAATCAACCGGAAAGGGCTTCTATCCCTTTTGATGCAGAAAGAAGCGGATTTGTTATGGGGGAGGGTTCAGGTATTCTGGTTATGGAGACTTTGGAAAGTGCCCAAAAACGGGGAGCAAGAATTTATGCTGAAATTATTGGTTGTGGAGTAACCTGTGATGCATACCATATCACTGCACCGGATCCGACAGGAGAAGGCGGTGCGGGTGCTATGAGTAAGGCTATTAGTGAGGCAGGTATCAGTTCTGCTGATATATCTTATATCAATGCACATGGCACAAGTACTTATTACAATGATTTGTGTGAAACAAAGGCAATAAAAAAGGTTTTTAATGAGCATGCTTATTCTGTGCCGATAAGTTCTACCAAATCAATGACAGCCCATATGCTTGGGGCAGCAGGAGCAGTAGAGGCAATTGTCTGCGCAAAAGCAATGCAAGACCATTATATACCTCCAACTATAGGTCTGGAAAATCCTGACCCGGAATGTGATTTAGATTATGTACCTAAAGAAGGAAGAGATGCGAATTTAGAATACACCCTTTCAAATTCTTTTGGATTTGGAGGGCACAATGTGAGCCTCCTGCTAAAGAATTGGCATTCAGTAAAGGAGTCTGATTAAATTGTTAAATTGTAACGAAATACAAAAAATAATTCCCCATCGTTATCCTTTTTTATTAGTTGATAGAATTGAAAAAATTGATCCCGGAAAGGGTGCAATCGGTTATAAAAATGTAACAGCAAATGAGTATTTTTTCCAGGGACATTTTCCCGGAGAAATGGTTATGCCCGGGGTATTGATAATTGAATCCCTGGCCCAGGTAGGGGCAGTAGCCATATTATCTGAGGACAATAATAAAGGAAAACTGGTTTATTTTGGAGGCATTAATAAAGCCAGATTCAAACATAAGGTTGTTCCTGGAGATTCCCTGAAGTTAGAAACAACTATTATTAAGCAAAAGGGATTGATTGGTATAGGAAAGGCTGTTGCAAGTATTAATGGTAAGATAGCAGCAGAAGCAGAACTGATTTTTGCTATTGGGAAGGAATAGAAGTTTAAATTATGAAGGAAAAAATAAATTTTAGACAACGGGAGATTCCCGAATTAAAAATTGGCAATTTACTGATTAAAGTACCAATAATTCAGGGTGGTATGGCTGTTGGCATTTCCCTGTCAGGCCTGGCATCTGCAGTTGCTGAAGCCGGTGGTGCAGGAATAATAGGAACAGCCGGGATAGGTATGATGGAACCTGATTACAATACTAATTTTAAAAAAGCCAATCAGCTTGCTTTACGCAAAGAGATTAGAAAGGCAAAGAAAAATACTACCGGGGTTATCGGGGTAAATATTATGGTTGCTCTCTCTGATTTTCAGGATATGCTAAAAATAGCAGTTGATGAGAAGGTAGATATGGTATTGCTGGGAGCAGGATTGCCGTTAAAAGATTTGGATATATTAATACCTGCACATCCCGGTGAGGTAAAACCAAAAGTTATTCCAATTGTTTCCTCTTCCCGCGCTGCAAAGGTAATATTTCAATATTGGAAGAAAAATTATAATTATGTTCCGGATGCAGTTGTACTGGAAGGTCCAATGGCAGGCGGGCATCTTGGTTTTAAGAAGGATCAGATTGATAATACCGAGTATTCCCTGGATAAATTATTGCCTGAGACCATTGCGGTATTAAAATCGTTTGAAAAGGAATTTAATAAAAATATACCTGTTATCGCAGCCGGAGGTATCTATACCGGTGCAGATATTTTTCATTATCTGCAGATGGGTGCCCATGGTGTACAGATGGCTACCAGGTTTGTAGCAACCGAGGAATGTGATGCTTCAGACAAGTTTAAACAGGCTTATCTGAATTGCAAAAAGGAAGATCTTGTGCTTATTGACAGTCCGGTAGGTTTACCGGGCAGGGCAATAAAAAATCAATTTTTACAGGAAGTATTTGAAGGTAATAAAAAGCCATTCAGATGTTATTGGAAATGTCTGAAAACCTGTGATTTTAAATCCGCACCTTATTGCATAGCTTCTGCTCTAACTCATGCCCAGAGAGGTGAATTGGAAAACGGATTCGCCTTTGCCGGGGCAAATGCCTATCGTATCAAAGAAATTACAACAGTTAAAAAGCTAATAGCTGAACTGATAGAAGAGTATAAATCGCAAGATAAATAAGGTAATTTGAATTCTTTTAATATTCCCCCTTCCCCCTCATATGGAAATGGTGAGGGGGTATTTTCTTTCCTGTCGTTGCGAGGAGCAAAGCGACGAAGCAATCTCATCCATTTATACTCACAGTATTTATTTCACTGAAAACTCTTATATTTAATTGGCAAACCGATCAATTTTTAAATTTTATTTCCCTTGCACCTTTATTTTGACTGGTAGACCAGGTAACCGAAGAGTGGAAGACTATCTTTATCGTATTTAATGCTCGATACGCGATACTCAATACACGATACGAATTTTTCCTCTTGCAATTTACATTTCTAATTTGCTAAAATGATAAAAGTTGAAGAAATAAAAAGATAAAAAAAGAAATATTTACCCAGCATTAAAGACCAACAAAAGTCACAGCAAGAATTATATCAATTTTTACCCTCTCTTTTTTTGCCTGAAAACAGATAAAAAAGTGTAAAATGGAGACTAATTACCAGTCTTGATGAAAAAACATTAGAGGAACTTGAATAAAATGAATAAAGCTGAATTAATTGAAAAGTTAGAGGATATAGAATGGGAGGATTTTGAAGTAAAAGAAGCAAAATCAGAAATACCCAAAAATAGTTGGTCGACTGTTTCAGCTTTTTCAAACACAGCTGGAGGATGGTTGGTTTTCGGTGTAAACAAAACCGGCAAATCTTACAAAATAACAGGTGTTTCTAATCCAGAAAAAATAGAACAAGACTTTACAACTGCTTTACGTAATGGTACTAAATTTAATAAAAAAATAATTGTAAAGTCAAAAAAATATAACTTTAGTGATAAAAAAGTACTTGCTTTTTATATTCCTACACAATCATCAAAAGACAAGCCCATCTATTTTAATTCCCTGAAGAATACATTTATCAGGACCGCAAGTGGAGATCAAAGAGCAACACAAGAGGAAATTGATTCTTTTTACAGAAATTCTTCCTATGGAGAAAAAGACAAAGAGGTTTCAAAATATGATTTGGAAGATTTGGATAAAATATCGATTGAAAAATATCGTAATTATTTTCTGGGTGTAAACCCCGGACATAGATACAATGAATTGACTAATTCAGAATTTCTACATAAGTTAGGTGTCCTGGTTAATAATAAAGCTACTTTTGGGGGAATATTGGTTTTTGGAACAGAGGATTTACTAATGGAGGCAATAACCAATTATCGAATTGAATATTTAGAAATTCCCGGGATTTCCTATAATGATGCACCTACGAGATATAGTTTTAGAATTTCCAGTGAACAAAATCTTTGGACTACATTTTTTGACATCTATGAAAGAATTCCCAGGAAAATTGAAATACCGTTTAAAATGGTTTCCGGATTCAGAGATGATAATCCAGAACATCTGCAGGCACTTAGAGAAGCACTGGTCAATCTTTTTATACATACTGATTATTTTAGCCGGGCAAATCCAAGGATAAGAGTATTTACAAATAGAATTGAATTTTTTAATCCCGGTTCTCTTCCTAAGAAAATTGAAAATATCATAGAGGAAGATTTTTCTTTACCAAGAAATCCGATTATTGCGAAAATTTTCAGGTTTGTGAGATTAGCGGAAAATATTGGCAGTGGTTTTCATAAAATGATTTATGGCTGGAAACAACACTATGATATAGAGCCTGACATTAATGGGGATTTTGACTATTACAAAATTACATTCCCGACTACCCAGAAAACTGTGGAAAAAACTACCCATAAAACTACCCATAAAACTACCCAGAAAATTATAGTGTTAATTAAAGAAAATCCAGAAATAAGCCGGAAGAAACTTGCAGAGATAATTGGTTTAACCGAAGACGGGATTAAATATCAACTTAAAAAAATGCAAGAAAAAGGAATATTAGAAAGAATTGGTCCTGCAAA
>Ga0334890_1005884_pt1 | contig 10046 bp, 7 predicted proteins | sample GraSluR1_MG_3_FD_207220 | JGI IMG/M metagenome (GOLD analysis project Ga0334890, IMG submission 207220) | Sludge microbial communities from methane-producing bioreactor in Wageningen University, Netherlands - Granular Sludge_31_08-R1 | ecosystem: Engineered > Bioreactor > Anaerobic > Unclassified... | reverse complement strand
CAAGCAAGGTCTCAGCGCCACCTGTGTCGAGGATCACCCGCGAGTCAATGGATGATGCAACGGTAAAGGAAATGCGGGTCGGGAAATTCGCTTTGATCAACCCTGTCACAACATCGGTGCTGGGACGCTGGGTCGCAAGGATCAGGTGGATGCCGATGGCACGGGCTTTCTGTGCCAGCCGGACCAAAGCATGCTCAGTCTGGTCTGGTGCATTCATCATCAGATCCGCCAGTTCATCAATGATGATCACAATTTTGGGCAGTTTTTTCTTGTTCTGCCGCTGCATTTTGTGATTATAAGCATCGATATTTCTGGCATTGGCCTTTTCCAGCAACTTATACCGAAAATCCATCTCGGTTGTTGCCCAGCGCAGGATACCCAGGATCCGGTCAATATCTGTTTCAACATTGCCCATCAAATGCGGCAGTCCATTGAAACGCATGAGTTCCACACGTTTAGGATCGATCATCGCCAGCTTCAAATCTTCAGGCGTATTATTCATCACCAGACAGGCTGTCAATGCCGTGATGCAAACGCTTTTGCCACTGCCCGTTGTCCCTGCGATCAGGATATGCGGCATTGTAGCAAGGTCTGACACCACAGGCTGGCCTGAAACATCGCGGCCAAGAGTTAACGCCAGAGGCGAATTAACCCGATGGAAGGCTTCCGACTCAATCAACGGCCGCAGTTGAACATCTGCCGCATTTGGATTGGGGATTTCGATACCCACATAAGACTTTCCGGGAACCGGCGCTTCAATCCGCAAACGCTGAGCCGAGAGTGCCAGCGCAAGGTCACGTTGAAGCGACGAAATCTGTGAAACACGCACCTTCTGATGGTTTTCATCAGATTTATCAATATAACCCGGTTCAACTGCAAACTGGGTCACGGTCGGCCCTGTCCTGAAACCCACAACCTTCGCAGGAATTCCAAATTCGTCCAGCGTTTTCTCAATCAATCCGGCCGTTAAATTGATCGTGCGTTTATCGGGTTTGAATGTTTCCCCTTTAAGAAGCAAATCCAAGGGAGGAAGTTCAAGTGACCGTTCAGCCGGGTTTTGAGGGGACGATTCCACTGTATCAGGTGTGTCAAACGATTTCCGGAATTCCGGCGGGATATAGACAGCCTTTTGAGGAGGTTTTCGGGAGATATCCTGCCGTTCCACTTCATTTTCGGTTAAAACAGAAGGCAGATGGTTGCCAGCAATTTGAGGGGGTTGATTGGGAGTCTCAGACACCTTCCCAAGCCTCTCCTGAAGCGCATACTCAAGTTTCGTTAAGAGATCAAAGGCAGCAATTAATGAAATAAAAAAGAAAATGAAGAGAACAATGACTGTGATTGTCGGCCCTAAAAGCATCCTGAAGATTTCAGCAAGTCCCCAGCCAACCAGACCGCCAGGGTCCAGTCCAGCTTCGGCATCCGCAATTGAGCCGCCGCTGAAGATCGACAATAAGCCCAGCATAAAAAATGCAGTGAATTCGATGGCAACAATCCTGCCCAATGCTATTTTATCAGGAGGTTGTTTACGCCACCGAATCACGACCAATCCCACGGCAATCATGGCGGCCACAATCAGGAACCGACCCAGCCCCAGCCAGCGAGTCAAAAAACCAACAAGCGGTGTGATGAGAACGCCTGTCGTTATCCCCAGCATCCCAAGCAACAGGATGAGAGCCCCCGCAAATAACAAAACACCCAGCAAATCCCACCCATATCGCAGGAAGCTCTTTAATATGTTTGCAGGTCTCAACCGCCCATCCTCTTTCTCGCCAAACAGACCCGTCTGTCGGTGAGGTTGATTGCTTTGAGGTGGGGTCTTTGGGTTTTTAGCCATTATTCAACATCATAACTTTCCAGCTTCAACCCAAGTCTCCGATTTTTTGGATCAATATGCAAAACACAGACATTTACCCGTTGTCCTTCATAAAGGAAATCATCAATATGGCTGCATCCGTTAGGGAAGTTCATGGATGAAATATGGATCAAACCTTCCACGCCTTGCTCAAGCCGGGCAAAAGCGCCGTATTTTACAATACAGGAGATTTCAGCAGGGACATGATCTCCTGATGAAAGTTGTTCTGCCAGGGCCTCCCAGGGGTTTTCATCCAACCGTTTCAAACTGAGAGCAATCCGACCTTTATCCTTTGCAACCTGGAGAACCAATGTCTTAACCCGTTCGTCAATATTCACGATATCCGAAGGATGTTGGACCCTGCCCCAGGAAAGTTCTGAGACATGGATTAAACCTTCCAACCCGCCTAAATCGACAAAGACCCCAAACTCCGTGATGTTGGTCACGGTTCCCTCCACCACATCACCAGCCTGAAGACTCGTCAGCAAATGGCGGCGCTGGCCCTCTTTTGCCAGAGCTGCCCGTTCTGAGAAAACGATCCGCTCTTTTTGTGGCTCACATTCGATTATCTTGAGTGAAATTTTTCTATCGAGATAACTCGTAAAGTATTGCTCACGTTCCTCTTCTGATGCCTCGGGCGGGACATCAACCAGATGGGAGGCCGGAACAAAACCGTGGATGTCTTCGCCAGCAACCAATACACCGCCCCGATTGTAGCCCACGACATTTAGGTTAACAATCACATCATCGGTAAAAATATTCTCGATTCTTTTCCAGTTTACCGCTGAAGTTTTATTTTCCGGGTATTCGGGAACTTCAATTTTTTCCGTGAGCACCGGATCATCAAGTTCGTAATTTTCCTCAATCAGCGGTTCATCTGCCAGTACGGCAGCCCACCATCCCTCATCCGGTTCCACAGGTTGTTTGACCTGATTATTCTTTCCACCTTGGGTACTCATTTATCGTTCCTCCCCAACACTTCCAGGGTTCAGCGACGCAGGCTTCATTGTTCCTCTTCACGTGCTGCTAATTCCATTCCAATAATTGCTTTCGAGACTGCTTCAAGAGCAACTCGTTGTTTCCGATAAAGATCTGCCTCCGACATTGCCAAACGATTTGCGACATCCCGGACCTTTCTGCCTTCAAGGAACTTCAATTCTAATATATTAAATAGAATCCATTCGGCAGTAAACCGGCGATCTCCCTCTGGTTTGATATTATCTATTGCTGATTTCAGGATTGAACGCAATGCATTTGCAGGGTTGCCATCATATTCGTTGACTGCGTCCTGAACAATATTCAAACTCAGCAGTGGGCTTTCAGTAAGCTTTGGTCCGCCCCAATAATGGGAGAGGGCGTCTTTCACCCAGGTAACAAAATCCTCATCCGGTAAGTCTGCTTCATCTAATAATACACTGGATTTATTATAACTGGATGCTGCCCGTAATTGCTGAATCAATGCCACTTGTGGCTGTAATTTTTCCAAAGATTGAAAGACCTGTTGCTGCATTCGCCAATCCCGTAAGGCCATCGCCACCCTATGTGCCAGCAGGTTAATCGAGTGCAAATGTTCCTTTTCCATCTCGCGGTTCTCATCCCAGGGGAACCCACATAATCCCATCATAATTTTTCCATTATGCGGATCATTGGATATCAACGGTATCAGAAGATGCTCATTCCAGTAGAAAAAGCCACCCTGCAAGTCAGAACCCTTCTCATGTGATAGCTCATAAAGTTCATCGGATTCTTCGATCGCCTTAAAAGCTCTTTCATCACCGGTTGTGGTGAGCAGTTCCAGACCATTCGCGTCCATCATGCCAATAAAGGCGCCTTTGACCTGTAAGAGATCGCAAATTGTTGCAGTGGCTATTTCAAGAAACTGGCTCAAGTCTGACCGGGTGAGGAGATGGTCTTCCAGGGACTGGATCAAGGCGATGTCATCCCGGTCACTTCCGTAGAACAATAACCGCTCCCAGAAAGGCGCTAAAAGCGTGATGAGATATTCAAGAAACAGGATCGTACCCACCATGAAGATCGGGACAAAGGCATTATATGTCTGATTCCAAATCAATCCAAAGCGTCGGACGATCGTAGTAATGGCCAAAGTCACAGAGGCGGTAAATGGCCCCCTCAACAGCCATTTGAATAACCGGCTTTTGACCAATCTATCCGGCCAGGTGACCCCAAAAAAGGCGACCGCATAGGCCATGATGATCAGAAAAACGCCAACAGCCAGACTGCTCAGGCTCACCAGAATCCAGAAAACAATTACGGATCGAGCGAACAAACCGGAACCAAACAAGAGATAGGGATAAGTCCCAATCGCTGCGGCTGTCGCACCTGCCAAAAGATACAACATCCTGCGCCGGCTGGTCTTCGTGACAGTTCGCTGATAAGCCCTGAAAAGTATCGAGCCGGCAACAAGCATTACGCCGATATAGTAGATGGCAAAAATGGGGGTATAACGGGTATAGCTGAGATACGGTGCCGGAGAGCTTGGGGAGGCATATGGTCCCACAAGGATATTAAAAGGAATAAGAATACCGAGAATGATTGAAAACAGGTAGGTTAACCGAACTGCCCACAAACGTCTGCCGCGGCTGGGTCTGCCAGTGAGGGTCAGGAGTGTGTCAGAAAAATGCAGGTAGGTTGCTGGAAGAAAGATGATTCCCACCCACTTAAGTTTGAGCATGATCTCAATGACCAGGTCCTGACCGCTGGCGCTGGCTATGGATTCCGCTGTATAGACAATGACGACACAGGTGAGAATCAATATAAAGGCACGGGCTACCCGTTCCCGCAGGTTGAACGCAAACGCATAAAGCAATAGCGAAAATGCCGTAATAGACACGCCCGCCGTCAGAATCTGGCTGATCGTCTGTAAGGCACCTTCCCAAGAAATCCCAAAAATCATCGTATGTTATCCCCACTTACCTCACAAGGCGGCTAAAAAACAAGGCAAGGTCCTGATTTGGAAAATAGTGGTCTCGAAATCCACTTAAATTGAATCCCAGTTTGACAGCCATTTCAATTGCCGGATCATTCTTTGATTGCATTTCCAACACCAGAAAAGTGAAATTACGATTGGCTGCCAGATTCATGGCTGCAATCAGCAACCCGCTGGCGATACCCTGCCGCCGCATTGATGCGGACACAACAATATCTGAAACCTTGAGAACCTGTGAGCCTTTTTCTGGGATTAACTTGATATATCCAACAGGTCTGTCAGAGAGAACAGCGACCAGAAAAGTCTCAGTTTTATCAATATCTGCAAAAATATCCTCTCGTTTACGTGGATATGGGACAAAAACCCGCCTTGGCAGCCGCACACGATTGAATCCAGTTTGATAAGATTGAAAGTCCTGGTCAATTCCCATTTGCCAAACAAACTCACTGTAATACCCATGTTCAAAGGCCGTCAGGCTTTCAATATCACGGGTTTCCACAGTCCGGATCTTAATTTCAGGCATCGAAAAATTCACTCCTCAGAAACAACTTCAACACCTATAATGCACGGCGTTAATTCCTCACCTGTATTATCCAAAGGGACAAGCTGCAACAGGTAATTTCCTGGGACAAGGGAGCTGGTATACCAGAACCCCAGACTCTCATCTAATTTCAATGAGTTTCCAGCAGCGATTGTCGTCCAATTGATAGCGCCTGTCGTCGAGTATTCATATTTATAGGAACCGAAGCCTTCGACATTTACAGATCCCATCAGTTCAACTGTCCCGCTCACTTCCCCGCCATCTTCCGGATAGGTGATCTCGATCACACCCTCAATGCATTCAAAAATTAACGATTCCTGACCGACAGTTGCTGTTGGGACCGGGATCGGGTCACCCTCATCAGAAGGCGGTGTTCCTGTGACGGTTTCAAAGGTCTCCTCGTTAATTCCAATGTCAGCTTCGGGGGAAGGCAATCGTGGTCCGACAACGGTAATCACCAAAAATTCACCGATGATCAACAGAATAAGTAATGTCATTCCGGTCGTTGCGCCAACCAGCTTCCGCTCCGCCAAAGTCCGCTCAAGCCCAAATACCGCTTTTTGCCATTCCCGTAAACCGATCAGGAACTTTCTCGCATAAACGAGTATTCCCAGAGTCAATACAATAAAAATGCCAACGTTGTAAGTGACCAGCCCGCGCAGGACATTGTTTAATATTTCTTCCATAAGTTACGTTCTGTAATTCTTCAGAGCTTTCAATCTCGTCCGATTCAAAGTCTTGCCAAAACGCCGCGAATCAGCGTGGTCAACTTTGGTACCAAAATTTGCCCGGCCTCAAGGACTTCTTCGTGGGTTGTAATTGTGCTGCCATCCAGATTTGCTTTATTGCTAATGCCAGAAATGCCCAAAACACGCACCCCGCCGTGTCGTGCTACAATTACTTCCGGGACAGTCGACATGCCAACCGCATCTGATCCAATCGCACGGAGGAAACGAAGGTCCGCAGGTGTTTCAAAGGACGGCCCGGCCAGGGAAACATAGACACCTTCTCTTACCAGCATCTTGGCCTCGTCACATGTCTCACGGGCGAGTTTGAGTAATTCTTTGTCATAAGGCTGGCTCATATCAGGGAACCGGACACCAAACTCGTCCAGGTTTGGCCCATTCAGGGGATTCGCACCCCCCATCCCAATTATATTGATATGGTCCTTGATCAACATCAAGTCGCCGGGCACATAATCGGGATTAATCGCGCCAGCGGCGTTGGTGACAATTAATTTATCACAACCCAAACGCTGCATCACCCGCACCGGGAGCGTGATCTCACCCATGCTGTACCCCTCATAAAAGTGAGTCCGGCCCTGTAACACAAGGACCTTCACACCCTCAAGCGTTCCAATTACCAGCCGGCCCATATGCCCCTGAACTGTGGAGACAGGCCAGCGGGGGAGCTGCCCAGTTGGGATAACGACTGAATCCTCCACACTGTCGGCAAGGTCCCCCAACCCTGTCCCCAGGATCAATCCCACTTCGGGTTCAATATCCACCCGGGCGCGAATTGCATCAGCAGCCTGATCAATATCATCCAAAGTAATAAATTCACTCATAAACACCTCAAACTATGCTAGGTAATATCTTTTAATTCTTCGTATATTATAACACTCGTTCAACCTAAAGGAATTCTCAGGATGTATGCATGCCCGCCCCTGGTGTTCTCTCAATTTTTCTGCGACGAAACTGCGAGTATGGAGTGTTCTTTGTGAATAGAGTATATAATAAAAATTGATAAACTTCACAAATTGCAGGAAACATGATGAGTAAACATAGAGATGAGAAGAAAACTACTGAACGCAAATCCATCCTGAGGACTCTCCTCAGCCGCCCAGAACCGGACAAAACATACAATTCTGACCTTAAAGAACAATGGGCGGATTTGGACAAGAAAAACAGGATCAAGTTTGTGATTGGTGCAGTCACAGGTCTGATCCTGTTCATTGGTGCATTGGTTCTGTCCTGGCTTGTTTTGGCTTCCCTATTGGGCTGATCTTTATTCTTCTTTCATGAAGAATTCTTCAACCTTTTCGCTTTCAACAGCATGGGCAAGCAGGTACCCCTGGACAAACTCGCAGCCCAATGATTTCAGTATGGACAATTGCTCCTCGGTTTCAACACCTTCAGCGATCACGTGCATGCCAAGATTATGGGCTAATGCAGATATCGTTTGAACAATCTCACTTCCCGTGCCGTCTGTCTGAATGAGATTTACAAAAGACCGGTCAATTTTCAAGACATCAATGGCCAGCGTGTGTAAATACCCCAATGCAGAGTACCCTGTCCCAAAGTCGTCAATCTGAACAGACACACCAAGATCACGAAGTCTCTCAAGCATTTTTCTGATGGATTGGGTATCTTCAATGATCAAGCTTTCGGTCATCCCCAGGCTGATGGATTTTGGGTCAATCTGATATTTATTGAATAAGTGCTCGAGAATATCAATTAAATCAAGATCCGCACATTGTTTTGTAGACAAGTTGACATTGATGGAGAGAGCAGCCTGCTCGGGATAACGGCTGTTCCAATCTTTCAATTGCCGGCACACTTCCTCAAGGACCCAGTATCCCATCGGGATGATCATGCCCGTCTCTTCTGCAATATGAATAAATTCTGCGGGCATTAAGAGCCCTCGATCTGGATGCTGCCAACGGATCAAGGCTTCCATCCCTACCATTTTTTTTGATTGCGCTGCATAAATCGGTTGATAGTGAAGGATGAATTCCTTCTTGTCCAGCGCTGCTCTCAGATCATTCTCCAGTTCAAGTCGTGATTGGGCTGCTTCAAGCATCCCAGGGTTAAATAAATCATAGCGGCTCCGGCCATTGTTCTTCGCGTGATACATGGCAATATCGGCATCGCGAAGAATTTCCTCAGGATTGGCATAGCGTTTGTGCCCCAACACAACACCAATGCTGACAGACACAAAGACCCGGTATGTGCTAAATTCAGCGGGCTTCGCAAGCAACCGGATAATACGTTCTGCGATCTTCTCATATTCCTGGGGACCTGTCAGGTCTTCCAGTAAAACCACAAACTCATCGCCCCCCAAGCGCGCAACCGTATCCTGTTCCCGCACACACTCCTGCAGCCGTTTGGCACTCTCAATCAACAAGAGATCGCCAACATCATGACCCAGACTGTCATTGACCACCTTGAAACGATCCAGGTCCATGAAGAAGACCGCGTAATTATAGGTACCATGGCGTTTAGCACGAGTAACCACCCGTTCTAACCGATCCAACAACAGATTTCGGTTTGGAATGTCCGTCAGGGAATCATGCAAAACAGAATAAGCCAGTTGTTCCTGAACGCGTTTCCGTTCCTTCAATTCTATGGATAATTGCTCGTTGGTAGTTTGTAATTGTTTTGTGCGTTCGTCCACCTGCTGTTCAAGGTTAACAGTTATTTGTTGAAGTCTGGAGATCATCCGGTTGAGGTGAATCGCCACTTCACCGTATTCATCCGTATGACTGACGTCCATTCGTTGACCGAGATCCCCTTTTTCGACCTTTTCGAACAAATCAACTAATTTCTTAATGGGTGAAGAAAAATAAGAAATCAGCCGATATGAAAGGAGCACGCCCATAAAGATTGCGCCAATACCAGAGTTGATAATCACTAGAAGCGCAACTGTCGTTTGCTCAGGAGCGAAACTTTCCAAAGAAGAAATCCGGTTGATCTGATGATACGCGGATGGAATTGTCAATAAAAGGGCGACAAATATTAACCCCAATATGCCGATGGATAATTTTGCGCGAAATCGCAACCCATTCAAACCCGCTAATTGCTGGTGAAATTCTTTGGGGAGGATGCGCCTCACCAATGGCATAAACATTTGGTCAAGCGTGAGAATCTCCATAATCAGGGTGATTATCAAAGCAGCCAGGAATGCCAACCCTATATGAATGACCTGTCTGAGTTCAATATTAAACCTCAGAACCCCAAATAGCACTGTGGGCAGCAGGACAAGGACAAGAGCACTCACCAATTCATATAAAACATATTTCTTCGCTAATGTATTGACCTGATGCCAGGAAGCGTCCACCCATTCAGTTCCATCCTCATTTTCTTTTGGATCCTGAATCTGCCGCAACCGTTTAAAAACCGCCTGATTACCGAAATACATCCTGATGAGGAGAATGATATTTCTGATAATAATTGCCACAACGCTGAAAATCAGGAGGCTGAAACCCACTTCTCTGGAGAATTGGGCATTCGTCTGAGCCGGCATTGCTGCCAACAATAGCATCAATGGCGTGTTCACCGCCTGGACAAGCAGCAATATAATGATCGGATATCTGGGGCCTGTATGTTCCAGCAGTTTCTCAAAAACGGTTTGCGAATCCTTTTTTCCCATTCTTTCCTTTATTGCCTAATAAGTTTTTGAGGTGGCACTGTCATGACAAAGAGACAGAGATAGCGTACTTTCATTATAACGCAGTAAGTATAAACATATCCTCAGTAGAGATCGGATTAATCGTCCAATAAGAATGAGGTCTGATCATTTTTATATTTCCCCAATAATTCAAAAGTGGCAAAGAGCGAATTAAGGTGGCTGAGTTCGGGGCTGGAGAAATGCTGCGAGTAGAAAGCTGTGATTGCCTGGCTGCCCCCTCAGCCGGCGAACTGAAGGGGCTGTCTAAAGAATATAGACAACCCCTTTTTTTCTTAAGGGTGAAAGATGAAACTCAG
>Ga0334890_1005883_pt1 | contig 10050 bp, 9 predicted proteins | sample GraSluR1_MG_3_FD_207220 | JGI IMG/M metagenome (GOLD analysis project Ga0334890, IMG submission 207220) | Sludge microbial communities from methane-producing bioreactor in Wageningen University, Netherlands - Granular Sludge_31_08-R1 | ecosystem: Engineered > Bioreactor > Anaerobic > Unclassified... | reverse complement strand
CCGCCGGGGAACCCTGTCCTTTCACTGCCGGATGCAAACCAATGGGAGTATTCGGCGATCTCCATGAGTTCTTCATGGGATCTCATTTCATAATCTCCGAAATCCAGTTCCTTAAGTTCCTCTATTATAAGGTGCTTGGTATCACCGTATATGACAGAAAGCGATTCTTCTGTTCTTTGCATTCCGGATGTAAAAACGAAGTCGGGAGCAGGCCTTGGATATATGCCTTTCTCCGAATACTCTTTGAGCTTTGCTATCCCTTCGGGCGCCAGGGAAACATCGGTCCTGCCGTAATAGTATTTATTTATATTTCCTTCTGTTATCCCGTGTCTTATCAGATACAGTTTTCGTTCTTTCATCGCTATCCCTTTTTTATAAAAATACAACGGGTGCCGCAACAAACCGAAACGGCACCCTTGAATTTGTCGATACTGTCATTATGCCGGCACATTCCCGGCATCAGCTCAGTCGGATATTTCCTTTTTCTTCTGTAATGCAGCGCCCCATATCATTACCACGGCAAACACTATCAGATAATACACAACAGCCATCCTGTGGGAAAAACATGCTGCTACTATCATGAAAAGGCTTCCGCATAATGCCAGAGCCGGCGCAACGAATCTCTTGAATGTGGGAAAATCTTTTTCTTTTTTCATCATCATGATGAATATGGGTATATAAAGAGCGTATATGGTAACTATCGGCAGTTCCGATGTGTCGAAACAGAAAGGTCCGAACCATGGTGCCGTAAGGTTTGCTCCGTAGAAGTAAAGCAGCCAGAAACCGCAAAGCATAACTCCTGCTATAGAAGCATTGGTGGGCATGTTAGTACTTTTGTCCACCTGGTTGAATATCTCCGGTCTGGGTCCTCTTTTTCTTACTGCTATGGAATAAAGCCCTCTGGTACATCCCAGCATCAGACCGTTCAATGTGCCCAGGCAGGATACAACTATAAGTACGAATATCAAAGTCCCCGCAACACTGCTGAATATGGTCTCAAAGGCCATCTTTGCTGCGGCTTCGCCTCCGGCCATCATGGTTTCATTGGAAACTGCCCCTGCAAGGCCTATATAATAAACGATATATATAATAACGATAAGTATGGTGCCTCCCAGCAAAGCCCTTGGCAGATTCTTTTTTGCATCTCTCAGTTCCGCATTTATACTGGTGGCGATTATCCATCCTTCATATGCGAAAGATGTGGCAACGACCGCAGTGAAAAGTGCCGAAGATACGCTGTCAGTCTCCTGGACCACCGTTGTGAAATTCTCAACAGTCATTCCGGAAGACAGCCCGTATATGGTCCCTCCCACAGCCATAAGAAGCAGCGGAACAAGTTTGATGGCAGTTGTGGTCACCTGGAATTTCCCGGCGATCACCGGAGACAGAGCATTTATACCGTAGCTCATTATCAGATAAAAACCTGATATGGTCATGCATTGAGGCCCTACTATGTCCCATCCGAAAAGTACGCATGTGTATCTGGCGGATACCCATGCCAGCACTGCTGTCAATGTGGGATAATAGATTATCGCCATGAACCATCCGACATAATAGCCGTATTTTTCACCCAGTGATGCCTCGGCATAATCGACTATTCCATTGACTTTTTCGTATTTGGTGGCCATCACCGCAAATGTATAGGCACATGCCACCATTATTATGCCTCCCAGGACCCATGCAAGTATACCCAGCGGCAGATCGCCTCCGGTGGATGCAAGGATCTTTTCTGCTTTGAAAAACACACCACTGCCTATTACTATCCCCATAACCATGGCGATGGCTGTGACCAGTCCGTATTTTTTCTGTAACTCAGTCCCCATTTTTATTAACCTTCTTTCATAAAAAATATTATTTCCCCGATAGTCTATCACTTTTATGGCTTGTTTTCAATGAATTTTGCAAATATGACATTTTCATACATTCTTTTATTATGTCGGTAAAAATATGTCCCGGTTATGTTATTATATTAGTATCATTATACATATCACTTTACATATACTGTTTTACAATAATTATTTTTTGGAGGTGTTGATGATATGAAGAAAGCTGTTTCAAAATCAAGTATTCTTTTGTTTTCCATTATGCTGGTGACCGTCCTTTGTTTCGGATGCGGCGATAATGAAGAAGCCGATGTCCAGGAAACGGAAAAGGCCGAAATAGGCATCTCCTTTATGGAAGACACTGAATCAGGAGAATACTCAGAGGATCTGCAGGTATATATCGATGCAATAGAAAAAGCCGATGCAGAACCTGTTCTGCTTCCTCTTATCGAGAATGAGGAAGATGCAGAAGAAGCCCTTGATGATGTGGATGCCCTGGTATTAACAGGAGGAGAAGATATCGACCCCTCATACTATGATGAAGAACCGGATGAAAACCTTGAGGATGTCAATGAAGAAAGAGACACATCCGACTTTTTGCTGCTTGATGAAGCTCTTGATGAAGATCTCCCCGTTCTGGCCACCTGCCGCGGAATGCAGGTACTCAATGTTGCCTGCGGAGGCAGTCTTTATCAGGATATACCGACCCAGTACGATACGGACATGCTTCACAGATCTGTGGATCAGGTGGAATTTGTATGGCATAACATAAATATCGACAGAGGTTCTCTGCTGGCGGGCATCATGAGTGACGGAGATCTGAAAGTCAACTCATGGCATCATCAGGGAGTCAAGGATCTGGGCCAAGGCCTTAAGGTAGTTGCCGTGGCCGATGACGGTATGATAGAAGCCATCGAAAAAGAAGATGAAACCTTCGTCCTGGGAGTCCAGTTCCATCCGGAATGGCATATAGATTACGGCGATAAAGAATTTCTGGCGTTTTTCGAGATCCTGGCAGATCAAGCTGAGAACGGAAACGACTGATGATCTTGTAAATATCTACCTGTCGAAAAATGTCACTTGGCCTGTTTCAAGGCTGTATTTTGCCCTGACTACAACAAGAGTGCCTTTTTTGACAAGATCGGCGATGATGGGACTTTTTTGCAGTTTATCTGCCGAGTGTTCTATGTTTAGATCTTCAGATCTTTTTATGAACTCCTCCCGAGTGATATCAGCCCCTGCTTTTGCACAGGCATTTTCGCAGATCTCATTAAGCATGGCAGAAAGGGGATCATTGCCCGGCAACTCTTCGCCCGAAAGAAAAATATCAACGGCCGAACTGACTGCTCCGCATTTGTCATGTCCCAGTACAACAACTACAGGAACGCCAAGGTGCTCTGCGGCATACTCGATGCTGCCTATATCACAGTCCCCTGCCAGATTGCCCGCATTCCTGACTACAAAAATGTCTCCCAGACCCGCATTAAAAATGTGTTCGGGAGGAGTCCTTGAGTCAGAGCAGGTGAGAACTGCAGCATAAGGAGACTGACCGTTTTCGGCGAGATCTTTTCTTCTTTGGAAAGAAATGTCCCCCGGAGACTCAAGCCCCTTTACAAATCGTTCATTGCCTTTCTTCAGAAGATCAAGTGCTTCCGAAATGCCGAATTTTTTATTTGTCATTACAGTGTTTTCCTTTCTGTTATTTGGGTATGATTATATCATAAAACTTGATGGAGGATTAATATCATGAAAAAATTTATAATTTTGACCATTGCTGCGATCCTTCTTGTAATGACCTTCACTGCATGCAGCGACGATGCCCCGCGGCCCGGCTGAGGAGACTCCGTTAAGTGTGCGTCGGTGGCGTACGTTGAAAAAAGCTGAAAATGAATGGCCGAAATCAATAAAAAGAGAAATGACGGATGTCATTTCTCTTTTTGCATATTGCATCTTCAAAAAATTTTACTGTCTTTTTAGTATCATTCCGATAAAATTCATGTACCTGCCGCCGCCGGCTTCCATGGCTGCCCTGTCTTCTACAGCATATTCATTGTCACAGGCAAGCCAGTCGGCCCATGCTTCTTCATTGCTCTCCATTTCATGTATGGAAAGTATATCAACACCTTCTGTTTGTCTTATCAGCCTTTCCCAATAAAGGGCATCGTGTATGTAGTCCATCTGTTCGGGCGTCCATGAAAGGAGCAGTTCCTTTGGCAAGTTGTCGTGACAGTCCTTTTTCATTCCCGGGACAGAAATATATATGTACCCGCCCCTTTTCACATAGGGAAGAAGTTTTTGACCCAGGTAATCCTTCTCTCTTCCGAAGTAATTATATGAATCCGTGCTTACTACCGCATCAAAGAAATCCTTTGCATATGGAAGATCATTGGCATCGGCATGTATGGGTATTATCTTATCCGTATCAAGACCGGTGCTTCTGAAAAACTCCATATTATCTGTGGGATCAGACCAGAGATCCGTGGCGAATACCCGAAATCCGTATTCCTTTACCAGGAAGACCGAAGTAAGGCCCTGACCGCTGCCCAGATCCATTACAGTAGCTCCCTTGGGTATATTATGTCCTTCCAGAAGTTCCTCCTGAAGTTTGATGGGATTTGGCCCCATCATCTTATCCATATATTTGTCGTATTTATGTGCCAGTTTATATTTCATTTCATTATCCTTCCTTTGTTTTCCATCGATCATGGCTATTAAAAGCCATATTAAGTGATTTTGGGCACAAAAAATGTGCCTTGTTTTGTTCCATAATAGCTCTACCTCTTTCAAAAGAGTTTTCAAAACCAGCAAACCGGAAAATAAAGGGGTAATATCACCTCTTTTGCTGTTTACGGTTTTGATTTGATGCTATAGAACAATCTCCAAAAAGCACTTCCTTTTTCCTGTTTTTTATTTTTACATTTTTTATTATACAACTCCCTTTTTTCATTGTCAATTTTTCCTGTGCTTGTTTAAAAAACCAGACATGAGGTATAAATAAAATATTGATTTTTAAATAATGGAGGTAAATATATTATGAAATGGACATGTACGATATGCGGTTATACCCATGAAGGAGACCAGGCTCCGTCAAACTGCCCCCAGTGCAAAGCAGGCGGAGAGAAATTCAAAAAAGTCGAAGAAGGTGAACGCAGTTGGGTAACAGAACATGAAGTTGGCATTGCCAAGGGCGTAGACCCCATGATCATTGAAGGCCTTAAAGAAAACTTTATGGGCGAATGTAGCGAAGTGGGCATGTATCTGGCCATGGCAAGGGTGGCTCACAGAGAAGGCTATCCGGAAATCGGCATATACTGGGAAAAGGCGGCTTTCGAAGAAGCGGAACACGCAGCAAAATTTGCTGAGCTTCTGGGCGAAGTTGTCACAGCTTCCACAGAAAAAAATCTTCAGATGAGAGTGGATGCCGAATGCGGAGCATGCGCAGGCAAAATGGAACTTGCCAAGATGGCAAAAGAAAAGAATCTTGATGCCATCCATGACACAGTGCACGAAATGGCCAAGGACGAAGCAAGACACGGAAAGGCCTTCGAAGGACTGCTAAAGAGGTATTTCAAATAAAATACTATTTATAAGATCAAAAGAGTGCAGTATATACTGCACTCTTTTGGTTATGCGATCATTGTTTTTTTACCAGTTCTATGGCTTCCTTACCTGTCATATGATCTACTTCTATCTCCACCATATGAAAGAGTTTGAACTCTTTTTCTATCTCTGTTTTTCGTCCTTCCACCTGCTTTGGGGAATATTTTTCTGCCAGCTTCTCAATGGCTTTTCTCTTTTCCGTCTCATCATGAAGCACTCGTGCCCTTCCGAAACAAATGACGCTCCTGAAATATGTGGTGTATTCCTCCGGAACTATCTGATCTTTATCTATGACACAAAATGATACTTTGCTTTGCCTTTCTATGGCCTCCAGCTTATGCCCCGATTTAGCACAATGAAAAAATATCTTCGAATCATAATAAATATAACTTACAGGTACAGCATAGGGGTAATCATCGTCACCCGCCACAGCCAATACTCCGGATTTTCCTCTTTCAAGAACTGCCTTTGCATCTTCAATTGACATTAGCTGTTTTTTTCTGCGCATTTCTCTGAACATCAGGCTCCCTCCTTATTCAGCTTTTTCGTAACTGGTACTGTCAAAAAATATATCACTGTTATTATCTTTTAAATAAAAAGGTTTGTCAACGGCTTAAAATGCCCGGGCTATTTTGCCGTTGCAAAAACCGCTTTAGAGTAGTACCATAGAAGAGTATAAAAAAATCAGAATATGATATTTGAGCCTTTTGGCATCAAAAAACGAAAAACCGAAAGAGAGGAAAGCAGAATGAATTTTCCTGTAACAAAGACAACTTCACCTAAGGCGAAACCCGATCCAAGCAAACTGAAATTCGGAACAGTTTTTACCGATCACATGTTCATTATGGAATATGCGGAGGGAAAGGGCTGGCATGACGGAAGGATCGTTCCCTATGGTCCTCTTCAGATGGATCCTGCCACAGTGGTCTTTCATTATGCACAGGAAATGTTCGAGGGACTGAAAGCCTACAAGACAAAGGAAGGCAAAGTCCAGCTTTTCAGACCTGAAATGAATGCAAAAAGAACCAACAAGACCAACGAAAGGCTATGCATCCCCACCATAGATGAAGATGTTTTCGTGGATGCAGTATGTCAGATAGTCAAAACAGATGCAGACTGGATACCCGAAAAAGAAGGAACTTCTCTTTATATAAGACCCTTTATAATCGCAGACGAGCCCTTCATAGGTGTGCGTCCTTCAAGGCATTACAAATTCATGATAATCCTAAGCCCTGTGGGACCCTACTATGCCGGAGGACTTGCTCCGACCAAAATATTCGTGGAAGACAAATATGTCAGGGCAGCCCTCGGCGGCACCGGAGAAGCCAAGTGCGGAGGAAACTATGCTGCAGGACTAAAAGCCCAGGAAGAAGCCGCTGCCCGGGGCTATGAACAGATCCTGTGGCTGGACGGCATGGAAAGAAAGTATGTGGAAGAGATCGGAACTTCAAATGCATTTTTCATAATAGATGATGAAGTAATAACGCCTCCCCTGGAGGGCACCATCCTTCCCGGCATAACCAGGGCTTCAGTAATAGAAATACTCAAAGACAAAGGTCATAAAGTTTCAGAAAAAAAACTCACCATAGATGAAGTGACGGCAGCACACAAAAAAGGAACTTTCCGTGAAATGTTCGCGGCGGGCACCGCTGCAGTTATCTCTCCGGTGGGAGAGCTCTGCTACAAAGAAGAAAAAATGGTCATAAACGGCGGAGGCATCGGCCCCGTGGCCAGATACGCCTACGATACCATCTACGGCATACAGACAGGCACAGTCAAAGACAAAAAAGGATGGATCACGGAAGTGAAATAAGTGCTTTGCCTGAAAAACATGATTTCAGAGTTTTGTTATCAGGAGTTTATATGGAATTAAAAGTAAAAGATATCACAAAAAATTTCGGTGATAACGAGGTCCTTAAGGGAATATCTTTTTCGGCCCGTGCCGGGGAAGCCTTCGGTCTTCTGGGCCGTAACGGCGCCGGAAAAACCACCACCATGCGAATAATATTGGGAATATTCAAATCGGATTCCGGGATCATAGAGGTCGACGGGATGCCTTTTGATGACAAGAATATCTCAACGGGATACATGCCCGAGGAAAAAGGTCTTTATCCCAAGGTCAAGATCGCAGATCAGCTCATATATTTTGCCATGCTAAAGGGCATGAACAGAAGTTTGGCAAAAACAGCCGTAGAAAAATGGCTGGCCAAACTTGATATGAGCCGGTATTACGGCACCAAGCTCATGAACCTGAGCAAAGGCAACCAGCAGAAAATACAGTTGGCAGCTGCCCTTTTGCACGAACCGGACCTTATCATCCTGGACGAGCCCTTTTCCGGCCTGGATCCCGTGAACGCTTCCGTTCTTGAGAATATAATAAAGGAACTTATCAGCGAAGGCAGAACCGTCATCTTCTCCAGCCATCAGATGAACTATATAGAATCCTTCTGCAACGAGATCGCCATATTAAAGGGCGGCAAAATAGTTGTGGACGGCGGCATCCCCGAAATAAAAAGAAGTTATCCAAGAGACAGGATCGTTTTGAGTGCGGGAGACAAAAAGGCTGTAGGTGACCATATCATATCTTCCATGGCTGACCTTACAGTATCAGCCCCCATAATAAAAGACGGGCAGATGCAGATAAAACTCAAAGATAAAGATATGAAAAATGAATTTTTCAGGCGGATCGCCATATCGGATGTGGATATCGACGGAATTTATGTAAAAGAACCTTCTCTCACCGATATTTTTGTGGATCACACAGAAGATAAGGAAGGGAGGGTAAACCAATGAAACAGTTTATGACCGTTTTCGCCTTCGAATACAAAAACCTTCTAAAAAATAAATTCTTTCTTGTGACCACCCTGCTGCTTATCCTGGCTGCTGCAGTTTTCTTTTCTTTCCCGCGTTTCTTTGATAACGGGGACGAGAAAAAAAGCAGCATGGCCTTCAGCGGCATAGAACAAAACCAGCAGGAAGCCCTGGGAAAAACCTTTGAAAAGGCCTTTCCGGACAAAAAAATCATATTCACCGATCTTTCCCTTAAGGAGCTGAAAAAAGCAGTTGAAAAGGAGAAGTACGACAGTGCAGTCTTTCTGACAGGTCCGGCTTCCTATACATATATAGCAAAAACCATAGCCATCACAGATACAACAGGTGAGACACTAAAAAGCATATTAAAGACCCGATACGAATTTTCGGAAATGATAATGCGGGGCATCCCTCCGGATAAAGCCGGGGAAATAGTATCCCATTCCGTTTCGGCAAAGATAATAACCACCGGCAAAGACCAGACCAGCAGTTTCTTTTATACCTATGTACTGATCTTCGCCCTTTATATGATAATCATACTTTACGGACAGCTGGTGGCCACCAATGTTGCCACAGAAAAAAGCTCCCGTGTGATGGAAATACTTATAACTTCAGCCAAAACGGACCATCTTATTTTCGGTAAAATAATAGGCACCGGTCTGGCGGGACTTTCCCAGGCGGTATCTATTTTTGCGGCGGTATTTATTTTCTGCAGGCTCAACCTGTCCTTCTGGGAAGATAATTTCGTAATAAAAACCGTGGCGGACATGCCGGCGGATATAATGATCTATGCCTTTATCTTTTCCCTTTTGGGATACTTCATATATGCTTTTATGTATGGGGCCATAGCTTCCCTTGCCAGCCGTACAGAAGACATAAATACAACTATTATGCCGGTGACTTTCATCCTTATCGCCGCCTTCGCAGTTGTGATTTTTGCCATGAACACAGGAGATGTGGACTCCATGCTGATGATTGTCTGCTCTCATTTCCCGCTGACTTCCCCCATGGCCATGTTCGTGAGGATCTCCATGGGCGATGTTGCTGCCTTGGAAATAGCTTTGTCCATTATTATTCTGTTCGTTTCGGTGGTGCTGACGGGCTATCTGGCCACGGCCATATATCGGGTCGGTGTTCTCCTTTACGGAAAGCCTCCCAAAATAAGCGAAGTTTTCAAAATAGCAGTTTCGAAAAAAGACAACCCGTATTGATAATAGATCAGATGTAAATCAAAAGGAAAGAGCGGATACCCGCCCTTTCCTTTTTTGTCTTTTCGTATTTTTTTCTATTGGAGCCAACCGTAATCCATGTACTGTACCATGTCCTCCCCGTAATCGTAACTGCACCATGCCACCTTGCCTCCCAGTTCATAAAGGGTGCGCCAGCTGTCCAGGCCGTTTTCAACAAGGGTCGGTTCTCCGGTGCTTATATCCATGCTGTATATGGAGTTTGAATAATCATATATCTGTGAGTTTTCATTGTACTTGTACTCATCTATGCTCAGGTAGTATATCTTTTCTCCTGTGAATGTCGATGTGAATCCATAGCCCTTTATGGCCTTATCATCGGTTATGACTTTTGAACCGCCGGACTCCATATCATATTTTGTGAATACCAGATATTTGGGATCTTCATCGCCCTCTTCTCTGGCATAATAAAGCTCGCTGCCGCTTATGCCCAGGATCCCCTGAAGGCCTTCACAGGTCAGTATTTCCTCTTTTTCCTTCTCTGCCATTTCCATTCTGCACAAGGTGTATTCCATTTCGATTTCATCATAAGTGGAATAATAAAGATATCCTTCATGCATACCCAGCAG
>Ga0334890_1005881_pt1 | contig 10055 bp, 6 predicted proteins | sample GraSluR1_MG_3_FD_207220 | JGI IMG/M metagenome (GOLD analysis project Ga0334890, IMG submission 207220) | Sludge microbial communities from methane-producing bioreactor in Wageningen University, Netherlands - Granular Sludge_31_08-R1 | ecosystem: Engineered > Bioreactor > Anaerobic > Unclassified... | reverse complement strand
CGCTTAGCCATTGTGCCGCTGTGCCCTCAATCTTTCTTGCCGCTGTGCCGCTGTGCCGTCAATCTTTCTTGCCGCTTCGCCGCTGCGCCGCTGAGCCATTGTGCCGCTGTGCCCTCAATCTTTCTTGCCGCTGCGCCATTGTGCCGCTGTACCGTTGTGCCTTATGGTTAATATTATCTAATAATTTGTTAATATGAAGGAACTCTCTTTATAAATAATGACCTATCTTTAACGGATGATCTGAACTTTAATAAAAGTGAGGTTCATTAATGTGACAAGCAGTAATCTGATTATTAACCTGATTAAAACTATTAAGTCGTGAAAAGTACTATCTCTAAACTCAGGATTCTGATACTCCTGCTTTCTATTGCAGGGTTTGTTTCATGCGAAGGTCCGGAAGGACCAAGAGGTGCTACCGGGGCTACCGGACCAGCCGGTCCGCAGGGTCCTGCCGGTCCCACAGGTGCTACGGGTCCTGCCGGTAATGCCAATGTAAAGATAATAAGCCTCCTTTCGGATGACATTACATGGGTTGAAGGAACATACCTCGGGCGTCCGTCTCTTACCTATTCCCTGGCAGCTCCTGAAGTTAATGATGACATTATCAACCACGGAGCCGTTCTCGGCTATTGTTACATGTTTGAAGAATGGTACGCCTTGCCTATAATGTGGGAAAGTGAGGATGGTTCATTCAGGCAATATATATTGCATACCTTTTCTCCGAATACCATCAATCTTTATGCTTACCAGACATTCGAGCTGATTGAGCCGAGTGTTGTAGAGAAATACCGTTTCCTGCTGATAACGGATTATACCATAACAAATCCCAAAGGAACAGCTGCCGAAAAAGCAATAATTGAGAAACTTGAAAAAGCCGGAGTAGATGTAAACAATTACTATGAAGTAATGACATATTTCGAACTGAAGTATTAATGCTCTTAATGAAACCATAAAAGGTTTTTATCGTTAAATACTGGAAGCTGGCCGGCTTAAGGGTAGCTGCGGATATAATTATTTTAATGAGGCATTCTAACAAACCCAATTCATGAGAAGAAACAAATTGTTTTACAGGCCCGCAATTATACTGACGTTTGTAATGTCGCTGATCGCCGGTCAGTTGCCGGCACAGGTGGCAACTTTGCAGAACTGGACTAACCTTTATCATGGTACCATCACAATGCAACAGGATATTAACTATCCGGTTGCTGAAGGCAGTAATTCGAACCGGGTGCTTGTTGTGGCAATTGCGGCTGACAGAAGTGCTTCAGGCGTTGTTACAGTAAGCCTTTCATACGGCGGACAGCCCCTGCTGCTGGCCGACGGCGACATGGGTCTGTCGGTGAGGCAGCATACGGCTATTTACTACCTTGATGAAGCAGGCCTGGACAATGCAGGCAGCAATCTCCTTTCAGTCTCCGTAAGCGGAGGAACCATCGGTTTTACGGATATCTGGGCAGCACTGTTCGACTATGTTGACCAGGCAGATCCTTTTACGGGCATTCAGAAATACACCAGCATGTCAACAGCTGTTTCCGGGTTCTCTCTTGCGCCGCCTCTTTCAATTGATGCCTACGATAAGGCAATAGAGGTTGTAAGCGCCTACAGGAACAGCTATAACCAGATCCCCGCAATCACTTATGCTCCGGATTGGACCATGGTCAATGAGCAGACCGGAATGTACTCTGCAGGCTTCTCGGGGTGGAGTGTCAGGAATGGAGTCGCAAGCCGAAGCTATCCGGTCACTGACATTACAGATGCATCACCCACCAGCTTCAGCAGGGATGCATTTGCCTCGGTAACAGCAGTCAGTCTCAACTACGAACCGCCGCCGCCGCCTACCATTCAGGCTTCGGATATCATCTTCAGCGATGTAACATCTTCTTCGATGACCATCAGCTGGACCAACGGCGACGGAACGAACAGGATTGTCCTTATAAAGGAAGGAAGTGCAGTGGACAGCGATCCGGTGTATGGGACAACCTATACAGCCTCCAATATTTATGGCAACGGATCGGAAATCGGGACAGGCAATTACGTGATTTATAACGGTACCGGCAACAGTGTGACTGTTTATAATCTGGATGGCTATACTGTCTATCATGTAGCTGTTTATGAATTCAGCGGACCTCCGGGACTGGAATACTATCTGATGGATCCGGCAAGGGGCAGTCAGCTTACAGAGCCGGAAAGTGCCCTCACCGATGATTACCGTTCAAACGGATCAGGCAACTGGGCAACACCTGAGATATGGCAGACTTACAGTGTAACCGGATGGATAACAGCAACATCAGCCCCTGCATTTGAAAGCGGCGTCATAACGATCAGAAACGGTCATACAATTACGGTTGCTGAAGATGTAACCGCTGATCAGGTTGTGATACAGCCCGAAGGAACAGTTATCGTAAGCTCAGGCACAACATTTACCATCGCCGACGGTTCTGATGATATCGATTGCATTATAAGCGGAGTGCTGGAGAATTCAGGGACTGTTACGCCGACAGGTGTGTTGAGTTTTAACAGTGGTGCAACCTACAGGCACACCGCAAACGGAGGGGTTGTGCCTGCTGCAACATGGGATGCAGCCTCATTATGTCTTATCACCGGAATAACAGCTCAGGCTCCTTCAGGTTTAGGACAAAGTTTTGGTAATTTTACATGGAACTGCGTATCACAGTCATCGTCGCCCAACCCGATTATGAACAGTGATGTCACCGTTAAGGGTGATTTCACGCTGCTGAGCACAGGATCGGGCAGACTTGCCGTGACCAATACCTCAACATCAAGGACTATTTCTATATCCGGCAATTATTATCAAACCGGCGGAATATTTGATCTGTCATCCGGCAGCGGTAACGGCAGCATTAATGTAGCCGGGAATTTCTCATTCACAGGCGGCGCCATCACCGAATCCTCGACCGGCAGGGGCTCGGTTGTATTCAACGGAAATGGTGCCATGCAGATGTACACGGCCGGAGGAACGCTGAGCAATACCATTGATTTCACCGTCAATCCGGGTGCTAATCTGCAGATGGGCACAGCGACAAATCCATCTGTCATATCAGGCAGCAACGGCAGATTTACACTGTCAGCCGGGGCTACCATAGGCATCACAGCCCAGGGAGGGATAACCCTTACCGCCACCGGTCAGAACGGCGGGAACATACAGGTAACAGGCCTTCGTTATTATGATGAAAATGCTTTTTTCATTTACAATGGCGCCGGCACCCAATATGCCGGTAACGGTCTTCCCCCGGAAGTTAACAGCGTTGTGATCAACAACTCCGGAGGGGATGTCAGGTTCGTATCTGCCCGCACCATTAACAGCCTTTCGATAATGACCGGGTCCAAAGCCGGACTTGGCAACGGATTAATACATACCACAAGCCTTCTTGCTCTCGGAGGAATCGGCCAGCTGCCCGGATCATACGGTCATCCTGATTCTGAAGCCGAATTTACAAATGATGTCTTCTTTTTTCCCTCTACGGGTGTTATCAACAATGCACCTCCTGCCGGGACCTGGCTCGGCATCACAGATGACTGGCACACAGCTGATAACTGGACAGGCGGCGTTCCCACTTCTGAAACAAGTGCATCGATATCATCTTATACCGCATACCAACCCGTTATAACGGGTCCGGTTACCGCAGTGTGCGGCGATCTGACGATCAATCCGGGCGCATCCCTTACAGTTGAAGCGTCGGGAAGTGCAACAATAGGCACAATAACCAATAACGGAACCCTTAACCTTAACTCCGATGAGAACGGAATAGCATCACTGATTGTGGATGACTATTCAGGCAACGGGACCGAAAACATTCAGATATACCTTACCGGAGGCGGTGATGAAGCGACATACCCGTGGCACTACATCTCCTCTCCCGTTACAACACTATCGACAGATGTTTTCACCACCGGCGATAATCCCACTTACGATCTGGCAGCCTATTACGAACAGCTTGGTGAGGGGAGCCAGCACGAAGGATGGGTCGCATGGGATGGATGGGACTACTCCCTCGGTAATTATCCTGAAAATCCCGAAGATTACTATACCTTCAGTAATCTTGATCCGGGTAAAGGATACAACATTTACTTCTATGAGCCTTATGTTGTCAAGACTTTCGCAGGAACTCCGAACACATCGGATGAGACAGAATCTTTATCGTATTCCGGCACAGAAGATAATGATGATCTTAAAGGATGGAACCTGCTTGGGAATCCTTTCTCCTCAAGTCTCAACTGGGATGATATTGCATTGAATCTGCCGGGGGGAGGGGAGATCGATAATGCAATATATTTTACATGGAATAATCAGCGTGTATCTTATATTGACGGTGTTGGCAGCGTGGAGGGTGTTACGGGTAACATACCTCCCATGCAGGGATTCTTCGTCAAGTCAAACACTGCAGGACAAAGCCTTACACTCCCTGCGTCGGCCAGGATACACAGCACACAGAACAGATACAAGGGCCCGGGAGGACTTATTCCGCTTTTAAGGCTGAAAATCGAGGGCAGCAAGAATTCGTATGATGAAACGGTTGTCAGGTTCGACACTAAAGCCCGACACGAATTTGATTCCCGTCTCGATGCCCATAAATTCAGCAAAACAGGTGACAATATAAGCCTCTGGACAACTATTGGCAGTGTCAGCTACAGCATAAACAGCATTCCTTTCCCTGAAACAAGCACGGAGGTGGCTGTCGGAATAAGCATATCAGAAACGGGTAACTACATATTGAAGGCAACCACCCTCCAGGGACTTGAAAACTACAATGTTTATCTGATTGACAGATCAACCGGCTTTACTGCCGATCTGAAGAGGAATCCTGTATTGAACTTTACCGCTTCAAAAGGAACTCTGAACGAACGCTTTATAATAAAGACCGAAAACATATCTGCCGGTATTGAGAATCCGGAAGTAGCGGTTAACAAATTCAATATTTATCAGACTAACGGAATGATCAATATCGAGACTCTTTCTGATGAATGGGACGGGAAGAGAGGTTCTGTTGAGATACTCAGCATGACCGGAAGTGTTGTTTCAAAAAGAGTCAATGAAGAGTTTCATAAGAGTTCGCTGATACAGATACCTTCACCGGGGTCAGGCGGAATATACTTCATAAAGATAGAGTCGGGGCTGTTGAGGTATGTTGGAAGAGTTGTTGTTAAGTAGGCGTAACGGCAGAAGGAATAGCCTTCTTGCTCTGAGCCAAAATTTTTAGGAGGGGATAAATTTTACCTGATGAACATTAATTAATTAGCGTGGTTTAAAAAATAATAAATACTTTTGCAGTGATTGTCCGGATTTAGTACTTTTAGATTTCAGGCAGGACATAACAGGATGGTAAAAAAGAAACCATATATAAAACCGGGAATCTTAAGGGTGAAGCTTGACTCTTCCGTTTCACTTATGCTTTTAAGCCCACCGATGAACCCAATGCCGAGAGGAGATGCCAGTAAGGGCAGCGATAATCCTTTTGCAAGCCCGTTCGGGGATAGTCCTTTTAAATAGGTCATTCGATGGCCTTGCCTGCCGTAGCTTCAGCGGAGGCGGGTCATTCGATAGCTTTGGCCGTCTTCGTACGCTGAAGATGATTATTGTATATTTGCTATCAAGCAACCATAATCTGAATCAGAATAATCGATCACCTTAAATTTAGATTGGATCAGTTCTTTTTTGATCTCCTCTTCAGTAAAATAATGAATGAAATCAGGAACAAGCATGTCGCCGGTTTCTGTCCTTTCTCTAAACATTATTGTTCTGAAAAAGTTTGATATCATTCTGATTGTCTTTTCATGCCTGGTCCGTGATCTTGTAAAAAGGAACGATATCATAAGAGGAGCTTCTTTCTTCAGGAACGGCAATAAGCCGTCAAGGAAAGTAAGTCTCTTTTTCCTTCCGTTTATAAGAGAATAGGCTCCCCAACCTATTATTATCCCGTCATATTCTGTAATCAGTTCAGGGACAGAGCTTCCAGGCAGATATTCTATCTTCTTCCTGATCCCGTTCCTTAGGAGTAGTTCATTTCCGTATACAATAAGTCTTGTGTTGCATTCGTAGCTGGTAACATCAAATCCCATATTATGGAGTGCAATAAGTTCCCTGCCACCCCCTGCCGCTATTAACAATATTTTCTTTGCATCTTTGAAATGTTTCTCAATCATCGCCTTTTCCCAATGATATAATCCCGACTGGTTATATTTGTCATCTGTATAATGTTTCTTTTGATTATAGAAAAGCTCGTCTGAATATTCAAGACTCCTTTCACTCATCACCCCTAACCAAAATCCCGAATGAAGGGCATCAATAAAATGTTGAATTTTCTTATTAAGCTCATAAGACCAGTGAGACAGTAAAGCAACAAATTTATACCAGGCCATTTCAAATGTGATTATTAAGCCAAAGATAGCGTTTTAGGGGTATCTGTAAATAAATTCTATATTTGTTGATTGATCCGATAATCCGATGATGACACGCATATATCAAAGGGCAATTACGATTTGTTTCTGTCTCCTGCTCACAGCTTTCCTAAACCTGTTTTCCCAGAGTATCCCCCATTCCGTGAATAACACCGGGGTATATGATTTTCTTGACGAACTGGCAAACAGTCAGATCATTGCAGTCAACTCAGCCGTTAAACCATGGACGAGGCTATATATCTCTCATAAACTTGATGAGGCTAATGAGAAAAGGGAGATGCTGAACGAAAGGCAGCAGAAGGAGCTTGATTTTTATCTGAGAGACTTTGGGAAGGAAGGGCGTAGCGGCGTAACGGCGCAGGGGTGTAACGGCGCAGAGGCGCAAGCCGACTTCGCCACCATCTCCGCTGAAGCTACGGCGGTCCAGGAGGCTCCGGCGGTCGAAGGGCGCAGGGGCGCAGGGAAAAGGATGGATCTGTTTTATTACAGGGATTCGCTGTTTTCAATTACTGTCAATCCGATATTCGGGGGAGAGCTTTTTGCCAACTCTGCCGGCAATGCAACATACTGGCGGAACGGGGCAGAATTCCACGGATATATAAAGAACTGGGGATTCTATGCATCGCTTCGCGACAATCACGAAAAACCGTTTCTGGGACTGGCAGATTACCTCACACAGAGGGAGGGCGGACATATTAAGGAAGGAACCGACTGGAGTGAGATGCAGGGGGGTGTGACTTATACATGGGGGTGGGGTAACATCGGACTTGTAAAGGACCGGGTGCAGTGGGGAAGCAACTATAACGGTGCAAACATATTCGGTGGCCATAACCCGACCTTTGTGATGCTGAAGCTTCAGGTGACTCCGGTAAAATGGCTCGACTTCAACTATTATCACGGCTGGCTCAACTCCCGGGTGATCGACAGCACACGGTCATACTGGGTCACCAACAGCTACGGCACAGATTACCGCGAGGTTTATCATAAAAAATTCATCGCTGCCAATCTGATTACCTTCACACCTTTTAAAAACCTGAATATTTCAGCCGGTAACAGCATAATGTACAGCGATCTCGATTTCTACCCGGGTTATCTCATTCCGCTCTTCTTTTATAAATCAGTCGATCATTCGGTCACATCAGGCATCAACAACATGAATTCCCAGATGTTCCTCGATATCAGCTCACGCCAGATAAAGAATCTTCACCTTTATGCAACTATCTTCGTTGATGAACTGAAGGTTAGCAGGATCACAAAAAAAGACGAATGGAATTTTATAAGCTACAAGACCGGTTTCCGGCTGACTAATGTCCCTGTCACAAACCTCTCCCTCACCGGGGAACTGACATACACCTATCCCCTTGCCTTTCAACATAATGTCCCCACCCTTACTTTCGAAAACAACTATTTCAATCTGGGTCACTACCTGAAGGACAATACCCGCGAATGGTACTTTGCCATCGATTACCGGCCTGTCAGAACAATGAATATCAGGTTCTTTTATACAGATGCCATCCGTGGTCCCGATTATACCTCACTGGGAGGCAGAAGAGTCGGCAACCCGCCGCTTGAGTCTGTTGAATGGCATTCAAAATCAACGGGTTTAAAGGCATCATACCAGATCATAAACGATCTCTGTCTATGGCTGGACTTTACAGCATCGGATATCAGCGGCACGGAAGAGTGGTCACCGGGCTATTTCTTCGGCAAGAAAAGGACACTGAACGGAGGAATTAGCTTTGGGTTTTAAAAATATGACGGCGTAATGGCGCAAAGGCTCAGGGGCGTAGAGGCGTAAAGGCATAACGGTGTAACTGCGTTACGGTTGTTTTGCCGCTGAGCCACTATGCCGCTGTGCCGCTATGCCATCTTTTTTTAGTTGGTACTTTGTTGATAATATCTGCCTTCTAAACAAAACCTTTTTCTGAGAATTTCGTTACTTCGGTGTGATATTTGAATCGTAAAAAGGAGTTTATGAAAGTCGCCAGATTCAGGGTCATAACTTTATTTGCCGACATTGTCCTGCTTACGGTGTCTTTCCTTATTATGGCCTGGCTCAAACCGGCAGGGCTTAAATCGTATGTCCCGTCTCACATCATCTTCTTCTCCATACTGGTTGTGATATGGATATTTGTTTCCCTCATCAATGGCAAGATGCACCGAGGGAAGATCGTCAATTTCTCAAGCCTCTTTTACCGTGTCATCAGCAGTAATCTTATTTCAATTTCCATTACCGCCCTGCTCATGTATACCTTCAGGGATTATGAATACTCAAGGACTGTTGTCCTGGGAACAGCTCTGCTGACAACCTTCCTTGAACTGGTACTCGGTTCTCTTTATGTCGCATATAAAAGAGCCTGGGTTCAGAACCCCGGGGAGTATGAAAAGTACAGAAAATACAAAAAACCAAGCGAAATTGAGCTGGTAAACGGCACCAACGGAAAACATAAAAACAACGGGGCACAGTTCACCGCGAGCGAAGAGCTTATCGACTCAATAAAAAGAGAGTGCGGGACTGATATGACCAATGCCATCCTTCAGGTGGCAGGCGATAAGATTTCAGGTAAGACAGCCGTTGTCTCAACAACAACCATCTTTAACATTCAGAGCCTGCCGGCAAACACTTACGATTATATAATTAATCTCCATAAGATAAACGATATAAAAAGGCTGAACGATTTTATCGATGCAGTAAACAGCAAGCTCAGGAGCGGAGGTTGCTTCTTTTGCTGTGTCGAGACAAAAGATCAGCGAAAGGCCAGGATCCTTAAAAAGTACCCGCCGGTTCTGAATTACATTTTTTATTTCTTCGATTTTATAGTCAAAAGAATCCTTCCCAAGCTAAGGTTTACCAGGCCGTTATATTTATTCCTGACGGGAGGAGCAAATGAAGTTATTACCCGTGCTGAAGCCCTTGGCCGTCTCTCAAGGGGAGGATTCGGGGTAATGAGTGAGCTCTTCATTGGTAACCTGTTATGTGTTGAAGCAATGAAGCATGGAAATCCGATCCCCGTGAACGGATATCTCTACGGACCCCTGATAGCCCTTCCAAGGGTGGGGCAGGACGGAAAAATTATTAATGTCTACAAGCTCAGGACCATGCATCCCTATTCCGAATATATACAGGATTATGTCTATAATATCCATGATCTTCAGAACGGGGGCAAGTTTAAAAATGATTTCCGGGTCACATCATGGGGCTCGGTTGCAAGAAGAATATGGCTCGATGAGCTTCCCATGCTGATCAATTTCGCCAAGAGTAATATGAAGCTTGTGGGTGTCAGGCCACTCAGCCGACAATACTTCGACCTTTATAACAAGGATCTCCGGGAGAGAAGAATAAAATATAAGCCCGGTCTCATTCCCCCCTTCTATGCCGACCTGCCGGAAGATCTTGACAGCATACAGGCATCCGAACTGAAATATCTCGATTCATACGACCGCCATCCTTTTCTGACCGATTTCCGCTATTTCTGGAAATCAACCTGGAATATTTTAGTCGGCAATGCAAGAAGCAATTAACGGCGTAGCGGCATACCGGTGTAGCGGTGTAGCGGCGAAGCGGTACAGCGGTGTGGCGATGTAGCGGCCTACAAGTGTTCAGCGTTTCGTAACGGGGTTCAGCTATCAGCTTATAG
>Ga0334890_1005880_pt1 | contig 10058 bp, 9 predicted proteins | sample GraSluR1_MG_3_FD_207220 | JGI IMG/M metagenome (GOLD analysis project Ga0334890, IMG submission 207220) | Sludge microbial communities from methane-producing bioreactor in Wageningen University, Netherlands - Granular Sludge_31_08-R1 | ecosystem: Engineered > Bioreactor > Anaerobic > Unclassified... | reverse complement strand
GTGTAATAAAAAGAGGTACAGTTGTAAATAATACTTTATATCCTTCTAAACATGCCTTTATTCCTAATGCGATAGCAATGTGTGTTTTCCCTGTTCCACAGTTTCCAGAAAGAATTACGTTCTGCCCGTCCTTTATGAATTTTAAGCCGCTAAGGTGCTTTAACTTCAATTGAGCGTCAGCTGGTAAATCTTCAATTGATAAATCTTTTAAATATTTTTTATAGGGGAAACTGGCTGTTCTAATTCTGCTTTGAGTCAAATTATACTTTCTTATATCACATTCCTTTTGAAGAAGTCCATATAGGAATTCCTCATAACTAAGGTTATTAGTGTTAGCATCTTCAATTGACTGTTCAATATCACTTTTTATAACTCCCAGCTTCATTATTTTAGCATATGTTTTTATATCACTAATAAATGAATTCTTAGCATCCATAAAGTCACTCCCTTGAATGTTTTTTTGAAACACAATATATATGGTTAAAAAAGATATTTTCAAGTAGTAGATTAAAATTAAGTACTTACTTAGCTCTAAGTATTTTCCTTATCTGTTCATAAATATCTTGTTCTGTATATTCATAAACATATCCTTCTTCGTCTGCTTCTGGCTCTTTGCCAAACTTCTCAAGAATAAAAATTTCCATATCTTTCGATATATTTAAAAATGAATGTTCTCTTAAGTCATTTATATATTTTTTAGTAACAATCATGCTTTTCTCCTTATACATATATAATCTTGTAAACTCAATCCTAACGGATTTTTTTAAGATACCCAAAACAAAATAAACATCTTTTACTGCTTTAGAAGACTGTTAAATTCATTTAAAATATTAAGTGAATTATTCATAATTTCATCATCATGATCTTCCAGATATATAATTTTAGGATCATCCTTTCTAGAACAGATAAATTCAATTTTATCAATACTTATATTAGTTGGGCATACTTCCTGTAGATTTTTGATGGCATTATTAATAGTTACAAGACCATAGTTACCAACTAATTCAATAAGTTTCACAAAATCTCGCTCGTTGTTGTTAAAATACTTAGAATAAATTTCTTTTAGCATATTATCCATTTGATTAAAAGCTGTGCTATTAATCAGTGCCTTCGGCTTTTTAAAAAGCGTTTTAGCATAATGCATAATATCTATATGCCACAAGTTCATACCATAAACTTTATCGTGTGTAGCTATTTCTTTCTCATTATAAAAAACTAAGATTTTAGTGGTATATATCTTACATCGTACCATTGTGCCTACATAATCATCTGGTACAGAGTAATAACAGGAATCTACCATAATCGTTGAATATTTATTTACTCTTAGATCTGAAATAGAAGCTGTTTCATATAGAGGCATATCCGGTAATAAGTACTCTCGTTCATCATCTAATAGTTGAAACGGTGACTTATTAGAATTAGATAAGGTTCTTGAATTTAATTTATTTAGCACTTCATCAAGATAAGCGTTAGCTTCATTTAATGATATAAATGTACGCTCTCTTGAAAATGCTTTCCTTCGTATAAATTCTACACTTCTTTCTACATGCCCTTTTTCATTACCACTGTAAGCATTGCAAAATCTAAATCTGAATTTATAATATAGCGACAGCTTTAGAAGAGCATCTGTTGGTTCTTTTTCTGTATGCCCTATAAACTTACCTACGGCAACTTTAGTATTATCATAAACAACTGTTCTGTGATTACCTTTAATATGTTTAAAGAATGAAGCATGGGCTTCTAAAAAGCATCCTGTATTCTGTTTTGGAAATAATCTAGCCCATCTATAATTGCTGTAAGCTGCCGTAAATACTGCCAATTGAAATTCCTTTATAGTGCCATCATTCATTTGTAATTTCACTACTCCAAAATCAAATTCTACTATATCTCCTGGAGAGTATTCCTGACGTATATACGCTTCGCGTTTTTTCCTTTCTATGCTGTTTACAGCATTTACCACAGATGGATAGCTGATATTATAGCCTTCTTCAAGCAAAACCTCATACATATCAATTTTTTTCTTCTGCTGTTTAGATAATCCACTTAATCGTTTCTGTTCATTCTCTCTTAAAAATTGTTTAAGCCTTTCTATAACCTCATCGGTTAAAGCCTTTTTAACTCTTGGAGATGAAATATATTTAGGTTTAGATGTTATATCATTAATAATATTAATTTTGTCTATTTCACCTAAGTCATCATTTACTTCAATAAGCTTATTTTCGTAGTCTCTAACATATTTTCTTATGGTCTCTCTACATATTCCTGTTTCTTTACTTATTTGTCTTTGAGATTTACCTTCTCTAATATGTTTTAATATAATATCCTGTTTTTGATTCAAATCTATCACCCTCTGCACTTCCTCTTATACAAAATATTATTACCTAAATATTGTTTGTATAAAAGGTTTGGAAAATACTAGTGGACAGATTTTTAATTATTATTTGGCACAGTTATAGTTTATACAATACATCATTCTCATAAAAGTTGCATCTTTATCTGTCTTCGAATAGCTATTACGCTTACCGCAGGTATGGATTTTATGTGTGTATTCTTTTAGCTTATTAAGGTATTCTTCAAGCTTTTCAATAGAACGTTGAATTGGAGTTTTCCTTTTACCACATCCATGTACAAATTCAATATTTTCTTGTTGTTTCAAGGAATAAAGTTTCTTACGCAGCTTCTTTACATGCTTTATCTTTACTCTATTTTCATATACAAGCTTTAGTCCATACATTTCTTCGCATTCGGCTACAAAATCAGCTAATTTAGAAAGTAATCTCTCCAAATTTTTCGAAACTGCTTTTTTCCAAACAAAAGTATACTTGTTAGCAGATGACTCTATCTTTGTACCGTCAATAAATATAGCGTCACCTAATATTTCTCCAATTTCATAAAGAAAATTTGTCATTTCTGCCATAATTGTTTCTAAGCATTGAGCAAGGTGAATACTACGAAACCTTGCAAAGGTAGAATGATCTGGTGCTGGTGAACCTTCTAAAAGATACATGAAATTCACATCTCTTTTGCATGATTTCTCCATTGTTCTTGATGAGTAATTGTGATTCATGTAGGAGTAAAGTACAATCTTCAGCATCTGACGTGGTGTTGCTTGATTCTCCCTTATACGGGAGTAAGTCGAATACAAATCTGTTAAATCCATCTCCTCTACAAACTGACTTAGCAAATGCACCGAATCATTATCTGGAATCATGTAATCAATATTTAATGGAAGTTTTAATTGATAATTTCCACGATTTGAAGTATTGGGGAAAGCATATATTTGTTTCTATATGAGTTGGATAGATTTTTAAATAACTTATTTCAAAATCCGTATTATTGGTAGAAAATTTAATATTATTATATTCTTCTACTTTTTTAGCTTTTGAAGCAGTATCACCACAGAGATATACTTATAATGACTTAGGTTTTTCTATTACCTTTCCAGCTTCATGGAAGGGAAAATATGTTCTTAAAAAATGAAAATGGATTAAATGTTTATTTTTATTCTGCTAATAATCCAAAACAAGCTGGGGTAGGTAGACTTTTTACAATTGTGAAGAAAGCTTCAGATGTAGCTTTTCCTCCTGATAATCCTGAGTACAGTCTTTACAGACAACTAGCCAATGAACGTTCTTCTGTAATAAATTCTATTAAAGGAATAAAATAAGAATTAATCTTTTAAAGTCAATTCTTTAATTTTACCTTCATCATACTGATTTGAAACTTTTATTAAAAAATTTGCATTATTGCTTTTAAATTTATATTTATCTAATTTAAAAATAACAGGTAGCTGATCTAAATCATATATTTTTGATAAAACAATATTATTATCTTTTTTAAATACTATCAAATATTGGTCATCATTTACTGTTTGATTTTCTATATTGTGAAACATAAGAAATTCAATAAATGTCTCAGATGATGTCCATTCTCTTCCTACTTTTTCATAAATCATTTCTTGTGGATAGTAAGGGGGAAATACATAGCATTCATCCCAAGAGAAGCTTGTTAAATTATTTATATTTATTTCAGAATTTGTATTAGAGGCTTCTTTTAACTTATTTTCTAAGACTATAAAACTTTCATTGCTTATTTTTACAGACTGATATCTTGGTGTACCAAATATAAAAAATAATATTATAAGAGTTATTCCAATGAGAGGAAAGATTTTTTTGCTTTTCATAATTTATAATCCTTTATTATTTTTTTATTCACAACATATAGTATAAGCAGCTTATGTTATATATCAATTATATAGCAAATATCAATACTGTTAAAGCAAATAGTTTGTAATATATAAAATAAAAACACCCATTATTTAAGGGATATATTATACTGTAAATTTTATTTCTATGATGTATAGGTAAATAACAGGTTTACATTAAATTATGCTAGCATTATTCACTCTATTCAGCAATATTGATAAATATCAACAGTCAGATTGCTATAAAAAAACGAAGATTTTGAAGCTAGATTGGTGTAAAAAGCATTTTTATACCAATAGGGTAAATTGCCAAATTGCCATAAAAATTTTACTACTGTATAATATGTGAGTACAAGATATTGTGTTCGGGAGGATTGAGATATGCTACATGTAGTAAAACGTGATGGTAGAGAGGTTGAGTTTAATTCTATAAAGATCAGCAATGCCATAGAGAGAGCGGCGGAAGAGATCGGATTTAGTATTAAAGTAAGTGAGGTTTTGGAGCTTACTCAGGATATTATAAAAAATCTTGAAGAGAAGAGTTTAGAGAGGGTTACCGTAGAAGAAATTCAAAATATGGTGCAGGACACTCTTTTACATAGAGGATATAATAAGATAGGAAATGCCTATTCTAATTATAGAAGAGAGCGTACAAAGGTTAGAGATATAAAATCTGATTTAATGAAGGCTATAGCACAGATAGGTGTAGAAACAGATCGTGATAATGCCAATGTGGGAAACAATTTTAGTTCAAAGCTGCTTAGAATAGCCAGTGAGTCAAATAAGTGGCATAACCTTGCAAAGATGCCAAAGAGGCTTGCAAAGGCTCACGAGAACGGAGATGTATACTATCATGATTTGGATAGTTACAATTTAACTGTAAACTGTTTGCATATACCTACAAAGGAAGTTTTGACTAAAGGATTTAATACGGGATATGGTAATATAAGGTCTCCAAAGAGAATAGAATCAGCAGCGGAACTTTCCTGTATTTTACTTCAATCCACTCAAAATGATATGTTTGGAGGGCAGTCTCATCCAGATTTTGATAATGATATGGGTGAGTTTGTAGAATTGACAAGGCAGGAAATCAAAAAGGAACTTATAGAATTTGGAATAGATGAAAATAAAATAGAAGATATATGTGAAAAGAAGGTTCTAAAATCTGTGGAACAAGCTATGCAGGGGATCGTTTACAATTTAAATACTATGCACAGCAGAGCGGGCTCACAAGTACCTTTTTCATCAATAAATCTGGGTATTCCAAATAATAAGGATGCGGCTTTAGTATGCGAAGTGTTTTTAAAAGAGTATAAAAAAGGTCTTGGAAGAGGCGAGCAGCCCATTTTTCCAAATATAATATTTAGGGTTAAGGCTGGAGTTAATAGGGAACCAGGAGACCCATATTATTATCTATATAAACTGGCTTGTGATGTGGCAGCTAAGAGAATGAATCCAACTTTTATGAATATTGATGCTACTTTTAACAAAAAATATTATGATATGGGGGTTGTACCTGCAACTATGGGTTGTAGAACCTATGTATGCTCCAATATAAATGGAGAACCAGGAACAAAGGGTAGAGGAAATATAGCACCAACAACTATAAACTTACCTAGGATAGGTATAATAGCTAAAGGAAATATAGATAAATTTTTCTCTGCACTGGATATTAGACTAGAACTTGCAAAAGACAGCCTTATTGAGAGATATAATGTACTTAAGCATTTAAGAACAAAGGATCTGCCTTTTGTTGTGGGGCAGGGATTAATGAAGGGATCAGAAAATTTATCTCCAGAGGATTCCATTGAACCTGTACTTAAGCAGGGTACTTGGGGAATTGGTTTTATAGGTCTTGCAGAAACTTTAATAGCTTTAACTGGTAAACATCATGGTGAAGATGAAAAATCAAGAGAACTTGGTGTGAAAATTATAAAGTACATAAGAGATTATACAGACAAATTGACCAAGGAAACAAAGCTTAACTGGAGCTGTTATGCTACTCCAGCAGAGGGATTGAGTGGTAAATTTATACCAAAGGATAGAAAAGTATTTGGTGTGATACCGAGAGTTACAGATAAAGATTATTATACAAACAGTTATCACATTCCTGTAGGTTATAATATATCCATAAAAGATAAAATAGATATAGAAGCTCCTTATCATGAATTGTGCAATGGAGGACATATAAGTTATATAGAGCTTGATAATTACCCAGATGGGGATACTATTAAGGATATAATAGATTATGCCTATAAAAACACAAATATAAGTTATATGGGAATTAATTTTCACATAAGATATTGTAAGAAATGTGGGACTTATCTCTACAATGGAGAGCAGCAGTGCACAGCATGTGGAAGTCATGATATACAGGGAGTATCAAGAGTTACCGGTTATCTAAGTCTTGATGAAAGATTCGGAAAAGGTAAATACGAGGAAAGAGCAGATAGAGTTTCTCAAGAAAATGGAAGCTACGTTTATAATATTTAGAGTTTATTTTATAGGATTTGTTAAATAAATAACTTTATATGCAATAATTTTTGAAGCTGAATAAGGCATCTTCAAAAAATAACTAAGTCAGTATGCTAGCCTATTTTAAATCCTACTGCGTCAACAGAACCCTCTGATAGTCCAACTATCATCAGAACCTGTTTCCTTGTTGGATTCAAAATATTCGTCGCACCTTTGACTTGTTATTTATTTTCAGATGCCTAAAAACAAACTCAGTTATAGTATATGTTCTAATTAAGTAAGATTAATTGATATATGTAGAAGGTGAGAGTTTTATGGAGGATAGAAAAATTAGGTTGGCAGGAATGATTTATGAGAGCCTCAGTAATGGCCCAGGACTTAGAAGAGTTCTTTTTTCACAGGGATGCAGACATAAATGCAAAAATTGTTTTAACCCTCATACTCATTCCTTTACTGGAGGAGAGCTTATGGATATGGATGAAATTATAGTAGATATAGTAAGTAATCCTATGATTAAAGGTGTAACCTTTAGCGGAGGAGATCCCCTAGAACAAGCAGAAAAGTTTTCCTATATTGCTAAGAAGGTAAGAGAAAAGGGAAAGAGTGTTTGGATATACACTGGATATACTTTTGAAGAAATATTAAGTAAAATTAGTGAAAACAAAGGCTGGGAGAAACTTCTCAATTATACAGATGTACTTGTAGATGGTAAATTTGATACAAATAAAAAAGATGAAAAACTAAAATTTCGAGGATCTGCAAATCAAAGAATTATCGATATAAGGAAAAGTCTAAATACAAAGGAAATCTATACTATTAATTGCTGATATAGAATTAAGGATATTCTGTGTTATAATTATTAGTAGGATTATAAGGTATATGGATTATATAAAATTAAATCCATGTACCTTATTTTTATAGTTAAAGTTTACTTATATAGTAAGTATTTTAACTTCATTAAGTCCCTGGAGCTTTTTATGAAAATGTATTGTACTACTGTTAATTCTTTCACCGCTTTTCATAGCTCTGATAAAATTTTCTACACCATCCAGAGGAAGAGTTAATATTGAGGTTTTATAATGCATAGGTATAATTATACTGCTATTGATTTTATGGCAAAGTTTTTCAGCTTCCTTACCATCAATGGTAAAGTTGCCCCCTACTGGTATCAGTAATATATCTATAGGTCCAAGGGCAGTAATTTCATCGTCATTTAAAATATAACCAATATCCCCAAGGTGGCATAGTCTATAGCTGTCTACTTCAAATGTAAATATGGTATTTTTACCTCTTACTGCCCCTTGCTGTTTGTCGTGATAGGAATTAAAGCCTATAATATTTAAATTATCAAAATTATAAGTGCCAGATTCCTTTATAATACTAGGGTTTCCCTTTATTTCATCAATATAGCTGTGATCAAAATGAGAATGGCTTATGGTTACAAAATCAGCATTACCTTTGTATGTATCATAGCCAACTTGATTATTAAAGGGATCAGTTAAAATTAATCTGTTTTTTGAGTCTTTTATTAAAAAACTGGAGTGACCGAGCCATGTTAATTCCAAAATACAATTCATCTCCTTCAGAAATAAAAATTATTTGCCAAATTAACTACTTATATTTATTATAATACTATATTCATTTTATATTTGCATAAAACCAAGTATTTTGTTTATATAAATTTCAACATATAAAAACATAAAATCAAGGGAGATTATATATGAAAAAAATTTTTTATGTTAACATTTTTTTTCTCGTTTTAGTATTGATACAAATTTGTGGTGGATATGCATTAAATCCTATTATAAAATCATTACATTTGAATCTAGGTAGTGTTCTGATTTTAACACAGATACTATTTTTAATAATTCCTGTAATAATTTATCTAGTAGTAACAAGACAATCACCAGTAAAAGCTCTTAGGATAAAACCTCTGAAAATAGGAGATTTATCATTAGTGATACTTATAGGCTTTTTAGTAATACCTATCGCTTCTTTTTTAGGGCTTATAACAAACCTGGTATTTCACAATAATGTGGGAGATGTATTGAGTAAGATGAGCAGTTTGCCTCTTGGATTTATGATTGTAGTGGTAGCTCTAACTCCAGCTGTATGCGAGGAGATTACCATGAGAGGTGCTGTATTATCAGGATATAGGAAAATAGGTGTTCATAAGGCGGCAGTTATAACTGGTCTGCTATTTGGAATACTTCATCTAAATCCATCTCAATTTCTATATACCTTTGTCCTTGGAATAATACTGGCATATATGGTGAATGCAACGGGTTCTATTTTTTCTTCTATGATATGCCATTTTGTATTTAATGGATTCAACGTAATATCAGCCTGGAGAACTTTAAGAAATGGAGTAAAGCCTCCGGACATAACAACTCTTGATCCTAATTTACGAAATTCCATGTTTATTACTCTATTTATAGCTTCTATTATAAGTGTTGTAATTATAATTGCCATAATAAGAAAGCTTAAGAAAAACAATATGGGAAGTGTAGCTTCAGAGGATAGTAGAAATGATAATCTTTATGGCAGCAGCAGAGAAAGTTCAGAAGGTGTTTCAATAAACCCTGTAACAGCTTATTCGCCTATTATAGTAAGTGCAATTATATATTGTATATTCATATTTAATAATTATGTAAAGTTATAAAGTTTTCATAATTGACAAAATATTTATTGTAGAATATAATTTATTAATATGGAATAATTGAAAAGTTAATTTGATATAAAGGCTTTGATCAGGAAGAGTACTTAATTTTTATACTTAAAGAGAGTGGGAGTTGCTGTGAGCCCATAGTAGATACTTAGGGAAAATCACCTGTGAGCTGAGGACTGAAATTGAAAGTAAGTCTGTCCGTGTTATACGTTAAAATATAGGGTATGATTGTACCTGAATTTTACTATTTAGGTGGTATAGCGAATTAACTTCGTCCTATTGCGGATGAAGTTTTTTTATTCTATAAGGATTTATTTTATCAGCAATACTTTAGAATTTTAAAAAGTTGTTAATAATCTAAATATAATTTAGTTGTAATTTATACTAATTCATATAAAGTCATTGGAAGGGAGTTCTATATTATGTACAAAAAAGTGGATGGTTCTAAATCTTTTGTGGATATGGAAAAAGATGTACTAAAGCTTTGGCATGGGAAAGCAGTAATTAAAAAAAGTTTTGAATCTAATCAGGATGGTGAGTATTTTACTTTTTATGATGGACCACCTACGGCTAATGGAAAACCACATGTGGGTCATGTTATAACTAGAGTTATGAAGGATATTATTCCTAGATATAAAGTTATGAAGGGCTATAAGGTCTTAAGAAAGGCTGGATGGGATACTCACGGTCTTCCAGTAGAACTTGAAATAG
>Ga0334890_1005878_pt1 | contig 10065 bp, 12 predicted proteins | sample GraSluR1_MG_3_FD_207220 | JGI IMG/M metagenome (GOLD analysis project Ga0334890, IMG submission 207220) | Sludge microbial communities from methane-producing bioreactor in Wageningen University, Netherlands - Granular Sludge_31_08-R1 | ecosystem: Engineered > Bioreactor > Anaerobic >... | reverse complement strand
TTCATTATTTTAACATGAGTTATGAAAATGGGAATTTAATGATGGAGGGAATATAAATGACAGGCTATGAAAGAATTGTTGCAGCTTTGGAAGGGAAAAAAACTGATATTCTTCCTTATATTGATGGGTTTGACTGTCATGAAGCTCGCTTAGCTTTTTTCGGTCCACAAGTTATGTCTGGAACATGGAATGAAATCGCCTTGTTGGAAGCCGAACTTTTCCATTCCGATTGGGTAATTGTACCCGTACCTCTCAACATTCCAGGTGGACCAGGAATATTTTGTGATGTTTTAACTGAGGACCAAACTCATTTATTAGTAAAAACCTTTTTTGGAGGAATTTGGTATTGGCGTAAAAAGCCCTATTATGCAAAAGCATTTTATAATCCAGTAAAAGATATCGAAGACCTGGAAAAAATACCTGAACCCAATTGGGAGGAACTAAGGAAGCGTGTAAAATCGATTAAAGAGCCAATAAAAAGGTTAAAAGATCGAGGGTATTTTGTAACTATGGAAGGGAAGGGTTCTTTTGAAGCAGCTTGGATGCTCTTTCGAGGTTTAGAGAATACCTGGATGGATATCGCTTCAGAACCAGAACTGGTTAAAAAAATGTCGAGACGAGCGGTAGATGCAGTCATTAAGTTGGCATTAATGGTGGTTGATGAGTGTGAGGTTGATGGACTTTGGATAACCAACGATATGGGAACCCAGACTGCAGCATATTTTAGCCCAAAAAGTTATCAAGAACTGTTTAAAGAAAATGACAGGAGAATTGTTCAGGCTTTACATTCAAGAGGGAAAAAGGTTATGTTTCACTCTCATGGAAATGTTATGTCACTTTTTGAAGACTTTGTTGAAGCTGGTTTTGATTCCATCGATCCCCTCGATGCTTATGATGGAATGGATTTTAGATCCATAAAGGAAAAGTATGGTAAAAAGGTTACCCTCAAGGGTGGTATTAGTTGTACGATTGGACAAATGAAAAAAGAGGATTTATTGAAGCACATTCAAGATATAGTAACTATTGGTGGAGAGGAAAGGTTTATCCTTTCAGGAGCTGGAGGCGTCCCTCCGGAAATGAGTCTGGAAAATTTTAATGCTTATCGTGATTTTATTTATCGAGCAAGAAGAGGCGATTATAAAAAAACCTAATAAATACAAATATTAAAGAGTTAATTATTAAATTTCTTTGTTATAATGAATTCCATACTATTGAAAGGAGGTATGTTGGAAAGCACTCTGTAATGATTAAAACCCTTAGGTTCGCTCAATGAGGGTAAAGAATGATAAGGATTTTTAAAGGAGGAAAACAGGAATGAAAAGAATCATAGTTCTAAGCTTAATTGTTGTTAGTGTCTTGTTAATTGCTATTGTACCAACATTTGCAGCCGAGAAACGTTTTGATGGTGTAACATTAAAAGTCTTTGCCAACTCCCACGATCCCATGTTAAAAGCAGTAAAATGGTCAGTTCCAGTAGTGAAGGAGAAATTCGGGATTGACATTTTAATGGACGAAGCCCCTTATGGAACTCAATTTGATAAAGCCATGTCGGCATTTGTAGCCCACACTGGTCAATATGATGTCATTGTTGGTGCCCATCAATGGACAGGAGCTTGGGCAGATGGTGGTTATGTGATCCCACTGGATGATTTTATAAAAAATGATCCAGAATTCGATCCATCAATCTACGTAGAAAAAGCTTATCAAATTAATTCCGAGTGGAAAGGGAAACAATATGCCCTTCCTTTCAACATGGAAGGTCGTTTAATGTTCTACCGAAAAGACATTTTTGAGAAAGAAGGATTTAAAGTACCGACCAATCGGGAGGAATGGCTCAACATAGTTCAATCGATTAATAATAACCCAGAATACAAAGAAAAAGGAATCTGGGGAGCCGTTTACATGTATGCAACTGAACAGGGTATATCTTATCCTTTTGAGACCTATTTCCAAATGTTTGATTGGAATAGTATAAAAACTGAAAATGGTTTTTGGGATGAAAATTTCCAAATCTGTATCGATAAACCAAAAATGGTCGAAGCCTTCCAATACTGGCAAGATCGTTTAAAAGATATGCCTCCTGGAGTGGAAAGTTACAATCTCCCAGAAGCTTACCAATTCTATATCGATGGAAAAGCAGCAATGACCGAGGTCTGGCCGCTTACCCTTTATGGTATGCTTCTTGATCCGGCTAATGCAGATTTAAGAGCAAAAACCGGTACAGCTGATATAGCCATCGGTTATCCAATGTCAGGTGGATGGGGAATATTCATTTGTGCAGACTCGAAAATCCAGGAAGCTGCTTGGGAATATATTAAATTCATGACCACTGCCGAGAATGACCTCTTTTTCTTCAAGGAATTTGGTAAAGGACCAAGCGCAAAAGCAACTTATACCGATGATTCTTTAAAGGAAACCTACGGCGATTGGCTCAAAGGTCAGTCGGAAGCAATATCTAAAGCGGTTTCTTATGGAAAAATTGCTACTATGTCGGAACTCTATGGCGGAAATTTTGCAGTAATTACCAACCAGATTATGACCGGCAAGTTGCCAGCTGAAGAAGGTGTCGATAAACTGATTGAAGAACTAAAAGGTATTCTTGAAAGAGCTGGTTATCCTCAGAAATAAACCTAATTCTCCAATAAAAAAAATAGTTATGGGGAGAATAGTTGAAATTTCTCTCCATAACTATTGATTAGGGGACTGCTTATGATTGAAAAAAGGTTAAAATATTATTTGATACTGCCTGCTTTTATAATTTTCCTGAGTTTAGCGATTTACCCTTTATTTTTTGCTTTGAGAGGAAGTTTTTATATATGGCGCTATGGAATGCCTGCTCAATTCGTGGGTTTAAAAAATTATATCGATCTTTTTAAATCGAGTTTTGCTTGGAATGCCTTACAAAATACCATTATATATGTTATTCTTGCTGTTTTTTTAGAGTTGATAATTGGTTTAGTATTAGCCGTTCTTATGAATCGAGAGCTTGGTTTTTTCCGTCCGGTCGTTCGAACTGCACTCACGATACCAATGTTTGTGTCACCAATAGTGGTAGGTATTATCTGGAGGATGATTTACAATCCCCATTATGGTCTATTCAACTGGCTTTTGGGTACTCAGGGTTTTGCTCCGACCGGAAATGAGTATGCTCTCTTTTTTGTTGTATTAGCTGATGTTTGGCAATGGACGCCCTTTATGTATGTTATTATTTTAGCTGCACTCCAAAGCATACCACCCGAAATTTTAGAAGCAGGTGAAATCGATGGAACAACCGGGTGGCAAAAATTTATTCATATTACCCTTCCCTCTATTTCTTATGCTATTATAATTGCCCTTACCTTGCGTTTTATGGATGCTACCAAAGCGTTAGATCTTATTTACACTTTAACTTATGGAGGTCCAGGTGGTGGAACCGAAACCATTGGATTCCTCATTTTCCGCACAGCTTTCAACGATTTAAATATTGGATCTGCAACATCTTTTGCATTAATTTTTACCATCGTTATGGGAATTCTTATTACCAGGTTCCTGGGATGGTTGAATAGGAGGTTCGAAATTGTTTAAGCCTCGTAAAAAATCAAAAAAACAAATGGTTAACACTGCAATTATCTTAATTATTGCCGTTTTTACCATTTTATACCTCCTACCTATTTATTGGATGGGTATCACCTCTTTTCGGCCGGAGGCAAAATCAATGTCTTGGCCTCCCAATTTTTCTCCCACAGGTTTAGTGATGGATAATTATCGAGTTGTCTTTGAGCAAAAATCGATTTTTTGGTATATCAGAAACAGTTTAATCGCATCAATTACGTCGGTGATTATTTCACTGGTTATTGGATGTGTAACGGCATTTTCTTTTGCCTTTATGCGGTGGAAGGCAAAAACCAAAACTTCTTTGCTGATCTGGATCATCAGCCTGCGAATCATGCCACCAATAGCTGCCGCCATACCTCTCTTTTTAATATTTGCCAGGCTTCGAATGATTGATACCTTTCCGGCTCTCATCCTCGCCTATACTTTTTTTAATCTCTCCTTTGTGATTTGGTTGGTTTATGGGTTCTTTAAAGAGCTACCACGGGAGATCGTCGAAGCAGGGTTGATTGATGGATGCAGCTATACCAAATTGTTTACTCGAGTGGTTATACCTCTTACTATCCCAGGGATAATGACAGTTACTTTGTTGACTTTTATTGCGTCCTGGAATGAGTTTTTGTTTGCTGTTAAGCTTACTGCTTTTAGTACTCGAACCATTCCGGTTCTCATATCTGGTTTTATGATTGACCGGGGTTTGCTTTGGGGACAGGTTAGTGCGGTTGGTTTGGTTTCGATTATTCCGGTTATCATAGTCGCTCTCTTTATCCAGAGATATATTGTTTCCGGATTGACCTTCGGTGCGATTAAGTAATTTTTTAAGAAGGTTCTCATAAATTAAAAATTCTAAACACTAGGTTTGATCTCCTTATCATATTTATAGCACTTTTAATTGTTCAAGGTGGTGAAAGGACTATTTTAAAATAATAGGAATAAATGTTTATAATCTTGGGACTTGGGGAGATTTTGAATGAATTCAAAAGAAAGAATTTATGCACTTTTAAATGGACAAGCCATCGATAGAATTCCGGTAACTCCAATATTAATGGCATTTGCCGCTCGATTCATTGGAAAGACCTATCTCGAGTATTATCTCAATTATCAAGTTTTAGTTGACAGCTATCTTGCCTGTCAAAAAGAATTTAATTTCGATATGGTGATGGCCATTTCTGATCCGTTTCGTGAAACTGAAGGGTATGGAGCGGTTTTTAGTTACCCCGATAACGGTATCCCGGTAATGAAAGAACCCCTCTTAAAAACCTTGGAGGATAGAGAAATCAATTCTCTTCCGGTTTTGGATCCTCATCAAGCTTCAAGAATGAAAGATCGATTATTAGCCGTTAATGCTTTTCATCAAATAATTTCAAAGGATATTCCAATTCTTGGCTGGGTGGAGGGGCCGTTTGCCGAAGCGGCTGATTTGCGAGGAGTCCAAAATTTAATGATGGATATCATTGACCAACCAGAACAACTAGAATCCTTGCTAAAAATTGTGCTTGAAACAGAAAAAAAATTCGCTGAGGAGCAGATTAAAGCCGGAGCTGATATTATTGGGGTTGGTGATGCAGCTGCTTCGTTGCTTTCACCGAGTCTCTATAAAAAATACGTTTTACCTTTTGAACAAGAACTATTTAACTCTATTCACCAGTTAGGTGCCAAGGTGAAACTCCATATATGCGGAAATACTTCAGGACTTTTGCCTTACATGGCACAAACCGGAGCAGATATCATTGATTTGGATTTTATGGTAAGTTTAAAAGAAGCCAGGCATTATTTTGGTTCTCAAGTTTGTATATGTGGAAACGTCGATCCAATAAGCGTCATGTTAGAAGGTACTCCTGAGGATGTCCGACAAGCGAGCCTTCGCTGTATTGAAGATGCTGGTATGCCTTTTATACTAAGTGCTGGATGTGAAATTCCAGTTGCAACTCCACCGGAAAATCTGCATGCCCTATGTCAAGCAGTATTGTAAAAATTCTCTTTTTCCTTCGCCCTCATCATTACCTTCTGTCATCAAGGGAGAAGGTAATATAATTAAGTGACAGGAGAGAAAATATTCATTTTATTGGGTTGTTTAAGTTATGTGAAAAAAAGCTGGAGCAGCTATTATCAAGAAAGTAAACCTGGCTATAGAAGATGCTCCAGCTGTTTAATAATAACGATTGGATTAGTAAATGAGCCACTGGCCGTTAATTTTTTTCAGAAGAAGCGAGTCGTTATCGACCAGAAAGGTGTTCTCAAAACAAACCCATTGGTTAAAAGGAGAGACTCCAGACCCTCCCTGGGATGGTGCTGATACTGCATAATCGGCTATCGGTATGGGGTAGGGAATCCAATAGATATTTTCACAAAATCCACATACTTGACGACTTTCTAATTTTACGTTTGCCCAATCGCCGTCAACCTTAATCTGTCCGGTATTTACTCCAAAGATGGGTATGCTACAGGTTTGACCGGTATATTCCGGTTGGGTAGTGAGAATGCTTACGATAATCTGGTATTTGAGTTCAAAATTTTGATCGCTGGGGCCCCCAGGAACCAGACAGGATTTAGCCAGGTCATGATCTTGAACCAAAAGAGCATTCCCATATCTTTCAATGAGGGCTTCAATTTCTACCCGTTCATAATCTGGAACGGAAGGAACGCAGCCATTGGCAACAAAGATGAAAATTAAAATAGTAAGAATTATTAGAACTCTTTTCATTTTTCTCCTCCTGAAAAATCATTCTTCTTTTTATTAATACGATTAATTGTTGTTTTCGTTATCAACATCCCTAGATAACTTAAAAGATTACATTTTCATACATTTTTAATGCATCCATGATGGTAAAATTGATATCCTTTAAACTTTCGCCATCTAACAGAAGCGAGGAAAAAATTTAAAAATTTTAGTTGTTCCTTCTTACTTGATAGGAAAAGGTTAGAATGAGAATGAAAGTGGGACGAAGGAAAACCTTTTTAAAGAAGGATAAAAAAGAATCTATTCTCAGTTTTTCCAATAACCAGGGCTAACCTTATTAGCCCTGGTTATTGGAGTTTATCGCTTCGATTTGTAAAATCTCGATAATTCTTCCCCACATATGGAAACCAGCTAAATCATCTCGATATTCAGCTGTAAAAGCGACTTGAAGTCCATCTTGTTGAAATTCATCGGGAAGATTGATTGGGTCATAATTCTCCTGATTATCACCGATAATTCCATAAAACCCACCTTCAAGGTCAATATAAGTAACCGTTCCATTGGTGGAAAATTGATTCGGTGAACTTCCCGGCACACATCCAGCAAAAAGAAATGAAACAACCAGAATACTTATTAAAGCAAAAAACGAAATACTTCTTTTAATCAACAACGACAGCCTCCTTTATCATATTGTCTCTTATATATACTTTGTTGAAAAGGTAAAGTTTCAAAAAAGCCTGCCGAATAAGCAATCCAATTTTAAAGCAACAGTTGATTTGCCTGGGTAATATGATAAAATAGTCTGCGCAGAGTTTAAGAAAACCATTTATGGTGAGTGTAGCTCAATCGGTCAGAGCACTGGACTGTGGCTCCAGGGGTTGGGGGTTCGAGTCCCCTCACTCACCCCAAAAGTTTTTTTAGAGCCTAAATATTAATCCTTTCCCCTTGATGGCTTCTCTAATTTAAGAATCAAGACCTGGCCTCACAACACATCACATGATCGGTACTGTATAATAGAACTATGTTCAAAAAAGATACTCGTAAAATACTTAAAAAATTGAACATTTCCCTTGTTTATCTTTTTGGCTCATCGATCGTTGGTACCCAAAGAGCAGAAAGTGATATTGATATTGGTGTGGTTTTTGAAAAACCAGAACGTATCAAAAATACTATGATTATTTTTGAAGAATTATATCTATCCTTAAGTCAAGTTTTTACTGATCGAGATTTAGATATCGTGTTTTTAGATTTTGCTCCTCTTACTCTCCAATTTGAAGTAGTTACCACGGGTAAAGTAATCTACCGAGTTTCTCGTGAGTTTGAATACGATTATAAGGAAAAGATTATCAAAGAATATATCGATTTTAAACCATTATTGGATGTTCAAGATCAAATTTTATTGGAAAGAATATAAAGAAAATACCAATTAATCAAGAAGTCATTTTCTCGAGAATGAGAGAAATTGAGAAGAATATTGATAAACTAACGATATTTAAGGGTATTTCCTTAGAGAATTTTAAAAAAGGTGAAAATTATGCTATTGCCGAACACTATTTGAGAAGGGCTTTGGAAGCTGTCTTTGATATTGGAACACATATCGGTTCCAGGTTTCCCGGAGAAAGACTTTCAACTTATAAAGATGTTGCTCTTTTTTTGGGAAAAGAGGGAATTGTTCCTCAAAATTTTGCTAAGGAAAAATTACTCAAAATGGCTGGATACCGGAACCGATTGGTTCATTTTTATGCTGAAGTTTCAGTCAATGAGTTATATGAGATCATCCAAAATCGTCTCGAAGACTTTACCGAATTTCTTCAATATTTAAAGCTATTTTTAACTGATAAGGATGTTGGGTATTAAAAAGATATAAACCCTGATGCCACATAGTGGTATATAAAAAAAGGATAAGCTCCTTTTAATAATCTTTTATCCTCATCACCAAATAAAGACCAGATTGATCTTCCCCTGATTTTGTGGAGATTAAGGAAAGAAAATGTAATAAATCGGTTGAAGATCAGCTTATCTCAATGTTTAATAAACTGGGATGGGAATCCAGAGTTTTTAGTTTAAAATGCTTCAAAGTAAGACTCCTGACACAAAAATACTGAATACCAAATCTACCCAAATAGTATGTGCCCGAGTAGCTGAATATTTTTAGAGTTGCCAATCTTTACCCCATTTTTGCGAATGAAGAGAAACGAGATTTTCTATAGTTTGATCTTCTATCAACTTTTCAAGTATTGCATCGATTTGAGGCATTAATGAGACAAAGGGAGACTTAAGAGAAATTGCTATATGCCATTGAACGACTGAAACATAGGGAGATAGGGGGAGAATTTGGTCGCTTACATTATAGAGAGACGCCGCGTAGAGACCTGGATAAAGAGCAAAAACGAAGTATTCAGCTTCTTTATCAATCAGTTTTTGGAAACACTCTTCGACTGTTTTGAGCCTCTCAATGGTGAGTTTTTCTTCAGCGAAGGTATCAAACTCTTCTCCGTAAATGTCTCCCAGGGTCGATACTCCTTTTTTACCGATGAGCGTTTCCCAGTTTACAAAAGGGAACTCATGCCCGGAGAGCACGAAGATAGCTACCGGATCCTCGGCAAAAGGGATTGAATACTCATAATATTGCGACCGTTCTTCACTATAATATAGCATATTTTGGGGTCAGGTCTTGATTCTTGAATTTTATAAATATTATAAACGTGGCTTGAAGAAAGCAATCTCGGTAATCCTGGATGACCAAAAAAGCATACCGATTCGCACGTTCTTGGTTCGGTTTGTGCTAGATCTGTTTGAGTGGAACAGCAATGGATTCTATTTCTTTATGAGGGATATGGACGAGGAGGTTGAATATCATGATGTGCACCTCGTCCATATCCTATATCATTGGCAGGGATAATAAAAAACCAGAGCGGCATTTCAAGAGCCCGAGTGAACCCAGTTTCTTAGATAACGAACCCCGCTAGCCACCCCCGTCTCAAATAGCATATTGTAATGAAAATGTCTCGTTATCCTCTTTAAATTGTATAATAGACCCCACAGAACACTCCATTTTTTAGAATGATGGACTTAACCTTTTAAAACTCTTTTTATGACTCCTTTGGGATCAGTAGTTAAGAGCACAACGATCCAAATTAAAAGAGCAAGTGTAATGACGGAGAGCCCAAGTAATGTGGCATCGAGATTGATTTCAAAAAAATTACCCCCCTCAATGAAGTAAGCCATGACATGATCAACAAACCACATGAGAGATGCACCCCATAAAAACAAGCTCAAAAAGCCAAGCTGGTATTGGTCATGAGGAGCGTTAACATACCAGATCACGGTGGTTATGATGGCGGCTAACGTGGTCATAATGAGCCACATTATTTTGTACCTCCACCAACCGAATCCACTTCGAATTTGGGTATTCCCTTAAACTTTCTTTCAGCAACATAGATCATTACTATCCAAATGAAAGTCACGAATACTGCCATACCAACTCCGATTGTCGCCATCTCACGGAACATTGGAACAATTTCTGAAGGGTTCTTCATGGCTGTTAGAAAGGGTGGCCAAAGAGTCACTTCTCCATGCCAGGCATGTTCGAGTGCCAAGAGGATAGTTCCTCCCCATAATAGCTGATTTAACCAGCTGAGTTTTCGGCTCCAGCTCAATTCCGTTTTTGCTGTCTTCCCTTGGTCGCTCTTTTTTTCTCTTTTTGCCACAGTTTTTTGAATTATAGTAGTTACAATAGCTTCCCCCATGGGGACTAAAAAACACGCCATAATTATTACCCCCTATAGATGATT
>Ga0334890_1005877_pt1 | contig 10065 bp, 8 predicted proteins | sample GraSluR1_MG_3_FD_207220 | JGI IMG/M metagenome (GOLD analysis project Ga0334890, IMG submission 207220) | Sludge microbial communities from methane-producing bioreactor in Wageningen University, Netherlands - Granular Sludge_31_08-R1 | ecosystem: Engineered > Bioreactor > Anaerobic > Unclassified... | reverse complement strand
CCTCCAAGAATGACTGCTGCGATAACGTCAAGTTCATAACCCTGTCCGGCTGATGGTTGGGCGCTTGCCAAACGGGAACTCATGACCAGTGCTCCCACTGCAGCTGTAAAGCCGGTTAAAACAAACGTGACGAGCTTCGTCAAACCAGTATGAATACCTGATGCCCAAGCTGCCTTAGCATTACCACCAGTAGCATATACTGAATAACCAAATTTTGAGTTGCTCAGTATGATGTGAAATATAATGCCAAAGGTTACGAAGATAATTACCGGTATGGGAACTGGTCCTATCATTCCACGCCCGATTATCGAAAAAGCGCTTTCTGGATCTCCAAGCATGTGATATCCTTTGGAATAAATAAGGGCTATGGCTTGTATAATACTCATAGTACCGAGGGTAACAATGAAGGCATTTGCTTTAAATAAACCAACGAGCAATCCATTGAGTAATCCTGCCAATATTCCAACCATAAGAACTATTAAAATACTCAGTGCCAATCCTTGTTGTTGTAATCCTATCGCTAAGACCATACATAAGGAAAGAGTAGATCCTACTGATAAATCTATATCGCCCCCAATGAGCACAAATGTCATGCCAATGGCCATAATACCAACGATTGAAGATTGTCTTAGAATGTTAAAAATATTTCGAGAACTTAAAAAAACATCAGAAATCAATGAACCGACAATAAATAAGGCTATTAATGCAACAAATATTCCATGGCGTTTTAAAATATCGATAAGAACCCTCAATCCGGATATTTTCTTGGTTTCTTGATAAGTGGTTTGAATCATGATTTACCTCACCTGGTCGCTGTGCCGGAGAAAATGGATGTTTGTGTGTTATTAAAGCCAGTAGCTGCACTTAAAACCTCTATTTTCGATACTTCTTTGGTCTTAAAGTGTCCGGTAATAATACCTTCATGCATAACGATGAGACTATCAGAAATGGCCATTACCTCATCGAGATCTGAAGAGACTAAAATAATCCCAACTTTATTTTTAACCAATTCGGAAATGAGGGCATATATTTCTGATTTAGCACCAACGTCAATCCCCTTGGTAGGTTCATCCAAAATGAGCAATTTTGGCATGATTCCCAACCATTTAGCAATGGCTACCTTCTGTTGATTACCACCGCTCAGATTTACCGTGATTTCCTCTATAGTTGGAGTTTTTACTTTCAAGGTTTTGACATAATTCTCCACGAGCTGTACTTCGTTGAGGTTATTGATTAATCCCCATTTACATAGGGAATCGAGGATGGTTATCGAGATATTCCTACGAACTGAAAGGGGTAACATTAAGCCTTCTTCTTTGCGTGTTTCAGGTAGAAATCCTATCCCTAAATGACGGGCATTAATCGGGCTTTTAATAAATATTTCTTGGTTATTAAACAGAATCTTTCCACCATCAAAGGGATCCAATCCAAAGATAGACCGGACAACCTCACTTTTCCCGGCTCCTACCAAACCAGTTATACCAAGAATCTCTCCCTCTCTAACTGCAAAACTGATATCGTAAAAGACACCCTTACGCCAGAGGTTTTCTACACTAAAAATTGGTTCACCGCGCTCGACATTCACTTTCACATAAAATTCCTCGATTTTTCTCCCTACCATTAACTCAATGATCTTTTCATGGGTAGCACTTTCGCCTGAAAGAGTACCCACATTATTTCCATCCCGAATCACGGAAATTCTATCTGCGACGTTTAAAATCTCTTCAAAGCGATGAGATATATAAACTATCGAAATACCATTACTTTTGAGTCGATCAATCACTTTAAATAAATATTCTGTTTCTGTTTGTGATAAACTGGAGGTAGGTTCATCCATAACTATTATCTTGGCGTCTAATGACAATGCTTTAGCTATCTCGACTAACTGCCTCTGTCCGATGGATAAATCCTCTACCAATTTAGACGGTTGAATAGAAACACCCAGGCTCTCAAGCAAAACTTTAGCCTTTTCTTCCATAGCTGCACGATTAATAAAATGAAATTTACCAAAAATTGGCCTTCCCAGAAATATATTCTCGGCAACACTAAGCTGCGGTACCATGGCTAATTCTTGATAGATGGTTGCTATTCCAAGTTCGCGGGCTACTTGAGGAGTACCAATTTCTACTTTTGTTCTGTTTAAAACTATGTCACCTTCATCTTTTTTATAAACGCCGGATAAAATTTTTACAAGAGTTGACTTCCCTGCCCCGTTTTCACCTACCAAAGCATGAACTTCTCCCCTCTGAAGATTAAAGTCGACTCTTTTTAATGCCTGTACTCCCGGGAATGCCTTTGAAATTCCTTTCATTTCCAGTATGTACTCGTCTACCACTCCAATCCTCCTATCTCCTTACCGGTGCGATTTTAATAGAACCAAATCTGTATAGTCTTTTTATAATTTTAATTTTAAAAATCCATTTTTTCCCTTGGAAGTGATAAGTTTACACTAATCCATATGGATAGAGCTTATTTTTTATTCTATCCTGAAAATATAGGAATGATTTTTTATAGGTAACTCATATTGAGCAACCAACCAGGATCTCATCCTGGACTTTCACCCTCATCCTCACCTTCTCCCATCAAGGGAGAAGGAACTATTTAATCCTTTTATTAATTTCTCCCCCCTCGCCCCTTCGCGGGAGGCTTCTTTCTTTTTTCCTCTCCCCTGGTGGGAGAGGATTAAGGTGAGGGGGTAATTCATTTTCATCCTCATCTGTTGCTGCTAGGTAGTATGAGGGTTTATCATGAAAAATTACGGGAATGTTAAACCAAGCCCCTACAAAAGAATTTAAAAAAGTTGTCATCCTGAGGTTTCGCTTTTAGAAACCGTTAGGATCTCATCTTTTATATTTCTTTGTTTTTAAAATACCCTAAAGGATGAGATTCTCACGTCGCATAATATGCTCCTCAGAATGACGGAGTGGGTGAATGAGATTCTCACGTCGCATAATATGCTCCTCAGAATGACGGAGTGGGTGAATGAGATTCTCACGTCGCATAATATGCTCCTCAGAATGACGGAGTGGGTGAATGAGATGGCCACGTCGTTCAACCAATGAACGGTTGAACTCCTCACAACGACGGATTTAGATAGGCATTATCATATTCTTCTGGTGCTACCTACTGGCATAAACTTCTATCCTTTTTGTCAGTTATATGCCTTTTCCTTACTTTAAAAAAGAAAACCTTCATATCATATCGCTTCATGGTTTTATGGTTTCATTTTGTATTCTAGTTCTGCAATCCCCTTTGGGGTTGTCGTAGGATGTGAAGTTTTTGAGTTATTTTTATTTATTATTTTTTTTAATTTTAGTTTCTCAACTTCTCCGTTATCGTATAATTCAAAAGATGATAAAATTTCAATATTAATTATTTATAACTATTTCAAGATGAATGTATAGAAAACGTTAACAAATTTAAATTTGTTTGTCAATAATTAAATTATGTTATATTATTTTGCATATAGTTATAGATTATAGAAAACGTTTTCAAATAGAGGAGACAAAGAATGCCCTCGATTAAAGAAGTGGCTCGTTTAGCAGGGGTATCAATCACCACCGTTTCTCGAGTAATAAACAACAAAGGATCAGTTAGTAAAGAAAGTGTCGATAAGGTTTGGGAAGCTGTTCATTTACTTAATTATCAACCCAACCTCTTAGCGCGGAGTTTGCGTAGTCAACAATCAAAACTTCTTGGGCTTTTAGTGCCAGATATTAGAAATTCTGTTTTTGCTATAATTGCCAAACATACCGAAGAAATAGCTTCCAAACGAGGTTATAACCTCATTATTTGTAATACTGGTGAAGATGCTGAAAAGGAAAAAACTTACCTGGAAATTCTTCTTCAACGTCAAGTGGAAGGAATAATTTTTTCGCGGGTATCAGATGAAAGCTTGCTCTTCAAAACTCCCCAGCTATTAAAGGTTCCTTATATAGTCTTAGATAGAACCATGGAAGTTGAAGAAGCTCCAACGATAAAATTAGATAATTATTCAGCCGGTGTTTTAGCCGCTTCTCATCTTTTAGAATTAGGACATCAGAAATTTGCCTGTATTTCTGGACCACTAAAGATTAAAATATGCCGTGAAAGGCTCTCGGGTTTTTTGGATACATTAGGGAAAAAAGATTTAAAAATCAGAAAAGAATTTATTCAAGAAGGTGATTTTAAAATTGAAGGCGGAAGAAAAGCCATGGAAAATCTCTTGGTTTTTCCCCGTGATGAGTACCCAACCGCCATTTTTATAATGAACGATTTAATGGCTTTTGGAGCAATTCAAATAGCAAAAGAAAAAGGCCTGTCCCTTCCCGAAGATATTTCCATTGTTGGTTTGGATAATATTCCTCTTTCCGAAGTGTTTTCTCCACCTTTAACAACAGTGGCCCAGCCTTTTGATGAAATGGCGAAAGAAGGAGTTAACCTTCTCTTAAAACTCATTGAAAATAAAAAAATTCGGAAAAAATTAATCGTTATCCAACCCAAGTTGATAATAAGAAGCTCGGCAATTCCTATAATAAAATAATTCGATCTAATCTTAAGGATTAAGGACTATGAAATAGTGCTGATAATCCTGGTCTTCCACCCTGATTAAGGATTTGGTTCAGTCGATCATAAAAGTAAAATTCTTTTTTCTTTTTTAAATTTTCTTGTAATTTCAAGCAAAAATGAGTGTTTCATTTTTTAAAATCGCTTAACCAATACCCCTTCGCTCCCCTTCTGAAATTTGACAAAAGAAGACGCATCATTTAATATAATAATTACCACGGATTCTGAGGAACGTAAGACCGGAGGGTTAGAAAAAAGAACTTTTAACCGCAAGGAAAAAGGTTCGAAGTTTTTCCGAGAGGAAAAATGGAAGTCTGATCCTGAAACACTGAAGAAGCTTATGAATAATAACCTTCCCAGTGAGATGAAGGCAAAAAGGTTCGTTAGAGTCCGTGGTTTTTTTATGGCCTTTTTTTTAGAACAAAAAACTATTTATTTAGACGAACTGCTAACCATCATTATTCCTCATAATGCTGTTGAACAATAAGAAAAGTACTTATTTATAGTTTATGAGGAATACCCAAGATTCCTCATAAACTAAACTCTCCCATCAAAGAGATAAAAGAAGAAATAAATATACTAAGGGGCGCAACGAATTGCGACCCTACGTTAATAAACATTCTTTCGTAAAGGATTGGTCTTAAAATAATATCGCAAAAACCTTACTTCTTACAAAACCAAATAACTATATAAAAGAGCTCGAGGAAGATGGAAAGGTCCTTTCCATAAATTCCCTTTTAATGTGTGCGAAATCGAACCGTCTCGATGAAGATAGCCATACCATTCACCGTATACTTTATCCGGAAAATGAGCGAAGCTCCACTCATGAATTTTAATAAACCATTGGGCGTACTTCTCGTCTCCTGTTAGTTCATATGCTAATAGCAAGGCATAGAGAGCCTCGGTGTGTGGCCACCAAAGCTTCATGTCCCACTCAAGCTGGTCAAGGGGTCTATTAGCTAAATCGACAAAATAGAAAAGACCACCGTATTCTTCATCCCAACCTAATCGAAGCGACCAATCTAATATTTCTAAGGCTCTTTTAATAATATTTTTATCTTTAAGCTTTTGTCCTTCCCGCAAGCAAAACCAAGCTGATTCAATCGCATGACCAGGATTGACACAACGTCCTTCTGGTCCAGGAATCATTGATCCATCTGAATTAACATTTTCAAGTAAGGCTTGGACATCATCACGAGCGTGAACCCAAAGTATTTCGCCCAGATATTTTTTCATCACTGGTTGGTATCTATCATCCGGGACTATCTCTCGAAGCTCCTGAGTTGTAGCTACCATGATCATAGGAATAGCATGACCTTTTACCGGATAATTTTCGTATACAGTATTCGATCCAATTTTTTCCGGATTATCAAGTAATGAAACGAGGTTCCAATAGGTTTTTACTGCTTGTTCTAATGACAACTCATCCCCGGAAGCTTTAGCATAATGAGCTAAACCAATAATTAAAAATGTTTCGGAAAAAATGCTCCAAGGTTTATTGATGGGCTTTCCATCCTGAGTTAAACGGAAAAACGCCCGGCCTGATTCATCAAAAGCAAATTTTTTTATAAAATCCGCACCAAGGCGAGCCGCATACAACCAATCCGGGTTTTTTTCAATATGATTGTAGAGTTTTGAAAATAACCAGGTAGCTCGACCTTGCACCCAAACTGATTTATCTTTTCCATAAGGAGTTCCCTCTCTATCAAGTTGGCTAATAAAACCACCAAACTCTTCATCTAAGGAGTATTTCAACCAGAAAGGAATAACGTTATCAAAAAGCTCTTTCCGGTATAGATCCTTTATTTTTTTTCTATCAAAGTTCATAAATATACCCTCCTTTTTTCTTTTTTTATTCTTTGACTGCTCCAAATGCCAATCCTTTTACAAAATTCTTTTGAATAATAAGGGCGAATATCAAAACTGGAATTATGGCCAAAACTCCCATACCAGTCATTTGTCCCCACTCCAATCCTCTATCGGTAATAAAACCAGAAATGACGACCGGTACAGTTTGAGCCCGGTAAGTCGTTAAAATTACTGCGAATAAAAATTCATTCCATGCCAGGATGAATGAAAAAACAGCTGCTACGACTAAACCGGGTATTGATATTGGTATCACAACTCTCACGAATCGTTCAAAGAAAGTGGCTCCATCCATGATGGCTGATTCTTCGATACTGCGAGGAATATCTCCAAAAAATCCAAGAAGAATCCAGATTACAAAAGGAAGATTAAAACTAGTATAGGTGATGGACAGTGCTAACCTGGTATCTAAAAGACCTAATCTTTGTATAATCATAAAATAAGCAATGGCAGTGCAGACTGCCGGGTACATTCTAGTCATGAGAATCCAATATACCAAAAAAATGCCTAGTTTAAATGGAAATCGTACTCGAGCCAAGCTGTATGCAGCAAATCCACCGAACACTGTCGCCATTAACGTTGAGCTTAGGGCAATAATGACGCTGTTAATAAAATATGGTAAAACTCCATTAACTTGTAATATTGATCGATAATGGTTCAATGTTATATTCTTTGGAATCCATACTGGTGGATAAGTAAAAATGTCAACTGGATTTTTTAACGATGTAGTAAATAGCCAAAAAAGAGGGATTAGGACCTGGGATAAAGCAATGAAGATAACCACATATTCAATTATCCTTTTGAAGTAGTTTTTTCCTTGGCGGGCAGCAATTTGCCTTTTCATTTCTTTATTCTATCCTTTTTTCAACCTGTACAAATTTTTTAGCAATTATATAGGATATTACAAAAATACAAATTAAAAATATCCAAGATTGAGCGGAGGCTTCTGTTATATCGAAATATTTTAAGCCTTTTTTATATATTCGAAGGCTTAAAACTTCAGTAGCCAAACCCGGTCCCCCATAAGTAAGAACATAAATGGAATCGAACATTTTAAAGGCATCCATTAACCTTAATAGCAACGTAACAGCAATAACTGGTTTGAGGAGAGGCATGGTGATATATCGAAATATTTGAAGACCACTGGCCCCATCTATTCTAGCTGCCTCAAAAGGGGTATCAGATAAAGATTTCAATCCTGCAATCAACGTTAGCATAACAAAAGGAGTCCAAGTCCAAGTTTCAACTATAATTACCGCAACTTTTGCCCATATTGGATGTTGAAGCCATGGTTTATCAATACCTATTTGGGCAAGACCCAACTTGAAAATACCATAATCAGGGTTGAACATTAAACGCCAAAGAACACCCACTACCACTGGAGCAATAATATTTGGGATAAGTAGGATTGTTTGCCAAAGACGAAAACCTTTTCTCTCCTGGGAAAGAATGAGAGAAAGCATTAAACCTATTAATAGTTGGAGGCCTAAGGATACTGAAACAATTAATATGGTATTCCAAGCAGCGGTGAGAAATTCTCCGTCTCTAATACCAGTTGAATAATTTTGTAGTCCAACGAATTGAATTGGTTGTCCAGGTCGTAAAAGGTTTAAATTTGTAAAACTTACACCAAGGGAATAAGCAAGCGGAATGAGAGAAGTAATGCTCAAAAAAAGAATTGCTGGCAAGATAAATACTTTTGATTAATTATATTTACGACCTTCTTATTATTGATTGAGTTGTAAAAATCTTTTCTGGTAAATGTTATCTTTAACAGAAGGATCTGGACATTGAGAAAACGAACTCATTCATATTCACCAAACTGGATAATAAGAATTCGCATTGTTGATTTTTGCTTAAAGACTTAAAAATATAAAAAAATAAACTTTTCTATATATCGGATTGACAAATTAGGTCAATTGTGTATACTAAATGACAACGATGGACATTATTATAAGTAAATATTGTTCAAACAACTCCAAAACAAGACATATCATAACATAATAGCTTTTATATAGAGATGATTTTCATTTTATAATCCACTTATTTCTGCTCCAATAAATGACAGCGTAGGACATAGTCATTTTTTAATAAGAGTATCTACAACTCTATAAAATAAATTTAATTTGTAAAACTTTTTGGAACAAAAAAGATGCTGGAGGGGGGACCTGCAAAATGACTACTTTATACGACGTAGCTCGTGAAGCAAAGGTATCCATTAAAACTGTTTCCAGAGTGCTCAACAATACCGATAAAGTTAAAGAAGAAACTGTTAAACGGGTGAAAGAGGTAATGAGTCGCCTCGATTATCATCCGAATGCGACCGCTCGCAATCTCAAACGCCGCAAAACAGATACCATCGGTTTTGTCGTTCCTTTCGGTTCTCGATTTGTTTTTGTCGATCCTGGTATGCAGGAACAAATGCGGGGTGCGCATGATGTCTTGACCAGAGCGGGATATGACATGATTCTGACTGTTCCGGAAAACGGTGACCGGTTTTTAACTGATGTTGTACGTTTGACCAGAACCGGAAATGTTGATGGCGTTATACTTTACGGCATGGCCAAAGCAGTAGCGATTGTTCGGGAATTTTCAAAAAAAGGATACCGTTTTGTATCTCTCGGGTATAGCTATCCCCATCAAACCCATAATTATGTGGAAATTGATGCTGAAGCGGCTGGTTATCTGGCTACTCGTTATCTTCTCTCTCAAGGACGGCATTTTATTGGACTTACCCAGGAACCAGAGAATTTTTTGTTTCTCAACAAAATAAGTGTAGAGGTTGGATACCGTCGTGCTTTAAATGAGGAAGGACTCCCTTATCGAAGTGATTTAGTTAGCCGCACCGATTTTACGGTAGAAGGCGGTTATCGAGCAGCACTTGAACTTTTGGAACAAAATCAAAAAATTGATGCTTTGATATGCTGCAGTGATCCGACAGCATTTGGAGCATTGAGAGCTCTGAGAGAAAAAGGTATTTGCCCCAAAAAGGATATTATATTGCTAACTGGAGATCGATTACCGCTCATACAGGCTGTTGAACCGTGGTTAGGTGGCATTCATAACCCACTCTATGAACAAGGACGAATGGCTGCAGAGATGATTATCCGGATTATTCAGGAGGGTAAAGATCTACCGGGAGTGGTTCTTCGGCCGGATCTGGTAATCACCTAAAAAAAGGAACCAAGGGAGGGATAAAATGTTCTCGGGAAAAAGAGTTAAGCCGCTAACGCCATATCTTCTCATTTTACCGGCGGTTTTGGCTATGCTGTTGGTTCACTTTTTCCCAATTATCTGGGGAGTTATGATCAGCTTTCGTGACCTGGACATTTTCACTATTTCAGACTGGACCAAGGCTCCCTTTGTGGGTTTAGATAACTTTCGTTGGGCTTTTAGCTTCAATTTACAGGAAGGTCAGAATTTTCTCCGTTCCCTTTATAATATTGTTTTATATGGGGGTATTACTATCAGCCTGGGTTATGTTATCGCCCTAGCTGTAGCGATTCTACTGAATCAAAAATTTTTCGGTCGAACATTAGTAAGAGGTCTGGTTCTCCTTCCTTATATCATGCCTGATTCGGTTGCCTATTCTGTTTGGCGGTTCATCTTCCAAAGTCGGATCGGAATAGTCAATCAATACCTTATTTCGCTTGG
>Ga0334890_1005875_pt1 | contig 10069 bp, 9 predicted proteins | sample GraSluR1_MG_3_FD_207220 | JGI IMG/M metagenome (GOLD analysis project Ga0334890, IMG submission 207220) | Sludge microbial communities from methane-producing bioreactor in Wageningen University, Netherlands - Granular Sludge_31_08-R1 | ecosystem: Engineered > Bioreactor > Anaerobic > Unclassified... | reverse complement strand
TGACATATACTGCGAGACGGCACGGGAAATCTTTTCATACGTCATGAGCCGCATGACCGCTCCGGAGGGGGGATTTTATTCAGCCGAGGATGCCGACAGCGAAGGAGAGGAAGGCAAATTCTACCTCTGGACCTGGGATGAAATCGTGAAGATTCTTGATGAGGATGAAGCAGCATTGATCACAACCGTCTTCAACATCACGCCGACGGGCAATATCTTGGAAGAAGCGACAGGAATATCGACGGGGAAAAACATCCTCCATCTCTCGCAATCACTCTCCGACATAGCTGAAGATCTATCACTCTCCGAGCAGGATCTCCGGGCTGTCATTGCAAAAGCGCGGTGCAGGCTTTTCAATGCGCGGGAACAGCGGACCCACCCCCACAAGGACGACAAGATTCTCACCGACTGGAACGGCCTCATGATCGCGGCATTCGCCAAGGGCGGTCAGGTATTTAACGACCCCGTTTACACGAAAGCTGCCGTCCGTGCCGCCGATTTCATCCTGAAACGGTTGCGCGGTAACGACGGTCGCCTGCTCCGCCGATTCCGAGCCGACGAGGCGGGAATCCCGGCCCAGATCGATGACTATGCGTTTTTCTTATGGGGCATCGTTGAATTGTATGAAGCGACATTCGATCCGAACTATCTTGTCACGGCCCGTGAACTGACCGACGATCTTATCACGTTCTTCTGGGATCAAGACGCCGGCGGATTTTTCTTTACGCCGCATGACGGAGAACCCCTGATCGTCCGCCCGAAGGAAATATTTGAAGGCGCCATTCCCTCCGGAAACGCCGTTGCCATGTGGAACATGCTCCGTCTCGGCCAAATTATCTCGGATACGGGACTGCTCAATCGTGCATGGGACCTGGCATCGACCTTTTTCCCCCAGGTTCAGGAATCTCCTGCCGCATACACTCAGTTCATGGCTGCCCTCGATTTCGCCTTCGGTCCCACCTGTGAAGTTGTTGTCATCGGTAATCCCGCCGCAACCGATACACAGGAAATGCTGAGAGCCCTGCGATCCGCTTTCGTACCGAACAAGGTTGTCCTGTTTCGCTCCGGTGACGAGGCATCGTCGGATATTTCACGCATTGCCGGTTATACGGAATCCCTCACCAGTATGGACGGCAAGGCAACGGCGTATGTCTGCGTCAATACGGCCTGTGAACGTCCCACCACGGACACGGCAACAATGCTGGCATTACTGGACACAAAACCGGCATAAGAAGGAACCGATGATTTTAAACGGAGGCGGAAATGTCTCAAATCAATTACAGGAGGTACATGAAATGAATCTGAGCGCTTATTTTGAAACCACGACAGGCATGGGAGTATTGGCCACGGCGAATCCCGAGGGTATGGTCGATGCGGCGATTTACGCCCGTCCCCATGTCGTCGATAACGATACCATAGCATTCATTATGGGCGAAAGGAGAAGTTTCGCCAATCTAACAAAAAATCCGCATGCCGCCTACCTCTACAGGGAAGACGTCCCGGGATACAAAGGAGTACGACTTTACCTTACCAAGACACATATTGAAACAGATCCGGCCGAAATCGAATCCATGCGAAGGAAAAAGCATGGTCGCGAAGTTGAAGGAAATAAGGCGCCGTCGAAATACCTCGTCTATTTTCATATCGATGAAATCCGCCCCCTTGTGGGAGACAGGTAAACAGCGTAAAACCATCACGGAGAGGAGGAATCCATGAAGATCTTTATAACGGGGGGATCGGGATTCGTGGGAACGACCCTGACGAGAGAGCTGACCGACCGGGGTCATAAAGTAACCGTTTTGACGCGGACCATTAAAGGGGAACGAACACTGCCCGCCGGCGCATCATTCCTGGAGGGCGACCCCACGAAGAGCGGGCGGTGGCAGGACCACGTAGCCGATCATGACGCATTCATCAATCTTGCCGGGGCTTCGATCTTCAGCAAGTGGACCGAAGAAAGAAAAAAAGAAATCAGAGAAAGCCGCATTCTCACGACCAAAAACCTTGTGCAGGCCATGGCTGAAAGGCAGGGAAAGGAAACCCACCTGCTCAGCACCTCCGCCGTTGGATATTACGGATTTCACGGTGATGAATTTCTCGATGAAACCAGTCTCGCAGGAACGGATTTCCTCGCCTCACTCGCCGCCGACTGGGAAACGGCTGCGCGGTACGCCGAGCAGTTCGGAACACGGGTTGTTCTCTGCCGGTTCGGCGTTGTCCTCGGAAGGCGGGGAGGCGCTCTCGAAAAAATGGCATCCGCTTTCAAATACTGGATGGGCAGTTCCCTCGGTTCGGGGAAGCAATGGCTTTCCTGGATTCACGAACGGGACTTGGCGAGGATTTTTCTTTTTCTTCTGGACCACAAAGACATGAAAGGACCGATCAACTGTACGGCGCCGCAACCGGTGCGAAACAGGGAACTGACTGATATCCTTGGAAAAGTACTGGGCAAACCCACCTTTCTGCCACCAGTTACCTCTTTCTTTGTCAAGATGATACTGGGAGAGTTCGGGAATGTTTTACTAAAGGGACAGCGCGTAATTCCCGATAAACTATTAAAAAACGGTTTCATATTTCAGTTTCCTACCATGGAAGAGGCGTTAAAAGATCTTTTCAGAAAATAATTTTATGATATAATGCGCCAATTTTTATAAACATGCGGGCTTGACTTTCATCAATAACCAAGGAGGAGGTACCGATGATCATCAGATGCTGGGGTGCGAGGGGCTCTATCCCCGTCTCGGGACCTGAATACTTAAAATACGGCGGCGATACCACCTGTCTCGAAATCCGTACGAAAAACAACGAGATCATCGTCATAGATGCGGGGTCAAGCATCCGGCGACTGGGAAACCGGCTTGTGTCCGAAGATCGTCTGGAATTCACTATGATCTTTACCCACGCCCACTGGGATCACGTCATGGGCTTCCCTTTCTTCAAACCGATATATACGGCAAAAAGCAGGATCAACATCCGCGGATGCCCCTCCGCCCAATCCACCGTTAAAGAAATGATTTGCCGTGTTATGAGTCCGCCGTACTTTCCCATCAGTTACAACGATATGCTTGCAGAAATCACCTATGACGGCAATTGCGCGGACAGCTTTACCATAGATTCGGTGGAAGTAACACCGATTCCCCTGAGCCATCCGAATCAGGGTCTCGGCTATAAGTTCGTCGAAGATAACAAGTCGTTTGTCTTTCTGACGGACAATGAATTAACCTTACGGCACGAAGGAGGACGTGATTATGAGGACTACCTCAAATTTTCCTCCGGTGCGGACCTTCTTATTCACGATGCGGAATACACCGAAGATGACTATGCGAAAACGAAAGGATGGGGGCACTCGATCTATACGGATGCCTTGTGTCTTGCAATGGAAGCGAATGTCAAGCAATTCGGGCTTTTCCATCACAACCAGGACAGATCGGACAATGGCATAGATGAAATGATTCAAAAATGCGACGCCATAATCAAGCGAAGCAATCACTCACTGGACTGCTTCGCCGTGTATCAGAACATGGAAATCACGCTGTAACGCCGACAAGCCGAAGTCGAAAACAATCAGCTTTCATCTATGTGGTGAAACCCTCCGGAACCCGTTGATAATATCGCGATGTCTTCTTTCTCGTTGCATCATCAAGGAGTTTAAACAGCCGTGGATCTTCCATTATTAAAAAGCATCTTTGTCATTTTCGGACTTTCCATTATCGTCCTCTTTGTCTGTCTTAGAATTAAAATACCGACAATTGTGGGATTTCTCATTACGGGCATTGTGGCCGGACCGCATGGGCTGGGTCTTATAAGCGCGGTTGCCCAGGTCGAAACAATGTCGGAAATCGGAATAGTCCTTCTCCTTTTTACCATCGGTATCGAATTCTCCCTGAAGGATCTTATGAAGATCAAGACACTCGTCTTGCTTGGGGGATCAGCCCAGGTATTTCTGACGATTCTCGTCTTTTTCTTCATCGCCCGACAGGTGGGACAAACGGTCCCGCAATCGGTTTTCATGGGCTGTCTCATGGCTCTGAGCAGCACCGCCATTGTCCTGAAATTGCTCCAGGAACGGGCCGAGATCGACAGTCCTCACGGAAAAACATCCCTCGGGATATTGATCTTTCAGGATATAGCCATCGTTCCCATGATACTGGTGACTCCGATGCTCGCCGGCGCCGCAGGAAATATCATGGGCTCACTCACGGTTCTCACGATCAAGGTCGTCGGTATTCTCATCCTGGTATTTGTCAGCTCCAAGTGGCTTATACCGCAGCTCCTCTTTCAGATAACCCGGACGAGAAACCGTGAAATATTTCTGTTGAGCATCATTATCCTCTGCCTCGCCGTGGCATGGCTCACCCACAGCCTGGGATTATCGTTCGCCCTCGGGGCATTCCTCGCCGGGTTGATCATATCCGAATCGGAATACAGCCATCAGGCACTGGGCAATATTCTGCCGTTCAAGGATCTGTTCATCAGTTTCTTTTTTGTTTCAATCGGTATGCTCCTTAATCTTGATTTCGTATTCCGAAATTTGGGACTCATCGCGATCATTACCATTGGAGTCGTCATCCTCAAGGCAATCATCGCCGGAGCAACGACATCACTGCTCGGGTACCCCCTTCGAACCATGATTCTTGTGGGTTGCGCCCTCAGCCAGGTGGGCGAATTTTCCTTCGTACTCTCGAATTCTGGCCTCAGATACGGACTCCTCATACCGGGCAATACGTATCAACTCTTTCTTGCCGTTTCCGTCATGACCATGATGGTAACTCCCTTTGTCATCCAGCTGTCGCCATGGCTTGTCGACACGGCGCTTCGACTCCCCCTGCCCCAGAAACTGAAATCAGGGGTACACCCCGCATTCACCGTCACCGATATCGCGCGGACTGATCACCTCATCGTCGTCGGTTTCGGCATCAACGGCAGAAATGTTGCACGGGCAGCCAGGATCGCTTCTGTTCCCTACATAATAATCGAAATGAATCCCGAAACGGTCCGTCACGAGAAAGCCATGGGTGAACCCATATTTTACGGTGATGCCACCCAGGAAGCAATTTTTCACCATGCAGGCATCCAGAACGCACGAATCATAGTGATCACCATTGCCGATGCCGCCGCGACACGAAACATTACCGCTCTCGCCCGGAGAATGAATCCCAATATACATATAATTGCGCGGACGCGATTTCTCCAGGAGATGGAACCGCTCTATGAGGTCGGCGCTGATGAGGTTATCCCCGAAGAATTCGAAACATCAGTGGAAATCTTCGCCAGGGTCCTGTCCAAATACCTTATCCCCAAGGACGAAATTGAGCGATTTATCAGAGATGTCCGGTCCGACGGCTACCATATGTTTCGCAGTCTCTCGGTGGAACCCGCATCATTTTCAGACGTGCGACATTGCCTGCCCGATATCGAAATCTCAACATTCCGTTTGAGTGATACATCGACCCTTGTGGGTAAAACCCTTGGTGAAACCGAAATGAGAAAAAAGTACGGCGTGACCGTCCTGGCGGTGCGACGTGACGGAACGACCATATCAAATCCCGATATAACTCTCAGATTCGCTGCGAACGACATACTGTTCATTCTCGGCAAACCGGAACAATTTGCCTCTGTCACCAATTTGTTTTATAATACGTAATCGAATCGACAGGGATCCATAGCCCGGCGTCCCGATAAAAGGGACAGCCTGTTCACCATGTAACATGAAAGATAGAGCGTGAAACGGCACACGCTATGAACGGAGGTTGCACCATGCAGATTTTGGTTCTCTATTATTCGAGGACGGGCAATACACAAAAACTGGCAGCTGAGATCGCCAAAGGCGTGGAGCAGGTTGACGGCGTAACCTGTGTTCTCAGATCAGTGGAGAATGTAACGAAAGACGACATGGTGGACTCTGAGGGCATTATCGCGGGATCGCCTGTCTATTTCGGCACCATGGCCGGAGAACTGAAAGAATTGTTTGACAAGTATGTGGGGATCCGGAAGAAGATGGAAAACAAGATCGGCGCCGCCTTCGCAACATCCGCCGACCCATCCGGCGGCAAAGAAACAACGATGATATCAATCATCCAGGCGCTTCTCATCTACGGCATGATCATTGTCGGCGACCCCATCTCTGCGACAGGCCATTACGGTGTTGCCTGCACCGGTGCTCCCGATAAAAAAACGGCGGACAACGCGGCAAAACTGGGAAAGCGTGTAGCCTCGCTGGTAAAGCAACTGCACGGATGATTCCCAAACATTCACGAAACCGGATTCAGCGAAAGGAGGTATCGGACCATGACGTACAGATCTTTAACGTCTTTCTTCATCAGACCGGGGAAACTTTGTCTGATCCTTTCAATCATCATGCTTCTTTTTCCCGTGATATTCCCTCTGTCGGCGCAGGCACATCCGCCCGGCACCGTGACTCTGCAGTACAGTCCCGACGCGGAAACACTCACGGTAACGATTACTCATTCCGTATCCGACCAAACGAAACATTTTGTCAAGAGTGTGAAGATCACACAGAACGGTGAACTTATTAAAACCTTCGAGTATACAAGCCAGCCCGACACGTCCACTTTCACCTATGAATACGTCGTACAGGCAAAGGAGAAAGACGAACTGAGGGTACGGGTCGGCTGCAGCCGTTTCGGGTCCAGAACGGCAACATTAATTGTGGGCGGCTCGAAATAGCACAACTCGTCAGGCAAGTGATGTAAGGAGTCGTTACAGCCGGTTCACGTCGGTGCACAAGAGGTTACTGACTGCCGAGAGGCCATTGAATTCTAAAATTGCGGGGATACAGAGGAGTTTATATATCGTCTTGTGCCTTGAGCCATGAGCCTTTTACCCATTAACTGAGCGGCTTTGCCGCCGTGCAATAAGGATATGAGAAGATTATGCTGATATGGGTCCATGCCGGATTCATGGCGGCTGCCATTATACTCATGATGTCCGGAGCCGTGATTGTACGGTTTTTCAAGGAAAAGCGATGGTGGCTCACTGTTCATCGGAGAACAGGTCTGGCCGGTTCGTTCTGTGTAATTATCGGCTTTGCAGGAGCGTTCGCCATGGTTTCCCTCTTTGAAGGATCACACCTGAGCGTGCCGCATGCGTATATCGGGCTTATCTCATTTCTGATCGCCTTGCTGACGCCTGCGCTTGGAATCATGCAATTTCGACTCCGGCATCAGGCGGCTTCCATACGGAAAATGCATAGACTGTCGGGATGGACGACCCTTCTCCTCATGTCGACTGCTATCGCATCGGGGTTGGTTCATGCGGGAATTATTTGAAATTGTCTCACACTTTAGTTTTAATAGTCTCATGTTACATATGAACGGGACCATGTCCCTTACTCAGTTTCTACGGGTTGCTGCTCACATTCATTTTCACGGGTTCATTCAGCTTTTCGATAAACCTGCAGCTTGCTCCGGGTAATCTCAAAGTCACCCTTCGGACTCAGGTAGTCGGCGGCGCCGATCTCTCGTGTGGCAGTGCTTCATTCGCAAAAAAGCTTGATGATGACCCGCTCGGAAGCATTTTCGACGGGGCGACAGCCCGTCAACGTCAACATGGATAACAAAGAAGGGAACAAGTGTTTATGCTGAAACCGGATAATACGATGCTCATTGTCATCGACGTTCAGGGGAACCTCTATCAGGCAATGCACGAAAAAGAATCCCTGTTGGAAAATCTGACAAAAATTATCAGGGGTGCGCAGGTTTTCGACCTTCCCATGCTGGTCACGGAGCAGATTCCTTCAAAAATCGGCCCGACAATCCCTGAAATTGCGCGACTCATCACGGGGATTGTGCCGATTCCAAAGGCCCATTTCAGTTGCTGTGGGGAAGAAGGATTTATGAGCGAACTGAAGAAAATCAGACGAGGACAGATTCTTATGACCGGCATCGAAGCGCACGTCTGTGTCTACCAGACAACTCTCGACCTTATTGAAAAAGGGTATGAAGTCCATTTGATAACGGACTGCATCTCCTCCAGAACCGCTTCAAACAAAGTTCTCGCCATTGAGAGAATGGTGGGAAGCGGGGCAAAGCGGTCCAGCATGGAGCTGGCTCTCTTCGAACTCATGAAGGTCGCTCGGGGCGACACGTTCAGCCGGATGATTAAGATTGTCAAATAATTGCGGGAAAATTACGAAATCAGACTCCGGAGAATCAGAATTTCTTTGTTCTACGAAAGCCGAGTCATTGAAAACCCTGGGGTAGTGACCACATAACCTGTTTGTATGAAAGAGGAGGTAAAGAATCATGAAAGTGTTGATTGTTTATTATTCAATGTACGGGCACGTTCACCGTCTTGCGGAAGCGGTTGCTGAGGGCGTCAGGGAAATTGACGGCGCCGAGGCGGAACTTCGACAGGTTCCGGAGACACTCTCTGATGATGTGTTAGCAAAAATGGGCGCCATCGAGCCTCGGAAGGCATTCGCCCATATTCCCGTTGCGACGGTTAATGACCTCGCATCGGCAGATGCCGTCATTTTCGGTACGCCGACCCGATTCGGCAATATGTGCGGACAGATGCGACAGTTCCTCGATGCAACCGGCGGGCTCTGGGCAAAAGGGGCGCTGGTCGGTAAAGTGGGCAGTGTTTTTACCAGCACCGGGACCCAGCACGGCGGCCAGGAATCGACGATCCTGAGCTTCCACTTGAACCTTCTTCATCATGGAATGGTTATCGTCGGTCTTCCTTACTCATTTCAGGGACAGTCGAGAATTGATGAGATAACAGGCGGATCACCTTACGGTGCTTCAACAATTGCCGGCCCCAAGGGAGACCGGCTGCCTACGGAAAACGAACTTACCGCCGCCCGCTATCAGGGAAACTTCGCGGCAACGATTGCGAAGAAACTTGCACAGTAAAAGATCAGCGTCCGGGAAGAGTTGCCGGGAGCATTCTGCCTTTGAACATTAGCTTTTTTGATATCGCCCCGTGAAATATATATAGCATGGAACCGATTTATCTTGATTACAACGCGACCACACCGATCGATCCGGAAGTGGCCGATGCCATGAGGCCCTATCTGGACCGCTATTTCGGCAATCCGTCCAGCGTCCACCTTCATGGCATAACGGCGAGGAAGGCCGTTGAAACGGCACGACTTCAAGTCGCGGAACTGCTGAACTGCGAGCCCGATGAAATTGTTTTCACCAGCGGCGGGACGGAATCCAACAATTTCGCAATCAAAGGTATCGCCTTTGCAAACCGTGATGCAGGCAATCATATTATCACCTCAGCAATCGAACATCCTGCAGTCACTGAAGTGTGCGTGTACCTGAAGACCCTTGGATACACCACGACGATGATCCCCGTGGACGAATCAGGGTGCATCAATCCGGAAGAACTCGAACAGGCCGTCACGGCACAAACGATACTCATCACGGTAATGCACGCAAACAACGAGGTGGGAACGATCCAGCCGATCGAGGAGATATCGAAACTGGCCCGGGACCGCGGCATCGTCTTCCACACCGATGCCGCCCAGTCGGTTGGCAAGATCCCCGCCGATGTTCGGCATCTCGGCGTGGATCTCCTTTCAGTGGCGGGACACAAGGTCTACGCTCCAAAAGGCGTGGGCGCCCTTTTCGTCAGCCGAGGAACGCGACTCGAAAAATTCATGCACGGAGCCGGCCATGAACGGAATATGCGGGCAGGTACGGAAAACGTTCTGGAGATTGTCGGGCTTGGAAAGGCATGCGAAATCGCACGGCGGGACCTTGCGGTCAACATGGACCGCATGAAGAACCTGCGGGATCGGCTTCACGATGGACTCGAAAGTCTTGGAAAGGATATCCGCCTGAACGGCCACCCAAAGAAACGACTCCCCAATACGTTGAGCATCGGATTTCGCAACAGGGAAGCCCCGACGTTGCTCAATGAACTGATCATCGCCGATATTTCCGCTTCGGCGGGTTCCGCCTGCCACGCTGGCGAAACAACCATCTCTCATGTACTCGCCGCCATGAAGGTACCCTTCGACTATGCCGCCGGAACCCTTCGCCTTTCCATGGGGAAAATGACCACGGAAGCTGAAATCGATCAGGTGATCGAACGA
>Ga0334890_1005869_pt1 | contig 10084 bp, 10 predicted proteins | sample GraSluR1_MG_3_FD_207220 | JGI IMG/M metagenome (GOLD analysis project Ga0334890, IMG submission 207220) | Sludge microbial communities from methane-producing bioreactor in Wageningen University, Netherlands - Granular Sludge_31_08-R1 | ecosystem: Engineered > Bioreactor > Anaerobic >... | reverse complement strand
GGCGGTACCTGATGGCCGTGCCTCATCCTGCAGCACCGCGGCAGGATCAACCCCATTCAGCTTTAAGCTCTCCAGCAGTGTCGCGCCAAACACATCCCGTCCAACCCGGCCAACCATCCGCGTATCCACACCCAGTTTCCCGGCAGCGACAGCCTGATTGGCACCCTTCCCGCCAGGAGCAGTAAAAAACGTGTGCCCCGTCAATGTTTCACCCGGCTGCGGAAAACGTGGCGTCTTCACCACAAGATCCATATTGATACTGCCAAAGACCACAACTGCCATTTTTTCAATCCTTTTTTTCAAGACCAAATTCTATACCGTCGGGCGGCGTATTGCCCGAAAAGTAAACTGATAACGATCCCCCCGATTGTACAGAATGGTATGCTCAATAGGCACCCCATTTTCCAGATAAGTAGTTCCTTCACGAATCAGCAGCGTATCATCCACCAAAACACCCAGCAATTTTGATTGTCTTTCATCTGCTGAAGTAGTCTTGATGACATACTCAGCATACCCAAGGCAATAACGATACTGGTTCTCCAGCAAGGCATACAATGACCCTGAAGCCAAATTTTCGTGTTCAAGATCAGGACACAAGAATACGGGAATAAAAGAAAGGTTAAGCGCCATGGGCTCGCCATCTGCCAGCCGCAGCCGCTCAACCCGATAAACCATTTGATCCTGTTCCAGTTTAAGAATCTGTCTCATCCGCTTGGAAGGCATCTCCCTGCCAAAACTCAACACTTGTGAGCCGGGTACCAATCCCCGATTACGCATCTCTTCCGAAAAGCTGCTCATATGGATCAAGCCATAGCTCATTCGTTCAGCAGCAACATAAGTTCCCCTGCCTTTAACGCGGTAAACCAATCCATCCACAATAAGCGAACTAATCGCCAGCCGAACAGTATTCCGGCTGACATGATATTGATCGATCAGTTCATTCTCAGAAGGGATTCTGTCCCCCGGAATCAATTCGCCTTTTTCAATGCGTAAGCGAAGAGCTTCACCAATTTGTTGGTATAGCGGAGTGTAGCTGCTGCGGTCGAGAACTTCCATAAAAAAATGTTCCTGCCTTGAGTGGTTGTTGGGTGGTACCAACAAGTCAACTACATTTTTCCATTATACGGTTTTTAAAACACTTCGTCAAGAATTTAATCAAAATAACTGCTGCGCCCCCTGCATGAAATCATTGCAATGAACCGGAATTGCACATAATCTATAGTATCGACTTTAGTCGTTATAAAAGCCCGCCACCACAAGTTTTGACGAATTCATTCGTCACCACAACAGGCCACCTTTTCTTGTTCGCTGCTCAGATTCATTAAAAAAATATACCCTCTTCCTGAAAAAAAGGGTATAAAATTCCAGCGAACTATATTTGCAGATCTACCCCAACGCAACATCCAGCGTCATCATCACCGCAAAACCAATCATTACCCCAATAGTAGGGATATCAGAATGTTCATCACGATTGGATTCAGGAATTAATTCCTCAGCAACCACATAGATCATTGCCCCGGCAGCAAAAGCCAAAGCGTAAGGCAGCAGAGGCCGCATCAACAAAACCGCTGCAGCGCCAATGACACCCGCTATCGGCTCAACCACCCCGGAAAGCTGCCCCATCATGAAGGCTTTGGAAAGACTCATGCCCTCCCGTCGAAGCGGAGCAGACACAGCCAACCCTTCCGGAAAATTCTGAATGCCAATCCCCAAAGCCAAAGCTACCGCACCTGCAATAGTTGCCTCAGGCATACCCGCGGCTGCAGCACCAAACGCCACCCCCACTGCCAGGCCTTCAGGAATATTGTGTAATGTAATCGCCAACACCAACAAAACACTCCGCTGCCAGGAAGTTTTGATCCCCTCTGCCTGTGAAGTCGGCAGACCCAAATGGAGATGAGGCAGCAGCTTGTCAACCACCCATAAAAACACGCCGCCAGCCAGAAACCCGATTGTCGCCGGGAACCAATCGGGAACATCCAACGCTGCCGACATCTCGATTGCCGGCGCCAGCAATGACCAATAGCTCGCGGCGATCATCACCCCGGCAGCAAAACCTAGCATGCCATTTAATAATTTTCGGCTGACTTCCTTAGTCGTGAAAACCATAGCGGAACCTGCTGCCGTCATTGCCCAGGTAAACAATGTGCCCAGCAGCGCCTGAATAATCGGGTTGAAACCCTCAAGAAATTGAATCATATCATTTTCCTCTCATTCATAACAGACAATTTTTTATCGACAATTAACTATAATTCCTATATTTATAATATAATTTATCCACTTCATAAAAGAGTATAAACACAAAAAAAGAAATTGGCAAGCAATCCACCAAAATTTCATCCATACACCAAATCCAGCTATAATCATGTTGACAACAAATCGATGAAAGACAGATTATGACGACAAATTCCTCTGAAAATATATCCGTTTTGCTGAATAACACCTTGCAGCCTCGCCTGCCCATGCTTGACGCTGACCATCGCGGTGCCCTCCGGCTATTTAATGGGTTTCTTGAAGGCTGGCCCAATCTGGTTGTGGACCTTTACGGCAGCACGCTTGTCCTGCACAACTACGCGGACCCGCCCGCCGCGGCTGCAAACATCAACGATACCGCACGGGCATTTTTCCTCGAAAATCTCCCCTGGTTAAAAGCCATTTTGATCAAAAACCACCGCTCCCCTGACAAAATTCAGCGCCGTGGTCATCTCATTTTTGGGGAAAATCCTGACAAAGAAATTCTGGAACATGAAGTTCGTTACGCCATTGATCTCGCCATGAACCAGGATGCCAGTTTCTACCTTGACACCCGCAACCTCCGCCGCTGGCTGCGAGACAAGATGAAGGGTAAAACCATCCTGAACACCTTTGCCTACACCGGCAGCCTGGGTGTCGCCGCCATGGCCGGCGGGGCACAGCGTGTCGTGCAAACCGACATCAACCAGAAATTCCTCAACCTCGCAAAAACCAGCTATAGGCTCAACGGCTTTCTCATCGATAAAAGCAACTTCATGACCACCGATTTCTTCCAGGCCATTGGACGTTTCAAAGCCGCTAATGCCCAATTTGACTGCGTCATCCTCGACCCGCCCTTCTTTTCTTCCACGTCCGCAGGGAAAGTGGATCTGGTGCATGAAAGTCACCGCCTGATCAACAAAGTCCGTCCACTCATCGCCCATGATGGTTTGCTGATTTCGATCAATAATGCCCTCTTTCTCAAAGGCACTGAACATTTGGACACCCTCAATGCACTTTGTACCGATGGCTATCTGCACATAGAAGAAATCATTCCAGTTCCTGAAGACATTACCGGCTTTCCATCCACACAGAATGGCGCCCCGCCCGCTGACCCGGCACCATTCAACCACTCAACAAAAATTACCATTCTGCGCGTCCGGCGAAAGAGCTGATCGTCTCGAAACGAAAGGTGCCGCATGTTACGAACAAGCCCGTTAAGGATCACCCTGACCTTTTTGTGCATATCAACACTCTTTCTGCTCTCTTCTGCCGCGCCTGCCAACGCAGACCTCGGCCCCAAGCCAACCATGTCCTTTGAATTTACATTCACCAAAGACATCCCCAGCCTTCTTGTGATGGAAGGGATGCTGCTGGAATGCGAAGAGGCCGCCTGCGCACAAGCCAAACCGCTGGAAGCATTCGGGCCGCAGAGCTTCTCCTGTTTCGGCACCACCTGCCATGCCGTCGCATACAGCTTTACCGAATACCACCAGCTCGTCCTCTCTTTTTCAGACGGTGTTACTCGAACAAGCAACACATTTACAAAAAACAATTTTGAAGCACATTACCTCGTAACAGTTGATCAAACCAGTCTATTCGTTGAAGAAGGCCGTGGTTATCCAAATCCCAATCTTTTCTTTATCGTTCTGGTGATCTTAAATATTCTTTTACTGACCAGCGCATTTGTCATACTTCTCATCCTTATCCGCAAAGAGACGCAACCTCGCCGGTGGCTGATCGCTGCTCTTGTCATCAGTCTGGGACTGGCTATAACTGGCGGGGTAATCACCCTTGCTTTGCCAGCAACCATTCTGATCGAATTGCTGCTGGCTGCCGGTTATGTACTCATCCGAAAACGACCCTGGCTGACAACCCTCACCCTGGTATCCCTGGCAAATGTTATTACCCAGTTCGCCCTGTGGGCGGCCTTGAACACCTTTCACCAAACAAATGCCCTCATTTTGACCATCGGTTTGGAAGGGATCATCTGGGGGGTGGAAGCGCTTGTCTTCTATCTGCCGCAAAGAAAAGAAATCCAGTTCAAAGAAGCCGCGCTGCTAAGCCTGACACTTAACCTGGTCAGTTTTGGGATTGGCTTGCTGCTTCCTCTGTAATCAACCAGCGTTCCTCCCCCTTAACAAGACCTTCCCGCAGGATGCTTTTATCCCGCGGGAAGGTCTGCTCTTCGGTTGTATCAATTAATTCTGATACCCATGCACGCTGGCCCACAAAGCCGTTCCCACAATCCCGGCATCCGTGCCTAATTCCGCCGGCACCACATCGACCAACTCTTTCGGCATCACAAACACATGTTCCTGAATGGCCTGCCGGATCGGCTCCAGCAGTAAGTCGCCAGCCGCAGCCACGCCGCCGCCAATCACCACCTTGCGTGCGCTCACTGTCACAAGCACATTCGATACCCCTACTCCAATCGCCTTGCCTGCCTCCCTGTAAATCTCCAATGCCGTTTCATCACCGGTCATCGCAGCTTCATAGACCACACGGGGCGTGATCTTGTTCAGGTCGTAATTCACCATCTCGCCAATCACGGTAGTGCCGCCCTGCATCACAATCTTCACCGCCGCCGCTGCGATCGCCGGGCCGGAAGCATAAGCTTCTACGCAGCCATAATTTCCGCAGCCACATTTGGGACCATTGAAATTGATGGTTTGGTGGCCCAGCTCGCCAGCTGTGCCATTAATTCCCAGGTGCAGTTTGCCGTTAATCACCAGCCCTCCCCCAATGCCAGTGCCAATCGCAAAACAAGCCATCGTATCCACCCCGCGCCCCGCTCCATATTTCCATTCCCCAAATGTGATGGCGCGCACATCATTTAAAACAAAGACAGGCAGGTTGACTTTCCGTCCGATCGTGTCTGCCAGCGGCACATTCGGCCAGGTTCCTGGTAAATTTGGCAAAAATAACACCATTCCTCTATCCACATCCAGCATGCCCGGCGCGCCAATCCCCACCCCGCCAATTTTGGTTTTGGAAATACCGCTGTTGACAATAACCCTGTCAACCAACTCCGCCATGCGGGCCATAACGGCATCGTGTCCTTCACGAGCCAACGTTGGAGCCGACCGCACTGCAACAATTTCGCCGGTTTCCACATCAACCACACCCACCTTAATATTCGTCCCTCCCAGGTCACAACCCACATACATTTTCATACCGTATCCTTTCCAAACCGCTTTTCCGATCCATTTCGACCATTCACTAAGGCGGCGCAAACCCACCTTGCATTTTTGTTCATTTTACCCTTATCATGTTACTATGGGGGAAAACAACATGCGAAAATCCTGCTTATCCAGACCAGGGGCAAAACAAGCATGAGAAACACACAAACCCCGTGATGGATACCGCCATCAGCGCACTCCACGCCGACAGTAACATCCAGGTTTCGCAAGATATCTGGATCATTTTTGAACCAAAAACCACAACCGGTATTATTTTTTATCCAGGAGGACGCGTTGCTGCCCGCGCATATACCCCCCCAGCAAGTTATCAAGCATCCGTCAATACCGATATCGCCTTCAAATAACCATCCAAAGTAGCCCGGTACAAAGCCCGCTGAAAATAATTCCCCGCAAGCGACAAATCATCATAATCCGTTTCCGCCAGCACTTCCATCATCGGCAGCAGCTGCCGGCCATAATGACGCATACATGCTTCCGGGTGGATTCCCGGCCACGAATAGCAAGTCACAGCAGTGCGCCGTTGTGTTGATGGAATTTCATCCGGCACGGTATCTGTCCAGTGGGGGTCATCCGGATGGAAAATATATTGATCCAGGTTGCCCATAGGAATCCCTTCCATGCCGCGCACAACCGGCGACTTTGCTCCCAATGTGTAAGGGTCTACTGCCAGATCAACCAGCACGGCATGGGCCGGCAGCCACCCAATCCATTCATTCGGCACCACCGGCTTCGAAGCATCCCGCCGATTGGTAGCATCAACCAAAACATCAGTTTCCTGAAGCAGCCCCTGCATCAGCCTTGCATCCCCGGAAACACTGCGCCCTACAATTCTCACCATTGCCTGCCCTGTTCCCGCCGCAAGATTTTCTTGATAACGCGCCGTATTGCCCAGCTTGATCGACGCATCCACAGCATGTTTGCCCACCATTCCGCTGCCCAACACCAAAATTTGCCACAATCGGTCATCGGGGTGACGCAAGCTGCCAAATCGTTCCTCCAGCACAGCAAAGGCGGCTTCCAAACCATTCCATGCCACGGCCTTCATATTTTCAACCAGCCGTAAATTTTTGTCATCCACAATCCCATCCAGGGAAATAGCCCGAATCCCGCGTTCTTGCAATAATTTCAAACGAAATGGACGAGTCGGATAATGCAGCATCGAGATCAAACACGTCCCCGGACGAAGCAATTCAAATTCCTCCTGTTTAGGAAATCGCAGCACCAACACCATCTCCTGCCCATAACATTCTTCATGGCTGCCGATATGTACGCGGGGATTCCCTTGTACGTAAGTATCCTTTGAGAACCCCGACCGGGAACCATATCCCTCTTCTACACAAACTTCGTACCCCAATCCCGTCAATTGCTCAACGAATTCAGGCAAAAATACGCGTTTTTCCCCTGCCTCCTGGATCATCCTTGGAAGCCCAATCCCTCGATGTTTTTCTTCCATCTTTACCCGTCCTCCTAAAAAACCTGTCTTGACAAATGACCCCGCAGCCAGCTGCGGGGTCATAAAATATTAATCTTCGTCATCTTCAATTTTGTCAGTCTGTTGCAGGGCCTGGGGGATCGTCGGCGGAGAAATAGACCCCTCCTCTTCGTGTTGTTCATTTGCCGATTGCTGCTGATGCAGTTGTTCCTCGAATTCCTGCTTGCTCAAAGCCATGGTCTGCGGCAATGGCAGGGGATACCCCGGCCGCAAACCGTTTTCAGAATCGCTCTGTTTCCCGGAACGCACCGAATCTACGACTTGAAACACCAATCGAAAATCCCTTCCCAGTGTGATTTCATCCCGTGGCTTCAAAGTCTGAACAGACGCTATCTTTTCACCATTCACTTTGGTACCATTGGTTGAACCCATATCCTCAATAGTCACTGCTGTATCGGAACAACGCAGCACCACATGCCGGCGGGAAACATCCATCGAATCCAGTGCCAGATCACAGCCCGGGTCTCGGCCAATGACGATCCTCTCCTTTTGCAAAACATACACACGCGAAACCGCAGCCCCCGAGTAAATCACCAGATGAAAAACCTTCATCGCCTCTCCTCCCTATTCATACTTGTTTGATGTAGTTTCTGTTTCATCAATGCGTATCATCCTGTAAATTTAAAGGCTTCACCAAATCTCATTATATCTTTAACCGGTCTCAAATCAGGCTCATAAATGGATTATTAATCAAAATTGAAAAGAATGGCGCCCCTTTCCAGCCAAAAATACTTTTCTATTGGCTGACCCCCAACCGCACCATATCCAGCACTTGCAAAGCCGTCAGATTGCGCTGCGGCCAGGCAGCCACTTTCAAAGCGCGCGGATCGGAAAAATCATTTCGATACCATGTCAAATGGGCACCGTCATCCTGCAACCCTTGTTTGGGCAAATCCTGCAAAGCTGCCCAAAAATTCCACAAGGGCACATCATATTCTTGCGCCACTTTTACGATCGTTGCATTGATCGTCCCGTCCCCTTCCAGATTATCTGCCTTGGTCGCCAAAATGGGTACCACCCCATTCGCGATACAGGCCTCAACCACCTTGCGGTAATTTTCTTCAAACCGGTCAGGGTTACTGGCATCATTTGTCCCCAGGGCGACAATTGCAAATGACGGTTTATGAAGACGCAATTCACACGTCATCGGCGAATCACCTTGCACGCATTTCTCCGGGTCAGCCCATAATGTCGTCATAATGGATGCAGCAGTGAAGCCTTGTTTTGTAGCCACACTTAATCGTTCATAGGAGCCTTCAAAATAGTCGATAACACTTTGCAAGTTATCATAAGGCCCAAGGTTATATGCTTTGCTCCCCTGATCAAAATCATATAAAAACCATTGTGTATATGTTTCACAATCACCAATTTTCGAAAAGGCCTGTGGATTATTACCCATTGCCAATCCCTGTTGGTAGATCTCAATCGTCCTTGCGCTCACCCCCTCTGGCACCACCGGCCAATCTTCCCACCGCTCTGGTGCCAACGTTGGAAGCACTTCCGTCGCAACAGGAGATGGCTGCTGAATTTCTGGTTCCGCTGGGGCAATGCCTGTCGCAGCCTCCGTAGCAATTGATGACGTTGTCGGTGATTGTCGTATTTCAGTCGCCGTCACAGTCACAACCGGCGCAGCCGCAATCTCTGTTGCCGTACACCCGCTCATAACGGCCAATATACCAATAAAAAACCAGACATGCTTTCTATTCATCATCTACTCAACTCACTAACCTGTTCCGCAATATCAATACTGGCATTCAATGCCTCGATGATTGCATCCACCAGCATCTTCTCGCCTACTGGCGTACGATGAATGGCACTGTTGGTGAATTCCCCTTCAGGAATCGCATTCCAAACATCCACATAATGCCACCCATTCATTACCGCTTCATCAGCCAATAACTGCCGGTATTGGTCATACGCCCAGCGCGGATAATAAAAATTGTAACGCACATCGCTGTTTTTGCCATCGCTGATCAGTATCGGCTCGTTTACCAGCAGCACCGGCACCTCTCCGGCAGCCTGCATCCCCGCCGATAGTACATCCAGCGCCAAGGATTCGGGCTGCAATACCGGCGGCTGCCGGTCATGGAACGATTCGTCATCCTCCAGGTCGCGCTGCGCTGGCGGGTAATCTACAGGATACACCTGATCGATCCCGGTTGCCGCCCACATCACCCCGTATAATTGCAGGCGCGCCAAATCAGCCAGCGCCCGCCGCTGCCCAATCAAGGTTCGCTGACAGAAGCCGGGTGCTTCCAGCTCATCTCCGCTCCCATTTAACCGCAAGCCATACTTCTCAATAAGACTTTGCGCTTCCGCAGCATGATTGGCAACAATCGGTGAGACGAGCTGTTTTTCTGTCGGGAAAGAATCGAGTGTAACCAGCCACAGAATCAGATCAGGCTGGTACGCCATGGCCCGCTCTATGACCATCAAATCCTTGAATAGGGATAGCGTCGGATATCCAAGATTATAGAATCGCACATTGCGCGCATCTTTCACCTGCAAACCCGCCAAATCCAGTTGACCTGCCAGTGTTTCCTCCGGTTTCAGCAGCGTCCCCCAGGTAGACGAATCTCCAATCACGATCACCCGATACTCATCTGCCGCCTTATCCCCCGCCGCCAATCGGTGAGATGCAAACATGGCATCCAAACTATACAGGCTGAAATTGTATGCCGCCGCGGGGTCCTCCCCAAACGGGAACCGTTCCCGCCCGGGGAAAATCCAGTTGTAAGCTGAGAGCCGCTCCACAGCAGGCAGCGGCCCAATCACTGCCATCAACAAATTGACCATCGCAAACAGCACCAGCGCCTTGATCAACACGCGGCCCAACACACGCCATTCAAACACATTTTGCTTACATTCGTTTTGCATCCATCACCAACTTGCTGCCCGCATCAAGACAGACCAACCAGCAGCCCCAACACACGCCCGGATAGTTCGGGCGTTGGCAGGGCAAAGAACAGCCAACCGATGGCGACATAATGAAAGGTCACGATCACGCCAATAATATTCCAGGCCCTTCTGCGCCAGGGCAGCATATCCAGCCAGGCGCTGCGCGGCTTGAACCAATCTAACCAGCGGTTATGCACAAACAACCCCGCCCCATGCCACAGCCCCCACAGCAGGAAATTCAGCGTAACCCCATGCCACA
>Ga0334890_1005867_pt1 | contig 10086 bp, 6 predicted proteins | sample GraSluR1_MG_3_FD_207220 | JGI IMG/M metagenome (GOLD analysis project Ga0334890, IMG submission 207220) | Sludge microbial communities from methane-producing bioreactor in Wageningen University, Netherlands - Granular Sludge_31_08-R1 | ecosystem: Engineered > Bioreactor > Anaerobic > Unclassified... | reverse complement strand
AATTTACCAGGGAGAGAGCTGGAATACCGCGCGGCGTTCACCTCTTACAGAACAAGGGGTTGACGTGAAGGAGGGAGATTACCTTATAAGTATTGACGGCGAAGATGTTACTATTGCGACAAATCCGTACTTCTTCCTTGAAAATAAGGCAGGCAAGACCGTGGAGATTACAGTCAACTCCAGGCCAACCGCCGCAGGTTCCCGTACTTCGAAGATCAAGCCTCTTGCCAGCGAGCTCGAACTGCTCTATCACAACTGGGTGAACGAAAGGAGGGAGATGGTTGACAGGCTCTCGGGTGGCAGGATAGGATATATGCATATTCCTAACACATCGACCAGCGGAAACAAGGAGCTCTTTCATGGTATGTACACATACTTCAACAAGGAGGCTCTTATAATTGACGAGCGTTATAACGGCGGCGGTTACATACCTGACCGGATGGCTGACCTGCTTGACCGTACAACCCTAGTCTACTGGCACAGGAACGGACTTCTCCCGACCAAATCACCGGCCATAGCTCACGACGGACCCAAAGTGATGCTGATAAACGGGTACTCATCATCAGGCGGAGACGCTCTGCCTTATTTCTTTAAGAAGATGGGACTCGGCACACTGATAGGGACACGTACGTGGGGAGGTCTTATTGGCATATCGGGCAATGCCGGTCTGGTTGACGGTGGTTACATATCGGTGCCCCGCTTCGGTATTTTCGACAAGGATGACGGGTGGATCATCGAGGGTGTGGGTGTCTACCCCGATATCGAAGTTGTTGAGCGTCCTGAGCAGCTTGCCCGCGGAGTCGATGCCTGCATTGAAAAAGCTGTGGAGGTGTTGCTTCAGGAACTGGAGAAGATCCCAGCCAGGAAGGTTACACTTCCCTCTCCGCCAGAGCGTTCGAAATGGAGAGAATGATAAAAACAAGAAATAATCGTCATCCGGTTTATATAAATTCAAATACGCAATTAACACATTAATTTCACTCATGAGAATTAAAGAATCGGTTAAGCAAGGATTGACATATCTGTCAGTCACCCTCGCTTTAATCCTTTTATTGCCTGGTACGGCTTATGCCCAGCAGAATTACAGCAATCCTGCCCAGGTGAATAAAGGAATTGACCAGATAAGCCAGAAATCCGGCGGACTGATACAGGTCAGGAAACTCGCCGTAAGTCCCGGCGGTACTGATATACTGCTGATGGAAATAGGAAAGAAAGGCGATGTTCCAAATCCTGCCGTTCTTGTTGTGGGTAATCTGTCGGGCATAAGCCCGGTTACGACCGAAGCGGCATTATCACTTGCTGAAAGGATAGCCTCCGATCCGAAGCTCTGTTCGGAAATATCATGGTACGTAATACCAATGGGCAATCCAGATGCATATTCCCGTTATTTTACAGCACCGCTTTATATGGATCCGGGTAATTTTTCACCCTATAATGACGATATGGATGACCGGACCGATGAAGACGGATTCAACGATCTTGACGGTAATGGTATTATTACATCGATGAGAGTAAAATCGCCTGATGGTATATGGGTACCGGTAGCATCAGAACCCAGGCTGATGCGAAGGGCCGATGCCTCAAAAGGGGAGAAGGGCATCTATAAGATCTACACCGAGGGGATTGATGATGACGGCGACGGGCAATACAATGAAGACGGGGCCGGGGGAACTGACGTGAATGCCAATTTCCCTCACCTTTTTAAATATTTTGATCCTAAAAGCGGTCTCTTCCCCGGATCAGCAACTGAAGCAAGGGAACTGATAAAATACGCATTTGACCATCCTGAAATTGCAATGGCATTCTCGTTCGGCCAGACCAACTTTCTTCTCGTTCCACCGAAGGGAGGCCGTAAAGGATCGGTAGATTTTGATAATATTACTATTCCCGAGGAGGTGGGTAAGGCGATGGGTATAGATGTTTCACGGACATATACCATGCAGGAGATAATGGAATTTGTTCAGCCCATGCTTCCTCCGGGAATGACAATTGATGAGGGGATGATAGCGAGTTACCTTGGGCTCGGCGCGGTGGTGAACCCAATGCAGGAGGACCTGGTGTTCTACAACAGGATATCCTCTGAATATAAGGATTACCTTAAAAGCAAGGGCGTTACAGTAGAGCGCTTTGATCCGGAAGATGCAAAGGAGGGATCTTTTGAGATGTGGGCATATTACCACCTTGGTGTTCCGGTTTTCAGCATGGATATATGGGCACTTAACAAGCCGGAGGCGGAGAAGAAGGAATCGAGTGGTATCACGCTTGAGGCAATTGAAAGAATGACCAAAGATGAATTCGCAGGGCTTGGTGAGGAAAAAGTAAGTGCTTTCCTGAAAGAAAGAGGAGCTCCTCCCCAGTACACAGCTAAAATGGTTATTGGACTGATAAACAGCGGGCAGGCCACACCGGCGCAGATGGCTTCAATGATGAAGCAGATGCCGGCCCCTCCGTCTGATGAACAGAAGGGAGATCCCAGGGAGCTGGCCCAAATTGCTTTCTCTGATGCAAGAATGGAAGGTAAAGGATTTGTAAACTGGATGCCATACGATCATCCCACACTGGGAGAAGTGGAAATAGGGGGATTCGCTCCGTTCAGCGGTAACACTCCTCCTTACAATATGGTTGATTCGCTCCTTGATCTTCATCTGCCATTTGTTTTTGAATTGGTTAAAAAACTGCCAAAACTGCAAATAGCTGATGCAAAAGCTATTGAGAAAGGAAGCGGAGTTTATCAAATAGAGGTATGGATTGAGAATAAGGGCTATCTGCCATTCCCCACGGCGATGGGAAAAAGGAACAAGATACCCGCCCCGGCAGTGATCACTCTGGAGGGTTCCGGGATAGAATTCCTTTCAGGCATAAAGAGAACCCCACTGCATGACCTGGCAGGCAATAAATCGTTGAAACTCACCTGGCTTGTTAAAGCCGGCAGGAAAGGGACACTGACTATCAGTCTGATGTCGAAACAGGCCGGTTCGGATTCAAAACAAATAAATATCGGAGGCTGATCATGAAAAAAATATTCATTTCCCTAATGCTATCCCTGGCAATAACGATCATATCAGATTTATATGCCCAGGAGATCAAGGTCCCCCTCAGGTTCGATCATTATTACACCTATGAGCAGGTTGTGGAGGCTCTTAAAGTACTTAACAAGGCTTATCCTTCCCTTACGACCCTCGAGGAGGTCGGCAGGAGTGAGGAGAACAGAATTATATATGCACTTACAATAAATAATCCGAAGACCGGCGATCCGCTGTCGAAACCGGGTATTTATGCAGATGGAAATATCCATGGCAATGAGATCCAGGCAGGAGAGGTGTGCCTCTACCTTGCAAACAGGCTTCTTACAAACTACGGGAAGCTTGATGATATTACACAGGTTGTTGACAGGAACGTCTTTTATATCATACCGGTAGTGAATGTTGACGGGAGGGTCCATTTTTTCAACGATGCGAACACTCCGAGTACTAACCGCGGACTGAGGATACCGGTGGATGACGACAGGGATGGCCTTTTTGATGAGGACCCGCCCGATGATCTGGATGGCGATGGGAACATTACCTCCATGAGAAAGAGAGACCCTCACGGCCGGCTTAAGACCGACCCTGAAGAACCACGACTGATGATACCGGTTAAGCCGGGCGATCAGGGCGAATGGATAAACCTGGGCCAGGAAGGCTTTGATAACGATGGCGACGGTCTCGTGAATGAAGATGCTGAAGGGTATGTTGACGGTAACCGCAACTGGGGATATAACTGGGCTCCTCCCTATGTGCAGAACGGCTCGGGTCTCTACCCCTTCTCCGGTACAGGCATCAGGGCAATAGCCGAATGGATGCTGAAGCGCCCTAATATAATTATGGTATTTGCTTTTCATAACTCGGGAGGTATGTATCTGAGAGGCCCTTCTGTAAAAGCTGCCGGGGAGTTACCGGCAGGTGACATAGCTGTTTATGACCATCTCGGGAAAAACATCGAGAAGATCGTCCCGGGATATAAATACCTGATTAGCTGGAAGGACCTTTATGCAACTTACGGGGATTTCACGGATTTCACAAATAATCTCATAGGATCATATTCATTCGTGGGAGAGCTTTACCAGGTCGGCACAGAGACCTTTGACGGTACATTCATCGAACAGACAGACAGAAGCCTGGTTATGGCCGGAGGCTCAAATGAAAGAGAGCGGGAGCGACTCAAATTCAACGACCATCTGGCCCAGGGAGAATTATTCAAAGAGTGGACTCCGTTTAAACATCCTGAGTACGGCGACATAGAGATAGGCGGATGGGTAAAGATTAGTACACGATTGCCCCATCCCTTCATGCTTCAGGACCTGGTCCACAGGAATGCCTCAACAGTGATCTATACGGCACAGAATACTCCTGACGTAAGTCTCGAAATATATGAGGTGACCAGGCTTGAAGGAGGACTCTACAGGATCCGTGTAAGGCTTCATAACAGAAATGCCATGCCGTCTGTCACATACATGACAGTCAAGAACAAACTCTACCCTCTTGATATTGTAACTGTTAAAGGCTCCGGAGCGAAGGTTGTAAGCGGGGGTAAGCTAGTAAGCCAGTACCCTGAAAAAATAGAATACAAGGAGTTCAAGCCCGAGGTTCAGTTTTGTCAGGTTCCCGGATCAGGCAAGGTTGAGTTTCAATTCCTTATCAGCGGAAAAGGCAGCCTGGAGGTTAATTATGAATCAAAAAAAGCAGGAAAAAGGAGATCGGAGGTGATATTGAAATAATTGAAAAAGGTCATGCCATGGCATGACCTGATTGATATGATCTCCTTTGAAGATGGATGTTTCAGGGCAGTGCTCAGGCGTGAGTTTTCCGCCATGTTCTTACAGGATCGGATTTAATATAATGCCTTATATTCATCAGCTGCTGCCGGTTATTGATTATAATATCATGAAATCTTGGTTGCCAGGCAAAAGATTCATAATCATTTTTATTACACCACCTTTTTACAGCCGATTTGAAATGATTTATAATCATCGAAACAGACCCGGATAATGGCCTGCTGAATTTATTATAAACACGATTTTCCGGTTTTAAAAGGTTCATGCCTTGGCATGAACCTTTTGAATTTCCTGATGGATAATCCAATTTGATAATACCATGAATATGATTTGGCATTATCATAAATTCGTCCAATCTGACATGCGGAAAATGATCCGGAATCTCCATCCAGAATTTCAGGGCCATCTCCCCGGTTTCAGATAATATTGTTTTATCCGCCGCTGCCATACCAAGATAGTTTATTCTTCCTTTCGTGCAGATTGTAATAAAATGTCGATAATTGCTTCTGTAATCAAAATTCTTCAAACGAATATTTTTTCGTCTTCTTATCATACATTCAAATATGGGACATGCCATGGCATCTCATCAAATATGGGACATGCCATGGCATGTCCTGATTAAATTAATTTCTATTGAAAAAAATATTGTCAGCGAGACAATCTTTTTACCTGTTATTCAAATATAATTTTTTTTCTCTTATTATACAGTTATCTCACGCTTCTCTTAAGAAATTATTAGATGGAAAATATATTTGACTTGTATCTTACTATTTTTTAATTTTATATCAATGAATTAGTAACATGGCCAGCCTCATCACCGGGTATCAATACGACATCTTCATTTCATACCGCCAGAAGGACAACCTGCCTTTGCCTGGCTCAGGCAGGCAGACAACCAGCGACAGGTGGGTAAGTGAGTTTGTTGAGGCACTGAAAACCGAGCTCGAATCCACCTTCAAGGAAGAGGTGGGCGTCTATTTTGACATCAATCCTCACGACGGACTTCTGGAAACACATGATGTCGACGCCTCATTGAAGGATAAACTCAAGTGTCTGGTTTTTATTCCGATCATTTCCCGCACTTACTGCGATCCCAGATCCTTTGCATGGGAGCATGAGTTCAAAGCATTTGTGGAGCAGGCATCAAAGGATCGGTTCGGACTTAAGGTAAAACTACCAAATGGAAATGTTGCAGGCAGGGTGTTGCCTGTTAAGATATATGATCTTGACGAACCTGACATTAAACTCTGTGAATCGTTGCTGGGGGGTGTGCTCCGGGGGGTTGAGTTTATCTATAAGTCACCGGGTGTCAACAGGCCTCTGAGAGCAGCCGAGGATCATCCTCACGACAACCTTAACAAGACTTATTACAGGGATCAGATAAACAAGGTCGCGAATTCAATCAGGGAGATAATAGGAGGGCTGTCAGCATCGAATGAGCCGATTAAAAGAAACAGTGTTATTTCAGATATTGAGCAGGAGGCACCCCCGGAAAGTGAGAAGATCGCCCACCTATCAAAGACGGATAAACCTAAGCGCAGGAATCTGTTTTCGATAATTCTTTCAGCTGCAATCCTGATACTTGCGGCAATCCTTCTGTATCCCAGGTTTTTCGGAAAGAATCGGCTTGAGAAACTAAGATCATCAGGTGATAAGATATCCGTGGTGGTAATGCCGTTCCAGAACATGACCGGTGATAACGGTTGGGATGTATGGCAGGACGGGATCCAGGATATACTGATCAATTCCCTCTCGGAAGAATTGAAAGTAAGGCAGGCGGAATCGGTAAACAGCCTGATACACGGCAGGGGGCATGCCAATTACGCATCAATAACCCCTTCCCTGGCAGGATCATTTTCACAAAAACTCGCTGCAGATGTTTTTGTTTACGGGAACATCAAACAGGCAGGAAATATTTTGCGGCTATATGCTCAGTTAATCGATTCAAAAACACAGGAGGTGTACAAGTCATTCCAGATTGAAGCGCCTTCAAACGATGAGATCATTTTTAACCTGGTTGATTCCCTGTCAGTGATGGTCAGGAATTTCCTTGTTATTTCAGATCTGGAAACCGAGGTGGGTCTCCATGACAGGCAACAGGTATCCACAAGCTCCCCAGAAGCGTATAAGGCATTCATCAACGGCAGAAATGAGTTTATGAAACGTGATTATCCTGCTGCAAGGAATTACCTGATGAAGGCAATATCTATCGACTCAAACTTTGTTCATGCAATTAATGTCCTTGCACTGTCTTACGGTAATCAGAACAACTGGGAGCAGGCGAAAAAATGGAACCTTAAGTCTTACGCAAAAAGAGATCAGATGTCTTTGCAGCAGAAAATCAATACAAACAGGGTACATGCACTCTATTTTGAAACACCTTCTCAGGAGATCACATACCTTAGACAACTGGTGGAGTATGACGATCAGGACCCGATAGCTTACTTTAATCTGGGAAATGCTTACACCAAATTGCACCAGTATGATAAAGCTGTCCCTGAGTATGAGAAATCCCTCAAGGTTTACAAAGACTGGGGGATTAAACCATCCTGGGCCTATAACTACACCTATCTCGGAACTGCATACCATAAAACCGGTCAGGTTAAAAAGGAAAGGAAATTATATACTAATGCAGAAGTAGATTTCCCGGGGGATATTATGATTATACGTAACCAGTTTGTTTTATCAAAGTCTGCGGGTGACACTACTGAGGCGAACATGTATGCTGAAAAAGCCCTTGCCTTTTTTAAAAGTAATTCTATGAAAGATGCGGAAATTGCGGCCACCAATGCAAGTGCACTTGCAGATGCAGGATCTCTGGATGAAGCAGAGAAATACTACAGGGAAGCCCTTTCCCTGGAACCTGAGAGTCCTGTCAGGATGAATGCACTTGCTTATTTCCTGATCGATAATGACAGAAATATACCCGAGGGTATGGAACTCGTTGAAAAGGCGATTCAGTTGAGGCCTGCTCATTACAGCAATCTACACACAAAAGGTCTGGGCCTTTACAAGCAGGGCAAATACAGGGAAGCCCTTGATCTGCTTCAGGAAAGCTGGGACCTGAGAAGAGAGGCAGCCGTATATAACCATGAGGCCTTTCTCCATCTTGAGGCAGCGAAGAAGGCTGTGGCGGGAGTGAAGTGAGAATTGAGAAGTGAGGGAACCCTTCCCTCTGTATAAGCTGCGAAGGTGCTTAATATTTTAAAATAACTCACTAAATTGTAACTTTGTTTTCAACCTTGATTTTTATTGTCGCAGATAATACTGGTAATGTAATCTCAGAATATTGATTGTTAAAGACAAATCCCGGGAGCGAATTTATATAAGAGCAAATACCGTAAAAATATTAATAATCAGATAGTTAGTATTTATTTAATATATTAATAAAAAATATTTTATCCTTTAAACATGAGTAAACTGATAATAAACAGGCTGGACTATGCACGTATAAATAAGTGCATTAATGATGCAAAACAATTTAAGTCAATCAGTGATTCAGAGGCTGAAAAACTGATGAATGAACTGGATTCTGCAAAAATCGTTGAGCCTGAATCCATACCTTCTAATGTGGTTACAATGAACTCAATAGTTAAACTGAGTTTCCTGAACAATAATAAACAGGTCCAATTTCAGATAGTTTATCCTTCTCAGGCTAACATTAAAGAAAATAAAATATCAATTTTTTCTCCGATTGCCACAGCCCTGATAGGATACAGAGTAAAAGATGAAATAGAATGGATAGTACCGGCAGGTCTTACAAAGATCAGAATTGATGAAATAATATATCAGCCGGAAGCTGCAGGTGATTATGATCTTTAAATGAATCACTATGATCGTTCCGGACAGCGAGATCGGCAACTATATTTTCAGCAAAGGCACGAAGTATTCATATTTCGGAGGAAATAATTACCTGGGTCTTGCCAGCCATCCTGAAGTAAAAGAGGCAGTCATCAGGGCCGTTCAGAAATATGGTGTGAACTTCTCAGCCTCACGTTGTACGACGGGAACATCTGACATTCACCTTGAGCTCGAAAAACAGCTATCAGACTTTAAAGGGAAACAGGACACGGTGGTGTTTGCATCCGGTTACGAGGGGAACGGAATTTTGCTGGAGATCCTGAAAGGCAATTACTCTGTGGTAATATCAGATCAATATGCACATGCCAGTATTCTTGCCGGAGTCCCACGTGATGTAAGTGTGATGACTTATAATCACTGCGATACCGGTCACCTGGAATACCTGCTTGCACAGAACAGAATAAGCAATCCGCTGATAATCACCGATGGTGTATTTGCTCTCACAGGCGAAATTGCGCCGCTTGAAAGAATTTATCCTGTTGTTAAGAAATACAACGGCATCCTTGTTGCTGATGATGCACATTCAACCGGAATACTCGGAAAAACCGGAAGGGGAACGCCGGAGCATTTTAATCTCCCCGGCGATGAATTTATTTACCAGACTGAGACAATGAGCAAGGCGCTCGGAGGCTACGGGGGATTTATTTCCGGAAGTAAAGAAATTACGGAACTGATTAGAAACAGATCAACGACATACCAGGCGTCAACCGCTCTGCCCCCTCCTGCAGTGGCGGCAGGGATAGCCTCACTAAAAATGATCAGGGAAGATCCTGGTCTGCGGATACGCCTCCTTGAGAAAGCCGGAAAAATGAGGGAAGAGATCGCAGGACTTGGCTTCCGGACGACCTGTCACAGTACTCCCATATTACCCGTAATGCTCTCATCAATGGAATTGGCAAAAAACCTATCCCTGTTCCTCGAGGAGAACAGAATTATTGTACCTTTAATCAGATATCCTTCAGCACAGGAATTGCATATGGTAAGAATCACGGTCACTGCGAGCCATGAGGATGACCAGATAACAACACTGATCGGAATTTTAAAGAAATGGATTAAAAAAAATGGAAAATTCAGGATGTAACTTAACGAATAAAAGGAGCAACATCAATTGGTCAGTCATGACTCTGGCAGTATCCCTACTAATGATTCTTCCCTGTTCAGGGCAGGGAGTGGATGACCTGAAATTAAAGGATTACCGTCCGAAGTCCATCTACAATATCCCAGTAACAAATGTCAGCAGGGCAAAATACCCTGCCATAGACATGCATACTCATGTATACGGAAGGAATGATCAGGAGATTGCCAGGTGGATCAATGCAATGGATGCCTGCGGCATTGAAAAGGCTGTTGTACTGACCGGTGCAACAGGAGTGCGGTTCGACACTCTTGTGAAAATGTACTCTAAGTATGGC
>Ga0334890_1005864_pt1 | contig 10089 bp, 9 predicted proteins | sample GraSluR1_MG_3_FD_207220 | JGI IMG/M metagenome (GOLD analysis project Ga0334890, IMG submission 207220) | Sludge microbial communities from methane-producing bioreactor in Wageningen University, Netherlands - Granular Sludge_31_08-R1 | ecosystem: Engineered > Bioreactor > Anaerobic > Unclassified... | reverse complement strand
GCCGGTCTGTTGTTCCGTGTGGACCAGAGCGCTGGCTCCTATTACTTCGTCACCATCAGCGACGCCAACCAAAAATATGCTATCTATCGAAAAATGCCGACAGAGTGGGTCACCATCCGCGGTTGGACAGACAGTGAATTTATTTATCCAGATACCTGGAATACCCTCACCGTCTTTGGAGAAGGACAGGTTTTCTACATCTATATCAATGGCACCTTTGTGGATTGGTTTGAAGACAGCGAATTCACCACCGGCCAAATTGGCATCGGATACGACATTTATGATGAAGGAGCGGAGGCGATCTTTGTCTTTGATAACATAATTGGCATGGAACCTTAGCCCAAGGTCATTGATTCGATATTAAGAATTGTTCCGCAAAATCGACCATGCCGAGGCGTAGCGTTTCGGGTTCGATGATGCGGATAGCGCCGCCCCAGGCCTTTTTTTCCAAGGCCAGGGTTGCATATTTATTATGCAAGCAATGTATATATTATGCTAAAATAAGTAGCAATTGCGATGTCAATATCAAGGAAAGGGCGTGCAATGTCATTCCTGCGGATAACTGCATTTGGTGACACGAATCAGGGGTTGGTACGCAAAAACAATGAAGATTATGTGACCTATTTTGAGCCCGGCAGGGCTGATGTGGTTGAACAATTCGGACGACTTTACATTGTTGCTGACGGGGTGGGGGGCGCTGCTACCGGCGAGGTAGCCAGCAAGTTTTCTGCCCTGAAGGTGTTGCACACTTACTTTTCACAACCGGCTTTAAAACCGTGGCAGCGCATCAAAGCAGGCATGAAACGCGCCAATGAGGAACTGGTTGCCTATATCCGCCAGAACGCACAGGCGCGCATGGCCACCACCCTCACAGTCGCAGCCATTAGCGGCGAGCAAATGACAGTGGTGAATGTGGGGGATAGCCGTGCTTATCTGGTCCGCAACAATGGCATCAAACAGATCACCCAGGATCACAGCCTGGTGAACGAAATGATTCGCAATGGCATCCTGACCGAAGAAGAAGCCAAAACCGCCAAGGTGAAGAACCAGTTGACCAGCAGTCTGGGCGGTCATGAAACCTTTAAAGCGGATGTTTTTGTGGAGACGATTCAACCCGGTGACCGGGTGCTGTTGTGTTCGGATGGTTTCTGCCGCTATGCAGAAGACCCGGAAGTGGTGAAAAAATTCGCTCTTTCAGGCACGCCGGAAGACGTGGTGCGTAACTGCATTCAATATGCGCTCAAGAGCGGCGGGCAGGACAATGTCACCGTGCTGGTCTTGCAGGTGGAAGAACGGCTGGAGAACACACCGGACAGTTATGACCACGGCGGAAAGCCTTATCCGGTTGACCTGCGCGAGGTGGTCAATAATCCCTTGACTTTTGACGCACGCTCGCCGTTTCAGGAATTAAGCAAATTGAAGCAGGAACAGGCTTCTGACAGCACCCTGATCACGGAGAATTTTGTGCCAGACCTGTCTGCGCCGAAAATTCCGGTGCGAGAAGCCTATGCCATTCCCGGTATCAATATGGCAGCGACCGATGAAGAGCTGGATGCTTTTGATGAGACCATGACCCAGCAATCTGAGGAAGGCACCATGGTGTTGTCGGTGGTGGACGAAGACAACGGCAACATCCGCGGTGTTACCCCGGACGAGATGCGCACGGTGACCGGGCAGCGTGCTGCCCCAGAGCAACTCCGTCAGCAACCAAAAGCCGCGCAACCGCTGGCGCAGAAGATCAGCATGAAAGCGTATGTGGTGTTGTTGATACTGTCTGCTTTGATCGTCATCATTTTGGGGGTCATGGCGGTGTTGTTCGGCATGCGTTACTTGAACCGGACAGACGAGATGGTCGCTCCCACCACCACACCCAATTCACTGGTGATCAACCAGCCGATGGGCGAATGGCAGGGGTTGACGGGGTATGATCTGTTCTCTTTCGAAAGTTTCCCAGAATTCTCAGACCTCACCACTGTTTAACTGTTATCAGCATCTGACTTACTAAAATTCCAGATCACCCTGACAAGGATTGCAACCCATGGAAAATCAGAAGCAACTGAAGCAAATTTTGTTCATCGCGCTGTTGGCGATGACAGCGCTGATCTTGCTGCTGGTAGCGGTGAATGCCTTCCTGGTTTGGCAGTTATTTTTAATGCCAGCGCCAACGACTCCAGGCGAACCAGGTCTTCAGGAGCCCACCCCCATCGAAGTAAGTCAGCCTGAACAACCACTTGCACCGGAAGAAACAGCCACCCCCCGGCCGACAGAGGAGGTGTTTGCTCCGGTTGATGAAGATCAGACCCCGCAGCCTGTAAGCGACGAATTTGTGTACCAGGTGGTGGCAGGTGACAGTTTGATCTCGATTGCCAGCGAACAGGGTGTCGGAATGCAGGATATGCAGCGGCGTAACCGGATGTATGGTGACCTGGTTGTCATGCGACAGGATCTGGTCATCCCGCGCGGTCCCCAGCCGACCTTTACGCTGGTGCTGGCGCCTTCAACGGCAGACAACTTCTACACCCAGACGTATCAACCAGACATCATTGATGAGAGTTTTCTTGTGCTATGGCTTAACGAAAATGATTATGCCTACCTGGCGCGCGAACCATTGTATTACGAGATCGAAAATGCGTGTTTGCATGCAGAAAATGTCTTCGGGCGAGAATTTGATGAGCAATTCCATGTATACGCGGCGGGCAGTCCATTTGCGGTCAATCCAGCGCTGCGCTCTTTTGTCACAGCCAATAGCGAGGTGTTTGTGTTGTTTGACGGGGCGGGGGATGCCACCGACGTGAATTTCCATATCAGTTATGCGCTTGCCAAAGCCTGGCTGGGGCAGATGTGGGGGGATTCGCCCCAACCTTTTGTGGCTGAGGGCATGGCATTGGCAGCCGCCGACCGGCATGTCAGTCGTTTCGAACGATTGAGCCTGTGTGACATTACCAAGGCTTACAGTGAGGTGGGTTTGCTACCCGATATCAACGGCGGTGAGATGGAACTGGATGTGTTGTTGTTTGACTATGCTAACAATGCCCTGGCGGGCTGTTTTGCCGAGTATCTGCTCGATACCTATGAACCCGAGGCGCTGCGGGTTTTGTTCCAGACCGGCGATTTTGCCGCGGATTCGGGCAATAGCTGGCAGGCAGAAGAAACCTCTTTCCAGCGCTGGCTGGATAAATATGCCCCTGAACGCTTGATCGAGTACGAAGCTTTTACCACTGCATTTGACCAGTTGACAGTGATGAATAAGGCTTTTTTCCCGGGTTTTCTTGCTTATGGCGACCAGACACTGAGCATCTATTATTCCCTGGATCAGGCAAGGCTGGCTTTGCTGCGCAATGACCTGCCGGCCGCCGAGTTCTATCTTGCCAATGCCGAAGTCTTACTCGCTTTGGACAATAATGCCGGTGAAAAACCAACGCCGGCAGCTACTCGTACCAGAATCGTTCTGCCCACCGCTTTTCCAACGTTTAAGCCGATAGAGGAAACTGGAAGTGGAGACGGTGACTGACTCGCTGAGATTTTACTCAGTGTCGGACGGGCGTATCCTTAACATTGTTTGACAAATCCATCGCCATCCTCTATGATGGAATTAAGCAAATATACGAGAGGTTGATTTGGCACCATTCTTTGATCGGATAACATATTTCACTGGCTAAAAACACGCTATCAGTCCGCGTGTTTTTTTATAAAATAAAATTATAAAGGAGTAACAGGTAATGGACTACGGTTTGATCGGAAAACGCGAAAAAGCATTAAGGTATGCAGAAGAACGGGAGCGCTTCATTTTCCATCAGTTCAAGGTGGAGATTGACGGCGCCAACAATAATCATCACGTATCCTATGACGAGGGGGAATGGCAGTGTGATTGTGATTATTTTGCGACCCGCGGGTATTGCAGTCATACCATGGCGCTGGAGATCATTCTGGAGAAAATGCTGGCGAAGGACAAATAAGCAGTAGCAGTTTAAAACAAAGCACCTCTGGCGCCGGTTTCATGCCAGAGGTGCTTTTGGTTTTAGAAAGTAACTATCTGGTTGTTCTGGTTAGAAAGATAGGATTTCTCCAGCACGGTGGAAAGCGCTACGCCCATCTCCAGCCCGCTGAAGATATGGTCATCATCGTCTTCCAGGATGGCGGCGATGAATTGCTCCACCGGGGTGGGCAGCGCGGCCGGCAGGTTGGTCACCGTCTGCCAGTCTTCAAAGCCCGGCTGTACGGTGGAGATCATCTCCAAGCCCTGGCGTGTCCATTGAATGGCGCCCTGGTCGCCGTACACCTCGAGCATGCGCGGTGAACGGAAACTGACGAAACTGGTTTCCAGAATGGCGACGGCCTGGTTCAGGTACTCCACGCTCATCATGGCGTTGTCATCCACAGGGCGGTTGTCGAGGGTGTTGTAGATGGCTGCCACGCGTTTGGGTGCGCCGAACAGCCAGTTGGCGATATAGACGGAATGACAGCCAAGGTCCATCATGGCGCCGCCACCGGCAGCCTGGGGGTCATACCAGTAGGCGGGCAGCCAGTTCGCGCTGGAGCCGTTGTGGGCGTTGCGCATGCGGAAGACGGACACCCTGCCCAGCCAGCCGGCATCAATGGCCTGTTTGATGAAGTGAATCTCGGGCGAAACCAGTTGCGGCATGGAAATAACGAATTTCACCCCGGCCTCGCGGATCAAGCGCGCGGCTTCGAGGGCGTCGGCTTCCGTCAGGCACAGGGTCTTTTCGGTGTAGATGTGTTTTTTGGCGGCAGCCGCTTTACGGATAATGTCAAGATGTATATTGGTAGGTGAATCGATCACTACAGCATCGACATCCTTACGTGCCATAACTTTGTCCAGCGATGGTTCGAAGTCGCAACCGAGTTCCTGCGCCCACGCGGCACCGCGTTCAGGCTCTTCATCCCACACCACTGTGATCTGGGCTTTGCCTGAGGCGAGGAATTGTTTGGCGTAATCTTTGGCATGGACATGCCACTTGCTGAGCATTGCGATTTTTAACATTTGGTTCTCCTGATGGTTCTTATAGGTTGAGATAGTGTTGTTTTAATAGTTTTCGCGAATAACCTCGACACCTGCCAATGAACGGTATGCAGATGCTTTGAGCATATGGGCCGGTCTCTTTTGTGAAAATTGGCTCTGGATTTTATTATAGTAGGTTAAACAGTTTGGTTTGGCAATTTTGATTTTACGTGTGAAGTGAAAAAAAACGGGCCGATGGATTTGATGGAATGATTTTGTGGTCAGGCTTTGGCTGCTTGCTAATTAATACGAACGCAAAGGTAGCAGTTCTGGATGGCCTGAATCACAGCGAACAGATTGGCTTTCTTTTATTGATGAACATGAAGTAAATGATAATCAGACAGCCCTCCTGCTGGAGCATGAATGGCAACATCACGGACAGCTGATTCGGTATGCGTATGGCAACCGGCTGGGCTACCCTGCCGGCCGGGATGATCGTTATACGGGTAGATTGCCTGTTAAGTCGAGCGAGAAAATCTGACAATCATGCACCCGACTGAAAAATCGTTTCAATTTTCGTTTCCCAATCGAATCAGGGGAAAACCTGTCCTATAATGGTAGCAGTATGAATAAGGAAAGCCCGATCTCTGCACGGCGATGGGCGCCGCTCATCGGTTTTATAGCCCTATCGATGATGGTGGTGGTGCTGTTTGTGTTTGCCATTCTTGAGGCAATCGTATTCCATTCACTGGCGTTACTGCTGCTGGTGCTGTTGACCATCCTGCTGCTGACAGGACTTTATTCCGAGGGGCGCGGACTGCTGCAAAATGGCAGTATCGAGAAGATCAATGCCAAACAGGCACTGCGTGATTTCGCGGGGGTCTTCCTCGGAGCACTGATCACCTACATATTGGCGCATGACCTGGGGCTTGGCGCGGTGGTGGCAGCCAGTGTAGTGGGGCTCATTGCCGGGTTGATCCTGCCGGATGACGGCGCCGCCATTTACTGCGGTGCGTTTGTGGGCATGACTTCCAACAACCTGTTGTTTGATCATGGCGAACTGGCCCTGGCAGGCGTGTTCAGTGGGGTGTTGTTCTTCATCACCCGCCCGATGTTTGTGGGGGTGGGCGGCAGGTTGGGAACGATTGCCCTGGTGGGCAGCACGCTGGCCGGAGGGATCCTGTCGCGTGAGTTTCTCTTTACGCCGATCCCGGGGTTGCGGCTGTGCAGCCATATCATGGCGGTGTCTTTGATCGCAGCGGTAGCGACCTTTGCCTTGAGTCTGCATCGCGACACCGGGCCAGTGATCGCTTCCTCCGTGGCGGGATTGGTGGGTGGTTTGTTGCTGCCGATCCTGTTTCCGATGAATGGCAGCACCCTGGCGGTGGTGGCCATTTGCGCCAGTTTCACGGGTATGTCGAGTAAAAAACGTATTCCGAACATGGGCTGGATGGTGCTGGCAGGATTGTTCACCGGGGCAGTGTTCATTTTCAGTACACCCTGCCTGGGGGGTGCTGGCGGCAAGCTGGGTACGATCGCGTTCGGGTCTGTGTTGGCGGTCGGTGGCGTACGCCAGTTGAATTATATGATTTCCCGCCAGAATCGGTGACAGGATAGCGGCGCCAGTTTCAGGTATAGTACAATAAACATCATAAAAAATACATTCCATTGCTGGAGGCTGCGCTTATGGTTTCAACCGATAAGGGGCCATTAGAAGAGGTTTTGAGTGAATCACTCGTAAACGAAATTGTGACAGCTGCAGGTTTGCCGGTGACTGACTTCACCCATGGGTTGGTATGGCGCTTGTTCCGCAAGGTGACTGACCGTCTGGCGCATTTGGGTGCGAATTTCGATCGCCTCGTCATGGAGGAAGGACTGCCTGCTGCCAGCCGCTGGGCGCTGCAATTTTTCTGTTCAGATATTCACGCGCATGGGATCGAGCACATCCCGCCGCAAGGCCCGCTGCTGGTGGCGACCAACCATCCCGGCGCTTATGATGCCTTTTCGTTGTTCTCCTCTCTGAAAGGCCATGATATCCGTTGTATCACCACTGTGATCCCATTTTTTGATATGCTGCCGAATGCGCGGGAGCGTTTCTTGTTCTCACCCCGCGATGATTCTACGCAACGTATGGTGGCGATGCGCAAGGCGGTCAGGCATCTGCGGCGTGGCGGGACTCTGGTGTATTTCCCGTCCGGTCATCGCGACCCCGACCCTTTCACCTATCCTGAAGGAGAACAATCCTTTGATCGTTGGATGGATGTGTTCGACATCTTTTTCAGCACTGTAGGTGATCTCAAAGTGATGCCCGCAGTGGTCAGTGGGGTGGTCTCGCGCCAGTGGTCTCGTCACCCGGTCACCTGGCTGCGCAAAGAACAAATCGACCGCCAGCGCCTGGCAGAATTTGGCCAGGTGATCACGCAGATACTGAAGCCGGGTTCCTTGCTGATGACGCCGCGTATTTCGTTTGGTGAGGCATTTTCTGAATCCGATCTGCGCCTGAAAATGGGTGAGGGTAATTTGCGCAGGGCGGTCATCGAGCGTGCCAAAGTCCTGTTTCAACACTCAGCGCGACACTACGGCGACTTTGCTCAATGATAAAGCATGACCGCTGAGAGTAATTCTGAAAAAACGCTTTTTAACACAGGCACCATCACCGCAAGCGACATTGCCTCAGCGGTGGATTTTGCGGGTGGTATTCCTTTTTCCCTGCATGATTGGTATCTTCTGGTATGATAGAGGGCAATACTGGCGGCTATGTCGGCAGTATTGGATGGAAATTATAGTAGAGAGGTAGATGATATGAATCGCAAGATTATGACTATGGGCGCTTTGCTGGGGGTATGTGCGCTGGCGCTGGCAGGATGTTTGGGTGGGCAGAGTCAGCCAGAAGTGGTACCGACAGAAATGGTGATAGCGATAGAGGAGTGTCCTGTGCTGCCTGTGCAGGTTTCTGCCGATTCAGAAACGGTCAATTGCTGGGACTACCAGCCAGACAGCGCCAAACCCAAAGAGGGCTGGGAAGGCGTGGATTTAAGCGGCATGACCCGCGATGAACTGCTGGACGTGCTGGGCTGCCCCCTGCACAGTATGCGTTTGGGAGCAGTGGGCAACCCGGCATACATACGTGAGCTGTGGGTCTATCATCCCTATGACGAAGATCCCACCGGGTTATACATCTGGCTGCAGGGTGGGGTGTTCCACGCTTCGCGGTTGGATGAATTCACTGGTTTCTGGGGCTTCGAATTCGACAATCCTGAATTCTGGCAGTGACTCCTAAAGCAAGTTATAGGTTCGACTATTGAGGAATACCTGTCCGGTTTCAATGCGGACAGGTATATTCTTGAAAAGGAGCGGAGAGGGTGGGATTCGAACCCACGGTAGCCTTGCGGCTACAACGGTTTTCGAGACCGTCCCAATCGGCCACTCTGGCACCTCTCCCTGCTTTCATCGCAGCAAAGCGGCTCAATTATACCGTATTTGCGTCGATTGATACAGCATGGTGAGGAATATTCAACTGTCAAACGACACTGGCATGGGCTATACTTGGTACAGATAATTGACACAGGAGTAGATGATGATCCGATGGTCTGCCAACCTTACCATGCTGTTCAAAGAAGAGCCGTTTTTGCAGCGCTTTGAAGCGGCTGTTCGCGCGGGTTTCGATACAGTCGAGTTTCTGTGGCCCGGTGGGGTTGATCTGGATGGTCTGGTGCATGCAACAGCAGCCAGCGGACTTGCAGTGGTGTTGTTCAATGTGGATGCCGGGGATGTACTGGCGGGAGAACGCGGATTTCCCAATGATCCTGCACAAAAAGAGTGGTGGCGTGAGCGTACGCAGACTGCCTTTGCGCTGGCGGACCGTTTGGGCACACGCCTGATCAATGTGCTGGCAGGCAACCAGGTGGTTGACCGCAGTCGGGCGGAGATGATTGACTGCCTGTGCGAAAATCTCTCGTGGGCGCTGGAACAGCATCCTGATGTTACCTTGCTGCTGGAACCGCTGAACCCGCTGCAAAATCAGCGTTATCTGCTGACTTCGTTGGCCGAGGTGATGCAGGTCATTGACCGGTTGAACCACCCGCGTGTCAAACTGCAATTCGATTTGTATCATGTGCAGCGCACCCAGGGTGACCTGGTGGAAAACCTGCGCCGCCATCTGCCGCACATTGCTCATATCCAGGCCGCGGATTCGCCCGGGCGCAACCAACCTGGCACCGGCGAGATTCACTGGCCATTCGTACTCAGTCAACTGGAAGGGATGGGCTATGGCGGGCATGTCGGGTTGGAATACAACCCCCTGGCGAATACGCTGGGTTCGCTGGTCTGGCTGCCGCATGAGATGCGCCGGCAGTGTATGGCGGTGGAGTTGAATCTGTAGAGGTCAGGGGTTACTTATCTTTTTTTGTTATTGAATTTACGTTTTTCTTAAAGCAAGTTTCGCGGCAACATAAGCAATATCATTCTCATAGGCAGTATCTTGTAAGCCGGTCAGTTTTTCTTGAACCCATTTGTCATCAAGCAAAATCCAATTGTTGTTTTCGAAATAGTCATTCATCGCAACTCTATCCGTTTTATTTGCGATTTTGCCTGTTGCCAAGGCAAGTTGGATGGTTGGTTTGGGAGGGCAGGCGTTAGATTCAACCAACTGTTCTCTCAGTCTATGAAAAACAACCTCACGAAGCACTGGTTCTGTAAATAGTTTGTAGTTTGTTGGGGGGCGTAAAGTTCCATCTTGGAAAAAGACCCCATACGAATCAATATATGATTTACATTCCACAATAAGCACCTTGTTTTCAGCACCTAGATAGGCAACAATATCCAATTCCCATCGGGGGGCAGAAGGTCGTCCTATGTTTCGTTTTTCTTCTTTGGTTAACTGAACCTTAAAACGTGGGAACACCCAGTAGCCTTCTCGTTGCAGTAACATAGCGATTATTGATTCAAAAGCATCCATAATGTCTCTTTCTTGATTCTAAATATATGTCTTCATTAATTCTCTAAATTTCGCCAGTGGGACCATGCAGTCTGCATGCAAGCCATATCCTGCAAAACTTGCCACAAAGAAACGCAGATCAAAGTGGGGCGATTTGGCAAAGCTATCCATGGCAGGATCATTGATGTAAGAA
>Ga0334890_1005862_pt1 | contig 10091 bp, 9 predicted proteins | sample GraSluR1_MG_3_FD_207220 | JGI IMG/M metagenome (GOLD analysis project Ga0334890, IMG submission 207220) | Sludge microbial communities from methane-producing bioreactor in Wageningen University, Netherlands - Granular Sludge_31_08-R1 | ecosystem: Engineered > Bioreactor > Anaerobic > Unclassified... | reverse complement strand
GTGCGGGTCGGGCCATCTCGCGTCTGCTCGAACGCCTGACGCAATTCGAGGTCTTGCTGTTCGTTGATCTGAAAGTTGCGTTTCGCCATAATGCGTAGATTGTACAACTTCCAGCTGGTTTATCAATGAGGATACTTGAAGCTCGTGAAGGTCTTAAGTTGGTGCACATGGGGCGTAGGGCCAAATACCCCTACATGGCTCACCCCCACGCGGCCCGAAACGGCGCGAGCCTGGTATAATGGGACGCAGTTCCGCCGGAATAATGCTCTTGCGAAAGGTGCTTAGCGATTATGGCCCGCTATATTTTGGCGCTGGATCAGGGCACGACCAGTTCGCGCGCCATCCTCTTCGACGACGCCGGCAAGCCGGTTTCCGTCGCCCAGCAGGAATTCCCCCAGCACTTCCCCCAACCGGGGTGGGTTGAGCATAACCCGCACGACATCTGGCGCTCGCAGCGCGACACGGCGCACACCGTGCTCGAACGGGCGCGCGTCGCGCCGTCCGACGTGGCGGCCATCGGCATCACCAACCAGCGCGAGACGACCGTCCTGTGGGATCGCCGCACCAGTGAGCCAGTGCACAACGCCATCGTCTGGCAGTGCCGGCGCACGGCGGCTCTCTGCGACGCGATCAAAGCGGACGGCTTCGACGCGACGCTGCGCGCCAGGACCGGCCTGGTGACCGATGCTTATTTCTCCGGCACGAAGGTCGCCTGGCTGCTGGACAACGTGCCGGGCGTCCGCGCGCGGGCCGAGGCGGGCGAGCTGGCCTTCGGCACGGTGGATTCCTGGCTGCTGTGGAACCTGAGCGGCGGGGCGCTGCACATCACCGACGTGACCAACGCCAGCCGTACCCTGCTCTACAACATTTACACGGGCGACTGGGACGACGAAATCCTCGCCTATCTCAAGATTCCGAGTAGCCTGCTGCCCCAGGTGCGCCCGTCCAGCGAAGTCTATGGCGAGACGGTGCCCAATGTCTTCGGCACGGCCATCCCGCTGGCCGGCATCGCCGGCGACCAGCAGGCGGCCACCTTCGGCCAGGCGTGCCTGAAGCCGGGCATGGCCAAGAATACCTACGGGACGGGCAGCTTTGTCCTGCTCAACACGGGCAGCGAGGGCGTGCCGTCCAACTCCGGCTTGCTGACGACCATCGCCTGGCAACTGAGCGGGGAGCCGGTCATCTACGCGCTGGAAGGCAGCGTCTTTATCGCCGGGGCAGCGGTGCAATGGCTGCGCGACGGCCTGCAGATCATCCACAGCGCGCCGGAGGTCGAGACGCTGGCGGCCAGTGTGGAGAGCAGCGACGGCGTGTATTTCGTCCCTGCGTTCGTGGGGCTGGGCGCGCCGCACTGGGACCCCTACGCGCGCGGCACGCTGGTCGGCATCACGCGCGGCACCACACGCGCCCACATCGCGCGGGCGGCGCTCAACGCCATCGCCCTGCAGTCGAAGGACGTGCTCGACGCCATGCACCAGGACTCCGGCATCACCCTCAGCGCGCTGCGCGTGGACGGCGGCGCGGCGGCCAACAACCTGCTGATGCAGATTCAGGCGGACGTGCTGGGCGTGCCGGTGCAACGCCCCGCTGTCACCGAGACGACGGCGGTCGGCGCGGCCTACCTGGCTGGGCTGGCGGTCGGCTTCTGGCCGGGTGTGGAGGCGCTGGAAGCAGCCTGGTCGGTGGAGCGCACCTTCGAGCCACGCATGGCCGCCGATCAACGCGACGCGCTGCTGGCGGGCTGGCAGCGGGCGGTCAAGCGGGCCAAGCGTTGGGAGACTGGGGAGTGATCAGTTTTCGGTTCTTGGTTTTCAGTGGTCGGGCCAGCGCCACGTTCGGAGTGCACCATGGCACGCATGGCGAGTTCTCGCTGATGACTGCGCCATTCGCATCACTCGCCAGGAGATGAAACCGCTCGATGAATCCTGAAAGCTACTGGACTCACCAGAACAGCCGCTACCCGCGCTGCGCGGATGGCCGGCCCGTCGCCGCGATTCTGGAGCGCATCGGGGATCGTTGGATCGTGACGCAGCGCGGCGCAGACGCCTGGCGCGACCTGGGCCCGCAGTTCCCCGGCGCGACGCTGCTGTTCGTGCGCGCGCTGGAGGAGCTGGCCGGTCTGCCGCGCGAGCAGGCGTTTGAGATGGCGGAGCGGGCTTCGCTGCGGGCCGGGCTGAAATGCGCCTTTCACCTTGATGATGACCTGGGCAACTTTGATGCCGATCACCTGGACGACGAGGCGCTGGTGGCACTGGCCAGCCGGTACCATCGGGGCTGCGGCTATGCCCAGGTGGTGTGGGGGGACGACATAGACGCGGTGATCGAGATGGCGCGGGGGCGTGGATGGCGTTTCTACATCGTCGCCGGCCCGCACTTCGAGCGCGGCGCCACGATCAATCGGCGGCACGGCACGACGTTCGACGCCTCGCGCGCGGCGAGCGAAGGGGCCGGGCATTTCAACCTCGACATCTCCGAAGCGCGCGCCGTCTTCGACCACCTCGAGACACTTCTGGGTCAGCGAGGGTTCGCCGCGCGGGCGCAGACGTGGCTGGAGGCGGCCTTCCGCGCGGTGATCACGCAGTTGGGCGGGGTGGACGCGCCAGAGGATGTGCGCGAGCGGCTGTAATCGCGCGGCAAGACGCGCCAGCTAAGGGGCGCAGATGAGCGAGCAGGCGGTTCTGGAAGGCTTTATCTCGGTGCGCGCGGCGCTGAAGGCCGGCAGCCGCCCGATCCAGGCGATCTACCTGCGCCACGACAGGCGCGACCGGGGCATCGCCTGGCTGGAACACGCCGCTGCTGCTGCCGGAATCCCCGTGCGGCGCGTGACGGCGGACGAGATTGACGCTCGCGCCGGGGGCCGCACGCATGGCGGAGTCGTCGCGCTGGCCGGGCCGCGCCGCTTCGTGGCGCTCGACGACCTGGCGGCGGACAGCCCCGCGCCTTTTGTGGCCATGATTGACGGCGTGGAAGACCCCTTCAACTTCGGGCAGGCGGTGCGCGCGCTCTACGCGGCGGGCTGTGACGGGCTGGTGCTGCGCCCGCGCAACTGGCTGTCGGCGGCGGGGGTGGTGGCGCGGGCCTCGGCGGGCGCGTCGGAGTGGCTGCCCACGGCCATCGCCGAGACGGTAGAGGCGGCGGCGGAGCACTTCCGCGCGCGCGGGCTGCGCGTGGCCGTCGCCGACGAAGAGGACGCCGTGCCCCTCTACGACGCCGACCTGACCGGCCCGTTGTTCCTGATCATCGGCGGGGAGAAGCGCGGCATCACCCGCTCCTTCCGCGACGGGGCCGACTTGCGCCTGGCCATTCCCTATGGCAGCGCCTTCGACCAGTCTCTGGGCACGGCAGCAGCGACGGCGGTGATCGCCTTTGAAGTGCTGCGGCAGAGGAGAAGCTGTCGGTGATCAGTGGTCAGTTGTCAGTGGTCAGTCGTCAGCGGCTAGCTGCAGAGCAGGCAGCCCGCGCCAAGAGCAGGCCCTACTGATCACTGATCACCGAAAACTGATCACTGTTTCATACGGAGCGCCCCATGTCTCCCAAAGAGTCCTCATCCGGCAAGCTGCCCGCCCCACGCGGGCCGCGCGTGGCGCGCGGCCCCCGGCGCGGCGAAGCGACGGAGAGCATCTACCGGGGCGCGTTCATGCGCTCGCGTCTGGAAGTGGTTTTCGCCCAGGAACTCGACCGGCGCGGCATCGCCTGGCAGTACGAGCCGGAGCGCGTCGGCGGTGGGCGCTATCTGGTGGACTTCCACCTGCCCGATCTCAAGTGTTGGGTGGAGGTCAAGGGGCGCTTCGAGGCGCGCGACGACCTGCTGCTGCCCAACGTCGCCAACCATTTGCGCACCGAGCGCGGCGAGCGGCTCTTCCTGTTCATGCGGACGCGGGCCTTCCGCGTGACATGGCGCGGCTTCGAGCCGCTGACCCTCGATGAGTTCTGGGCGGCGCTGAGCGATACGACGGATGAGGCGGGTGAGCCGCTGGACTATCTCAGGCGCAAGGGGGCGCGAAATCCGAAGGACGAGGGCCAATGAGTCAGGAGGGCAGAATTGATGCGCGTGATCCTGGTGCGGCACGGCAAGGCGTCGAAAGACCCGAAATACGCCAGCGATGAGAATCGTCCGCTGACGGGGCGCGGCAAAGCCGAGGTGACGGCGCTGGCCGAATGGCTGGGCCGCGCAGGGATCACCGTGCACCAGATTCGGCACAGCGGCTTGCTGCGCGCCCAGCAGACCGCCGACATCTTCGCCAAACAGATCAAACCAGCGGGCGGGGTGGTCGCCGTGCGCGGCCTGCTCTTCGACGATCCAGTGGACGAGTTGGCCCGCGAGTTGGCGTTGGAGACGGAGCCGGTGATGCTCGTCGGGCACAACCCCTTCATGGAGCGGCTGGCCGCCGCGCTGCTGCGCGCGGACGCGGCGCAGCCGCCGGTGTGGTTTGGCACCGGCAGCACCGCCTGTTTCGATCTTGTGGAGGGCTTCTGGACGGTCAAGTGGGTACTGCACCGCGAGTTGACCGGCGCGAACAACAAAGACAAAGGGAACGCCTGACAGCGTCCCCCATCTGCCAAAGCGCTCGCGTGCAGTTACAGGCCCGTGGCAGCGTAGGAGGCGGCTGTCCGCAGCGGCGGTGTGTAGCGATCCACCGTCAGCCCGTAAGCCAGCGCCACCAACTCGACCGGGTGCACCGTCTTGGCCCCGGTCAGCGAGGTGATCTGCCAGCGACACGTCTCCGTGTCGCAGACGACGAGCGTCGCGCCCGCTGCGCTCACCTGCTCGGTGATCGGGCGACCCACCGCTTCGGCGATCTCCCGCTTCTCCGCCTTGTAGCCATACGTCCCGGCGATGCCGCAGCAGTCGGCGTCAATCTCCCAACAGCGCAGCCCCGGAATCAGGTCGAGCACGTCCAGCGCCGGGCGGCCCATGCCGTGCGCCTTGAGCTGGCAGGGCGCGTGGTAGGGCAGCTCCGCCTCAACCGGCTGGAAGTCGTGCGGCAGGCGGCCTTCGTGATCGAGCCTGGCCAGGAACTCCATGAAGTCATAGGTATTGGCCGCGACCAGCAGCGCGTCCTCGTCGTCCAGGCCCAGCACGTGGTGATAGTCGCCCTTGATCGCCGTGATGCAGCTTGCCGATGTGCCGACGATGGGGATGCCCCGCCGCGCGTACTCGACCAGCGACTCGATGTTAGTGCGCGCGTAGCGCCGCGCTGCCTTGAAGTCCCCGTTGGACTGCGCGGGCAGCCCGCAGCATGTCTGCGGGGGAATCTCGACATACAGCCCGATGTGTTCCAGCACGGCCACGGCCAGTTTGCCGATGTGCGGCTCGTAGGTGTTGGTCGAGCAGCCGTGGAAGTAGACCACGCGCTGCGCGTCGGAGGCGGGCTGCGGGCGTGGGCGCCGCTTCAACTCGCGCTTCCACCAGCCGCGGAAGGTGTAGCCGGCCCAGCCGGGCAGCGGCCCGCGCGCCGAGACCTTGAACGTCTTCTCGACGAGAAGGCGCAGCCAGCGATTGCGCACGCCGAAGTTAGCCAGCGGCGCGAACGGCGTCCCCAGGCGGCCCCATAGTTCGTTGCGGCTGAGGAACCAGTTGCGCGGCGACATGCCGTGCGTCTGGGTCATGACCGCCTTGGCCTGCGTGTTGATCTCCATCACCTTCACGCCATGCGGACAGACCAGCGTGCAGATGCCGCAGCCGGAGCAGTAGTCAATAGAGTGATCGGGCGATGGCTCGCCGGGCAGCCGCAATCGCTGAGCCTGCGGCCCCACCGTCTTGGGGCCGGGGAAGAGCGGCGTCACCGCCGACACCGGACAGGCCGACGTGCAGATATTGCACTTCAGGCAGTGATCCGCCGTGAAGGGAGTCAGGTCAATCAGGGTGGTTGAATGATCAGTCATGATGATCCGTACTCAACACAGTCGCTTGAAAACAGGATATAGGTGGAGTCACCGCCTCAAGTGTGCGTTTCGCCTAAGACTTCCGAAGTCTGCCAGACTTCGGAAGTCTCCTCCCTTCCCTCACGCCCGCGCCGCGAAAGCCGCGCACACCGCTTTGTACGCCGTCGCCAGGGCCACACCCTCGGCGCAGCCATCGGTCAGCGGGTTGAAGCCCGCCAGCAGGTGCCCGGCGGCGAAGACATTCGCCAGCACGGGCGCGCCCTCAGCGTCCAGTGGCTGCATCTGCGCGTTGACGCGCAGCCCGGCGTGGCGGTGAATGGGATGGCCGTCTTCCGCCAGCAGACGTTCCTGATACCAGCCCTCGCGCCCCTCGCTCTGGGGCCCGCTGACAGGGAAGCCGAAGATCGGCTCCCACAGGCGGCCCGTCTCGTCGCTTTGAATGCCGCCATTGTACAGCCCGCCCGTCGCCAGGATGAAGGCGTCGGCGTAGAAGGGGTTGGTGTGCCCCAGCGCGCCGACTTCGACGCCGGTGCAGCGCCCGTTCTCGACGATTCCGCGCACAACCGCATGCCCGATCTGTGCCCGCGCCCGGTGACGCAGCAGCCAGCGGCGCAACCCGTTGCTCAGCCGCGTCCCCGCCGGGCTGGGCGGCAGGGTGGGAATCTCGAAGACCGGGCAGCCCAGGCCCGCCTCGAACTCGCGCAGCACCTCAGCGTGCCCCTCCATGCCCAGCACCGCCGGGAAGCCGACCTTGACTGCATCCCTGATCTGCGGCTGAATCTGGCGCAGCACTGCCGCGCGGAAAGCAGAGTCATCGAAGCGGCGGGCGAGATCGGCGGGCCAGTCATCCCACGATCCGCGCCCGGCGGGCAGAGTCACCGTCAGCGCGCGCGCGGCAATGCCCTGCGCGCTCAGGTTGCCGGCCACCAGCGCCGGGTAGAAGTCGCGCCAGCCAGCGAATCCCACGATCAGCACCGGGCCATTAACGCCGGTCAAGTCTCCGGCGGCGATACCCGCCGGGGCAAGCAGCGGCGTCTGAATGGCGCCGAGCATGGTCGGCAGGCGCAGGTTGTGCCCGTCCCTGGGGCGCATGACGACCGGCTCGCCGATCTCCTCGGCGATGTCCTGGAACAAGTCCAGCGCGCAGACCAGCGCGTCCAGCCCGGCCAGGGCATAGGGATGATCGGGGTGCAGCGCCGCATAGCCGCGCACCTCGGCGATCACGTCGTCGTCGGCGCGGTCGCACACGCTGATCCAGCCGGGGCTGACGATCTGCTGACCCCAGCCGTTGGCGATCAGACGGACGCGCGCCCCGGCTTTGACGGCGTGAACCGCCGCCAGCAGCCCGGCCAGACCTGCGCCGATGACGATCACATCAGTACCCCGGCCCGCGTGGGGGTCTATGGTGCAGCGGCCCGCTTTGCGTTTCTCAGCCATGGGCGGCCTCCTCGCCCGGCGCAGCGATTGTCGCCTGGGGGATGCCTTCGCCGGGCAGCCGGTCAAGGCCGAGCGTGCGCCGGTAAATCAGCTCGTCGAGGTAAAGCTGGCGCAGTTGGTGGCCCCACAGCAGGGGCCGCACGCCGCGAAAACGCTCGTCCACGAACGCGCTCAAGGCCGCCGTCGCCTCGGCGCTGGCCTGGCCCTTGACCGCCTGCAGAATGCCCGCCGCGCGCACGCTGCAAAAACCCGCCTGGCACGGCCCCATGCCCAGGCGCAGGTCGCGGCGCAGGTCGTCCAGGGCCACCGGCTGGTCGCCGTAGGCGGTGATGGCCGCTTCAAGCTGTGGGCGGGTGACCATCTCGCACTCGCAGATCAATTCGCCGGGCATCTCGCCGTGCTCCAGCTTGTGCAGGCGGTGATCCAGGCGATGGTAGCGCCCGGCAGTCGCGGCGGGGAGGGGCAGCACTTCGTCGGCAGTGGTGCAGGGCGCGCTGATGCCAAGCTGCGCGCAGACGGCATCCACCGCTTTTTCGGCCATCAGACGGCAGGTGGTCAGCTTGCCGCCGGTGACCGTCACCAGGCCGCGCACACCATCGCGCGCGGCGTGATCCAGCACGGAGAAGGTACGCGCCACGTCGCGGCCCTGCGCGTCCGCATTACCGGCTTCAGGCGGTTCGTAGAGCGGGCGCACGCCCGCCCAGGCACGCAATGCCCGCCCAAAGCGGATGCCCGGCACGACCACATCGGCCTCGGCCAGAATCTTGCTCACCTCCCACGCTTCGACGCGGTAATCGTCCGGCGCGTCGGTGTGCACGGAGGTGGTGCCCAGCACGCAGACCGTGCCCACCGGCACCAGGATGTCGCCGTCGGAGGCGGGGCGCAGGCGGTTGACGACCGTGTTGACCCAGCGCGTGTTCATGGCGATCATCGCGCCCCGGTCGAACTTCACGCTCACGTCCAGTCCGGCCAACTGCGCCACGACGCCCGCCCAGGGGCCGGTCGCGTTGAGCACGCAGGCCGCGCGAACAGTGCGCTCCTCGCCGCTGCGCGTGTCTTGCAGCGTCGCGCCGACCACGGCGTCGCCTTCGCGCAGCAGCCCGGTCACCTGCTGGTAAATCCAGGCGTCGCTGCCCAGGTCGCGCGCCGCCTCGACGAAGCCGTGAATCATGTCGAAGGAGTCCACCGACCCGTCCGGCACGCGGTAGACGGCGGTGATGGCCGGGGTCAGCGCGGGTTCTTCGGCGCGAGCCTGGGCCGCGCTCAGCGCCTCGGTGGGGATACCCGCTTTGGCGCAGCCATCCAGCCAGCGGGCAGGGAAATCGGCGGGATCGGCGGGCGTGGCGACGAACAGCCCGCCTGTGTCCTCGACAGCGAAGGGGACGATGCGGCGCAGCACCCGGTTCTCGACGATGCACTCGCGGGCGGTCTCCAGGTCGCGCCCGGCGTAGCGCCCGCCGGAATGGAGCAGGCCGTGGTAGCGCCCCGATGTGCCGGTGGTGAAGTCGAGCTGGTCTACCAGCAGGGCGCGCACGCCGCGCCGCGCCAGATCGTAGAGGGCGGCGGCTCCGGTCGCGCCGCCGCCGATGACCAGCACATCCACAGAGGTCGTGGTCAAGGCACTCTCCTAACCTGACTGAAAACAAAGCGCAGTCTGGTCGAGAGCTTAACACGCCAGGCTGCGCCTTGTCAGTAACATCCATCACGTTTTGCCGCGCTGAACGGGCCGAACGGGAGGAAAGCGCGGCGCGGTATCCGCCCAGACTCCTTTATCCGTGTAGACCGGCGTAGAGAAACTCGTGCAAGTCGGCTGGGTGGCACGACTCGCCGGTTTCCGGGTCGAAGACAATATCATCGCGGGAGCAGTAGTAGACGCGGCCCCAGCGGGCCATGGCCTGTTCCCAGGCTTGCATCCGGGCTGGAAACTGCGCTTTGGCACGCCGATTCTTCTGCCTCTCGCGATAAAGTAACCGGATCACAATCAAGCTGACGGGCAGTGATATGCACCCTATCCAAAACGTCTCCGCGCCGAAGATACCGAAGCTGAAAACTCCTGAATAAAACAAAACTATTGCCAACCCTGCCTGTTTCAGATGGCTCCCAAACGAGGTCCCCTGCTGAGGTTCGTCTGGTGGCATTAAACGCTGGGCTAGCAAAGTGGTCGCAGTACCTCTTGTTGCCGAAGGCCCTCCGAACACTCCCCACTGACCGCCTGAGTATGTGATTCCCCCAAAGCCCCCGGATGACCTCACCTCGCTGATTCCTCCTACCACCGCTGCCTGGACTTTCTGTATCCGATCATCATGACCGCACTGTGGGCAAACTACGCCGGACATCTGCTCCTCCTTTGACATATGAGCGACATATTGCCCGAACCTATGTAGCGGTTATTCTATGCTGGTTCATAGCGGGGTGTCAAACGAGGTACTAATAGCAGGGGGCGGCCATGACCACTGCCCCAGGCGCAGCAGAGCAGCGCCCCTACGCCAGACTTCCGAAGTTTGCGGAAACTTCGGAAGTCTAGTGCGGCAGAAGGCCCCTCCCCCTGGCCCCCTCCCCGGCCAAGCCAGGGAGGGGGGAAACGCCACGTGTAGCGAGCCAAGTCCCTCTCTCTAGCTCTGCTGGAGAGGGGGACTTAGGGGGAGAGGCGTGCGCAGCCAGGCTTAGAGGCCGTTTGAGAGGTATCTTTACCCCCATCCCCGGCCCTTCCCCCGCAGGCGAGGGAAGGGAGAAAGGACTGCTCTTGAAGTCCCTCCCCGCAGGCGGGG
>Ga0334890_1005857_pt1 | contig 10097 bp, 7 predicted proteins | sample GraSluR1_MG_3_FD_207220 | JGI IMG/M metagenome (GOLD analysis project Ga0334890, IMG submission 207220) | Sludge microbial communities from methane-producing bioreactor in Wageningen University, Netherlands - Granular Sludge_31_08-R1 | ecosystem: Engineered > Bioreactor > Anaerobic > Unclassified... | reverse complement strand
CTGGTCTCCTCCATCCGCTCCCGGGACGATATCCTCAGCTCCGGCTGGTGGAAATTCCTGCCGCACCGTCAATGGGTAACCGACCGTGAAATCTCTTTGCCCAAGGAAACCAGCCTGAATGAACCCATTACCATAGAAGGCTACACAACGAACGATGACACCTTGCAGTTGGGGTATGAAGCCGCAAACGATGTACGGTATCAATGGATTAACCGCCGAGAACGTACCATCGCTGTCCAAAGCCGGGAATGGGTTTTCTTTCCCAAATTAACCTTTGACAACTACTCCAATGTCCTGACCGGCAAAGAATATACCTACAACAACCCGGACGGTACCACGAAAACCGAGAAAGGCACGGACATGTCCAGCGCCTTCCTCAACTCCGTTGCCGTCGCCATTCCGGCTACCGTTATTCCTATCCTCATTGCTGCTTTCGCTGCATACGGTTTCGCATGGATGAAATTCCCCGGCCGCAAAGCACTCTTTGTAGTCGTTGTTGCCCTGTTGGTCGTACCTTTACAACTGGCCCTCATCCCCGTTCTCAAAGACTACGTGAATCTAAAATTGAATGGCACCTACCTTGCCGTCTGGCTTGCGCACACAGGGTTTGGCCTGCCCTTGGCAATTTATCTGCTCTTCAACTACATCAGCACCATCCCGCGTGACATCTTCGAGTCAGCTTTCATTGATGGTGCCTCCCATTTCACCATTTTCACCAGACTGGTGCTGCCTCTCTCCGTTCCTGCCCTGGCATCCTTTGCTATCTTCCAGTTCATGTGGGTATGGAACGACTACCTCGTCGCCCTGGTCTTTATCGGCAGCAAGCCAGATGTACAGGTCATGACCATGCGTCTTGCAGAAATGGTCGGCTCACGCGGGCAGGACTGGCATATCCTCACAGCTGGCGCATTTGTTTCCATGCTGCTGCCCCTGGCAGTCTTCTTCGCCCTCCAGCGCTACTTCGTCCGTGGTTTGATGGCCGGATCAGTCAAAGGCTAACCCACATCGTCGCGATTCCCGCGCGTCCAATAATCATTATGATTATTGGACGCGCGGGATCCTTTACCGATCCACAAATTCGCCCTTCCCCGGAGAAACGTCAGCATTGAAAAAAGGATTCCAGCAAAAAAGATCGACGGATGAGGCCCCCACGTCACTTCCTCTCATCTCCAAATTACTACCACCATCCTGTTCGACATTCAAATTCAAAGAAAATACGCTATGACAGACCACATCAATCAGGCCCAACTCACGCTTTCACGGCTTTACCCGCGCATCCAGACAGAATTTCCACAAATCGACATGACGTCGGCAGAATGGAATATTTTCATGCAGCGCCTCGAAGAAACCTTTCCCCGGCTCTTTGAGTTGCTCCTGCACCTGTACGGCAGCAGCTATGATTTTTTCTACCACCTGGAACAGCTTCTTTTTGTTATCGTTCGCATGTGGCTTGAAAGGGACGCGGATCTGAAAGCCCTCGACCAGCAGCGTGCTGCTGACCCGGCATGGTTCAAATCCAATCAAATGCTCGGCGGGGTGTGTTACGTTGATTTGTTCGCCAAAAATCTGAACGGTATCGAAAAGAAAATCCCCTACTTCAAGGAACTCGGCCTGAATTATCTGCATCTGATGCCCCTCTTCAAATGTCCTGACGGCAACAATGATGGCGGCTATGCCGTCAGCAGTTATCGGGAAGTCAATCCCGCCCTCGGTAATATCAACGATCTCAAACAACTTGCTTCAAGACTGCGCAGTGAAGGCATTTCCCTGGTACTGGACTTCGTTTTCAACCACACCTCCGACGAACATGAATGGGCATTAAAAGCTAAACAAGGCGATCTCGTCTGCCGGGATTTTTATTGGACCTTCCCTGACCGTCAATTACCCGACGCCTATGAACGGAATCTGCGCGAGATCTTCCCCCAGGAACGCCCGGGGTCCTTCACCTTTATTCCTGAAATGAACCGCTGGGTGTGGACGACTTTCCATTCCTACCAATGGGATTTAAACTATGCCAATCCCATGGTCTTCAACAAAATGGCCGAAGAGCTGCTCTTCATCGCCAATCTCGGCGTTGAAGTTCTTCGGCTTGATGCAGTCGCCTTCATCTGGAAACAAATGGGAACCAGCTGCGAAAACCTGCCCGAAGCCCACCTGCTCATTCAAGCCTTCAATGCGGTTACCCGCATCGCAGCCCCGGCCATGCTTTTCAAATCTGAAGCCATCGTTCACCCGGATGAAGTTGCTAAATACATTTCGCGCAATGAATGCCAGCTCTCTTACAACCCCCTCCTCATGGCCCTCCTCTGGAATACCCTCGCCACCCGTCAGGTCAATCTCCTCAAACTTGCCCTGCAAAATCGCCACAAGCTTCCCGCAGGATGCGCTTGGGTCAACTATGTACGCGGCCATGACGACATCGGCTGGACTTTCTCTGACAACGAAGCTGCCCAGCTCGGCATCAATGCCTACGACCATCGCCGCTTTCTCAACGATTTTTACACCGGCCGCTTTCAAGGATCTTTCGCCCGCGGTCTGCCCTTCCAGGAAAATCCCCGCACCGGCGATGCTCGCATCTCCGGCACCTGTGCGTCCCTTGCTGGCCTGGAACAAGCGCTTGACGAAAAATCCGAAGAAGAGATAAATCTTGCCATTCACAGAATTCTCCTGATTCACGGCATCCTCCTCTTTGTGGGCGGCATTCCCCTTATCTACCTCGGTGACGAAATCGGCACACTCAACGACTATACCTATCGCGATGATCCCGCCAAAGCCAAAGACAGCCGCTGGGTACATCGCCCCAAATTTGATTGGCAAAAAGCACGAAAGCGTACCGACCCAACTTCCGTTCAGGGGGCCATCTTTACAGGTCTCCAAAAAATGTTGGCGATACGCAGTGCGCACACAGCTTTTTCTGTCGGCGACCTTACCATCATCTCAACCGACAACGACCACATCCTCGGTTTTATCCGCTCCCACGGCACAAAACGCATCCTCGTTCTGGCAAATTTCTCTGAAAACGAACAGATCGTTTCCGCCAACCTCCTCCGTCTCTACGGCCTCAGCTTCGGTTTTGTCGACCTCACCACAAATACCCAACACCCCCTCAAAGCCATCACCCTCAAACCCTACCAAATCACCCTCCTTCAAAATCTGTCCCCTGATTGACAATCCCGCTTGTGCTTTGCCTCGCTATGAAAGCCGCACAGTGTCGTGGGGATTGCCCCCCTTGTCAAAGGGGGGATGTCGCGCAAGCGACAGGGGGGATTGTTCATTATCATGAAAATACCTCCCACAAACACTCCCGTTTCTCTCCCCGCTTGCGGTAAAATAAACCATCAATCGGTCCTTCAGCCCCGGAGGTAAAATGCCTTCTCCTCTTGCCCCCTTTTTCTCGCCCGAAGGAGTCGCCATCATCGGCGCTTCTTCAAACCCCGGCAAACTCAGTTGTGGTTTATTTAAAAATCTCACCTCCTATGGTTTCACCGGAAATATCTATCCCGTCAACCCCCGGGCAGCAACCATCCTGGGATTGCAATGCTACCCTGCTATTGCAGATGTCCCCGACCCCGTAGACCTGGCCGTGATCGCCCTGCCTGCTCCGCTGGTCAAAAACATCATTAGGGACATCGGCGAACGCGGCATCAAGGCGGCCATCATCATCTCTGGTGGCTTCAAGGAAGTCGGCAGCGATGGGGTTGACCTGGAAAATCAGATTGTGGACATCGCCCGCAGCTACGGCATGCGTCTCATCGGCCCAAACTGCGTCGGCACTGTTGATCTGTACACCGGTCTCAACACGACCTTCATTGACGGCATGCCGAACAAAGGCGGTATTGGTTTTCTCTCTCAATCCGGCGCAGTCCTGGGCGGCGTGGTCAGCCTCTTCATCGACAAACATGTTGGCTTCTCTCATCTTGCCAGTCTTGGCAACGAAGCCGACGTAACCGAAACCGATATGATCGAATATCTGGCAACGGATTCGAATGTCAAGGTCATTGCTGCCTATGTCGAAGAAATCCGCGATGGCCAGCGTTTCATCAAGCTCGCTCGCGAGATCTCTCGCAAAAAGCCCATCGTCCTCCTCAAAGCCGGCCGCACTGAGGCGGGCGCACGCGCCGTATCCTCTCACACCGGCTCCATTGCGGGCAGCATATCTGCTTACAATGCTGCGTTCAAGCAAACTGGCGTCATCACCGCCAATTCGCTGAACGAGCTGTTTGAGATCGCTCTGGCGCTGGATTATCAGCCCGCTCCCAAAGGCAAACGCACCGTCCTGCTCACCAACTCCGGCGGTCCAGCCGCTCTGGCCTCCGATGCCCTGGCCTTCAACAGCCTCACCCTGCAAGACCTGACCCCTGAAACCAAAGCCGCCCTGCGCCAACACCTCAACCCGGCCGCTGGCGTCAGCAACCCGGTCGATATGCTCGGTGGCGCCGCCCCGGAAGATTACGGCATGGCCCTGCGCACTTTGCTGGCTGACAAGCATGTCGACAGCGTCATCGTCATTCTTGTCCCCACTTCCCTGATTGACCCCGTTGACATCGCCAACCAAATCATTGATGCCGCAAAAGACACGAAGAAACCGGTGCTGACCTGCTTCATCGCTGACAAAGCTGTCATCGGCGCGCGTGAAGTCCTCCACGCCCACCGCATCCCCATGTACACCGCACCCGAAAGTGCCGCCCGCGCAATGAGCGCCATGTATTTTTACGACCAATGGCTGCAAGAAAACAGCGATTGGACGCCACCCAAATTGGAGATTGACCGGGATTCCGCCGCCATCCTCATGGAAAAAGCCGGCGGACAGGAAGCCCTCGGCGAAGCTGAGACACGTCCCTTACTGGAAGCTTATCGTATCCCTGTTATCCAGGGACGGGTCGCACACTCGGCACAGGAAGCAGCGATAATCGCTTCAGGTATCGGCAAGCCCGTTGCCCTAAAAATCGTCTCCCCTGACATCCTGCATAAATCGGATGTGGGCGGCATCATCCTCAACCTCGATACGCCCCAGTCCGTCAGCGCAGCATACGAGCAAATGATGACCACCATCCAGAGCAAACTCCCTCAGGCAAACCTGAAAGGCGTCCTGATAGAAGAAATGGCCCCTCCCGGCAGCGAAGTCATCATCGGTATGCGCCGCGACCCCAGCTTCGGCCCCCTCGTCATGTTCGGTATGGGCGGTATTTACGTAGAACTTTTCAAAGACGTTGCCTTCCGCGTTGCCCCCTTTGACCGCAAACAAGCTGAACAAATGATTACAGAAACCAAAGCAGGCACCCTTTTGGCCGGCTACCGCGGGCAGCCGAAGGCCGACCTCGACGCGATTGTCGATGTCATTCTCAAATTAAGCCAGCTTGCTCTCGACTTCCCCCAAATCGAAGAAGTGGAAATCAATCCCCTCTCCGTCGGCCCCGCAGGCCAGGGCGCAATTGCCCTGGATGGCCGCATCATTCTCTCTGGAAAGGTATCAGCATGAAAAGAATCTTGTCCGGTAATGAAGCAATAGCGCAAGGCGCATGGGAAGCCGGCGTAAAAGTGGCTTCCGCCTACCCTGGCACCCCCAGCACGGAAATTCTCGAAAACTTTGCCCCGATGCCCAACGTCTACGCTGAATGGGCGCCTAACGAAAAAGTCGCCCTGGATACGGCCATCGGTGCCGCCTATGCCGGGCGCCGGGCACTCTCCACCATGAAACACGTTGGCGTCAATGTCGCCGCCGACGCCCTCTTCTACGTCGCCATGACTGGAATCGAAGCCGGTCTCGTCCTCGTTTCTGCAGACGATCCTTCCATGCACTCCTCGCAAAACGAACAGGACAACCGCCAGTTTGCCCGCTTCACCCGCATTCCCTGTCTTGATCCTGCCGACAGCCAGGAAGCCAAAGACATGACCATCGCCGCCTTTGAACTGAGCGAACAATTCGATACCCCGGTAATGCTCCGCCTGACCACACGCATCTGCCACACCAGCGGCCCGGTTGAAGTATTCCCAGACCAAAGAGAACATCCTCCCATCCCGGAAAGCTATCCCCGCAACCCCGACAAGTATGTCATGATCCCGGCACATGCCCGCCTCCATCACAAATTGATCGAAGAACGCATCGAAAAACTCACCCGATACGCTGAGACCTCCCCGTTGAATGTAGTTGAAATGCGCTCTACCGAAATCGGCATCGTCACCGGTGGTATCGCTTACCAATATGTACGTGAAGTCTTCCCTGATGCCTCTGTACTAAAGCTCGGAATGGTTTACCCCATCCCCCAGCAACTGGTACGTAATTTTGCCAATGATGTCAAGAAATTGATCGTTATCGAAGAACTGGACCCCTTTATCGAAGAACAGATCCGCCTGATGGGCATCGAAATCTACACCTCTGACAATGCCCCCCGGCCATACCGCATGGGCAGCAAAACCATTTTCCCGGTTTGTGGTGAATTTAATTCCTCCATCGTGCGCAAATCCGCCGAAGCTGCTGGTTTGCTGAAAGCCTCTTCCGGGGATATTCCCGACCCTGCCAGCCTCGAATTACCAAACCGCCCGCCGGTGCTATGCCCGGGCTGCCCGCACCGCGCCACCTTCTATAACCTCAAGAAGATGAAATTTCCGGTTGCCGGTGACATTGGCTGCTACACCCTGGGGGTAGTCGCGCCCTTGAGCGCCATCCACACCTGCGGCTGCATGGGCGCCGGAATTGGTGTGCCCCACGGTGCAGCCGTCGCTGGTGATACCGAAAAACACGTTGCCGTCATCGGCGACTCCACCTTTTTCCACACCGGCATCCCTGCCCTGATGAACGTCGTCTATAACCAAAGCAACGTCATCACCATCATCATGGATAACCGCATCACCGGTATGACCGGCCATCAGCAAAACCCCGGCACCGGCAAAACCCTCCAGATGAAAAACACCGTTGAAGTCGATATCGAAGCCATGGTGCGCGCGATGGGCATTGAACATGTCAAAACCGTCAATGCCTTCTCCGTAAAGGAAATCTCAGACACGCTTAAGGAATGGAAGCCTCTTGCCGTGCCCGCAGTCCTCATCACCAAAGGCGAATGTGCCCTCCTGCCCACCGCCCGTAAACAGTGGATGCCCATCCGCATCGACAGCAGCAAATGTATCGGCTGCGACATCTGCATCCGCACCGGCTGCCCCGCCCTGCGCAAGTCCGACCAGACCCATGAAAAGAATGGCCGCTGCCTGACTGAAATTGATCCCCTGCAATGCACCGGCTGCGAGGTCTGTGCCCAGGTTTGTCCACAGGACGCCATTCTCTTCCGTGAACAAATCCTCGCTGAGCAGGCAAATCAGGAGGTGAACGCATGACCAGCCCAACCAATCCCAAAACCGTCAATTTCCTCCTCGTCGGCGTCGGCGGTCAAGGCACCATCCTTGCCAGCAACGTCCTCGCTGAGCTGGGGCTCTCCCTCGGCTACGACGTCAAACAAGCCGAAGTCCACGGCATGTCTCAGCGCGGCGGCAGCGTTACCTCCCAGGTCCGCTGGTCAGACCATGTTTACTCGCCCATGATCAGCCCCGGCGAAGTGGATTTTCTCATCGCTTTTGAGAAATCCGAAGCCGCACGCTTCATCCATTACCTCAGCCCATCCGGAACTTTGATTGTCAATGACCACACCATAGCCGCACGCTTCATCCATTACCTCAGCCCATCCGGAACTTTGATTGTCAATGACCACACCATTGTACCTATCACTGTCACCACCGGCGCAGAAACCTACCCGCCACACGCCAGCATCCAGCAAATTCTTACTGGCTACACGAATAATATTGTCTGGCTGGATGGCGTTGGCGAAGCCCGCAAAGCGGGCAATCCCAAATCGAGCAATGTCGTCGTCCTCGGCGCCCTCTCTGCCTATTTCGACTTTCCCATTGAGCGATGGGAATCCGTCCTCGAAGGCAGAGTGCCCCCCCGCTACCTGGAGATCAACAAAAAGGCATTCCAGGCGGGCCGCAGACTGATGGCGGTATAATCCCCCGCACACTGAGCTTGTTGCCGAAGTGCAGTTTGCCGCACACTCAGCCTGCCGAAGTGAGGTTTATCGCACACTGAGCTTGCCGAAGTGAGGTGCCGCACACTGAGCTTGCCGAAGTGAAGTGCCTCACACTGAGCTTGCCGAAGTGAAGTGCCTCACACTGAGCTTGCCGAAGTGAAGTGCCGCACACTGAGCTTGCCGAAGTGAAGTGCCTCACACTCAGCCTGCCGAAGTGAGGTTTATAACCAGAAAGGAAATCTTACCCATGAACTGGTCAAAAGAACTGGACGTCGTCATTTCTGTCTGCGACACCGAAGGCATCATCATCGAAATGAACGACAAGGCTGTCCGCCATTTCTCCAAATACAGCGACGTTGACCTGATTGGCTCCAGCCTGCTGAACTGCCACCCTGAACCGTCCAAATCAAAATTGAAAGAACTCATGCAAGCCGAGGGATCCAACACCTATATCGTTGAAAATCAGGGTAATAAAAGACTCATTACTCAAAAACCCTGGTATCAGGATGGCAAATACGCCGGCTTCATCGAAATCCAGGTCGAAATATAGACAATCCCAACTGCGCCCACCTTGTGAGAAAGCACTAAAATGTTGTAGAAAATTATCCATCGATTGGTATCCTTGCGAAGCACCAGTGCAGTGCTTTGTCCGCCTTGTAAACGGGAATTTCGCGAAGCGACAGGCGAAGTCCTCCGTAGAAGAGATTTGCAATGGTCGCTCACGTTTCGCAACGACAAAACTCACAAACTTTTAGTGCATCCCCTAACCTGCGATTTCATTCTACATTCCAATGATATTGCGCTATACTATAGATAGAAACACTGCCTCAGACTACACGCAATAATTTTTCAATTTCAGGAGGGCCTCATGCTCAAAAAAACGCGAAAACTCATATTCGCCATCAGCGGCGGATCTGCTGCGATCCTTGTTATCTACCTGCTTCGCCAGCGCTGTGCCAGAACACCTCGTCCCGCCGCAAGGGAAACCCTTATCAAAGTTGATGAAGTTCTCCGCGAAGACAGCATCCAGGTTGACGAAGTGCCTGCAACGGACATCCCTGACAAACCAACCGCTGATAGTTCAGTCCCTGCCCCCCAGGCAGACGATCTGAAACGTATCGAAGGCATCGGCCCTAAAACTGCCGCCATCCTCAATCAGGCGGGTATCAGCTCATTCCAGGCCCTGGCGGCGCTGCCCCCCGAAGAGATCAAAGACATTCTCCGCGCAGCCAAGGTCCGCGGCGTTCCCACCACCTGGCCCCAGCAAGCCAAACTTGCCGCCGCAGCAGATTGGGACAGTCTCGATAAATTGCAGGCTCAGCTTAAGGGCGGGCGGCGGTAATTCCCCTGTTCATGCAATTTCATCCCATCGGCTTTATCCACTCCCCCTACATTGACAGCGGACCTCGGCAGTCAATTCCTGATGCTGAAGGTGATTTTCACATTGTTATTGATCCCGCCTTCGAAAAAGGACTTTTTCGACTCGAAGAGCGCGCCCATATTTATGTCTTGTACTGGCTGAATCGTATAACCGAACCCGTCAAATGGATCATCACCCCCCATCACAACGATGCCAATCCCGTTGGACTCTTCGCCAGCCGCACCCCGTTGCGTCCCAATCCCATTGGTCTGGCGCTTGTCGAATTGCGCAACGTCGAAGCCAATATCCTCCATATCTCCGGTATTGATGCCCTGGATGGCACCCCCGTCCTTGATATCAAACCCTACTTCCCCGGCCTGGATTCGCCGCCGCTGACATCCTTCAATCCAAAAGGTGACTCTTGATCCCGGAAAAAGACTTTTCAAAACACAAAGTCTTTCCCGGAACCACAGGGAATCCATTCGACGTCGTCCTGCATTGGCTGAAAGACTATGAACACACCCCCCTGATTTGCTTTGTCCTGACGCTCATCGCATTAACCGCCCTCGGTACCGTCTTTTCCCTCATCCAGCACACCCTCACCCGCAGTCTGATTCTCTTTGGCATCATCCTCATCGATTGGAACCTGGTCGCCTGGCTGCCCCGCACTGGCCGTTCTTTTGGCCCTGTCAAACCAGTCGCCCTGCAACTGGCAATCGCCC
>Ga0334890_1005855_pt1 | contig 10097 bp, 7 predicted proteins | sample GraSluR1_MG_3_FD_207220 | JGI IMG/M metagenome (GOLD analysis project Ga0334890, IMG submission 207220) | Sludge microbial communities from methane-producing bioreactor in Wageningen University, Netherlands - Granular Sludge_31_08-R1 | ecosystem: Engineered > Bioreactor > Anaerobic > Unclassified... | reverse complement strand
GCGGTGCTGGTGGTGATCGATAACTTTGCAGAGTTCCGTGAATATTATGACAACCTGATGGGCCCGCTGACATCTATCATTCGCGAAGGGCGTGCCTATGGGGTGAATTTCCTGATTTCCGGTGACCTGCCCAATGCCCTCCCCGCCAAACTGTTCAACCTGATCACGGAACGTTTTACCCTCAAGCTGTCAGATGCTTCTGAATACGCTTCCGTGGTAGGGCGCGGCGTGCCGGCTGATCTCAGCCCGGTGCCCGGACGCGGGTATGTGCGGTTGGGTAATATGCCGCTGGAATTCCAAACGGCGCTCACCTTCCCGGTGACAGAAAATGACCCGGACGGCATTTCCAGTATCAGCCGTATGTGCAAGCGCATGACAGAGGTGTGGGGCGATCGCTGGCAGGGAGAGAAACCTTCTACCATTGAAACATTAATGTTGCATCTGCTGTTGGAACCACTGGTGGAACAAACCGTATTGCCTTCTTCACGTCGCTTGAACGCGGTGGTGGGTATTGATGACCGCACCTTAGGACCAGCGATCATCGATATTGAGCGGCAGGGTCCGCATATGATGGTGATTGGCCAGCCATTCTCTGGTAAGACTACCACGCTGCGTACGATAATATTTTCACTGGCCTACAACTACTCGCCCGATGATGTCATGATGGTGTTGATCGACTATTCGCGCAAGTTATGGAAGGGTGACCAGACCTCCTTGGCTGACCTGCCGCATGTGGTCGCGACGATCGAGGAGTTGGAGCAACTCGATCAACTGGCATTGAACATAGAAGCGGAATGCCTTGACTTTGATGTCAACCCGCGGCGGCGCAAGCTGATGGTCATCATTGATAACTACGACTCCTTCACCGATGAGTCAAGCCGCAAGAAGGCTGACTTCTTCGAATCAATGGCAGCATTGGTGCGCAAATACCAGACAGCGGGTGTCTATTTGGTGGTAGGCGGGTCAGTTTCGATCACCAGCGCCACCGATGATCTGCGCAAGGTGTTCGCGGCGCCCAACTTTGGTATCGCATTAAAGAGTGCGGATGCCGTCAACCGCCTGTACGGTAAATTCCCGCGCAGCCTGGCTGACAGCGAACTGCCGATGGGGCGCGGTTTCACGGTGCAATCCGGCATCACCAAGATGCTACAGATCGCCACGCCGTATGCCAATGACGATGATGTAGATGGCTCGATTGACCAATGGGTGCACCTGATTCAGAAGCGTCATCCGGTAGAGAAAGTGCAGTGGCTGCGGCCGCAGGATGAACCGGAAAGCGAAGAAGCGCAGGAAAAGGCGGCTGCGGAAGAAGCACAACCAGTAGAAGAACAGGTGGAAGAGACCGGCGAAGCCAAAGGAGAAGAAGATACCGATCAATTCAGCATTCCCACCAAGCGCGATATCAGCAAATTTGATATGGACGCGATTAAGAAATTGTTGTCAGAAAATGGGTATCCGCAAGATCTGCTGGACATGCTCTCCGATAGCGACATGGTGGAAACCGCTTTTGCCATGAGCCTGCTTGAGGATGAGCCGACAGAACCAGAACAGGAATAAGCTATGGCCAGTGAAGAATATATAGATGTAGAGTTTGATATTTTTGAATATACAGGCCAGCGGGCGCGCGTGAAAAAGTCACTCACTGTGAACAGCCTGATCGAGGAAATCCTGCGCGAATTTGATGATATTCCCTCTGACTTTTCCAACAAATATGTCCTCTACTTAAAAGGCGAAGAAAAACCGCTGGACAGTAATAAAACCATGCTGGAGCTGGACATCCAGCCGCAAGATGAGCTGGTCTTTGACCGCTACCGCTCACTGCTGCGGCGTGAGTTGCCGCCAACGATCAAAGCCTCGTTTGTCGAAGAAAAAACCCTGGATGCCTTTGAATTGCAATGGTATCCGGCGATTATCGGCCGCTCAAGCACCGATATGGACCATAATTTCTCACTGGCGGTGAACGTGGAGAACCTGCCGGACGGCAAGACAATTTCACGGCGGCATGCTTTGATCTCCTTTGCGGAGGGAAAGTTTTTTATCGAACCACAATCTGAGTACAACCCCGTCTATCTCAACGGGGTAGAGATACCCTACCAGCAAAAATTCTTGATCAAGGACAATGACCGCATCATGCTGGGTTTTAACCGCATCACCCTGATCTTTAAGCAACGTAAACTCAGCGAAAGTCAACAGACTTCAAGGCCGGTGGCAGCCAGGCAGCAGACCGTGGAAGAAAGGCCGGCGGAACCCGCCACACAGATTGACGGGTTTGCCGACGCGAAAACGCCGCCAGCGCCGCGTCTCATCGTTGAAACAGCCGGCAACAAAGATATCATCGGCAGCGTGCTCCCGCTGGAGACCTATCCATTCATGATGGGGCGTACCCATCCCTTGTTGACCGGTGAGAATGATATGTCGCGCGCGCATGCCGAGATTTCCTACGATGAGCAGGCTAACAAGCATTTTATTGTCGACCTGAACAGCACCAATGGGGTGGAGATCAATGGCAAGAAGATTGAAGCCAATATCCCCTATGAGATAACCCCCGGCTGCTACATTCGCCTGGGGTTCAAGGTGATCGTCAGATTTGAGGGGTAATATTCACCCCAAAAAATTACCATGACTGTCAGGAAGCCATTCATCATCGATTGGCTTCCTGGGTTTTTTTATGAGAGGGCTTCTTCGACTGCCGCGGGTCTGGCAACCCGCGTGCCTAAAAGAAGCGATAGGAGAATGCCGAAGGAGAACAAGCAGATATTGAGGATAAACGGCAGGATCTTGTTCTGCGCCGAAAGGACACCGGAAATCCAGCCAAAGGGAGAGGTCAGCAGGATGATGACCACGAACATCAAGGATTGGATGCGTGCGCGTTCTTTGGCGTCCACGGTCAGCACCACCATCTGGTCCAGCCGCGGGCCGACAACGGCGTAACTGCAGGCGGACAGGATTACGCTGATGAAAAGAGGCACATAGCCGCGCACGGGACTGGTGATGAGGATGACCTCGCTGATGAGGAGGCCGAGAAACCCGATCATCATGGGCAATTTGAACGGCAGGCGGCGCAGACGCGGCAGCACCACGAAAAAGAACAGGATCATGATGATGGAGCGCACGATCTGGAAGTAAGCCAGGTTTTCCGGCTGGATGTCCAGTTTTTCTGTGACCAGAATCCCCCAAAAATTGCTGTTCACCATGCCGGAGGCGCTCAGGATGAGCATGATGCCCATGGTGAGCAGGGTGGGGGTGGACTTCAGCAAATCGCTGGCTACCTGGCGATATTCCTTCACGAAAGAGAACAGACTTTGTCCTTTGGTTTTGCGCATGCGGACTTTACCCTGTTGGGTTTCTTCGGTGAGGGTATACGCGGCGAAAGCTTTTATGGCAAACACAGCGGCGGCAAAGAAATAGATACCACGCATGGCAGGCACCAGCGAGTATGTTTTGATCAACAGCGCAGCCAGGGGGGTGAAAACCGCCACCACCAGCCCGGCAATATAGATCCAGGCATAGACATCAACGAGGTCATCAGGGTTGGTATCTTCCACCAGCAGGCACGACCACGAATTGTGCACAATGCGCCACACGCTGTTGACGATGCCGGCGATCAGGAAAAACCAGAAATTCTGCGCCAGTGCAGAGATCAATGCCGGTACGCTCCATGAAAACAATTCGAAGATCAAGGTGGCGTTGCGGCGTCCCAATTTGTCGGTGATGATACCGCCCAGCAATGCCATCACCACCTGGAAGCCCCAGCTGATGCTGGCAATCAAGCCGATCTGCTGGTCACTCAGCCCCAATGCCAGCATGTAGATGGAGGCATAGGGCATGTAGAGATTATATGGAATGCCCCATAATGGTTCGGTCATGACCAATCCGCGGGCGTTGCCTTTCAGGTTTTTAAGAACTGAGAAAAGTGAGGGTTGTGACAATGTTTGGCTCCCAAAGAGATAGTGCGCGTGCACCTTACAATCTATCAAGGATACTAAGGAAAGGTCATCAACGCAAGGGAGATTGATCGCCTGTGGCAGGTATCTTCTTCCTTGTTTAACTGATACTCTATTGGCAGGTAGCATGTATAATTAAGCAAGAAGTATGGCGGTAAGGGAGTATTTTGATTGATTCAGGCGGAGGGCGTTATGAGTAATGAATTCATTGGCAAGCGGTATCGCATCATTCGCAAGATCGGCGAAGGCGGCATGGGCAGTGTGTACCAGGCTGTGGACGAAAGATTGACACGTGAGGTGGCAATCAAACGGCTGAACATAATCGATACGAATCCGACCCTGGTTGACCAGATCGTGGCTCGTTTTGAGCGTGAAGCCAAAGCCATGGCACAATTCCGTCATCCCAACATCGTCAATGTGTTCGATTATGGGCAGGACGAAAGCGGTTTGTATCTGGTGATCGAGTTTATGCCGGGCGGCACGCTGCGGGAGCGTATGGGCAAATCCATGCCGGCAAAAGAAGCCGCGAGGCTGCTGCTGCCGATCGCCGATGCACTGAGTTATGTACATGAACAGGGCATGGTGCATCGTGACATCAAACCTGCCAACATATTGTTTGATGCGCACAACAACCCCATGTTGACCGATTTCGGGGTCGTAAAGCTGATCGAGCAGAGCGGTGTCACCCTGACGACCGCCGGTACCGGGGTAGGCACGCCTGCCTATATGGCGCCCGAACAGATGAGCAAAGATTTTGACCACCGCGCTGATCAATATGCATTGGGCATCATCTTCTATGAACTGGTCACCGGCAAGAAGCCTTATGAAGGTAACACTCCGCTGCAGACCCTGTATATGCATGCCACCCATGCGCTGCCTGACCCGCGCTTGTTTGTGACAGACTTGCCGCAAGAAGCCTGCGACCTGTTGAAGACAGCCCTGGCGAAAAACCGAAATGACCGTTTTCCCAACATGGCGAATTTCGCTCAGGCGTTGCAGCGCATTTTGACAGCCGAGGCTGAAGACCGTACCATGCTGGCGTCTGAAAAAGCGGTAGCACCACCAAAGGTAGCTGCCCCGCCTTCCAGCGGTTCGCCGGTTGTTCAGCCTCCGGTCTATGCTGCGGCACCGGCGGCGCACAACACCCCTCCTGTCGCCCCGCTGCCAACCACAGCCCCGCCGCCGGAACGTGATAAAAAGAAGTTCAACCCGCTATTCGTGGTTTTGGGCTGTGGCGGGTTGATGTTTGCGGCCTTATTGATTGTGGGGCTGATCTTTGTACCGCGTTTGTTGAATCGCGGCGGTGAACCAACCGAAACCCTTTCCGCGCTGGCCATCCGCCAAACCGAGATGGCTTTGCAGCAGACGGATACGCCTGAACCGCCCACCAGTACCCCGCAACAGCCCACAGAAACCCCATCAGCACAGGGGGGCGAGGGCGATGAAGGAGCACAGCCCATCGAGACACGCGCACCGCTTGCTACCAGGACCGAGGAAGCGAGCTTGTATCAGGATGGTGATGTGCAGGAACGCCAGAAGGACAGCATGTCGATGGTGTATATCTCGCAAGGAACCTTTATCATGGGCACCAACGACAGCCGGGTGGATATGAAACCGGCACACGAAGTGCTGCTCAGTGCCTATTGGATTGACCAATACGAGGTGAGTAACAGCCAGTATGCGCGCTGTGTGGCGGCAGGTGGCTGCAGCGCACCACTGGACGAAAATACCAGCACACGTGATGATTATTACACCAAGCCGGAATTTGCCAATTTCCCGGTGGTGCATATCAGCTGGTACATGGCGGATGATTACTGCCGCTGGGCGGGTGGAAGGCTGCCGACCGAAGCGGAGTGGGAAAAAGCCGCGCGTGGCACCGATCAGCGCCTGTATCCCTGGGGTAATACTTCGCCCACCAGATACTTGCTCAATTATGCCGACCTGATCGGGGATACCACCGAAGTGGGTAGTTATCCTGACGGTGTCAGTCCGTATGGCTTGTTCGATATGGCTGGCAACGTGCGTGAGTGGATCGCGGATTGGTATGATAAGGATTATTACCAGTACAGCTCCTACGAGAACCCAACCGGTTCTTCTGACAGCGACACGCGGGTCATCCGCGGCGGTGCTTTCAACAGTGATATAAACTCTGTCCGCACTGCCTATCGCATGTTGGGGTATCCGCAGAATTCAGGCGGCCACATCGGCTTTCGCTGTGTGGTAGAACCCTGATCGAAGGCGCCAGGGATACTTACATTGTTATAAAGGCGGTATAATTGCAGCTTGCGGTACCCAGGTTTTCATTTCTGACTATGCCGTTTCTGATGGTTGCATTCTGTTATAATTTTTATGTTAATTTGCTCATATATTTATTGTTATTGATAAGGAAACCAACCCATGACCGTACTTAACCAACTGCGTGAAATTGCCCTGCAAAAAAGCCGGGGATTGCCCGATGATGATTTCACCCTGCGCGGTCAATGGACCTGCGACCTGCTCTTTTCACCCAACAAGGGTGAGCGTGTGTTCGAATATTCGGTACTGCTGATGCAGACCCTGGCACAGGGTACCTGTTATTGCGCGCTTGGTCGCCCGACCCTGCGCAAGGAGTTCATCGGACAGGATATCCGCGAACTTACAGCCCCCGACAGCGATTTTGAGGTAGCGATGCTGGATACCATTTACTCAGGCTTTGCGCGCAGCGCCCAGGAGGAGCATATTCTGGTTGGCAATTCGGTGGTGAAAGCCCAGCAGCGTGCCGCCATCGTGGTGAACGAGGTGACGCGCCAATTGCAGGATCTGCCGCGCCGCCCCAAAGTGGTGCATGTGGGGGTGGTGGGCAACATTCTCAAGCAATTGAGCGAATCGGGCATGGAGGTGTATGCCACCGATCTCGACCCTCAGCTGGTTGATCATCGTATCCATTCGATCGATATTCTGAACGGCGCACAGCATAATTACGAATTGATCGGCAGCAGTGACCTGGCACTGATCACGGGCATGACCCTGGCGACCGGCACCCTGGACGATATTTTGCAGACTGCCCGTGAAAGCAATACCAAAGTGGTTATTTTTGCCGAAACCGGCGCCTGGCTGGGGCAGGAGTATTGCCAGAGTTTCGGCGTGGATGCCGTTATCAGCGAGCCTTTTCCTTTTTATATTTTCGAGGGCACCAGCATCATCCGCGTGCATCGCAAGGAGTAAGCAGTTCTACAATACACAGGGAGTTTGATCGGCATGAATGACAATATGCTGCATATCGGCGGATTTACGGCGGACGAGCTGACCCGGCGCTTCGGCACGCCGATGTATGTGTATGATTTTGAGCGTATTCGCGCGCAGGTGCAAAGAGTAAGCCAGCATATGCCCGGATTTGCGGTGTATTATTCGTTAAAAGCCAACCCCAACAAACATATCGCAGCGTTTTTGAAGGATCTGGATTGCGGCTTTGAAATTGCCTCCGGCGGTGAGTTGTATTTGTGCAAACTGCTGGGCGTAGCCCCCGAGCGGATCGTATTTGCCGGTCCCGGCAAGAGCATGGAAGAACTGACCTTCGCCATAAGCGAAGGCATCCAGGCGATTAATGTGGAATCCGCGCTTGAATTGCAGCGAGTGGAAGAGATTGCTGCCCGGCTGGGGGTAACTGCCAATGTGCAGATCCGGGTGAACACCACCAGCGGGGTCAGTGACGCCCCGGAGATGATGGTGGGGCGACCGAGTAAATTCGGCATCGAAGAAGACGATTTGGAAAGTGTCTTGGTGCATGCCTCACTGAAGCATATTAACCTGGTGGGCTTGCATCTGTATACCGCCAGCGGGGTGTTGGACAGTGAGGAGATTGTCGCCAATTTTGAGCGTGCCTGCGACATGTATCAACGACTGGAAGATATCGCCGGCCACCCGCTGGGGCTGGTTGATTTTGGCGGCGGGCTGGGTGTGCCGTATGTCAAAGGTGAAAAGCCGCTGGATATCGCCGCGGTCGGACAAGGCATTCAACGAGTCAGGACAGAACGGTTCTCATTGGGGGCTGTCCCTTCCTTTATTATTGAGTTGGGGCGCTATCTGGTGGCAGAGAGTGGTACTTACCTCACCAGGGTGCTGGATGTGAAACAATCCCGCGGCCAGACATTCGCCATTGTAGAAGGCGGCATGCACCAGTTCTTGCGCCCTGTGTTCATGAGGCATAACCACCCGACGGTGATCGCCAACCGTATGGACGAAGAAGCGACCGCCACTGTCAATGTGGGCGGGCAGTTGTGCACCCCCATCGACATGCTGGCAAACGACATGCCTCTGCCGCTGGCGCAGGTGGGTGATTTGATCGCCATCCAGAACGCGGGCGCGTATGGCTATTCCATGAGCATGATGGAATTTCTCAGCCATCCCAGCCCGCCCGAAGTGGCGGTGCAGGGCGAACGCGCGTCGCTGATCCGCCAACGCGGCACGTACGCGCAGTTGTTCGACTATTAATCAGTTTTGTCCGCTGCTCGCGGAAAAGTCCCAATCCTAATCAACGCCTTTCTTCAGCAGGTCAAGGGCATGGCTTTGGATTTTCCGTAAGGCAGTGATAACTTCCTCCACACCCCTTTCGCCGCAGCGGAAGACACCTTCGAACAACCACACCGCTTCCTGTTCATAGGCGCGGGTGGCCTCTGGCAGGTGCTTATTGTCAAAATCGAAATAAACGGGGAAAGCGCAGGGCACTGGTAGGCGTGATGTTTGCGGTTGGAACAGGGGGTAGCGGTGCATGGGCTCATAGCCTTTCCAGCAAGCGATGCCTTCGGCTTCTAAGGCTGTGCACAGCAGGTGGTGGTCCATGCCAAAGGTGGGCGGGTCAATGGCGAAGGTGTACATGAACACCGAACGGCGGGTCAGGCGCGGGTCACGTTTGAACACGCGCACGCCCGGCACCTCGCTCAGGGCTTCGTCCATCAGGTCTGCCATGGCTTCACGCTGGCTGAACTGGTCGGGGAAACGCTCCAGACCGACCAATGCCAGAGCGGCTGCCAGTTCCGTCATACGGTAGTTGGCGCCCATCTGGTAGGGCATGGCGCTGTCTTCTGCACCGCCGCCGAGGGCGTGCGGCCTGCCGCAATCGATGATGGCGGCGGCTCGGGCAGCCATTTCAGCGTCTTGACATAACAGAATACCGCCTTCACCGCTGCTGAGGGTTTTGGAGGCTTGCAGCGAGAAGGAGCCAAAATGACCCAGGGTGCCAGCGCCTTTATTCTTCCAGTATGCACCATGCGCATGGGCGGCATCTTCGATCACGATCAGGTTATGGGCGTTGGCGATTGCCATGATGGCATCCATGTCTGCCATATTGGATGCCAGGTGGACGGGGATGATGGCGCGGGTGCGTGGGGTGATGGCTTTTTCAATGGCGTTGGGGTCAATGCAGTAGTTGACCGGGTCAATATCGACGATGACGGGGATAGCGCCGGCCGCCATAGGCGCGGAGGCGGTGGCATGGAAGGTATAAGCGGGTACAATGACCTCATCACCCCAGCCGATGCCGGCAGCACGCAATGCAACTTCCATGGTGACAGTACCGTTCATCATCGGCACGGCATAGTCAGCGCTTTGCAGTTCACAGAATTGCTGCGCGAGCTGTCTGGTTTTGGGGCCAGGGAAGGGGAAACCGCCCCATTGACCGGAACGGACCACCTCGGCGAGGGCATCGATCTCGCACTGGTCCCACACCGGCCAGTCAGGATAGGGTTGCTGGCGGGTTTTCTCACCGCCGAGGAGAGCAGGTAGCGCCATGGAGAGCTCCTTAAGTGCTTGTGATGGTTACATTGAATTGTACCCAAGATTTTGATTCCAGTGGTTGTGGTGGAGTGAGTTTCATCATTCAGCGGGTATTGACTGGCAATCCAAACAATGACAATGTACAATTGATTGAGAGATTCGACGGGATGTAGCCCGTCTGAAATGGAGCCAGCATGTCTTTTTACAGCAGTATTGTGACCTGTTATGACCAGATCTTTCCATTATCTGAACAGGAAGCCACATTCACGCGGCTTCTGGTGGAGGAACATGGCTGCCAAACCATGTTGGATATCGGCTGCGGAAGCGGTGCGCTGGCGTATGCCATGACGCCTTACATGCAATACATTGAGGCTTTTGATTATGACCAGGCGATGGTGGACA
>Ga0334890_1005845_pt1 | contig 10117 bp, 8 predicted proteins | sample GraSluR1_MG_3_FD_207220 | JGI IMG/M metagenome (GOLD analysis project Ga0334890, IMG submission 207220) | Sludge microbial communities from methane-producing bioreactor in Wageningen University, Netherlands - Granular Sludge_31_08-R1 | ecosystem: Engineered > Bioreactor > Anaerobic > Unclassified... | reverse complement strand
TTCTCCTACTCCTCCCACTCTTCGCCTTATATTAGATTATGAAGTAAGTATAGGGCATTTCAATGGATTGGTCAAGAATTTTGTGGCTGCGATGAGCTTTTTATGCCTTTTTTTGTTTTCAAAAAAAAGGCGGTTGTGCTTCTTTATCCCATGGACTAAAAAAGTGCTTTGAATCTTTCTGTTATTCCCTGTATACCATCCTTGATCCCGGCATTTTTGCCCGGGGATCTTTTATCTGCAGTGCCGCATTTTGAGCAGTTATCCTTTTTTTCTATGCCTTCTGCCCTGATGACAAACTGCACCATACTGACTTTTGTGTTTTTCTTTGAAACAAAGGACGCGGCTCTGTAGTCTGATTTGTCATATTCTGAAATGGCACTTTCTATCTTTTCCGATATCAAAGAAGGTATTCCTGATGTTTTCTGATAAAGTTCAGCTGCACCTTCTTTCAGTGCCGAGGATCCCCTGGCACTTTCCGATATACCTTCAGAATAAGAAACCAGTCCCAAATGAAAAAGAGAATATTTTTCATTCAAAAGTGATATATTCTGCTGAAGATCTTCTATGCCTTCTCCGGCGCCACCAAGGGCCAGTGAAGATGAAACAAAGACCTCTGAAACATCAGAACTGCCGTAAATGCTTTTTACTATCTGTGCCTTATCATAGGTGTTTATGAGCTTGTCCAGGTTCGTCATATCTTCTTCTGTGGCCTGGCCGGCGTCTCTGGCATATGTCAGGGCCGAGATCAGGGAGTCCATATCCTCCTGTTCCAAGTCATCTGCAGGTATCTCGTTTATTGCATCCCCCAAAGTGCCGTTTGCATTAACAAGGGCATCTGCCAATGCTCCAAGGGTGTCCGCATCAAATCCACCCTGTCCGGCTGCCAGAGAATTGTTTATTATCTGCAGAGCATTCTTTATTTTTTCAGAGCTGCTGATCAGTTGCGAAGAACCGGAATCGATTTTTTTGAGTCCTTTCTGAAATTCTGTCACTCCCTGCTCCAGTTGTCCTATACCATATACGATGGATGTCATACCCTTTTCCAGCGATGAAATATCCGGTATATCTATGACTGCTGAAAAAGGCAGTGCTGTTATTTCTATGCCATCCATGCCAAAAGCCGATGAATCCGTGGTAAGGGACACTATATCTTCCTTGCCGGGCATTATGGAAAATGATACCATCTTGTTGTTTCCCGAATTGGCAAAAGTCCCTCCTGATGCCTTTATGTTTTTACATTTTTCTGCATCCAGTTCCATGGATATCTGCAGCATATAATTTTCGAAATACGAAGGATCGACATTTTGGTTCCTCTCTGTTTTGATCTGTACCCTGACATTGCCTGCAGCTCCGGAAAGCGCCCCCGTGCTGATCGGTTCTCCATCAAGAAAATACTTTATATCTATGTTCCAGGGAAGTTCATTTTTCTTTGTTTTGCCTTTATAATAGAATCTGCCTTCCTTTATACGGGCTGTTATCATTCCGCCGTCATTTTTTATCTTTCCTGCACTTGTCAGATTTGTTACAGACGAATAATCTCCGTAATCTGTTATTTCCCCTGCACTTTCTGCTTCAAAAATATTCACCACATATATGTCCTTGACATTTCCTGAAGAAGAAAGATTACCGTAAACGACCTCTTCCTTTGGTGATGGTTTTGTCTCTGTTATCTGGGCAATAACAGGCACAGACATGGTTATGAGAAAAATCACCATTGTGAAAAACACGGTTATAAGCATATGTTTTTTATTTTTTTTATTTTTTTTCAGGCTCATTTTTCACTTCCCCTTTTTAAAAAATCTGATTTATATGTGGTGGCTCCCAACGGTTTGTCCAATATCATCAAAAGGGCCGGCAGGAAACAGACTACCATTATCAATGACAGTATCGCACCCCTTCCCAAAAGGACCCCCATTTCGGCAACCATCTGATTGCTGGATACCGCCCCCAATACGAATCCGGCCGAAGAAAGTATTACAGCTGATAACAGTATGGATCTGAACCTTTCCGCCAAAGACTCTTTCATTGCTTCTTTTGGATACATGCTTTTTCTTTTTTGTTTATAGGTGTCTGTCAGTAATATGGCATAGTCCACTGTGGCTCCCAGCTGCACGGTATTCACGATCAGATACCCGATATAGTTCATGGGACTGCCTTCAAAATATGGTATTGCAAGATTCACCCATATTGCCGCTTTTATGGATAGCACCAGTAAAACGGGGACAAGGAGAGACCGGAAGGTTATCATGATAACAAGAGCGATGGCCAGTACAGCAATAATGTTGACTCTTTTGTTATCCAGGGTCACCACCTCTTTCATGTCTCTTAAGTTGGCGCTCTCCCCACAAAGAAACACATTTGCCCCATAGTATTTTTCTGCCGTTTTTCTCACCTCATCAACCGTACTGAATGCTTCTTCTCCTTCAGCGGAAGTGCCGGTATATACAACTATCCTGACATGATCATCCGAATAAAAGCCCGATACTATCTCTTCCTTTAGATATTCATCTGGTATCTGCGCCCCTACTGAAGAAACATAGGATACCACTTCTGTAACATTTTCTTTTTTCTCAAGTTCACTGCAAAGCTCTGCTTCTTTTCCGACCTCTCCTTTTGGCAGGAGAACAACTATAGCCGTTGAGTCTCCGAAAACTTTCTTTACAGATGCCTCATCCTCCCCTGTCCTTTGTCCTTCAACTACACCGGTGCTTTCATAAAGGAACTCGTTGCTGTTTTGTGCCAGCCAGCAGGGATATATTATTATGGCCATCAATATCAGACATGCCGTACTTATTTTCATGAAAGCCCGGCTGGAACCCGACATCTCGGGCAGTATCCTTTTATGTTTTGTCCTTTTGATCATTTTGAGGGAACAAAGCGTAAGAGCCGGCAGGAAAACAAGAACCGAAACAAAACTGATGATTATTCCCTTTGCCAGGTTGAACCCCAGATCGGCTCCTATTTCAAACTCCATAAATGTCAGCGCAATAAAACCAAAAAGAGTGGTTGCGGAGCTGGCGGCAATTGCAGGAAACGATTTTTTCATTGCAGCTATCATTGCTTCTTCAGGATCATCTTTTTTCTTTTGCATTTCGGCAAATCGGTGCAAAAGGAATATTGCATAATCCAGGGAAACTGCCAGCTGAAGTATCGGTGTCACAGACTGAGTTATATATGAAACCTCACCGATCAAAAGATTCGTCCCCATGTTTATTATTACTGAAACTCCAATGGCAAAAAGAAAAAGGATCGGCTCTATCCATGAAGTTGTGGTAAGTATGAGAAGCAGTATAATGATGGGCAGCAGTATAATGGTTGCTTTGAGGGTTTCCCACACTGTGGCCGTTTGTACGCTGGCCAGAGCCAGGGCGTTACCCTCCAGCGCATTTCTTTCTCCGATAACTTCATATACCTTTGAAGTTATTTCCAGTTCCCTGCCCTCTTCAATTGCCAATGATATAAGGGCATTGCCGTTTTTATAGTATTTATCCCTTATTCCTTTGTCTGTCATCTCAAGAGGTCTTTTTATATCAGAAACATCATCAAGCCATATCACATCAGATATGCCTTCAATGTTTTTGATTTTCTTTTTGTATTCAAGAACTTCTCCCACCGTGACATTTTTCAGCATTACTCTGGCATTGGGAACAGCCTGGTCAAATTCTCTTTCCATTATTTTCAGAGCTTTTGTGGACTTTGATCTTTCCGGAAGATAGTCAGTGAGATCGTAATTGACATGCACTCCAAAAAAGGAAACAGCACATATGGCAGTAAGTATTATAAATACAACAACCACAAATTTTCTTTTTTTTACTATGATCCTGCCTATATGTTCCATTAATGTCTTTCCTTCTGCTGAGACTCGAGCTTTTATATGTCTTTATATCACTTCCGTATAGTCTTTATATTATAAGCCATATATATAATAATACAATGAAAAATCACTTTAATATGTATATTTTAAGACCGTCTCTTCCTGTATCTCTTGTGCCCTTTCCGATACCGGTTTTATATATTTCTTTCTCCTTCGGTTTTTTTCTGTATGAAGCCCCGGCGCCTTTCAGTATACCCAGTCCTCCCGGTGTTACCATTTCTGTTTCTATGTCATCTTGTACAAATCTGTATCCCGTTCCTTTCATCATGGCACGGACAGCAGGCACCGGCACCGGCACCCTACCATGGGCGCAGTCTATATAGCCGCATCCGTCATGTATCTCAGAACAGTAAGTATCATGGGGATGCAGATCTGACAATGCGGCAGAGACCCCGACTATATTGATTATTGCCCTTTCTCTTCCCAGTTCATGAAAATGTATAGTGTCCATACTTTTTTTATGGACTTTCCCCTCTGCTTCTGCAATAACAGTATATATTTTGAGCGCCATGCTCTTTGTATTTTTTTCAAGACCACTGTTTTTCAAAATATCTTCGATGTCTCTGAAGCTTCTTTTTGAATGATGGACTTGGGGCTTTGTTTCTTTGCTTTTTATTATTTCATCCGGACTTTTATGCAAACCGAGTTTTTCTGTCTCCCGCAAAACAAAATCTCTGTCTGCCCCCAGATCCAGCAGAGCCAGAAGCACCATGTCTGTGCTTATTCCGTTGCTGCAGTCAAAATACAGGTACATTTTTTTCTCCTCTTCATAAAAGCGGGCATGCATCACTGCATGCCCGCAAAAAGATTTAATGATTTTAGTCAATATCGTTTATCTTATCGGCAAGGGATCTCATTGAGGATACTTCCTTCGATATCTCCGCTTTCAGATCAACAAATGCTTGGTCAAGGGCCACTTTATATACTTCCTTTGCTGCCTTGTAATCTATCTTTTCTCCTGCGGCATCCTTTCTTACCAGATCATATGTGGTATCGCCTACCCAGTAAACCGGCGGTAGCTTATCTGTGAAGAACTGTCTTTTGCCTGTCCATTTGGTATCATCATACTGTATAAGGGTCTGACCGGCCACTTCCTTGGAGAACAGATAGTAATTGTAATCCATCCCTCCGTTCAATTGCCAGCCCATATCCAATGCTCCGTTTTCTTTTTCTGTCCAGGTCTTTTCTTTGTCCAGCCCATCCATTACTCCCTGAAGGATCCCTATGTTATTGTCTATCAATGCATGTCTTATTGAAAGTCCCCAGGTATCTGTTCCGATAAGCTCTTTCTGGATCTGCTTATAAACTGCCCTTACCTGTTCGTTGAGCTCAGCGCCTTCTTCTCTGCACTGCTTTATGCCCTCTTCATCTTCTTCCGCAACAAGTTTTTCGTAATTTACATTTACCTGCTGCATCTTGTCATAAATTACCTCACATGCTTCGCTAAGGTCGGCAAGCTCAGCCTTGTATCCTTCGATATCTGCACCGGCTTCTTTGGCCGTGTCTTCGTTCAGAGCTTCCTCGAGATCATCACATGTGGCACGAAGATCAAGTTCCATGGCAGGCATTTTATCGGTATATACCAGCATTGCTCCATAGAAATTTGCATTTGAAACATATACATCTTTGTCCCATGTATCCTTTGTATCGAACTGGGTATGATATGTGGTGGCCGAGAAATCTCCGCTCTGGAATCCATTCAGAATATAAGGTACACCGGCCCACCTATATGAAACTCCGTCTTCCATTGTATCAGAGTCTACAGTTTTAGCTTTTATCCTCTTTATATGCCCAGACCGTACCACCAGACCGGAATCATCAACAAAGTTTTTAACAAAAGTGCTGAGTTCGGGAACTGTTACAGCAAATATCTTGTCGGTGCCATCATCTTTTGCATTCAATTCAAAGTTAAAAAGACATTTGGTCTTTGCAGGCCACTCAGGTTTGCCCCGGGTAACCATTCCCCAGGCTCCTGTGGTCCAGTCATCCTGAGCATCTGAAAGGCCCCATTCTTCAGAACCGTGGCAAACGAACACAAGATCGTTTTCTGGCTCATAGCCTGAATCTTTAAGTGCCTTGGCCATGGAAAGCACGGTCCCTATGGCAATGCTGTCATCCTGGAATCCGAACCAATATTTGTCATAATGTGCAGAAACTATAGTCTGCTGGCTGGAATCTTTGCCTTTTATTTTGCCCACTACGTTATATGTGGTTCCTGTGCCCTTCTCAACGGCAGCATCTATCATAAGTGTTGCTTCCTTATTACCATCCTTTATTGCTTTTTTGATCTTCTTTGCTTGATTGGCACTTATAGCCGCAGTGGGAAGCAGGTCATCGCAACATACATCCTGCACATTTATAGTATCTTTGTTCAGCTCTCCGTATCCGCTGTCCGCATATGAAACCACAGCTGCGGCTCCCTTTTGATAGGCTTGTCTTATATAGCCATCTATCCATGATTCATTGGCCTGATCAACCTTGACAAGAACTATTTTGCCGGCCACGTCTTTGCCTTCATAGTCAGCTTCAAACCCTGTATTGCAGTCAACTATCTCTGCTGTTATTCCATCTTCTCCTGTGCCGGTCTGCTGATATGAAGCCGGCATAAGATCTATCTTTGTTCCTTCAATGGTCAGCCTGGAATCATCGAACTGGAACTTGTCACAAGGTACACCGACTTTTTCAACATTTTCAAGTCCGAGATTTTCCATTTCTTCCATCAGATAATCGGCACATGCGTGTTCCGCATCTGACCCCGCACTTCTCCATCCAAGCTCATTGTCAAAATATTTTTCGTCATATGCAAGGGTCTTGGCTATCCCGTATGCATATTTGGAGTCCACATTGTCCAGGTAATCCTGCACATCCCCGGCGAATGAATAATCGGAAGTGATTTTTGTCTGGAAGGTATCTTCCTTTGCCTCCTCTTTCTCACCACATGCTGCAAATGTCCAAACTACCATGGACAAAGCAACCGCGATACAGACCAGCTTTTTGAATTTCATGCTAACCTCCTTATAAATATAATATAACTATACAATCAAATGTTTCTCACTTATAAATGTATCCTTTTATTTCTTTTTCATAAAGATCGTAGTCATCATCTGGCACAGGCTGTAAGTCAATATTTTCGAATTCTTCCCTATTGGTATCATACTGATCGTAAAATCCAAGCTCAGCTCTGTAGACTTCACCGGTCTCCGTATCATAAAGACGATCATATCCCAAGTTCGCATCGCTTCTTTTCTGTGAAAGAGCGTCATTAACTCTCTGCCTGTTTGACCATGCTTCGTTATATGAATCTGCCGCTTCCGAAAGAGTGCGACCAACCTGCAGGGCAAGTTCAGTTCCCCATCGGCTCCTGGCAACGCCCTGCTCTACATATCTGTCTGTATATTTAAAGCTCGACAGGCTTTTGAGAAGAGTGTCCTTGAGCTGATAAAATTCATCGGCGGGAGCGCTTATTCCGGTTATCACATATACGGTGTAATAACCCGCATCCACATCATACATATAACTGGTCATGGTATCCGCCACACCTGCAGCAAAAAGACCTTCGCAGGGTATATCATCATTTTTGAACAAAACCCTCAATATGGAATCTTCAATGCAATTTGAGGCGATCGGCGAGTTTCTGGGTGTGGTCTCAAGGATCTCCAGATCATTAAAAACAGGAAAATCATGATCGATCCCATATTTTTTTGCATATGATGCAAATTCATCGAAAGTATTGTAAAACTCCTCTGTGGTGGCCGGCGAAAGCACGGGTGCATCCGCATACACTCCCGCATCTGCATATCCTCCCTCGGCCATATACCTGTTCCATGCTTCTTTCCCTTCACTGCTTTTCATGAAATACTTCATGTTGCCGTAAAAAAATATCTGCCTTGAAGGTTTCTCCGGGTCATATGCACGAAAACCGAAATTCTCATATTCTCCTACAGTTTTTATCTCCCAGCCCTTCGGCAGCTTCATGTTGAAAAAGTCTCCGTCATAGGGCTGAAGTTCCGCATTGATTTCAGGTGGCGCTTCTATTTTGAGCTCGCTTCCGCCCGCTTTAGAACAGGCAGAAAAAATCATAGCAATAACCAGTATCCCTAAAAACAATATCCTTTTTTTCTTCATACTATTCTCCTTGCTTACCCACAAAAAAACTTTTGGTATATATTATATTAAAGCACTAATTTCAGAATATTTCAATAAAGATTATGCTGTTTTTTTGTATCAAGTTTGCGGTCGGGAAAAATTATGCTTTCCCAGCATCCAACCAATCTGTTCAAAGAATATGCTGCATTTGCCGGGCTTGTGGATGGCAGTTTTACCGCCTTTTTGCCGATTTTTGAAAAACAGCAAGTATTGTAAAGTTCAAATGCCTTATTTCCGTTGGCATATATTTTGTCTATTTTTGAATTTTCCAGCAAAAACCCTATATCATTGGGGACAACGTTCCTGATGCTGCTGTCACTGGAACCTTCGATATCACATTCTTTGACCACATCCCATATAGCTATACGGTTTTTAAGCAACATTTCTTTTTTCTCACTTATGCCCACGGGCTCATGGCATCCTGTTATCCGGCTTATGACCTTCCAGAATCTGTTCATTGAATGATGATAATAAAACTCTCCCTCCCGGGACTTGACGGAAGGGAAAGTCCCTAATATAAGTATCTTTGAATCTTTGTCATACAAAGGTCCGAATGTATGTGTATATCTGGATCTTTTCATGGCTGCATGTCATGTTTTTATTTGGCTTCTGCTGCGTCCGTTAAACGATCCTTTGATCATTTTCTCTATCAAAAGAAAAACCGCTGCACCGCCGCATAAAGCCGAGGCTGTTATGATCCCGCCTGCTGCATATATCAAAGGAAAACAAATCAATAGGGTTTTTGCTGTTCTCCTTGTCATTCTGCTTTTCCCCGCATTTTCTTTTTCTTTTATGCTATATGCGAATAAAACTGCTGTATTGGCTGCAGTGATGACACCTGCAAAGACCCAGAACCATATGGCGTCTCCTATTATGGGAATGAATATTATTAACATCCCGCCGCCAAAAACAATATCTGCGACCCTGTCCCAGAAAATTTCTTCTTTATCCTCTATGCTGTCTTCTCTTGATTTTTTATCGGAAAAATACCAGTAAGACCAATAGTCGGCAACAAGCAAAACACATACTATAAAAAACAGAAGTTCCAAAGGTTCAGCCAGCATTAGAAATGCCGAGAAAAATATCTTTGCAGCTGTAAGTACAGTAAGATGATACTCCTTCACTCTCCTGATGCCTCCTTGATCATAAATTCCCTTCCGGTGATAAGCCCGGCCTCCCGACTGCCGCACCGGGGGCATATGGCTTTTGTTTTCTTGATATTATATATGTTTCCGCATTCTGCGCATTTTGCTTCTGCCGGTATAACTTCTATTTCAAGGGCTGCGCCTTCAAGCATGGTTTCTTTGAATGCGGCTTCATAACAGTCTTTTATATACTCCGGGACCACCGAAGATATCTCTCCCACCTGCAGAGTCAGTGTCTTTATTTTTGTCACGTTGTTTTTACGGGCCTCTTCTTCCACTGTTTTTACTACTTCCATCATAACGCTGAGTTCATGCATTGTCTCTCCTTCTGAGTATCTTATAAGCCAGACAGGCTGCGCCGTAGCCATTGTCGATATTAACTACACCGACCCCGTTTGCACAGCCGCAAAGCATGGAAAGCAGCGCAGAGAGTCCCTTTAGATTGGCGCCGTAACCTATGCTTGTGGGAACTGCTATAACGGGCGTTTCAACCAGACCTCCCACAACACTTGCCAGAGTCCCTTCCATGCCCGCCACAACTATTACCGTGTCCGCACTTCTTATTCTTTCGATCTTATCAAATAATCTGTGGATCCCGGCCACCCCCACATCATATATCCTGTCTGCGTGGTTGCCAAGAAGTTCTGTGACAACTGCCGCCTCTTCAGCAACAGGTATATCGGCAGTTCCCGCTGTAACCACTGCCACCGTGCCCTTAAGATGTCCTTCGCAGGCGGTTTCGGACCCCGAGCCTGCGTTTTTTTTCGGTGCACCTTTTCTTTTTGCTGCTATTATGCCCGCCTCTTCAAAATAAACTGCCCGGGGCAGAACTTTTTTTACTGCGGCATAATCATTTTCTGTCGCTCTTGTTGCTATTATGTTGCCTTCGTTTTCTTTTGTAAGGGCTTTCATTATTTCTGCGATCTGCCGGGGCTTTTTACCGGGACAGAAA
>Ga0334890_1005840_pt1 | contig 10121 bp, 10 predicted proteins | sample GraSluR1_MG_3_FD_207220 | JGI IMG/M metagenome (GOLD analysis project Ga0334890, IMG submission 207220) | Sludge microbial communities from methane-producing bioreactor in Wageningen University, Netherlands - Granular Sludge_31_08-R1 | ecosystem: Engineered > Bioreactor > Anaerobic >... | reverse complement strand
CCCCAGATAATGAGGGGAGTCCTCGCCTCATCGATCAGGATGCTGTCGACCTCGTCCACGATGCCGTAGTTGAGCTCCCGCTGCACCATTTCGGATGCGCGCATCACCATGTTGTCGCGCAGATAGTCGAACCCGAACTCGTTGTTCGTGCCGTACGTGATGTCGCTCCAGTACGACCTCTTTCGCTGCTCCGTATCCAGGCCGTGCACGATCACGCCGACGCTCAGGCCTAGGAACCGGTATATCTGCCCCATCCACTCCGCGTCGCGGCGCGCCAGGTAGTCGTTCACTGTCACGACGTGCACGCCCTTGCCCGCGAGCGCGTTCAGGTACACGGGCATGGTGGCCGCCAGGGTCTTGCCCTCGCCCGTCTTCATCTCGGCTATGTTGCCCTCGTGAAGGACGATGCCTCCCATCACCTGGACGTCGAAGTGCCTCATCCCGAGGGTACGCAGCGAGGCCTCCCTGACGGTCGCGAACGCCTCGAGCATGATACCGTCCAGGGATTCGCCGTTGGCGAGTCGCTCCTTGAACTCGGCGGTCCTGGCGACGAGACCTTCGTCAGACAACTCCGAAACGGAGGGCTCGAGGTCCTTCACCCGCTCCGCCATGGCGGAAAGCCGCCTTATTTCCCTCTCGTTTCCGTTGATGAGATTGGATATGAACTTCAGCATAGCAGTCTGCTCCATCCGTTCAAACATAAAGGAACCTCAGCGGTTCCCCCGGTCTTCCCCGATCTACGGTAATTGTAACATCCCTATCACCTGCGCGACAACTCGGGGCGCGTCCTTCCGGGACGAGTCCTCCTCGAGGCGGGCGTCCTCGGCGGCACCATCACGGACTGCACCAGCAGAAAGGCGCCGATCATGACGAGAATGTCGCCCACGCTGAATACAGTGGGCGGCCACAACGGCCTGGGTATGCACAGGACATCGCCAAGAAAGGCGACGCGCGTGGAGGCATCCACCAGCTCGTGCGTGTAGCTGGCCCCCGACGCAACCGGCTGAAACGAGGGCAGAACGTCCAGGCCGGCCCTTCTAAGGCCATCCATTCCGATGGGCATACGTCCGCCGTTCGCCGCGATCACCAGCATGTTGAGGGCGGTGCCGGCGCCGATCAACCACATACCCTTGAGCCGCAGGTTCGCGAACACCGCGGCGATCACCATGACGTACGCCGACAAATGGATCACCGCGGCGGCCGCGCGCGGGATCTCCATCTTCCCGGCGGCCCATGAAAGGCCGAATCTGATGGCGAAGCTAAGTATGATCCAACCGATCCTCTTGAACTCCGCGTCGGCGAACCTCGAGATCTTGCCACCGCGAATGCTAGCGATCAGTATCGAAAGAATAATGAGACTGGAAAACACTCTCTCCCCACCTCAATAGTTCTGAAACTACCTGTTCGAGCACCGGAATCAGATGAGGGTCGAACTGCCGCCCCGCCTGCGCCCTTATCTCCTGGATCGCCGCGGACGGCTCGAGCCTGGCCCCGTACGGTCGGAACTGGGTCATTGCGTCGAATGCCTCCGCCAGGCACACAATGCGCGCCCCCAGCGGAATATCGTTGCCCTTCAGGGCGGACGGATGGCCCGACCCATCGTACCTCTCGTGGTGATGCAGAATCGTGTCGGCGCTGCCGTTCAGGAACGAGCTCTTGCTGACGATGTCGGCCCCAGCCATCACGTGGGTCATAACCGCTATGTACTCCGATTCGGTCAACGCGCACCTCTTGTTGAGGATGCGCTCGTCTATCGCCGCCATCCCGACATCGTGGAGCATCGCCCCGAAGTATAGCCTGCGTATCTCTTCCCTGGGCAAAGCCATCTTCCTGCCCATCGCCACAGCAATGCTTGAGACCCTCCTGGAATGGCCGGCGGCGCCGATGATCTTGGCCTCTATTACGGGCACCAGGCTTTCCACCGTGCTCTTGTACACCTCGGACATCCTAGCGAACAGCCTGGTAGAATACGTTATGAGCACGAGGAATAGAGCGTAGGCGATAATCCCGGAGACGCCGACACGAATGGTCATATACAGCCAGCACAGGATGAGGCCCGCCGCCAGATCGAGAAGGAACCTCAACGGGACCTCCGCCCACTCAGACCACCATAGCAGCCAGAATCCCGCTCCGTACCTGATGTAAAGCCCTATGACCTTGATGATGGTGCTGACGATGGCATGCACGCTGGCTGACAGGAAACACGCGGCCCCGTTCATCTCGGTGAACAGGATCCCGTTAGAGCCTGTATGCGAGAGCCGCATCCCCGCCGCCGCGATGTACACCACGCCGGCAATCCCCACTGATATGGCGGACGCCGCTATGGAGGGCAATTCCTCCCTTAAGCCGGTCAGAGTATTCTTCGACGTGGGCCTCAGCATGAGCGCGGCCAGAATTCGCCCCACGATAGCCACTATGAAGCCCGCGGCGGGCCCGAACATCCACGCCGCCGCGAGTTCGATGGCGGAACCGAGAGTCACTGTCGTCGAAAACCATCTGAGCGGAAGAACGTGCGCAAGCGGGTCGATAAGACAGAATAGGAAAACGGACCAATACGGGATCCTCCCGTAGTAGGCCCACCAACCACCCGCGATCGCACATGCGATCATCAGCGCCCACGAGTACGCTTTCCAGCACCGGGGCCTCGTCCTGGATACCCCCTAACCCGTCGCTCCCAGACTACCGGCGTTCAAGATCCTCGATGACGGCCAACAGTGCCTCGACCACTCTGGGGTCGAATTGCGTGTTCGAATGGGTCACCATCTCGATCCTCGCCTCTTCGAGGGTGTACGCCCTCTTGTACGGTCTCTCCGACGTCATCGCGTCGAAAGCGTCCGCGGCGGCTATTATTCTGGCGCCCACCGGGATTTCCTCCCCGCGCAACTGGTCGGGAAATCCCGTACCGTCGAACCGTTCGTGATGGTGTCTGACCCATTGCGCCCCGGGACCAAGAAGCCTGATGTGGCTGATGATCTCGGCGCCCAGCACACTGTGCTCGCGCATTTCCAGGGCTTCCTCCCTGGTGAACTTGCCCGGCTTCTTGAGCACCGAATCCCTTATTCCGATCTTTCCGATGTCATGGAGCATCCCAACGTACCTCAGCAGTTCGAGGTCTTCTTCGTTCATACCCATGGCCCTACCTGTCGCCACCGCGATTCTCGCCACCCTTTCCGAATGCCCGCGCGTACACGGGTCCTTGGCATCGAGGGTTGCTGTCAGGGCCCTCACTGTCTCCAGGTAGGTGTCCCTCAGGTCTAAGTATCGTTTGAACGAATAGCGGGCGAGAAGAAGCGGTATGAGCAACGCGAATACGGCAGGTGCCCCGGCGCTTGCATACGCCTGGGCGATTACCACCGCAATAGGGACGAGGGCGAGCATGTTCGGCATCGCCCACCGGAAGTTAAGTCCCCACAGCCCCCTCGGGTCCACACCCTCGTCAATGGACACCACGCCCACGATAAGAGACGTGTTGACGATAGTGTACATCAGCGCGCAGCCCACGAGCGGCACGATAGCGACCGATCCGGGGGACCCCGGAACTCCCCCCAGGGCCACATAAGTCTTCCCCGCCAGAAATGCCGCTATAGAAAGCATGGCCCTGTTGAAGAGGACGGCGAGCAAGGGGGTCTTCCCCATGAGGTCCTTGGCCCTGATGGTGCCGACGGCGGCAATCCACTGCGCCGCCTCGGGGCCGAATAGTAGTAACGCGGCGTTGATAACGGCAAAACCAACAGACACTGTGCCGTTTTCCCTTGGCAGGTTGACGGGGAACGCTTCTGTAAGAAAGGCGAGGACAGTAAAAGAGAGGACAGCAATCCACTGGCCTGGGGCTACATGCGGGTGAAACCATACAAGTATCACCAGACCAATAGCCGTTACGGTACACGCGTAGTACCTCGCCGCCCTCGTGGGAGCGCGCATGAGCAGTGGTTCCTCCATTGTAGCGATGGAATCGGACCGGCGGCAAAGATTTACATCGTCAGCGCCACTGGAAATTGGCCCCACCGGCAAGAACAAGAGCCAGCAGAGCGAGTACTACCCTGTATATCCTGGACATGAGTCAAGTCCCCCAAGATGTTGGGACCGCTCACCGCCGCTCTACGTGAACAGTCTCCTCCGCTCGGTTTGAGGCTTCACACAGCCGCCGGTCCAATGCTTGTTCAGCGCTTTTCAGCTTTCAGGTAGAATGGGAGCCTGCGATTCAACGAATCCAGTGTAGCCCTCGCTATCGCCTCCAAATCATCCCTTCGCACAATGCATGATCCGGTCAACGATTCGCTCTTCTGGCGCCCCGAAACCCTCACCGTCACAACAACGATCGCCTGTGTCGACAACGGGAGCAGAACAACATCCTCCAGCTCGCAACAGAGCGAATCGCCGGTGAACAGATTCACCGCATTCAGCGTCGCATTGGCCACCAGCCTGAGCCTGCTGCTCTTGGAGCATCCGCCGGTGGCGACGCCCTCGACCACTTTTCCCTCGATCTCGAGATTGACCTGAGCCTTCCCCTCGTTCCCCTCGATGCCGTACCGCACGGAATGTAGCCTCGGCCGTAGGAGAGGTATCGCCGTCTCGAGTTCGCCGGCTATCTGCGCGACGGATATCTTGGACGACTCTATCTCCGTCCCGAACTGCGCGTTGAGGACCGACTGGATGTCCCTGCAGATCCTCGCCGCGCTGCGCGTCGATCGGGTCAGGGCATGCAACGACTCAACCTGAGATTCCTGGTTGAGCGTCACCCTGGCATATAGGACGTCCCTTATTCTGAGTAGCGCGGATTCAATTGTCTTAGCCTTGTCTTCTGCCATCTATTTCTTTCCTTAGCACCTTAAGGAAGGGATTCTACTTCGACCCCCGAGTTCCTGCACACCTTTCAGCCAACACCCACAGGCCGCCGTTGACGAGCGAGTGGCCTCCGAACAGTATGGGAATGCGTCGCCTGTTCACAGCCTCAGTTAATGATCGCATCCTCTCGTTCCCAATCCCTTCGGGCCTTCCGAGGTCGGAATTGAAGCGATCGCCGGCTCGCGGCTCTATCCCCCAGTGAGCGAATACCACCCGCGTGTCTATGAGCGCGAGGTCGCATATTTGCTCCAGGTAGTCGAAGAACCCATCGTCGCCCATCAGGTCGACGAGCTTACCCGTGATGGAATGGACGCGCCCCCCGCGATCCCCGCCCGCTCCAATCGACTTGAGGCCCCTTTCCTCGGTAACGACCCGTAGCCGCCACTGCAGGTTTTCCTTTATGTACGACATGACCGCCGGTCCCACTCTACCCGACAGAAAGACGCGGCAGTGCCTGTCCATTGTCGCGGCAAGCGCCTTCTGAACCGGCACCCTCAGCCATTCCGACTTATCGATGGCGCACAGCGTTCTCGCTCCGGCGTTGGGATGCAGCGCCAGGAGCGCGTAATCCGCCGGAGTATCGGCATCCATGCCGAAGACCGGACCCTCGGGCAGCAACACAGGGGTCAGCCCAATCTCACGCAGTAGATACGCCAGGAAGTTGTCGCTCTCAGGGGGTTCTATCCGCCCTATCGCCGCCGCCGGTCTGAACCCCATTATATCAGCGGATACCATGTTATTCGCCACGACAACGCCATCGGCCGAACGAAGAGCGCGCGCCACCTCTTCAAAATCGTCGGTGGTCGCAAGCGGCGCCGAGGCGCCACCCATGCATATCACGGACTCGGGCAATCTCCTGCTGACGAGGTCCGCCAGGTAATTCCCCAGGTGGAAACCTCCGGCCGCCACGAGTTCGCACTCCACCCCGAGCACAGCCGCCCGGCGCGCCAGTTCCCCCGATGACGTGACCAGCACGACGCCGTCTATCGAGGGCGCGCCCACCAGTCGTTCGAGGGTATCGAGGCATACCTCCCCGCGAATGAACGACATCTCCCGCTCGATTGCGGTGGGAGCATGTCCACCTTCGAATACCACAGCGAGTGTACGCGCTATCGCAACCCACCCCCTCCGGACGCACCACCTAACGCAAAGGGGGCCTGAAGGCCCCCCTGGTCCCTCCGACCGGCTACTCGGGTTCGATCAACCCGTAGTTGCCATCCTTCCTCCGGTAGACGACATCAACTTCTTCATTTTCCGCGTTCCGGAAGACAAAGAAGTCGTGGCCGAGCAGGTTCATCTGAAGGACCGCTTCCTCGACTGTCATGGGCTTCAGCGCGAACCGCTTGACCCTGACAATCACCGGCTCGTCGCTTGTGTCTATGTACTCGGGAGTGCCGCCCTTGGCCTGGGCACGATTCCTCCGTGTAAGGCGAGTCCTGTATTTGTCGATCTGTTTCTCTATCTTCTCAAGGACCAGGTCGACTGCGGAATACATATCCCCGGTTTCTTCCTCACCCCTCAAGAGCATACCGTTGACCGGCAGGGTGACCTCCACTATGTGCCTGTCACGCTCGAGACTTAACGTAACCTGGGGAGACACCGGATAGTCGAAGTACTTTTCGATCTTCCCGAGCCTCTTCTCTACGTACTCCTTCAGAGCGGGGGTCACGTCCATGTTCTTCCCCCGAACGGCAATGTGCACTCGAAGCCAACTCCTTTCCCCTCAACTACTGTATAATATTCCCCCAGATGGAATCGAATCCTCCACGCAAAGAAACCCCGGCATCGCCGGGGCGCCTGAACCTACCGGGCTTCATCTAATACCCGATCCTCTTATTCAACGGGGATGACGTTCGCAGCCTGGGGTCCTCTCGGGCTCTCCACGATCTCGAACTCGACGGCCTGTCCTTCCGACAGGGTCTTGAAACCCTCCAGTTGAATCGCAGAATAGTGCACGAATACATCTGGGCCATCGTCGCGCTGAATGAATCCGTAACCCTTGTCAGCGTTAAACCATTTCACTTTGCCCTGCATTCTTCGACATTCCTCCTAGAACAGCTTGCCGATTCAACCAGGATTTTCAAAGAAACTATAGCATACACCCCTAATCAAAGTCAAACGAGGGTCTAACTGGGTTTGCCAGGTTCGACAATTTGCGCATGAGTATGTGGATAACTGTGCGAAATTGGGTCCACCCCCTGTGGATATTGTGGGTAAGTCTGTTGATAAGCAGTCAGAAGCGGGTTTTTCACATGGGGATAAGCCTGCGAGTTGTCAGATCCTGTAAGAGCATGACGCGAGGTGTCGCTCCGGGGATCTACTTCAAGCGATCCACGAAGGCGGTGTCCTTGTCATCGAAGCCTATCACCGAACCGTAGGCCGCGATGCACTGCCGCTCGCTGTTGACTCGCGACATAGCGCGCGCCAGATCCTCTCTGGCCTTTTCGATGAGCCTGCCGCTTTCGGCATCGATCCCGGCGATCTTCAGGGCGAGGCCGCGAGCCTCATCGATGGCCGCTTCCGACCCCGCCCTGTATGGGATAACACGCTGCGATATTTCATCTATCTGAACGGCGAGGCCCTGCCTCTTTACGGCCTCGCGCTCGAACGCCTCCATATCCCCGCGCTCGGCGGCCTCCCTCTGGCCGATAGCGCACGACAGCATGGCCTCATACATCGACACCAGGCTTTCCCCGTCCCGCTTCGCGCCCGTCATCCGACCATCACCTGGAATCCCGTCGAGCCGCCCGGCGCATCTTTGAATCCCTTCTTGGAGCATTCGACCCACGCCTGGCGGAGCGTAGTGATGATGTCTTTAACGGCGTCGAGCATCGCGGGATCCCCGCGAAACTGGGCATCCGCCATCCTCTTCCCGCAGAATTCGTACAGTCGATACAACTTGGTGGCAATATCTCCGGCCTCGAAGTTGAGGGAACCCCTCAGCTCGGCAAGTAGTTGATGCACTTTGGTGATAGATTTCGAGGCGTTCTCCATCTGCCCGGATTTAATGGCTGCCTGAGCGAGGTTCAAGTGCTTGAGGACGCCGTCCAGCACCATGATGACCAGGTTGACACCCGAGGCCGTATTGACCTGGATATTTCGGTATTGTTCGAAATCGGCGGTGAACACAATATCAGCTCCTTCTCCGGCGGTCTTACGAGGTCTGTGACATCTGGTTGATCTGCGCCGTCAACCAGTCGCCCTGACTCTTGAGCCGGGCGATGGCGGCCTCCATCGCAACAAACTGCTTCTTCAGGTTGGCCTCGCGAAGAGCGAGCCTATCCTCAGCGGTCTCGATACGATCCGTGATCCTCTTCTTCTCGGCGTCCAGCGCCTTCTGTTTCTGCGGCAGTATACCGCCGGATTTGGTGTAATCCCTGAGTGATCTGAATATGCTCGAGCCGATCCCCTCGTTGTATTGGAACGCCTCGACCTCGACGATGCGCGAGTAATCGTTCGCGCCGTTGGTGGCCGACACGCTCACCCGAACCTTCTGCGCGTTGACGGGGTCAAACAGGTGCATCTTCATACCGGCGGTGTTGCCCGTGACGCTCTCGATATCCACCCAGGCGGAGCCGTCGTGGTACTGGAGCGTGTAGTCCTTGATCCCGTATGTCGAGGACGGATACGCCGTCGAGTTGAGCGTCCAGATGTTCAACTGGTCGATGGTCTTAACGGCCCCGAAATCGATCTCCAGTATATCGGGATACGTCCCCTCCGTCCCATCCATCCAACCACCGCCGGCTGAACCCCACCGGTCGGACAGGGTATCACCGTTGATCGCGTTCAGGGCGCCGTACACCGATGACGGCGATCCCTCGTTCGGAAGACCGCCCCCATCGAACGCCGAGGCCGTGGCTCCAGCGGTGCTGAGAGCTACGTTAGTGGGATTCGCCCCGAACAGCTTCGCCACGTCGTCGAGATAACTTTCCAGGTTTTCCTTCAGCTTCGCCTCATCCAGTACGAGCTTGTTCGCGTCGGCGGAGCCGAAAGCGCCGCCGGTGATCCCGATAGCTCCTATGTTGTCCATCGACACCGGCATCCCGGGCACTCTGGCGGTGATCTTTCGCCTCAGCATGCCCTGGATCTGTCCAATGGTGCTGTCTCCAAGTAATGGGCCGGCGATCTTCGTCTCCTTGTCGTACGATGTCTTACTGGCGATGAAATCCATCGCCGAGTTGTACTGATCCACGAAAACCTTGATAGCGTCCACTGCCTTCTGAGTGTCGGATGACACAGTGATAGTGGCCGACTTGCCCTCCTGCTTCAATTGGAGAGTGAGTCCTGCCAGCGCGTCGGTGATGGTATTCGTCGCCCTCGTTATCGTTAGAGAGTTCACCTTCACTTCCGCGTCCGTGGCCTCTTGAATCGTGTTGGGGTGTATCGTCCCTTCGTTGACGAGAACGCCGAGGCCGAGCAGTACATCGCCGTCATCCGAGAACGTTATGGCCTTCTCCGATCCGGTCTCCTTAGCGGTCAGCACGAGCCTGTACTGAGTGGTGGACACCTGCACTATAGACGCCTGCACCCCGATGTCAGGCGTCGCGTTGATCTTGTCCCTGATGGACACCAGGCTGTCGGAGGCGGTAACGGCTATCTCTTTCCCGTTTATCAGAGGATTACCCGCTACGCCCAGAGCCTCGGTAGAGCTCGCCTGGACCGACGAAGCCACGGTGTGCGCCTTGGCGAGCCTCACAACATCAATGGTGTAGGCCCCCGCCGGGACAGCTGATGAGGCGGTCGCTGTCACAACCTGAGTGTCGCTGGAGCTCGCTTTCATGGAGTAGAATGTGCTGCGGCTCTTAAGGGCCTCCGCCTTCAGCTGCAGGTTGTAGAGCCGGGTGTTAACGTCCTTCCAGGCATTTCGCTTCTCATCGATGGTCTTCTGCCTGGATTGGAGATCGAGCAACGGCTTTCGGTCGATGGCCATGAGCTTCTCGACGAGGGCCTCCCAATCGAGGCCTGAAACAATGCCGCTAAGCGATATGTTGCCCATTGTGTTTCCTCCCCGGCCCACAGTCCCATCGTGGTCCTGCGGCCTTTATTCCCGTGCGAACCGGCCTACGCCTTCTCGTCTAGGATAAGCCCTATCTGCTTCCTCACCTGGGCGAGCATTTCCAGCATCCGCTCCGGCGGTATCTGCTTGATTACCTCTCCAGTGCCGGACTCTATCACCATTACGAACGCCCTTCCGGACTGCTCGTCATATCCGAAGCTCAAACGTGTGTTGGTGATCTCGGCGATCCGGTTCGCAGCCTCTACGGCATTCGCGACAG
>Ga0334890_1005838_pt1 | contig 10123 bp, 8 predicted proteins | sample GraSluR1_MG_3_FD_207220 | JGI IMG/M metagenome (GOLD analysis project Ga0334890, IMG submission 207220) | Sludge microbial communities from methane-producing bioreactor in Wageningen University, Netherlands - Granular Sludge_31_08-R1 | ecosystem: Engineered > Bioreactor > Anaerobic > Unclassified... | reverse complement strand
TGCACTTTTAAAACTTAAATGACAAAAATAAAAAATGACTTGAATCATAGTTAAGAAAAAAGTATAATTCATATTTCAATAACAATGATATCCTTCCGCGAGAAAAAACAGCAGCAATGAACCTTCCAAAGCGAGATTATCTCCTTGGGGATAACTTGACAACCCAGTAAGCATTTTATATGGTATTTCGATAGCGGAAAAGCTTTTCAGGAGGTTTTAATTGATGGAGAAGAAAAAATTGGACGAAAAGATTATGCTAACTAAAGAGGGATATGAGATTTTGGAAAAAGAGTTAAAGCATCTCAAAACGGTGAAGCGAAAAGAAGTTGCAGAAAAGATTAACCAAGCTTTAGCATTCGGTGATTTAAGCGAAAATGCTGAATATGAAGAAGCTAAAAATGAGCAAGCCTTTATTGAAGGACGTATTTTGGTTTTGGAAGAAAAGCTAATGAAAGCGACAATCGTCGAAGAACAAACGGGGGGAAATTCAGAAAAAATCCATTTAGGGGTGCGAGTGATGCTCGAAAATCTCAACAGTGGAAAACAGATTGAGTACTCAATAGTTGACTCAGTGGGAGCTAATCCTTCTCTCCAAAAGATTTCCTTTGAGTCACCTTTGGCTCAAGCTCTGATTGGAAAGACCAAGGGAGATGAGATTGAATTAAAGGTACCTGCTGGAATGGTAAAATATCGAGTGATAGATATAAAGAAAAAGGAGGTAAATCCATTTAATCATGAATGAAGAAGCGCAGGAGCAGTTCGACCAAATAAATGTTGAAGAACAAACTAAAAAATTACATGAATTAAGAGATTTAGGTATTGATCCCTACGGAGTACCCTTTCCCGAGAAAAATTCCATTCAAGGCATTCGATCTCATCCAGATAAATATCTGGACCAAGATGTTCTCTTGCGAATTGCCGGTAGAATAATGGCTATTCGCCGTCACGGAAAAGCCATATTCGCTGATGTACAAGATCGTTTGGGAAGGATCCAAATCTACGTTAAGAAAGATACTGTTGGTGATGATTCTTTTGGGATATTTAAAAGTTTGGATGTGGGAGATGTTATTGGATTAGAAGGAAAATTATTTAAAACCCACAGTGGTGAGCTGACTATTGTTGTTGAAAATTTTAGTCTTCTTAGCAAATGTTTACATCCACTTCCAGAGAAATGGCACGGATTAAGAGAAGTTGAAGTGAGATATCGAAAACGCTATCTCGATTTAATTATGAATCCTGATGTCAGAGAAGTGTTTCAAATACGTTCCCAAGTGTTAAGTGAGCTCCGAAAATATTTAGATGAAAGAGATTTTTTGGAAGTTGAAACTCCGATGATGCAACTCATACCTGGAGGGGCATTGGCTCGTCCCTTTGTAACTTTTCACAATGCTCTTGGTTTAGATTTATACCTCAGGATTGCTCCAGAACTTTATCTCAAACGTCTTATTGTGGGTGGCATGGAAAAGGTATATGAAATAAACCGAAATTTTCGCAATGAGGGGATATCGGTTCGTCATAATCCGGAATTTACCATGTTAGAGCTCTACCAGGCTTATGGAAACTATGAGACGATGATGAATTTATGTGAACAAATGTTGTCATCGATTGTATTTTCAATTTTGGGGACTTATGAAGTAAATTTCCAAGATATGACTATTGATTTTACCCCTCCATGGCGAAGATTAAACCTTCGAGAAGTTATCCAAAAAGAAGGCGGAATAGATATTTTTAATGATAGTGTTGAAACTCTATATCAACGAGGGAAAAAAGCCGGCTTAAACTGTGACCAAACTTGGGATCGGGGAAAATACGTTAATGAATTTTTAGATATTTTTGTTCAACCGCACCTGGTTAATCCAACTTTTGTTTTAGAATATCCGGTTGAAATATCACCATTAGCCAAAGCGAAAAAAAATGATCCCTTGGTTGCGGAACGATTTGAGCTTTTTATTGGTAAGGAAGAATTAGGAAATGCCTATAGCGAGCTGAACGATCCTATCGAACAAAAGAAGAGATTTTTAGATCAAGTTCAAAAAAGAGACAGAGGTGACGTCGAAGCCCATCTTATTGATCAAGATTATATAGAAGCTCTTGAATATGGGATGCCACCTACTGGTGGAATGGGAATTGGCATTGATCGACTGGTTATGCTTTTAACCAACTCGCCTTCGATTCGGGAAGTTATTTTCTTTCCTATTCTCCGACCGAAAGTTGATTGACAATCGGGAAGATTATTCCTATAATAGTAAATGTCAATAATGGTCAAAAAAGAATATTGCAGTTTGAGGCAGTATTGTTGCTGGTTGGAATTGCCAGAACGACCGAAAATGGGAGGTCGGTAGAGGTGTACTCCCTTTGCGACTCTATTGAAAAATATTTAATTCGACTCATTAAAAAATCACCTAACAACACTGTTACTATCCAAAGGGGCAGGGTGGCTGAGGAGTTTGATTGTGCGCCTTCTCAAATCAATTATGTATTGATGACCCGTTTTAATGTTTTTAAGGGCTTTATTGTCGAAAGCCGAAGGGGAGGAAGCGGGTATGTCAAAATACAACAAATACAAATGGATCGGTTGGAACCAGTAGTTAATTTTCTTGAAATATCCGAAAAAGATATCAAAGAAAGTGAAGTAGAAAGTTTATTATTGTGGTTAGAGAGAGAGGGATTTATTACCTCAAGAGAAGGTTCCTTGATGAAAGCGGCGATTATAGATACTTTTAATAAACTTAACTTTGATTCACTCCTTTCGGTTCGGGATGTGAACATATTGCGGTCCAACATCCTTCGAGAAATGCTTCTTCAAGTTTTAAAGGTTGGGTATGATTATGAAATGTGAACTGTGTAATGATAAGATTGCCAGTATAGTTTTTTTTGTCTTAGATAAGGAAGAGAAGATTGAAAAAAAACTTTATTTGTGTGAATTTTGTGCCAATACGGTTCCAGTATCATGCTTGGTAACCAACCAGAATCAAAAACCACTACACCTAAAGAAATTTTCCCTGCCAAAAGAAACTGATAAGAACACATCTCGTTTGTCTTGCAGCTATTGTCTCACATCTGCAAAAGATTTTTTAGAAAGTGGTTTGTTGGGGTGTGCTCATTGTTATGGTACTTTTCAGGAACTAATACGGGATTTTATTATTGATAAGCAACCAGAACTCATTCATCGTGGGAAAGTCCCTGTTCGGTTATTTCGGAGAAAAAAAATAAAAAGAGATATCGATCAAATGAAGCAAACATATCAAAGATGTCTTGAAGAAGAAAATTATGAACAAGCTAGTGGTGTAGTCCGAAGACTCAAGAAGCTTGAGTCCTATCTAAGATGACAATATTCTTTCCCAAGTTTTTTTCTCAAAAACCAGGCGAATTGTCGAAGGTTATTTCTCGAATATCTTTATCTCGTAATATAGAAGGTATTCCGTTTCCCAACCGAGCAACGTCAATCTGGATTGAAGATCTCAAACAAAGAATTAGAAATCTCTACCAAAAATTTTTTGCTCCCAAAAAATATCAATGGGTGCAACTTGATACGGTGCCAAACAATGTGCTTCAGAGGTTTTATTATCAAAACTTAATCCCCAGAGAGGTACTGGAAGATCCATCGAATCGGTATTTGATTTATTCGAATTATAAGGGGATATTAATAAATTATCTGGATCATCTCCAAATTTTTTCAGTTACTACAGGTTTAGATTTGAATCGAATTTACCAAGATGTCAATAAATTAGACAATATCATTGAAAAAAACATTGATTATGCCTTTTCTGAAGAATGGGGGTTTCTTACTTCGCATGTAAATAAAGTCGGAACAGGGATGGATCTATCAGTAACCATTCATCTTCCGGCTTTATCTTTGCTTTACGGTGAGAACCGTTTTATCCAATGGATGACAGATAAAAATTTACAGGTTAAGAATTTCCGCGGAGAAGATGGTGTTATTGGTCATATTTATCATTTTTCCAATCTTCATTCTTTAGGGGTTTCTGAGTGGCAGATTATAAGTGATTTAAAGAAGTTCGGATGTACGTTGTCAAAGTGGGAAAAACAAGTTCGTGAAGCTTTAAAGAATAATCCACCCCGAAGTCGGGAACTTGAAGAAACAGTTATGATAAAAGGAAGACAACTGTATCGTAGTAGTCATTTTTCGTTAAAAGATATTTTTGATTTTCTTTCAGTTTGGGCATTAGCCTGGCAATGTGGAATATTTTCACCGCGTAAAGGTTTAAAATTATTAGAAGTAAGGCAGATATTGCAAAAAATCTGGGGAAACGATTCCAGTTTAAAACAAGAATGTTTGAATATTTTGCGTTTTTTCAGAGTTATCTCTGGGGAGGAACTTTACGATGTTTGAGCGATATACCGAAAGAGCCAGAAAGGTAATTATATTGGCTCAAGACGAAGCCGTGCGCCTCAAGCACAATTATATAGGGACTGAACATCTTCTTTTAGGTTTATTAAGAGAAAGAGAAGGAATTGCGGCTAAAATTCTCGAAAGTCTTGATATTAGTGTCGAAGCGGTTCGAAATGAATTAGAAAATTTTGTTGACCGGACTGAATATCAAGGCGCAACTGAGGTAGCTTTTACACCACGTGCCAAGAGAGTATTGGAACTAGCTTTAGACGAGACACGTCGTTTATCGCATAAATATGTCGGGACCGAACATATTCTGCTTGGTGTTTTTCGAGAAGGAGATGGAGTAGGTGCCCAGATCCTCAGGAGGCTCGGGCTTGATATTGAAACCGTCCGAATGAGATTGAATCAAATATTAAATGAAAATTCCCAACAGCAAGATCCCTTTGCACCGGCTAGTCAAGCTAAAAGAGAGAGTAAAACACCGATTTTGGATGAATTCAGCCGAGACCTAACTCAGCTTGCCAAAGAAGGAAAATTAGATCCAGTTATTGGTCGAGAGAGAGAAATAGAAAGAGTTATTCAAATCTTGAGCCGAAGAACGAAGAATAATCCGGTTTTGATTGGTGAACCGGGGGTTGGAAAAACCGCTATTGTTGAAGGATTAGGTCAAAAAATTATTAAAGGTGAAGTTCATGAAATACTAAAAAATAAAAGAGTGGTTAGTCTTGACCTAGCAGCAATTGTCGCTGGAACCAAATATCGAGGTGAATTCGAAAAAAGGCTTAAGAAAATTATTTCTGAAATAGTTCAAACCAGGGAAATCATTCTGTTTATTGATGAAGTTCATACCTTGGTTGGTGCTGGTGCTGCGGAGGGAGCCATTGATGCTGCCAACATACTAAAACCGGCTTTAGCCCGCGGGGAATTGCAAGCCATTGGGGCAACAACGATTACCGAATATCGAAAATATATTGAAAAGGATTCGGCATTGGAAAGACGTTTCCAGCCGGTGTATGTCGACGAGCCGTCAGTAAAAAGTAGTATTGAAATTTTGAGAGGAATCAAAGAACGTTATGAGGAACACCATCGGGTTGAAATAGTCGACGAAGCTCTCAAAGCATCGGTTCATCTTTCACAACGATACATTAGCGATCGTTACCTTCCAGATAAGGCTATCGACGTAATGGACGAGGCAAGCAGCCGGGTTCGTCTCCGAGCAACAGTTTTACCGGATGATTTAAAGCAATTGGAAAAAGAGATTGAGGAAACCCGTGTCAAAAAGGAAACATCGGTAAAACAGCAGGATTTTGAAGAAGCTGCAACCCTGAGAGATCTCGAAGATCAATTAAAGAGAAAATACCGGAAAAATAAAGACGAATGGTTGCAACAGATCGATACCATGCGTCCGTTGGTAACGGAAGAAGACATCGCAGCAGTGGTAGCCAACTGGACTGGAATACCGGTTTCCCGGTTGGCACTCGAAGAAAAGCAACGTCTGGTCAATATGGACGAAGAAATTCATAAACGTTTAATCGGACAGGATGAAGCAGTGAAAGCAGTATCTCGAGCGATAAGAAGGTCTCGAGCAGGTCTTAAAGACCCCCGTCGACCAATCGGTTCATTTATCTTTTTGGGTCCATCTGGAGTAGGAAAAACTGAATTAGGGAAAGCATTAGCGGAATTCCTTTTTGGGAAAGAGGATTCACTCATCACTCTTGACATGTCAGAATATATGGAAAAGCATACCATATCCCGGTTAATTGGTTCTCCTCCTGGATATGTTGGTTACGATGAAGGTGGACAGTTGACAGAAAAAGTTCGACGACATCCTTACTCGGTCATTTTATTTGATGAAATTGAAAAAGCCAGTCCGGAAATTTTTAACATTCTTCTTCAAATTCTTGAAGAAGGACGTTTGACCGATGCTCAGGGAAGACCCGTAGACTTTAAAAATACCGTTATTATCATGACATCCAATTTAGGTGCTCGGATGATCTCATCTAATGTTTCCATTGGTTTTGGAAATACGACAGATGAAGGTTGTACTTATGAAGACATCAAGCATAAAGTCATGGAAGAGGTAAAGCGAGTATTTGTTCCTGAGTTCCTTAATAGAATTGATGAATTAATAGTATTTAAACCCTTAAAGCAGGAAGAAATTGAGAAAATTGTTGATTTAATGATGAAAGAGACGATCAAACGTCTTGCTGAACAATCAATAACCGTTGAATTAACGCCGGAGGCACGTACAAAAATTGCTAAAGAAGGGTATGATCCAAACTTTGGTGCTCGACCACTAAGAAGAGCGATCCAACGAATGGTGGAGGATCCAATCTCGGATCTCATTTTAAAAGGAACATTTAAAGAAGGAGACCGGATTTTGATCGGACTAGAAGAAGAATCCCTTCGCTTTGATAAAATGTTGCCTCTTGAGCTATCGTTAAAGGATTAGTGTGAAAAAATCGGAGTTTGTTTGTCAGACTTGTGAATATTCCACCCCCAGCTGGCTGGGGAAATGTCCCCAGTGCGGGGGGTGGAATACTTTTAAAGAAATTGTTTCTTTGCCCCCAAAATCCGCAAAAAAAAATGGGTCTAAGTCCAATACTCAACCAATCTCTTTTCCAGACCTATTTAATCAAAATTACGAAATTGATCGGCGGTTTGGTACGAGTTTGGTCGAAGTTGATCGTGTCTTAGGCGGTGGTATTGTTGAAGGATCTCTTTCCCTTTTGAGTGGAGACCCAGGAATTGGGAAGTCCACTTTGCTTTTAGCAATAGCCGCTGGAATTGCCCGTCAAGGAAAAAAAGTGCTCTATATTAGTACTGAAGAATCACTCCATCAGCTTTTTATCAGGTTACAACGTTTTGGTTTTAAACCAAACCCTAATTTATGGCTTCATTCAACTGATAGTTATAACGATATAGAGTTAAGCATAGAGAATATCACTCCGTCTCTAATTATTATCGATTCAATACAAAATTTATCTTTGGATGAACTAGATGTCATGCCTGGGAACATCTCTCTCATCCGCGATTTGAGTTCTCGGTTTATGGATATTTCAAAAAAGAAAAATATTGCCATTTTTTTAGTTGGCCACGTAACCAAGGAAGGCATCGTTGCCGGACCGAGGACTTTGGAACATTTAGTTGATGTAGTTCTTTATTTAGACGGCGAAGCCCATCATCAACTTCGGGTTTTACGAAGCGTAAAAAACCGATTTGGTTCAACTCAAGAAGTTGGATTATTGGAAATGAAAGAAGAAGGATTGGTCGAATTGATTGATCCTTCAAAATTTTTCTTGGTGGAAAAAGATATTGACAATAGCAGTACCGCACGCACGGTTCTTGCCGAGGGAAGAAGAGCGTTACTTCTTGAAGTTCAAACTTTAGCCAATCAATCTTACCTTGATTACCCACGGAGAGTGAGTGTTGGTTTTGATGTCAATCGCCTCCATCTTTTGGTTGCAGTAATTGAAAAACGAGTGCGTATTCGTTTCGGTCAGCAAGATATTTATTTGAATATGGCTGGAGGAATGAAGGTCACCGAGACTACTCCTGATTTAGCCATCTGTTTTAGTCTCATTTCTTCACGTTTAGAAAAGAGTCTCAATAAAAACACCATATATTTAGGAGAGGTTGGGTTAGGAGGAGAAATTCGTCCAGTCCACTTTTTTGAAGGGAGGATTCAAGAAGCGGCTAGAATGGGAATTAGTCGGGTGGTCACATCGCAATATCATCTCCATAATAGCGCCAAGAAAAAGCTAAAGGGATTGAAAATTATTGGATATCAAACCCTTTATGAAGCAGCACAAAAAGAAAATTTAGTACCATAAAATGAAAGGTTTTTGAATTTAGCCCACCAGGAACTGAATGAAAGATAAATAGTATTTTGGATAGTATTGGTTGAGTGTTATAATTATTTTTATAACACTCAAATATGGGAATTATAATCTCAACTTATCCATATGGAAAAGCGGTTTAAAAAAAGAAGGTTAAAACCGCAAGATATTTTTTTCTTTAAACTTCTAATAGAGAGGAGGGACTTACTCCAATACATAAGCAATTGAGATAATGAAGCTTATTATCCATTCAGTTAGGAGGAGATATGATATGACGAGTGGTGGTAAGTGGGGGTATATCGTTTCGATTATTATTGTCTTTATTCTGAGTACTTTAATTTACCGATCCCTACAAACTTCACTAAATCTGTATTCATGGCTTGGAATTATTCTCATTACCGGTATTTATAGTTTTATTGCCTATTTAAGCCAGAAATATACCGGATTTTTTTTCCTGGAGAAATGGAATAAAATCTCCCTCGCAGTTAATCGGCTGTCTGCTATTGATATTTTAGTTGCTTTAGGGGGATTGATTGTAGGCCTGGTGATTGGAGCCCTTTTAACCTACCCTCTTTCCTTCCTTTTTAGTAAGATTACTACTCTACCACTGTTAGTGACTTTGGCTTGTGGCATTATTGGTTTGGCATTGGCAATAATTCGCAAAGAAGATATTATTATGATTTTTACCGGAATCCCGAAAATGAAACTTTTACGGGGGCAAAACAATATAGCTAAAATACTTGATACGAGTTCAATCGTAGATGGACGAATAGCAGATATTTGCAAAACCGGTTTTGTTGAAGGTGACATGATAATACCTCGATTTGTTCTAAAAGAATTACAGCAAGTTGCCGATTCCCAAGATCCCTTGAAGAGAAGTCGAGGGCGGCGAGGCTTGGATATTTTAAATAAAATGAGAAAGGAAAAAAAGGTTAATATCCGCATCGTTGAGAGAGATTTTATCGAGATACGGGATGTCGATGCCAAGTTGATCAAGATGGCAAAAGTAATGGGGGCAAAAGTAATTACCAATGATTATAATTTGAACAAAATTGCTGAGTTAGAAGGAGTTGAAGTTCTTAATATCAACGAACTCGCTAACTCGTTAAAGCCCTATGTATTGCCAGGAGAAGAACTGAGAGTGCAAATCATTCGAGAAGGGAAAGAATCCGATCAAGGAGTAGGGTATTTGGACGATGGAACCATGGTGGTGGTTGAGGGAGGAAAAAAATACATCAATGTTGTAATAGATACCGTTGTAACCAGCGTTCTACAGACTCCGGCGGGAAGGATGATTTTTGCCAAACCGAGAGGAAAAATGTAAAATAGAGAAACTCATTATCCTGAAACATGAGGTGATATTGTTTGTTCATAGCGTTGATCGTTGCTGCCGGGACTGGAGAAAGAATGAACACAATTATTCCCAAACAATTTTTACCGGTTTTAGGAAAACCGCTGTTAGCACATACTATTGATGTGTTTGAAAAGTCACCCTTAATTGATGAAATAATTGTTGTTATTAACAAAAATCATGAAAAGCAGTTCCGGGATCAAGTTCTAACTAATATACATGCCAAAAAAGCTTTCCGTTTTGTTTTTGGTGGAAATACTAGACAGGACTCAGTCTACGCCGGATTGGAATTAATATTTAACCGTCCTAACGATTATGTCTTAATTCATGATGGAGTTCGACCCTTGGTAAGCGATGAAATAATCAAACGCTCAGTAGAGGATGTCGTAAAATATGGAGCGGTGTGCTGTGCTATACCATCGGTTGACACCTTAAAGGTGAGTAAAAATAGTAACTGTATTGAATCAACTTTAGATCGATCAATGGTTTGGAGAGCCCAGACCCCTCAATCATTTAAGATTTCAATTATTTGGGAAGCCATCCAAAAAGCCAAAGCTGACGGTTTTTGTGCGACTG
>Ga0334890_1005834_pt1 | contig 10128 bp, 7 predicted proteins | sample GraSluR1_MG_3_FD_207220 | JGI IMG/M metagenome (GOLD analysis project Ga0334890, IMG submission 207220) | Sludge microbial communities from methane-producing bioreactor in Wageningen University, Netherlands - Granular Sludge_31_08-R1 | ecosystem: Engineered > Bioreactor > Anaerobic > Unclassified... | reverse complement strand
AGCTCAAGAGACTTATCGACCGCCTCCAGGGCGTCCTCCCACCTCTCTGCAGCCGCCAGATCCTCGCTCTTGGCAGCATAGGCCAGGGCGAGCTCTGCGGTGTCGTTTGCGGGTATCAGGCTGATGGCCTTATCGTAGGCCTCGACGGACTCGTTCATGTCACCTATGCGGCTGATCACCTCGGCCTTTCTCCACCAGACGTTGTAGTCGAGGGGTTTCAGCTCCGTAACCCTGTCGTAGGCCTCGGAAGCCTCATCCCACCGGCCGAGGTTTAAAAGAACGTTGGCCCTGCCCGTCCAGGCGTCGGCGTCCTTCGGATCAGTCTCGATCCTCTGGTCGAAGGCGCCCAGGGCCTCTTCATACGCCTGGGCGGCCTCTTCAGGTCTGTTAAGACGTCTCAGAACTAGGGCCTTGTTCTGCCAGGCCTCGGCGTCGCCGGGGTCCTCCTCCAGGTCCTCATCCAGAAGGGCGAGGGCCTTCTCGTAGGTCTCGGCAGACTCGTTCACCTTTCCCACGACCATGAGATCGAAGGCCTTTCGGATGAGGATCGTCTCGTTATCGGGATCGATATTCAGGGCTTCATCGTAGGCGGAGATCGCCTCATCGATGGAGCCGTTTTGGTACAGCTCCTGGGCCTTCTCCATCCAGTAGTCGGTTGTGTTCTCCTGGGCTCCGGAGGGAAGGCAGAAGATCGCCAGAGCCGCTAAGGCTAGAGCGAGCCTGGCCGCTGCGCCAAAATTCGGCCTCCCGCTGAGGGCCGCCAACGATCCGGTTTCTTCTTTCACATTAACCCACTCCTCTTTTTTCAGTCCAAATATGATCAAAAATTGTAGATGGGTTTACTCCACCTACCCCAGCTTCTCTGCCACGTAAAATGACAGGCTTGCATCTCTGGCTCTTCCCAATGCTTTCTGGGATTCTCCTTTGCCCTGCCATGCTTCGATTAGCGTAGGATTTATCTCCAGGGCCTGTCTGTAGGCTTCCAGAGCCTCTTCGTTCCTGCCTAATGCCTGCAGAGCTCTGCCCTTGCCGATCCAGGCACTTGACACGTGGCGAGAGTTTGGCGATGCGGTCTCGATGACCTGGTCGTAGACTTCTACGGCAGCATCATACCTGGCGAGATTGAAGAGGGCATTCCCTTTCAAGAGCATGAGGCTCGTCTGGCTGGAATCGTTCTTCAGAACCTCATCTGAGATCTCCAATGCCTTCTGGAAGGCTTTTTCGGAGGCATCTACATTGCCGGTCTTGTTCAGAGCATCTCCTTTGTCGAGCCATATCTGCACAACTTGTTCAATCTCTTTGATATCATCGCTCGGCATCAACTCAATGGCCTTGTCGAACGCCTCTTGAGCCTCGTCATACCTATTCATCTCGGCGAGCTGTCGGGCTTTGGTGCTCCAGATTTGAGCGTCCTTTGAGTCCAGCTCAAGAGCTTCATCATATGCCTCCAAGGATTCGTTGTATCTGCCCAGCTTTGCCAGATCGTAGCCCTTGAGGCTCCAGGCCTTTTTGTTCTGAGGATAAGTATCAGTGAGGTTGTCAAGGAGGCTCAAAGCTTCTTCAATTCGGTTCGAGGTGTGGAGGACAGAGACTTTAGCTAAATTCCAGGCTTGAACATCGTCGTCATTATCTGGCGGTATGATTTCGATGGCTTTATCTAACGCCGCCAGAGATTCGTTGTACTTTCCGATCATACCGAGAAATTCGCCTTTTCTTCCCCAGGCCTGGTAATCGTTGGGATTGATCTCCGTCACTCTGCTGTAAGCCTGCAGAGCGTCTTCCCATCTACCCAAGAAGGCCAGTACATCCGCCTTGCCCTTCCATAGACTGACATTTTCCGGGTCCTCCTCAAGGCTCTGATCGAAGAGGACAAGAGCCTTCTCATTTGCCTCTTTAGCCTCATCTCTCTTGCCCAGACCGTTTAAAGCTATAGCCTTATTCTGCCAGGATTTAGCATTCTGGGGATTCGTTCTCAGGTTTTCCTCGATTAGGAGGAGGGCTTCGTTGTAAGTTTCTTGCCCTTCGCTCTCATTTCCCAGCGTATAAAGCGTCGATGCCTTGCGAAGTAAAGCGGTCTCATTCTTTGGATTGAGCTTCAAAACTTCGTCATAAGCTAAGACTGCTTCTTCGTCAAGGTCTTTATGGATAAGCTCATTAGCTTTATTCATCCAATAATCTACGGTCTTCTCCTGTGCCAGGGCAGAGGTGCAGAGCAAAATCAGAGCCGCAAAGGCTATGGCAAGCCTGACCCCGGCGCCCAACTTCGATGGCCCTCTGAGGGCCGACGACGATCTGGTGTATCTTTTCAAGTCAACTCACTCCACATTTATCACACAGAGATGATGGTAAAAAATTTGGAGGACTAATCAGCTCCCTCGTTCCAGCTCCCTGGCCCGAGCGAAGGCCTCTTCCGCCTCGGCCTGTCGGCCTAGCTCTCCGAGAACGTAACCCTTGGTCGACCAGGCTGACGCGCTCTTCGGGTTCAGCTCAATGATCATCTCAGATGCCTGAAGGGCCTCATCGTCTCTCTGCAACACTGCCAGGAGGATCGCCTTCGTTACCCAGGCGGCCTCGATCCTCGGCGTATAGTTCAGCTCGATGACCATTTCGTACGCTTTCAGGGCGGCCTCAGCATCATGCATGTTGGCGTAGTTTTCGCCCTTCAAAAACCACGCTTCTCCATCTGATGGATCTTTTTCTAGAGTCTTATTGAGTACCTCAATGGCCATGGCATAGGCCTCATCGTCCTCCCCCTGCCTGTTAAGGCCGCTCAAAGCCGCCCCCTTCCCCTGCCAGGCCAGAGCGTCATCAGGATCCTCCTCCAGGATCTCGTTTGTGATCTCCAGGGCTTTGTTGTATTGATCTAGGGCCCACAACTCTAGGTCATGACCTTTGTTGATCAGAGCAGCGTCATTTCTCGGGTCTATCTCCAGAACCTTATCGTAAGCTTGGATGGCCTCTTCGTAAGATCCATTGGCGCTCAGACCGTAGGCGATATTTAGCCAGTCGTCTGCTGTCTTCTCCTGCGCCAAGGTGCAGCTGCAGAGCGCCGCCAAGGCGACGAGAGCAATGGCGAAACTGGCGCTCGTCCTCATCTTCGGCAGCCTGCTGAGGGCTGCTGACGATCCAGTTTTTTCTTTCATCTCAATTCCCACTCCATTTTTTCGCATAGATGTGATCTCAAAAAATTGACTGGGGTCACTCCTCGTACCCCAGCTCTTCGGCCTCGGCAAAAGCGGCTTCTGCCTCCGAAATGCGGCCTAGCGACTGGAGGGCAGAGCCTTTTTCCTGCATGGCATACATGTTGGAGGGATCAATCTCCAGAGCTCTATCGAACGCGATGATGGCCCCCTCATAATCGCCCATCATTTCGAGAACGTTGCCCTTAACTTCCAGGACTGAGGCAGCGAACAAGGCAAAATCAGCAGGCAAAGTCTCAATGAGCTTATCTAATGCATCAAGGGATTCATTATACCTGCCTAGCTCAGCCAGATCGCCGGCTTTATTTAGCTGAGCCTCCAGGCCTGTGAAGCTCGGATCAAGCTCTATGGCATTATCATAGGACTCCAAAGCCTCCTCACGGCTGGCGTTGGCCTCATCTTGCCTGCCAGCATCTTCGAGGGCATCGCCAATGTTCGAGAGAGCGACGGCCCTGCCCTCCCAGGCAAAAGCGAGGTTCACTGTATCGTTGTCTGGTATCAGCTCGATAGCTTTGTCAAAAGCCTTCAGTGACTCGTTAAACTTGACGAGATCATCGTTGGATGCGGCTAGGTTACTAAGAGAGTAGCCCTTCCCCATCCAGGCGTTCCCGTAATCCGGATCGAGCTTAAGGGCTTCATCATAAGCGATGATCGCATCTTCATAGGCTCTGATCCGCTCAGGATCCTGCGTCTGAAATACAGCAGCCGTATCCAAAGCATTGCCCTTCTTCAACCAGACCTCTTTATCCGTTGGATCTATCTCCAGCGACCGATTATAGGATTCGAGGGCCTCATCATACCTATACAACCTATCAAGGAGCTCTCCTTTCACAAACCAGCCCTCTGCATCCAGAGGGTTTGCTTCCAGGGATTCGTTGATGAGATCCAACGCTTTTTCGTAGGTCACCAAGTATTCGTCATAGTCACCCATTCGCATTTGGGTATCTCCTTTGCCCATCCAGATTCCAGCATCCTCTGGATCGAGCTCTATGGCGCTGTCATACGCCCTCAGGGCTTCTTCATAGGACTCGTTATCCATCAGCTCCTGGCCCCGGTTGAACCAGTCCTCTGCGGTGTTCTCCTGCGCCAGGGTGCAGCTACAGAGCGCCGCCAAGGCGATCAGAGCGATGGCGGACCTGACGCTTGTTCTCATACTCGGCAGCCTGCTGAGGGCTGTCGACGATCCGGTTTTTTCTTTCACGTTAACCCACTCCACATTTTATCGTACAGATATGTTGGCAAAAAATTTGGTGAAGGCTCAGCCTACGCGTTCCAGCTCCTTTGCCTTAGCGTAAGATTCATCAGCCTCAGAGTTGCGACCGAGGGCCTTCAGAGCGTCACCTTTACCGTTCCATGCGTTGATATCCTTGGGATTTATTTGGAGAGCTCTATCATAGGCGTCAATGGATTCGTTATATCTGGACAAGTTTCTCGAAAGGACGAGACCCCTACTAAGCCAAACGTATATATTTTGAGGATCAATCTCGGCTGCCCTATCAAATGCCTTGATGGTCTCTTCGTAGTTTCCTTGATCAGCAAACTGTACGGCTTTATCTATCCAGAGCTGGCTGCTATTAGGAGTCTCTTGGATCGCACTGTCGAAAGCCTCGATGGATTCGTTTTGCTTCCCAGATATTGCCAGTGCAGCTGCTTTGCCAGCCAGAGCATCAGCTACCAGATTTGAGTTATTTGGATCGAGCTCTATGGCCTTCTCAAAGCAGTTGATGGCTTCCTGAGATTTAGTTGGAAAATGAAGGGTCATCCATCCTTTAAGCAACCAAGCAGGAGCATATAGCGGGTTAATCTCGATGGATTTATCCAAACACCCAATAGCCTCATCATGGTCATGATCCCAATCACGATATGCAGACACATTGTTAATGCCAAGTACAGTAATAGCCGATCCTCTTCCATCTGCTCTTTTGCTAAAGATGACGCCTTTTTCGTACCATGTCTCAGAGTTCAGCGGTTCCGCTTCAAGAAGTCTATCATATAAGTCGATAGACTTGTTATAAGCTTGGAGTGCTTTGTTATACTCTCCCAAATTATGATTGCGACGAGATACGACATCGAGATTCCAAGCCAGATCACCCCAAATAGTAGCGTTATCGGGATCTAGCTGAGTAGCTATATCATACGCTGCGATGGCCTCGTCGTTAGATCCCTTTTCTTCTAGGTCCTGGCCCCTTTTGTACCAGTCCTCTGCCGTCATCTCCTGCGCCAGGGTGCAGCTGCAGAGCGCCGCCAAGGCGATCAGAGCGATAGCGAACCTGGCACTCGTACTCTTCTTTGGCAGCCATCCTTTGGCCGCCAACGATCCGGTTTTTTCTTTCATCTCAATCCACTCCATTTTTTACATTCAAGGTTGACCATAAAAGCGACTTTTAGCCGCAGTCATTCGTCACGTATCAGATGCACGGGAGCCAATCGACGTTCACGGACCCGCAGGTCCCGTTCCCCCAGAGCTGGATGAACTTCTCGATGGAGAAGACCCCCGTCAGGTCCTCGACGGACCTGCCCCACTCGTAGTGGCGGCCCTTGCCGTTGGTGGCCACGCCCCGAGAGAGCCAGCCGATGTGGGCGACGCCGATGACGTTGGAGTTGAAGTTCGCCTCCAGGGCGCCAGTGCATTCGCCGCAGCCGAAGCAACCGCCTCCCCATCCGTCCGCCTCATCAGAAGGTCCGTCATCTCGCCTCGTCTTCACCTCGGTATTCTTCTGGAGGTGCTCCGCCTGGGCGTACTGCTCGGTGACCACCGCGCCGACATCGTAGTTGGCGACGCAGAGCCGATCCTGCCACTTCTGGTCGTAGGTGCCGGTCTGATAGCTGACCGGGAAGTACTCGAACTCGGCCTCCTGGGTGTAGTTTATCGTCCCGCTACAGCGGTCCAGCTCAAACTCCGTCCGCTCGAAGAATCTGCCGCTCCCAGAGACCGTCCGAGCCACCTTCTGGCCGCTGTCGCCTTCAGCGGTCCCTGCCGCCAGCTCGTGGCTTCTGTACCCCACTCCCTCGATCTTGGACCGCTCGTAGATGTAATTGGCCGCGCCCGCCGAGCTCGTCAGGACCGCGGCGATCACCGCAAGGATGAGAAGCTCTCGTTTCACAACTCGCCTCCTTTGGAAAGGATGGGGAGGTCGTGGTGAGACCTCATGCCCTTCCAGCTCCACGAAATTTTTCGGCTATGGCGAATAAGGTCAATATCCAAACTCCCCGCCGTCTCTCATCCTCATCACCACTCCGCCATCTGGAAGGCGTTCAAACCCCAGAAAAGAGATCTCCCTCCCGCCCTCGTCCCTCAGGGTGACGTTGGTGGCGGCATCGTTGAGGGCGATCTCGCTCTCCATGAATAGATCGGCCTCGCCGTCCTCGCCCGCTCCAAAGTGGACCCTGACCTTTTCCCCAGGCTCCAGGATGTACTCGGGAAGGACCAGAGATATCGCCTCATCCCCGTCGACCACCAGGGTCCATCCTCTGAGGTTTTTGACCTCATCGAGGTTGTTGGATATCTCGACGAATTCGTCCTCGCCGTCAGCCGCGATCTCGGTGATGGCGATCATGCCTTCAAGAGGCGATGTGAACCCCAGCTCTTCAGCCCTGGCTAAAGCCGCATCAGCCTCATCTTCACGGCCTAGACGCTGCAGCAAATTGCCTTTCAGATGCCAAGCGAACCCATTTTGCGGATCAAGCTCTATGGCCTCATCGAAGGCGACCAAAGCCTCCTCGTCCCTCCCCAGGTTCATGAGGATGAGGCCCTTCAAACGCCAGGATTCAGGATTTTCAGGATCTATCTCTATGGCCTTCTCACAGGCTTCAAGAGACTCGTTGTACCTGCCCGAGGAGGGCCCGAGAATTTGAGCCTTAGAGAGCCAGGCCATCGCGTTCTGGGGATCCACATCGGTGGCGTTATTCAGCGCATCGAGAGCATCTTCATAAGATTCGACGCTCTGTAATTGTCGTCCCTTCTCGATCCAGTATTCCGGGTTCGCCTCTGGCGTCCAGTAGGCTGCGAACTTATCCAGCGTTCCTGCAGAGTCTTTCAGCGTCAGGTTTCCGGAGACGTCGTCCAGGGCGAGATCGCCGTTCAGATAGACGTCCGTCTCGTTGCTATCGCCCTCGCCGAGGTGGAACCTGATGCTCTCGCCGGGATCAAGGGTGAAATCGGGAAGGACGACCGACTCTGCGCCGTCGATGGTGAGGGTCAGGTCCTCGAAGGTCTGAGCATCGGCTCCATCGTTGGTCATCTCGATGAATTCGTCATCGCCTACCGAGACGACGTTGGTGAGAACCAGTGACGAGGCGAATGGCGTCTCATACCCCAGCTCTCTCGCCTTGGAATAGGCTGCTTCCGCCTCGGCCTGACGGCCCAAAGATTTCAGGGCGTCGCCCTTAAGGTTCCAGACTTCTCCATCCTCGGGATTTATCTGCAGAGCGACATCATATGCCTCGACGGCTTCATCATACCTCTGCAGATCTCTTGCCAGAAGAACGCCCTTCATCTTCCAGGCCATGTCGTCCTCTGGATCAATTTTGCTGGCGTTATCAAAGGCCTCTACAGCTCCTTCGATATCGCCAACATTATTGAGGAGTATTCCCTTTCCTAACCAGAGGGTTACGTTCTTGGGATCGGCCTCAATCATTTTGTCCGTGATCTCCAGAGCCTTATGATAGGCCTGGCTGGATTCGGATGTTCTATTCAGACGGTAGAGCACATTGGCTTTGTTGATCCAGGCCAAGGAGTTTTCAGGATCTATTTGAAGGGCCTTTTCGTAGGCTTGAAGAGCCCCTTCGTCAGAACCGTTTAGGCTCAGTTCATAGCCTTTTTTCAGCCAGTAACCAGGGGTGTTCTCCTGCGCAAAAGTACAGGCGGTGAGCATAGCTATCCCCAACAGAGCGATGACAAGTCTCGTTTTCATTTACAAACCTCCTTTGATCTCATAAAACGGTTCTAGGGTCAATCCCGATACCCCATCTCCCTGGCCTTCCCATAGGATTCCTCAGCCTGGGCCCCAAGCCCCAACGCCTCCAGGACGACTCCCCGGTTCAGCCAGAACTCCCCGTTGAGGGGATATGATTGTCTTCCCTGATCCGGCATATCGATGGCGAGATCGTAGGCTATGGAGGCGTTCTGATAGGCCAAAAGGGCATCATCATCCCGCCCGAGAGCCATCAGGGCGTCGCCCCTCCCCTTCCAGGCATGGCCTCGTTCTGCGTTTACAGACACAGACTCTGGATAAATCTCCAGGGCCGTATCATAAGCCAAAAGGGCCTCCTCATAGGACCCAAGCCCCATGCGTCCGTCTCCGATCCCCCTCCAGGCATCGTCTGCCAGCCGGGGCTCCGCCTCCATCGATCGGTTGAAGGCCTCCAAGGCCGCCTCATAATCGCCGAGCCGGAGGAGGGAGACGCCCTCGCCGAGCTCCGCCCTGCCAAGATAGTACTGGTCCAGGGATTCGTCGGAGAAGTTGAGGTCGATCGTCTGCTGGTAGAGACCCCTCGCCTCTTCGTACCGGCCCATATCAATAAGGACGCTCCCCTTGTCGATGAGGACCAGGGCCAAGAACGGGGGACTGGTCGGAGCAATGTTGGTGAGGAGGCTGTCGAAGGCCGCAAGGGACCGATCGTACTCGCCCCTCCCCTGGAGGGCCTCGCCGAGGAGGATCCAGGCGTCGTAGTTTCTGGGGTCGAGAGTCGTGGCGTTCTCCAAGGCCGCCAGGAACTCATCATCGCGCCCCATCTGACGAAGGATGAAAGACTCAGATACCCAGGAATGAGAGAGCATCTCCGTATCGAATGGAGCAGAGCTCATTCTGGCTCGTTTCGAGGCCTCTAGGGCCTCGTCGTTTTTGCCCATCTGGGCTAAGACTGTGCTTTTCAGCTCCCACGCCCTGGTGTAGTTTCCGTCCATCTCCAGGGCCCTATCCAAGGCCTTCAGGGAATCGTTGAGGTCGTGCAAAAGGAATCGGTTCAGCCCCTCCCCAAACCAGGCCTCCGGATCGTCGGGAGATATCCTAGTGGCGTTCTGGTAGGCCAAAAGCGACCGGTTGTAATCTCCCAGCACACTTAAGACCTGGCCCTTGCCCATCCACGCCCGGGGATCGTCAGGGGATAGGAGGAGGGCCTGATCGTAGGCCTCCAGGGCCTCTTGGTAGGAGCGGTTCTGGTAAAGCTCAAGGCCCATCCCGATCAAGTCTTCGGCCGTATCTCCTTCCGCCGTCGCCGGGAAGCAAAATGCCAGCAGGCAAAAGACGGCGGCCATCATCGCCCTTCTGCCGGGCCCAAGCTTAGCGGAAGCCGCGTCATCGACGTATTTGCTTATCATTCATTCACCTCGAAGACGCCATAAAAAGGGAATATTTTGGTGGATCATTCTCGATACCCCAGCTTATTTGCCACGTAGAACGACGATCCAGCTTCGGTCACTCGGCCCAGAGCGTTCAGTGCCAGGCCCTTGCCATGCCAGGCCTCGCTCAATGTGGGCTCGATATCGATAGCCTCATCGTAAGCCGAAATGGCCTCCTCGTTCTTCCCCTCGGCGCGCAGCACGTCGCCCTTGCCGCTCAACGCCTGGGAGGTGTGATATTTGGGTGAGGTGGGCAAAGCTACCTCGATGGCTTCGTCGTAAGCCGCCGTGGCCTCATCGTACCTGGAGAGCCTGAAAAGAGCCCCGCCCTTGACGACCAGAGCCGCGGTGTCGTTCGATCGGGCTTCATCCAAAGCCTCCAGAGATCTCTGGAACGCTTCACTGGCATCATCAGCTCGGCCCATCTCCTCTAGGACGTCTCCCTTGTCCAGCCAGCCCTGGGCTGAAGAAGGGTCTATCGACAACAGCTCATCGTAGGCTTCCAGGGATTCTTCGTACCTCTTGGCACGGGCCAGCTCTGAGGCCTTGGCGCTCCAGGCTGCGGTGCTGTTGGGATCTATCAGGAGG
>Ga0334890_1005825_pt1 | contig 10148 bp, 4 predicted proteins | sample GraSluR1_MG_3_FD_207220 | JGI IMG/M metagenome (GOLD analysis project Ga0334890, IMG submission 207220) | Sludge microbial communities from methane-producing bioreactor in Wageningen University, Netherlands - Granular Sludge_31_08-R1 | ecosystem: Engineered > Bioreactor > Anaerobic > Unclassified... | reverse complement strand
AGTCTTCCTGATAGTGCTCCTCTAGTTGCCGTAAATGTTTGGTTTGTCGGGCACCAGGAAGCAGGAACCAAAGGTTTTCATGGGCCTTTGCCGAAAATAATTCCTCTGGATTAATGGCAAAATTGAAAATTGTTAAAACCGTAAGCCCGGGTAATTGGACTTACGGTTTTTGATTCATTGAAAAACGATATAAGTGAAACTAAGGAAAGGTAATAAATTTCTATTTGATATACCTGAAGAAAATTATCAATATTTTTCAACCATTTCACGCATCCGCAAACAATTTTCTTGAAGACTTTTTGCTCCACGAAATAATCCACCTCCCATGAGGAACACAACATCTTTTCCATAGAAGTCTAGCATTTCAGGGATGTTGTCTAAAGTCATTCCGCCACCAGGTGTTGGAAAAATTGTTTTAATGTGGCCCATGGGGGTATTAGTTTGCTCAATAATCTGTTTGACTCCTTCTCGCGGATACGAAAATCTTCCCCCAAAATTAGGATAAACAGAAAAATCAGAACCAAATAACCTCGGTAGTAGTCCGTACCAGCTTCCAAATGAAAATCCCTGGATCGGATTATGTACATAGGTCCCGTGGAAGGCAGGATGGTGCATAATTGGAAGATTAAATGCATCGTCTTCTGCTAGAACCCGAATGAAATCCAGACCTACTAAACCAGGGATAAGCATCACTCCGCCAGCACCAGATTCTTTTGCAAAAGCAGCTCTATCCAGAATTTCAGTAACAGGGCCGCTTATATTGGGAATGTAAAGGCATTTTCTCCCTGTTTTTTGTACTGTGTTATTTATTGCATCTGCGCAGATTTTAATTCGCTCTTTAAAGGATGCAAATCTCTGATTGCCAATATTGTGGTCTTCTTTAATGATGTCAATTCCGCCCATTCCAAATTGAGTGATGATTTCTGCAAAATCACTTGAGGATAAACCCATAGGCTTCAAAGCCGCGCTTAAGAGAGGTCGAGTTGGGACATTTAATAATTCTCTTAAACCTTTACGGCCATATCTTGGGCCTTTAATTTTTGACATTAAAACATCTGGCAATTCAATATTTTCAACTTTTACATTTCTCATCATACTAACATTTCCAAAGGCGACATTTAAAATGTAAATCAATTCGTTAGCTGTTGTTTCAACAGGATAAGAAATAATTACGCGAATTTCACCGGGTGACATTTCCGTCACTTCCAATACATTGCCGGTTAATTTATTTTTAATATCCCCGTCTGGCAATAAATCAGGAGGAAATTCTATAGTATTTTCAACAGAAATTTCATTTGCCTGGGTCAGGGCTTCAGTATATGAGCAAAAAAGTGAATAAGTTACAGTGAATCTGTCACCAGACAAGTCTAATGATTTTTCGAAGTTCATTATAAAATCCTTTTAAAAATTTATTATTATGAATAGGTTGGTGTAACATATTTTCTGAAAAATTGTGAATCTTAACAAAAGTTGTGAGTCAGTGGTATTCAAAATAGGAGACAAAACCAACATGGGAGGCGAAAATCACTCACTAAACTGATTATACCTTTGCAACAGAACTTGTGGAAAATGGACTTGTTTGAATTAGCCCTGTTTGGAAACCTTGGAATGATGCTTTTGTTATAATAATCAACCTAACCAATTCATGACCGAGGGCTGTGATGCATCACTACGAAAAATTCATCGAACGTGAAAAATTTCCAGGAACAAAAGGCAACCCATTTGATATTGTCTTGCGTGCAGCCGAAAAACTCGAAAAAATTCCGAAGGTTTTTATTTTATTACTTTTGGCTCTGATTTCTTTACCGGCTGCTCTGGGGGGATGGGAAAAAGCGCTGGTCCTGTTAACTTTTTCACTCACCGATTACATCCTTTTATTACTTTTACCCAAATTCCGCCTTTCCTTTGGGCCTGCCAAGCCGCCTGCTTTGATGCTTGCGGTAATGCGGCTGCCCTTTGCCTTATTGCCTTTTCCAGCCTTCCTGATATTTGAAGGAATTGGTACAACATTGGTACTGTATGGTTTCATCATCGAACCCCAACGCTTGATCATTACAAGACAGACCTATCAAAGCCAACATTTCCATCCAACACAAAAGTTAAAATTGGCGCACCTGGGTGATTTGCACATGGAACGCCAGACACCGCGAGAAATAAAAATCCTTAAAGAATTGAAAGAATGGAAACCAGATATCATTCTTTTTAGCGGTGATGTATTGAGTATTTCATGCTTACATGACCCTCTGGCGTTGAAAGATGCCAGGGAATTTCTATCTCAGCTTTCTGCGCCGCTGGGTGTTTATTGTGTCAGTGGAAGCCCGGCGGTTGATCTGCCTGAAATTTTGCCCGCTATATATACCGGCCTCTCTGTAAAGTTCCTTGATAACGAGAAAGTTGCCATCAACTGGCAAGGGCAAAAACTTGTAATCACGGGGTGTTCCTGCACGCACAACCCCCATTATGATATCGAATCCCTGAATAAGATTTATCAACCTGGCGCCAACACGGATCTTTCCATTCTTTTATACCATTCGCCTGATTTATCATATTACGCTGATGCAGTTGGTATCGATCTGCAATTTTCAGGACATACGCATGGCGGGCAAATATGTCTGCCGTTCTACGGGCCAATTTTCACCGGCTCATTATTCGGGCGATATTTCCAGCACGGACGCATGCAAATGAACCACCTGACACTTTACATTTTGCGCGGTATAGGGTTGGAAGGCGCAGGGGCCCCGCGGGTTCGATTTTTATGCCCTCCCGAAATTTGCCTGTGGGAAATTGGATAAAAAAATCGCGCCCGAGAACGGCGCGATTTTAAATTTCTTATCCTTTTGCCAGTTTCTCATTTAACCAATCATGGGCAGTTTTCAATGCATTCGGCAGTCGTTCAGCATTCTTGCCGCCAGCCTGTGCCAGGTTTGGACGGCCGCCGCCGCTGCCTTCCATCTCCTGGGCTGCCGCTTTCACCAATTCGCCAGCATGAATGCCTTTTTTCGTCAAATCATCCGTCACAGAGGCAATGATTGTGGGTTTACCTTCAAACACGCTGCCCACCACCGCCACACCCGATGAATACTTTTCACGGAAGCGGTCAGTCATCTGTCGTAGAATGCTGGCGTCGGCTTCTGGCAACTGAGTTACCAAAACTGGCACACCGTAAAGTACCGGCACATTCTCAAGCTGATCCTTCAAAGAAGAGAATACCATTTTCTGGCGCAATTCCGTGATTTCTTTTATAGCCAGGTCGAATTTTTCCTTCAAGTTTTCCACCTGGGCCGGCAGGTCTTCCTGAGAAACGCCCAGCAAACCGGCCGCCGTGCCCAATGCTTTCATTCTTTTTTGAACCAATTTGTAGGCTTCGCGCCCGGTGACAGCCTCAATGCGGCGCACACCCGCCGCCGCGCTGCCCTCACTGGTTATGATGAACAATCCAATGTCCGAAGTATTTTCCACATGCGTGCCGCCGCATAACTCATAGGAAATAGGTGCGTCGGGTCCAATGGTAATCGTTCGCACCATTTCTCCATATTTCTCTCCAAACAACGCTGTGACACCTTCTGAGATTGCCTCATTCAATGATTTTGTGACCACATTCAAGTCATGATGGTTCAGAATGTCAAGATTGACACCCTCTTCAATTTTTGCCAATTGCTCTGCAGTCACTGCCTCAGGGTGATTGAAATCAAAACGCAAACGTTCTGGCGATACCAGTGAACCAGCCTGACGGGCGTGTTCTCCCAATACTTTATGAAGCTGGGCATGCAGCAAATGTGTAGCGGTGTGGTTGCGCTGGGTATCTTTGCGTCGCTGCCAGTCCACCGCAGCGAGGGCTTTGCTGCCGATCTTTGGAGTCCCTTTAACAACCTTGCCGATATGTGTAATTATTCCAGCCGATGGTTTGCGAACTTCTGTAATCGCAACAACCCATTCACCCTCTTTAATGGACTGAATTACACCCGAGTCAGAAACCTGACCGCCTGATTCAATATAAAAATTGGTGCGGGGAAGAATGATTTCCACCTCGTCGCCGGGCTGTGCTGATTCAACCATCCTACCGTTGCAAATCATCCCCAGCACCTCCCCCTCGATATTCTGGCTGTAATATGGGTCGTAAAGCACGCCTTTTTCATCAAGCTTTTTATTCTTAACCAACCCGTTAAAAATATCCTTGAAAAAGTCGGCATCTTCGCCACCCAGCGGGCCAAAAGCTTTGCCCCCGCCAGAATTCAACCTGTGCTCTTCCATGGCTTCACGGAAACCAGATTCATCCACATCCATATTTTGTTCGCGGGCAATATCGCGCGAAATTTCCAACGGCAATCCATGCGTGGCATACAGATCAAAGGCTGCTTTTCCATCCAGGGTGGTCTGGTGATGATTTTTCAAATCTTCAAGTAATTCGTTAAGGTAACTCAAACCCGATTCAAGCGTTTTGTGGAAACGTTCTTCTTCAGCGGTAATGCTGTTAAGGATGGTTTTCTTGTTCTTTATTAACTCTGGATATGCATCACCGTAATTATTTATTACCTCTTCGGATATTTTCGCCAGGAACGGCTCATTCAAACCCAGTTTTCCACCAAAACGTGATGCCCTGCGTATGATCATACGACAGATATAATTTCGGCCGGTGTTGCCGGGAACCACACCATCAGCGATTAAAAAAGCCGCGGCACGGCTGTGATCGGCAATGACGCGATAAGGCGTAATATTCGCCTCCCGCTCAGAATCAGTCTTTCCTGCAAGTTCCTGCACTTTTTGCATCAGTGGGAAAAGCAAATCAGTCTTGTAATTTGAATTAACGCCTTGCAAGACCGCCACGATGCGCTCCATGCCCATACCGGTATCCACATGACAGGCTTTTAATGGTTCAAGAGTATCTGGCCCCAGCCGGTTATATTGGATAAAGACCAGGTTCCACAATTCCAGGAATCGCTTGCAATCGCCATTCACACTGCATACATGACCTGGTTCACCCTTTTTATTGCAAAATTCTTCCCCCTGGTCAATATGAATTTCGCTGCAAGGACCGCAGGGGCCGGTGTCTGCCATTTCCCAGAAATTTTCTTTTCTACCAAAATATAAAACATGGTCAGGATTAATACCCGGCTGTTGACGCCAAAAATTTGCAGCCTCATCATCTGCAGGAATATTTCCTTTGTCATCTTTAAAGCAGGTCGTCCATAGACGTGTTTTATCCAACCCCCACTCTTCAGTCAATAATTCCCACGCCCAACTGATGGCTTCTTTTTTGTAATAATCACCAAATGACCAGTTGCCCAACATTTCAAAAAAGGTGTGGTGAGTGTCGTCACGTCCAACGTCATCCAGGTCGTTATGCTTGCCTGCTACACGCATACATTTCTGTGAATTTGCAGCCCGATTATAGGGGCGTATATCAGTTCCCAGAAAAACATCTTTAAATTGCACCATGCCTGCATTGGTAAAGAGAAGCGTTTGATCACCCCCGGGTACCAGTGAAGATGATGGTACAAACGTATGCGCCTTCTTTTTCACAAAAAAATCAATAAATGACTGTCGAACACTTGATCCGCTAATTTTGCTGGTCATGATTACTCCTGAAGATCTTTCTTATTCCAAAAGTTTGCGCTCTGAATTATAAGCGATAACCGTTCATCAAAAATATTTATCTTTACAAGACAAAAATACTCTGTGGTGAAATTGCATCACAGAGTATTTTGTTTTTAATTACATTTGTTTATCTGGAGATGGCCAGTTTCACAACTTTGCCGTGATTGTCGAGCGTGGCGCGGGCGTAATGATGATGAACATGCCGGGCTGTTTGAACGGTTTTGGTCATGGTGACAACCACTTTTCCCGTACTACCCTGCCTTGATTTCTCTTCAGATGAGTTATTGGATTGGGCACCGCCAACGAGCCTCTGTTTGCTAATCACCACATGTGCATTGTCCAGTCCTGGTAAATACACTTCGACCATTTGCTTCACATCTCGAATAACCTCGTTGGACACCTGTACATGCGTGATGCTATTTTCATTCTGCTTTTCACTGACCATTTTTACCTGGGTTGTAAAGGCTGTGCGCCGCGGGTGTTTTGCCTGGTTGGTCGCTTTATCGGCAAAGGTCAATGGATCGCCGTAGAACACGAAAGAAATCAGGGCTTTTTGATCCTCGCTATCCAGGTAACCCTGGCGTTTATTCATCAATTGAATGAATTCCAATTTTGCTTGTTTCAAAGCCTCGCCGGCTGAATAACCTTCTTTTATGTACTTCCAGAACAGATATCCCAACAGATCGGCTCCAATCAACGGCGTGTTGACCGAACCATACGAGGTGCATGTGCAGCCTATGAATGCCTGTGTTCCAATAGACAAGAATTTTAAAGCCAGAGACTGATCTTCGTTCTTCTTGACGATGTGTGCGCCGTAGCAGGCTTCACTGAATACAATTTGTGGCGCGCTGCCATTATCCAACAGATCTTTCGGGCTGAGCGCAATGGGGTAATCAGGCCCCGTATAAGGCTCAGTAACATCCCTCTGGCCGTACCAGTCAGACGTATCTACCAAGCCGTGCAAGTTAAAATAACCCAGGCCTGCATTCAAAATCTTCTTCATTTCAAAGCTGCCAGAAAACTGTGGTGGTGAAACCAGAAGGTCAGAGGACTGACCGATGGGTTTAAAAACCGCTTCTGACGCCTGCCGCCATACCGATGCTGTATATCCTGTGCCCAGTGATTTTGTGAGTGATGTTTTAATCTTCAGCAAGCTCATCAACCACTCGAATATGGAAGTGATAATTGAAACATTCCCCTTGGGCTTTCCCTTACTTCTCAAATGATAACGGGTGAAGTTACGCAATTGTTCCAAAATTAACCCGGCATCCGATCCGGTTCCACCGGGAATGCGTCCCACTGGCCATTCTCCAACAAAATAATTTGAATCAAGTGCTCCATATGGGTTATCGGACAAGATTTCTTCATCGCTGTCCTCTGTTGGGTTGGGCAGACGGTGGAAAGGAACCACATCATCACCGCCAACGATCAGCAATGCGCCGATCATCGCGCCCTTTTTTGCCAGAGCTTTGTCCAAATCGCTTAATGCCAGTTTAAATTTCCAGGGATCCTGTGTTTCAGTGGTTGTCACACCAATTTTGTTGGTTGAATCAATATCATCGGGGTAATAAACCATCGATCCCCAACCTGTGCGTTGTCGCAAGGCATCTGCCAATCTTTTCATTTCAGTATCAATTACTGCTTTTGTCTGCAAACCATATACTTTTTCCAGGCCAATGGCTGAACTAAACACCACATACATTGGAAAACGATTGTCTGTATCGGTACTTTTGGGTGATGTTTTGTCATATTTTGCAGCCAGTCGGTCAAAAGCATCCTGGATGGGTTTTAAGTCTTCTGGAAGCTTTTTCTTTTCCACAACTGTCGGTTGTGCCTCAAACCCAATTGCCTCCGTAAGAACAGGTTCATCTTCTATTATTTCAGGTTGCGATTCATCTAATGCAACCAGGTCTGTTTCTTGATCCCAACTTGTTGGCGCTGCCGGAAGCCAATCGGGTTCAGGTACAGATTGGTTGATGGATTCGGGTTCCAAGTCTGCAACAGCCGCATTCGACGGTATTTCACTGGAAACGTCCTCGGAATTTTCATCTATCACAACTTCCACCGGACCAACCTCTCCAGGAATCGCATCCTCAGGTTGTTTCTCGGCTAAATACGATTCAATTTCTTGAACATCGGATTCAAACGATTTTTCTGATGAGCCTGAGCCTTTCAGGGCTTCATTTTCCAGGTTTACATCCGGTAAATCTGCGATAACCGGTTCCTCCGGGGGTTGTGTAGTGACTGCACCTCCCGCCAGGATATTCCACCCCAGAATCGCGGCCACTTCAGCAGGGATGGGTATATCAAAACGGATTTCAAAATGTTGAGGCCACAAAGGTTTGAAGGGAAATTCTTTGCCCCATAACCGTTTGGCTACCTGTGCAGTGGCATCTTTTGAGACACAGTCATGCAACAAACCAAGTGCGCCGGTTTCATCGCCTGTCTCTAATCGTGTCTTTGCCAGGCACAATTGAAATTGCAAACAGTCTTTCCAGCGGGCGTGATAAATCTCTGCCAGGTTTTTCAGGCTATGCACATCCTGGGTAGTCATCACAGATTTAAGATGTAAAATGGCCGGCAGCGCGCTAATTTCGCTCTCTGTTAACACCATGGGGAAAAATTCAACCGCTTCTTGAACAAGTCCCTTTTGAATGGAATCGTTGGCGTTTCTTAGTGAATGCGCCCATTCCTTCAACCCTTCAATTTCTCCTGAAGAATCCCATCCGAGACCATACAATATGGCTTCTTCTTTTTTGTAATCCTCATTCCCCATTTTTTTATACAGGTCATAAAGGATAAAATGTGCTTCAACAAATTCAGGATCAGACAAAAGCAAGCGTTCCACTATTTCGAGCGCTTGAATAGTCTTACCTTCACCCGATAACGCCTCTGCCAGCAACAGGCTGATTTCAAGATCGCCTGGATAGATCGCCAACCAGCTCATGGCAGCCTGGCGAGCAAAACGGAATGCCGATGTTTCGATCGCTGCGTTTAATATGGTAATCAGCGACGATCGGGAGATGGAACTGCGGGAATTAAATTGATAAGGATTGGATGGCATCATTGAGCAACCCTTGCCTCCTCTTTATTATGAACAAGATTTAGTGCCACAATTGCACCCAATTGCCTGCGGATGTTTACATCCTGCGGATTGAGATCAACAGCTTTTCGTAGCATCGATTCTGCCTCTGCATAATTCTTTGTTTCGCGCAAAACAAGCCCGGCCTGGTAATAAGGGCGGTAATCAACCGGTTTGGCGATCATCGCTCGTTGATAGGTTTGCAACGCTTTCATGTAATCGCGCCTGTTTTGATAGGTTTTGCCCAGCTCCAGGTATCCTTGTAAATCTTCGGGGTTGAGTTCGATTGCTTTGCTGAAATGATTTACAGCTCGATCCAAATGCCCGGTCTGGTTATTAATGGTTCCCAGCAGGATAAAAACACCAGGTTGATCAGGTTCAAAATCCAATGAAGCCATGGCTGTTTGCTCAGCGCCTTCATAATCACCGGCATCTTTTTGAGCTTCAGCCAGGAAGGCAAAAATTTCAGCATTACCTTCATTCTTTTCCAGAATATCAGCAATCAGCGGAATGGCAGCCTGTGCACCATCGATGGCTGCTACCAGTTTTGCTCGCTCCAACAACAATGAAATGGTGGGCTGTATGGTTTTAATCCCATTCTCAAGCACATTGAGCGCCCCAACCATATCGCCGCTGCTTTTTAAAATCTGCACCATCAGATATAGCGTATCAGCGGAATTGGGATTCAATTGAGACGATGTCTGGGCAAATTGTAGCGCAGAAGGCATGTCTCCAGTTTCGTATGCAATCTGCGCTGAAAGCAGCCAGTGCGAAAAATTCGTGTTTTCCAAATTGCGAGCAGATTCGCAAATTGTTCTGGCTTGATCGTAATCAAGATTTTTGAAATTTGCCAGGGCTAAAACATGAAGCAGTTCAGCATTTTGAGAATCAAGATCGCGAACACCGTTCAATATCTCAACTGCCAGTGCAGGATTCTTGGCTTCAATGGCCGCTTTTGCCAGGCGAATGTTTATCTGGATGTTATCAGGTTCAATTCCCAGGGCACATTCCAAATGCTGAATTTCTTTGCCGATATCGCCCACATTTTGCGCCAGTTCCGCTGCCAGTGATCGCCATTTGGGTTCGTCTGGGTAAGTGAGCAGAGCGGTCTCAATGGCTTGCAAGGCCAGTTCATCATTCCCAATATGGTGTGCCACATAGGCTGCGCCGGCATAGAACAACGGATCATTCACGCTGTTGGAAATGGCTCGTCTGGAAAGATCAATGGCTTTTTCGTTATCGATATTTACACAGCTCAAAGCTGCCAATAAATACAAAGCCGGGGTTGGCGAAAAGGAATTGATCAATTGCAGAATCTTGTCTTTTTGATTTAACTTCCACAACCCCATGGCATAGGGAGCGCCATCTTCAAAAACTGGTTGAATCTTCGCCAGCGACTCAAGGTTTTCCTGGTTCAATTCAAAGGCTGCTTTGGCGCGGGCTAACCAGTAGGTTGGCTCCCAACTATTGA
>Ga0334890_1005824_pt1 | contig 10154 bp, 8 predicted proteins | sample GraSluR1_MG_3_FD_207220 | JGI IMG/M metagenome (GOLD analysis project Ga0334890, IMG submission 207220) | Sludge microbial communities from methane-producing bioreactor in Wageningen University, Netherlands - Granular Sludge_31_08-R1 | ecosystem: Engineered > Bioreactor > Anaerobic > Unclassified... | reverse complement strand
GCTGGCGCGGGCCCAGGGGATCCTGGCGCGGGGCGATGCGCGCGTGGGGGAGGCATTGGCGGCGGCGGGCCGCGTCGCTCCCAAGCGGCTAGAGTCCCTCGTCGCCAAGGCAGGCTTGTCGGTCGAGCACTATCTCTCCGAATGGGCGCCCGGCCGACCTGTGCCCTGGCGGATGGTCGATGCGCATGGTTGCCCCACAACCCACGAGGAAGCGTCGTGAAGGTTCAACAGCATGGTCTCGTGGCCTTTCGATCCTCTCTTCTAGAGGATGAACGGGTTGAACATGCCGTGATGGGGCGCACCGGCGGCGTGAGCGAGGGGGCGTACCGCAGCCTGAACGTGGGCGGCAGCGTTGGCGACGATCCGGACGCGGTGGCCGAGAACCTCCGTCGCATCTATGCCGCTTTGGGCTGGCATCGTGAGGGTGTGGTCAGCGGGCACCAGGTGCATGGCGACCGCGTGCATCGCGTTTCGGCGGAGGACGCGGGGCGGACGATCCCGGCTACCGACGCCCTGATCAGCGACGTGCCAGGGATTTTGCTGCTGGGGCGCTATGCGGACTGTGTGCCCGTGCTGCTGTTCGATCCTGTTCGCGGGGTGGTGGGGTTGGCACACGCGGGTTGGCGGGGGACCGTGCAGGGCATCGCGGCCAAGACGGTGGCGGCGATGGTCTCGTCGTATGGCTGTTCGGTCAGGGATGTGCGCGCGGTCATCGGCCCCAGCATCGGCCCATGCTGCTTTGAGGTGGGCCCAGAGGTGCTGGCGGCTTTTCAGAGATCGTTTCCTGATCCAGAAGATGCGATCGTTGACATGGGGCGGCGGCGGGTCAATCTGTGGCGGGCCAACGCTGTGCAGCTAGAGCGCAGCGGCGTTGGCGCCATCGATCTGGCCGAGCTGTGTACCGCCTGCCATGTGGATCGCTTTTACTCGCATCGGCGGGAGAACGGCGAGACGGGGCGTTTCGCGGTGGCTATCGGACTGAGGGCAGGATAGCCGCATGGAGGCGCAGATGGTGGACCTTTCAGGCAATGTGGCGGCGGTGCGGCGGCGGATCGAGGCGGCCTGTCAGCGGGCTGGACGTTCGTCCGATGAGGTGACTATCGTGGCCGTCTCCAAGACGCGTAGCCCTGCCGAGATCGAGGCTGCGTATGCGTGCGGGTTGCGGCACTTCGGCGAGAACCGCGTCGAGGAGGCCGAGGTAAAGATTCCCGAGGTCACGAGGCGGCTGGGGGACGGCATCACCTGGCATATGGTGGGCCACATCCAGAGCCGCAAGGCGGGACGCGTCGCCCAGCTGGCCGACGTGGTTCACTCGGTGGATTCGGTCAAGCTGGCGCAGCGCCTGGATCGCGCAGCGGCCGAGGCGGACCGTGTCATCCCCGTGTTGCTCGAGTGTAATGTGTCGGGAGAGGCTTCCAAGTACGGGTTCGATGCGGCCACCGGCCAAGCTGGGAGCGGCCTCGCCGAGGCCGCTCGAGAGATTCTAGCATGTGGCCACCTGAGACTGCGCGGCCTCATGACCATGGCCCCCATTGCCGATGACCCCGAGACGGTGCGCCCCGTCTTTGCCAGGCTGCGGGCGCTGCGCGACGCGCTGCAAGAGGGGGCGCCGGACCTCGAGTTGTCCGAGCTCTCCATGGGCATGACCGACGATTTTGAGGTGGCGGTCGAGGAAGGCGCCACCATCGTGCGGATCGGGCGCGCGATCTTTGGCCCCGCGGTTTACTAGGAGGGAGCAGCCGTGTCAGATCAGCCGAACGCCGAGATCGCGGCCTTTGTGGGTGGCGGCATCATGGCCGAAGCGCTCATGGCGAGGTTGCTGGAGCGGGGACGGTTTCGCCCCGAGCAGGTGCGGGTGGGAGAGCCGCTGGCCGAGCGGCGGGCCGTGTTGCAGGAAAGGTACGGCATACGGCCCTATGCCGACAACCGAGAGGCGGTTCGGGATGCTGGCCTGGTGGTTCTGGCCATCAAACCCCAGGTGCTGGATAGCGTGCTCGGTGATTTGCGTGGGGCCATCGGCGACGGGGCGCTGGTTCTGAGCATTGTGGCAGGGGCGACGGTGGATCGGATCATGCAAGCGCTGGGAGCAAGGGCTGTGGTGAGGGCCATGCCCAATACCCCGGGGCAGGTGGGTGAGGGGGCGACGGTGTGGACGGCGACGCCCGCAACCTCCGATGTGCAGCGCGGGCTGGCGCGGGAGGTGCTAGGCGCCTTGGGCCTGGAGATCGAGGTCGCGCAGGAACGTTATCTTGACATGGCGACGGCGTTGAGCGGCTCTGGGCCAGCCTATGTGTTCCTGTTCATCGAGGCGTTGGTGGAGGCGGGTGTGCGGATGGGGTTTGCGCGGCCCGTGGCGGAACAGTTGACTCTGCAGACGGTGCGCGGCGCGGCCATCTATGCGCAGCAGGCGGGCATCTCGGCGGCGGATCTGCGGGCGCGGGTCACCTCCCCTGGCGGCACCACGGCCGAGGCGCTGTACCAGCTTGAGAGATGTGGTTTTCGCGGCGCCGTGCTCGAGGCGGTGCAGGCGGCGTATCATCGTGCCCAGGAACTGGGGAGGTCGGATTCGTGATCTTTTTCGCCAGATTCATTGATATCCTGGTAAGGCTGCTGAGCCTGGCCATCCTCGTTCGTGTGCTACTATCTTGGATCCCGATCGACCGAAATGGCCGCTTTGCCGAGATCATCCTGCAGATCACCGAGCCTGTCGTGGGACCGATCCGCAAGGTACTGCCCACCCTCGGGGGGCTCGATTTTTCCCCCATGATCGCGATGATCCTGCTCGAGATGGTCCGAACGGTGGTGATCAACCTCCTCCTGACTCTTGCGTAGGTACCAGCACGTTCGCGGCTGACTCTAGCGCCCCCAGCAAGGGCTCTGCTCGATGGCCTCTCCCAAGGTCAGGTTGAGACGACGGCCAGTGGTGATGTCCAGCGAATAGATATCCCAGCCGCCGTCGCGGTTCGAGTAGAAGGCGATGCGATCTCCCCAGGGTGACCAGGTGACGCCGTGGTCGTCGGCGTAGACGTCCTGGCTGAGGTTGCGCACGTTGCTGCCGTCGGCATCCATGGCATAGATCTCCATGTTGCCATCGCGGTAAGTCTCCCAGGCGATCTGTTGCCCATCGGGAGACCAGGCGGGCGACTGGTCGGTGGCGGGGTCGGTGGTCAGGCGGCGCACCGATAGATCGCCCAGAAAGAGCACGTGCACGTCCAGGTTGCCGCTTCGGTTGGAGACAAAGGCGATCTCGTCCCCTGTGGGCGACCAGGCCGGGCCATAATCCGCCGCCGCGTGCGAGGTGATCCGCCGCTGATTGGTGCCCTCGGCGGTCATCCGATAGAGCTCCCAGCGCCCATCCCGAAAACTGGCAAAGGCGATCTCGGTGCCATCGGGCGACCAGGTCGGCGTCCAATCATCGGCGGCGTTGCGGGTCAGGTTGGTTTGATCGGACCCATTGCGGTTCATGACATAGATTTCGCGGTTGCCGTCGCGATCCGAGACAAAGGCTATCTTGCGGCCGTCGGGTGATAGGACGGGCAGGGTCTCGTTGCTGGTAGTGTTGGTCAGCCTGACGGGATCAGAGCCGTCGCTCCGCATGATATAGATGTCCCACGAAGCGTCGGGATCCTCTTTGGCCTGGTAGACGATGTATCCCTGTGCCACGCCGGCCTCGGGTGTGGGAAGGGCAAGGGGATCTTCGGGCGTGGCGGTGGGCGGAACATCCAACGTGGGGCGATGCATCCAGACGACGGTGACATCGCGCGAGCGCCAGACGAGGGCGATGCCGACGACGAGCAGGATGGCGATGCTCCAGAGCGCGATGCCGGTCCAATCCACCTGGGGGGGGCGGCGGGTGCTGGGCATCTTGATACGGCGTGAGCGGTAGGCGCTGCTGGCAGCGATGGTGGCATCCATGGGATGGGTACGACGCACCCAGACACGCATGATGTCGGAGGCAACGCGATAGGTGGGCCCTCCCAGCTCGTCCAAGATGCCGCGGGCGTGGAGCTCTGCCAGGCCATGCTCGACATCATCACCGAGCAGGCGAACGCAGTTGGAAAGTAGCCGCTCTACGTCTCCTGGGGTGCAGATGCCGTGCTGACCGGTGGTCTCGCACATGGCGGAGAGCACCAGCCGCGTGCTGTCATCGAGTGGCTGCCATTGCTGGCGAAAATGCTCCTCGGCCGCCTGGAGCACATCCTCGGTCAGGTGGCTGATGCCGTTGGCAGGGACCCAGCCCATCTTGGCGTAACGTTGGTGGCAAAAGGAGCCAAAGAGCTGGAGCAGATAGGGATCGCCGCCCGTGAGCATATAGGATGCCCGGATGATCTCATAGCCCAACGCGAGTGTGCCTCGAAGGGGGATCCCCAGGAGCTCTTCTGATTCCCGCTCATCGAGCGAAGGCAGCACGATGGTGGTGCTGTCTTGGGCGAGGGCGGTGTTTAGGTCGGTGGGATGCCCTTTGACGCACACCAGGAGGGCCAGCTTGGTCGAGGTGGCCAGCTCTCGCTGTGCCGCCTGGAGCAGCGCCAGCCAGGGGCTCTTGCGCTGGGCGAGGTCCGCGGTCGTGATCTGGTCCACGCAGACCAGGCACGGCCGCTCCAGGTCGAGCCGGGCCTCAAGAGCGGACCAGGTCTCGATGGTGCCGGATGCGGTATCCTTCTGGGCGGGATCGGGAGCTATTCCCAGGCCATGGGCGACAACTTGGCAGAGCCCCGCCTCTGAGCTGACGCGCGACTTGGTCAGATCGATAGATAGCACCTGCCAGCGGGGGTACAAACGGAGCCCGAGTTGATTCACGAACGAGGTCTTGCCGAGGCGCTGGTGCCCGAACAGCCACACGAGGCGCTGCCCTGTATCCAGGGCGCGCACCAACTGGGCGAACTCGGCGTCTCGCCCGATAAAGAGGTCTTGATCGGTGAGGGGCCGATCGGTGACGAACGGGTTCCTGAACGACATGCTGCTCCGGCATCGGCAAGCAGGGGGCGTTGGCCATACGGCGCAAGGCCTGGCACACGCGACAACGGGCCGAGTATAGCATCCGTCGGCATGCGCGGCAAAGATGGGGGGGCGGCGCTGGCGCGGCATCCATATCGAGGATGGCGGTCGGCGAGGCCTGAAAGCGCAGGGCGGCCATGCCGAAGCATGGCCGCTCGTGTGTAAGGCCGCTGGTGTTGGCTAGGATTCGGGCGTCAACGTCCTGAGCACGATGTTGAGCCTGAGGCTGGCCTGGTTATAGATCTGGTCGAGCTTTTGCTGCTCGGCGAGTTCGGCGGCTTGAGCAAAATCGCTGGCCGCGGCCTCGGAGTTGCCCAGCCGCACATGGATCTCGGCGCGCTGGAGGTGCGCCGCGGCGTGGGATGGCTGTGCCGTGATCAGCTCGCCCAACTGCGTGACGGCCATCTCCAGTTCGCCTGCCTCCTCGTAGGCGTTGGCCAGGGTTTCCAGGTATGTGCGCCGGTTCCGTAGTCCGGTCTGCGCTTTGGTGAACTGGTCGCGGGCTTCGGTGGGGCGCCCGGTGAGCTCGTAGAGAACGCCGAGGTAGACGTGGGCATCGGCTCGCCCGCTATCGATGCGCAAGGCGCGCTGGAATTCCTCGATGGCTTGCTCCCAATCCTGGCGCGCGACATATTGCTGGCCGTTCACAAAGTGGGTGCGCACGCGCTCAGCCTTGGTGCCGGGGCCAAATAGCTTGTTCGAGACATAGGCTGCCACAACGACGACGACGGCGATGATTGCAAGCGCGATCCAGGTGCTTCGTGTCCGCTGCTTTTTGGCCTGGTAGTAGGGGATGTCGACGAACCACCAGGTCTTGTCCTCGGAGGGTTGCTCTGCCTCACGAGCGGCGGCGAGCCCGCCCGTTTTTCGAAGCTCTTTTTCGATGACTGCGGCATGGCGCGTGATCACGCCGTCGACGGTCTCGAGGCGGGTCTGTTCTGATTTGAGGTTGAGGCCTTGTTCGATCAGGCGTTCCATCTCTACCTGCACCCGGTCGCGCAGGCGCAAGACGTCCAGCACCCGTTCGCCTTTACCCCCAAGATCCCCCGCACCGACTTCGAGCTCCCGAAGCATGTCTCGCAGATCAGAGGCGGCTGTGCGCCCGCCTGACCGCTCGATCACTCCCTTTGGCATGATCATCCTCCATAGACAAGGCACCGCCGCAATCAAGCCATGGCAGAAGGCCCACGGTAACCGGTATTATGGCGAACGGCGAGCAACGTGTCAATCGCTGGCACGTTGACGTTGGCTCTTTTCGTTCACTCCCGCCTCAATCCATGATGCCAGGCGATCCATCCAGGCTACGACGCTGTGTTCTTGCGCCAACGTTAGCCGTGCTCCCCGGAGGCTCTGGTCTTCGTGAGGCGCATGCTCGATGGCGCGCATAAAGCCCTCTGCTGTTCCTTCGATTTGGATCACGTGCGCGTATGGGCGCAGGGTGGGGAGCGCGTCGGTGGCCACGATGGGCAAGCCCGTGGCCAGGTATTCGAACAGCTTGGCCGGCATGATCCCTTTTGTGAACTCGTGCCGGGCATAGGGGAGCAGCAGCACGTCGGTGTCATCCAGGTAGCGTTGAAGGGCGTCGTGACCTACGGTGCCAATGATCTCGGTTTCGTGGGCCAGGCCACCGAGATCGGTGCGGACGGGGCCGATGAGGCGTAGCTGAAAACGGCGGCTGATCTCGGCCAGGAGGGGTAGATCGAGCCGCCAGGAGATGCCGCCATAGTAGGTGCAGCGCAGCTTGCCGTTGGGGCCATGCGCGCCCTCGGACGAGGGTGGCACCTCTCGGAACCGATCGAGAGCCACCATGGCGGGGAGGCGTCTCACGCCGGGGTGGGATCTGCATCGCTCCTGCAAGAGATCGGAATCGGGCAGCACCAGGTCCGCATCCCGCAACACCCTGTCCTCGCAGAGCTCATTCTGGGGAGCGCGGGGATCAGCCGCCCAGTGCGTGTGGCAGAGGTAGAGCAGCAGGTCTGGCCGAAGCGCTTGGGCCACGCGATGAGGCAGCCGAAAAGGGAGAGCGGTGACCACGACGCAGCGGGGGGCTTGCTCACGAATACGCTGGAGCCGATGGATCAGCGGGAGGAGCATCAGGTGAGCCAGCGTGCGCGTGATGGTGCCGGTGGCGGGCAGGCAGAGCGGATTCCAGAGCGTGACGCCTGGTGGCAGCGGATTGCCCTGGTGCCCCGCGAGCTGGGGGCGACCGGTGAGACGGGCTGCGAGCCGCCCGAGCTCGGCGATGCCGGGGAGCCGCTTGGGGAGGGGGTTGAGATAGTGGACGACGAACCCGCGTTCGGCCAGGCCTTGGGCGATGGTCTGGCAACTCTGCCAGGTGAAATGCCACTCGACGTTGGCCAGGAAAAAGACCGTTGTCGGCTCAGTGTTGGGTGGCGATGCTGCCGGCATGTGCGCTCCTACGCCAGAGGGGGCCAACGGTCGATACCCACGCGCTGCTTGAGGACTCGCCAGAGGAACAGGGGGTTGCCGATCAGATACCTTCGCCAGAGGCGCCTGGGCTCGATGAGCAGTCGCCCCAGCCACTCGAGTGAATGCTGGGTCATCCACTCTGGGGCCCGCCGCCGAGAGCCCGAGACATAGTCAAAGACGCCTCCCCCCGTGAGGGCGACGCCTGCATCGATGCGGTGCCAGTTGGCCTTCAGCCACTGTTCCTGGAGGGGCATGCCGAACCCGATCACCAGGATATCCGGTCGCAAGGCGTTGATGGAGGCGATCACGGCTGTGTTCTCGGAAGAGTCGTCCCCCTTGTCAAAGTATCCGCTATGGAGGGCCTGGGCGCGAAGGTTCGGATACCGTTCGCATAGGCGGTCGGCGGCTCGGGCGGCCACGCCGGGCCGAGCTCCCACAAAGGCGATGGAGAGATCCGCCTGGCTGGCGGCCGCCGCCAGGTGCCACATCCACTCGGCATAGGTGATGCGTCTCCTGATCCGCTGGCCCAGCAGCCGTGCTCCTAGGACGACGCCGGCACCATCGCAGAATACGAGCTCGGCGCCATTCAGCGTGTCGCGCAGCCATGGCAGCCGGTAGGCCAGGTTGAGGCAATGGACGTTTACGTTGAGGATCAGGGCGTGTGCCGGTTCTTGCGCGAGCCGTACCACGCGATGGGTCAGTTCCTCCATGGAGAGGGACGCCACCCGTACGCCCAGAATCCAGGCGCTCTGGCGCTCTCGGTTGGGGCAGGCAGCGTCGGGATCTAGCAGGCGGCGACAGGCCAGGAGGATGCCGAATCCCAGCCAGATGATCACGAGGGTCATGGTATCCGAGGCTGGGGTTGAGGTGATGCCATCGACAAGAACGGCCACCAGCGACCAGCGTCCGGCCACCAGCAAGTTCTGTGCCCAGGGGGCAGGCTGAGCTGCTGCTCGTCCGAGAGGGCGGGTGCCGCGCCACAACAGAGCCAGTAGCGCCAGGTACGCTCCCAGGCCGACCAACCCGTGTTTGTAGAGTAACCCGAGGTAGGTGCTATGTGTGCCCGCGGGCAAAGGGGCGTCGGGAACGGCGCGGGCGGTTCCCCAGCCCAAGACGGGGCGTTGCATCCAACCCTGCAGCGTCTGGGTTGCAGCAGCCAGCCTGCCGGTGGCAGATCCGGCGTCTCTCCATTGGTCCCGCGCAAACACAATCTCGGCCAGCAGGCGGGAGCCATCTTGCCAGAGGAACGATTGCCCTGGCGTGGCGAGATCCACCAACACGAGCACGAGCAGCAGTGCGAGCGCCACCAGCGCGAGCTTCCAGAAGAGGCATCGGAAGCGCGAATAGCAGGCCCATGCGACCAGGCCGCCAACGACCAACCCGGCCATGGCCGCGCGGCCCGTGGTGAACACGAGATTGACCAGCCCCAAGGCCACGATGGCCCACGCTGCCGCTCGATGCCAGGGCTTGCCGCGCTGTGTGAGGGTTGCGACGAGCGGCAGGGCTGCGACCAGGGCGGTAGCGTTGCCGAGCGGCCAGAGGAAGAGACCACTGACGCGGTAGTAGTATCCCAGAGGACGGAAAAAAGCTTGGCGACCCAGGGAGCGCTCGACCAACTGCTCGAGATAGCCGCCTCGTTCGAGAGATTCGGGCAAAAGCCGGGCAAAGGGCGGGGTCCAGCCTTCAGGGCGGAACCCGAGCAGGGCCGTGACGGCCACGATGGCGGCGATGGCCACCAATCCCGCCAAGATCCAGAGGAGCTTGTGCAGGTCATCCAGGTCGCGCGGTAGGGCCACCGCAAGCACAAGGATCGCTAGGGCGCCTATCCACGTGGCCAAGGACCGGCCGAACGTGAGCAAGCGGCGCATGCTGTCGATGCCGAAAAGCGAAAGCAGTTGCGCGAGCAGAAAAATAGCGAACGCGATAACGACGGCGCGATGCTGCGAGAGGGACAACTGACCTGCCAAGGCCATGCGGACGACCAGCAGGACGCTGGCGATGGTGGGCACGAACTGCTCGATGCCCAGGATCCACCAGACCGGCCACAGGAGCAACCAACAAGCCAACTCAAAGAGGGGCGCTCGATGCCAGAGAGCCCCTCTCCGCAGGCTGGGATGGCGGGGACGTAGATCCACGGCTCGCATTGGCTCCTCTTGCCTTGGCTACGGAGCGGCGTACCTACATGTATCCGAGCGAGCGCAAGCGCTCCTCGATGATACGTTCGTCCTCGGGAGAGAACGCTGGGTTGCTGGAATAGCTCTCTAGGCTGGCGGCGTCGTCCAGCGTGAAATCCAGGGGGCACTGGAAGAGAGATTGCAGCACCTGGCCTTGGGCATAGGCGGGTATCGGCATGCCGAGCCAGGCGAGGATGGTGGGAAAGAGATCGACCAGGTGGGCGTCTTGGACCGATCCCGGCGAGACGCCCGATCCGTGGGCGAGGAGGATGCCATCCATCGAATGGGTGCCGGTGTGGTCGCGTCGCCATAGGTTGCGCCGAACGCGGGCCTTGCTGCTCTGTAGAAGCGAAGCGGTGAACTCAAAGCCGGGGTTCGGCGCTGCCACGAGGTCGGGAGCCTGGTCGCAGGCGAGCCCCGGAAAAGCCTCCTCCCGGGTGAGCACCTCTCCGACGACGGGCTCCCCGGTCTCGGGGTCACGGAGGGCGCGCAGGGCGGCTACCGCTTGCTGGCGCACGGCGTCGTACTCGGCGGCGGGCACGATGCCTTTGG
>Ga0334890_1005821_pt1 | contig 10159 bp, 13 predicted proteins | sample GraSluR1_MG_3_FD_207220 | JGI IMG/M metagenome (GOLD analysis project Ga0334890, IMG submission 207220) | Sludge microbial communities from methane-producing bioreactor in Wageningen University, Netherlands - Granular Sludge_31_08-R1 | ecosystem: Engineered > Bioreactor > Anaerobic >... | reverse complement strand
CAGATCCTCTTCGAGTTCGGCCGGGGGATCCTGGTCGTCCTGGGAGAGGAGGGGAACTACTCGACGAAGATGGTCTCGGAGATCTTCCCCTACCCCTTCGAGATGAGGGATTGAGGCGGAGGCGAGCACCCTCTGAAGTATGCAGGCCCCCGTCCCTACGGAGTTTGAGGAGGTGAGATGGCATGGGCCGCCCCACCTCAACCCTAACCCTCCAGGAGGTCTCTTCGGTGGAGGAGCTTGAGGCTGGAGGCGAAGGACCGGCAGGTGAGGGGGTTTGCCATCGCCTCGGGGAGGCCGATCTCCCGGAGGGTCCGGCGGCATAGCTCCCCCCTCTCCAGCGACGGAGCCGGCCACCAGGTCCTCGAAGCCGGGGACGGGGCGGTCGGCGAGCTGATGGCCAGCGTCCTCGATCCATCCCTTATCGGCCGGGTGGCACGCCACAGAGCAGCCCGATGCCTCCTTTACGGCCCGGGCCGCCCCCATGTGGTCGGGGTGAGCGTGGGTCAGGATGAGCCGCGAGACCTCCTCGGGGCTGCGGCCCGCACACCTCAGGTTTATGAGATAAAAATTATAGAATTTACCTACGTCGCTTCCGCCCCTTTTTGAGGCGGGAGACGAATTTGCCGAGGCCTATGAGGGCCAGGGCCTTGAAGAGCTTCTTGGCCAACCCCATCGGAGATCACCGCCCTCACCTCAGGCTTCCACGGCGAAAAATGTTTCGGTTTGGCCCCCCGGCCGGGGGGCCTTGCCGTGGACCTATCGCCCTCTAGGGCCTCACGGGCCGGACCCGCCCCACACCCCCATCATCCCCCGGAAGGCCCCCAGGTCCCCGGGGACGAGGTTGAGGCGGTGGGCCACCTGCTGGCTGAAGGAGAGGCCTCCCGAAGAGGCCGAGCTTCCGCCCCAGGCCGGAGCCCCGAGCCTGCGGCCGTCCTCGCCTCCGACGAAGGCCATGCTGGCGCCTCCGGCGGGGTCGATCGAAAGGGCCACCCCATACCGGGCGTCCTCCTGGAAGGTCATCCTGGGCCCCCGGATGGCGTAATCCTCAGGGCAGATATCGCTCATCATCTTCGGCCCCCCCACCCCGTCGAGGCCGCCTGAGCAGCCGCAGGCCGACGCCCCGGGGACGAGGGCCATCACCGCCAGGACCAACAGTACTATCGATCTCAATTCATCTCAACTCCCTTTACGTCAAAGATCCGGCTCATCCAGATCTTGTATGCTATCTCGTCAGCACAAGCTAAATATCCATCGGATCTCGGCGACCAAGGAAGCCCCATCTTGAAGTTCATCTAAAGATCGTCCAGAAGATCTCATAGATCCCTCGATCGATCACTCAAACCTCTTCTGAAGGATCTTCGCCGCCGGATAGATGAAGATCAAAAGAAATCCGACGAGGACGAGGGAGGCGGTCTGCGGGCTTGATGATCCGGAAAAGAAGGCGGTTCGGAGCCCTTCGACGGTGTAGGTGAGGGGGAGGACCCGGCTCAAGAGCTGAAGCCCCTCGGGCATCGCTGATATCGGATAGACGACGCCGCAGAGGAAGACCATCAGGAACCTGGGGAGGTTCAAGAAGGTCTGGGCCTCGAAGACCTCCTTGAAGCCGACGCTGAAGAGGGCCCCCATCGACGAATAGACCAAAAGGGAGATCAAAACCACCGGGATCAGGGCCGCAAGATCGGGCCGGAGGCGGAGGCCGACGACGGTGCTCAACGTCACCACCGAGGTCATCAACAGCCCGAAGAGAAAGCCGCCCAGGACCTTCCCCAGGAGGACGGCGTCGGTCCTCACCGGGGCCAGGAGGAGGCGCTCCAGGGATCCGATCCTCAGCTCGAAGTTTATCACCACCGCCTCCGCCGCCGTCGTGCTGAAGAGGATCGTCATGGCGATCAGCCCCGGGACGAGGTCTTCGAAGTCCCCGGGGCTCCTAAGAAAGAAGGCGAGGGTCCAGGCCAGGGGGAAGACGATCCCCCAGCTTATCGCCGGGGGCTTGAGGTAGTAGGTCCTCATGTCCTTTGCCGCTATCAGCCATATGCACCGGAGGTCGTCTTGGATCATACCCCCTTCCCCCCCTTCTCCTTTGCCATCACCGTCGGGCTGAGGCCGGTTATCCTGACGAAAGCGTCCTCGAGGCTCGGAGTCAAGCTGTTTATCGCCCGGAGCCCCAGGTTGTGGCCTCGCGAGAACTCGAAGACCTCCTCCAGGACCCGGGAGGGGTCTCCTCCGGTGATCCTGACCCGGGACCCCTCAAGGAGGAACACCCCAGAGCCGGGGAGCCGCTCCGAGAGGCGGGGCCAAAGGTCAAAGGCGGATCTGCCGAAGGTGACCTCGATGACGGGCTCCTCGTCAGCGGACCTCTTCAGACCCTCAGGCGTATCGATCCCGACGACCCTCCCCCGGACCAGGATGGCGATCCGATCGCAGAGATGGTCCGCCTCCTCCAGATAGTGGGTGGTGAGGACTATCGTCAGCCCCCTATCGTGGAGATCCGAGATCAGGCTTCGGAGGGAGCGGGCCGCCACCACGTCCAGCCCCACCGTCGGCTCGTCGAGGAATAGGAGGTGGGGATCGTGGATGAGAGCTGCGGCGATGGTGAGGGCCCGCTTCATCCCCCGGGAGAAGGTCCCGAACCTGTCGTCGCCCCGGCCGCTGAGGCCGAAGGCCCTGAGGAGCTCCTCCGCCCTATCTTCCCGGTCCGCCTTGGGGACCCCATAGAGACCAGCCATGAAGAGGAGGTTCTCTCTTGCGGTCAGCTCTTCGTAAAGGTTTGAGCTGTCGGGGACGACCCCGATCCGCCTTTTAGCCTCGACGATCCCCGAGGAGAGGTCGTATCCGAGGACTTTGGCCGTCCCCGCCGTCGGCCGGGAGAGGCCGACGAGCATCCTGATGGTGGTGGTCTTCCCCGAGCCGTTGGGGCCGAGGAGGCCGAAGACCTCCCCCTCCTCTACATCGAAGCTTATGCCATCGACGGCGACCAGATCGCCGAACCGCTTGGTCAGCCCCCGGACTTCAATCGATCTCAAACCTCACCCCCAAAACCCAACGGTCCCTCTGCCAACGCCCTCCCCAAAAAGGCGGGGGTCTCCAGCCTCAATCCCCGGTCAGCTCTCTCAGCTTCGCCTCAACCCTTTCCAGCTCCCTCCTGAGGGAACCCCTGTACTCCTCCAGGGTCGATATCATCTCCTCCCGGCTGACGGGGGGGTGGCCTCCACAGCAACAGCCTCCGCCCTCTCCGGAACGGCCGAGACCGTGGTGGCCGGCCTGGTCGTGGCCGTGGCCCTGGCATCCGCAACCCTCATCTCTGCCGGCACCCCTCCCCAGGGGGGGTGCGCGATAACCTGCATCATCTCCGCAGCGCATATCATTTCACCTCGCAATCTTCCAGAAGATCTATGACAATTCTCCGGGTCTTCAGCCTCCAGACCTTCTCCGGAGTTCCGGCTTTTGACTCTCTATAAGAGGCCACCTCGACGATCCCTGCCCCCTTGAGGGCGGAGAGGTGATAGTAAAGCCCGGCCAGGGATATCTCCTCCCCCAGCCCCAGCTCTTCAAAGATCTCCCTCGTGCTCCTCTCCTCCGCGCCGATGCACTGGATGATCCTCCACCTCGTGGGGCAGTGGAGAGCGCGGATGCACCTCTGAACCTCTCTCAGGGCTGGGCTTTGTCCGTGGCACATAATGATCGCCTTGAATATTCTAGCGATTGGCTTGAGAACTTAAGCGCACGATATTAAAGCTTTCGGCCATTGCCACAGAAAAGGGAGCCGTATCCCTCAGGCCCGACGGGCCCGAGGGCCCCGACCTTGAGGGTGGAGGGAGAGGGAACTCGGTCCCAAAGGCGGCCGTTTCCCCCTTCGGCCTCCCTATCGATCCTTCGGGCCGCCGACGGGAGGCTCAGCCGGAGACCGCCGTCGGATAGGGCACGATCAGGATGGCGGGCCCCTCCCCCGTCTCCCTCGACCTGAAGCTTACCCTGTAGTCGACATCCGCCACCGCCATCACGGCGAAGGATAACCTCTCGCCTTCCGCCGCCTTGAGGAGCTCTTTTACGTCGAAGACGACGATCCGGTCCTGGCCGAAGCTCATCCCGATCCGGCGGAGGTCGATCTCAGAGCTATCCTCCAGGATGGAGATCATCGAGAGGAGGTTCAACCCCAGGGCTGGGAAGCTCGAGCCTTCGGTCCACTCGGAGGTTATGGGAACGAGGATCAATCCCGAATTCTCGTCGCCCACCTTATCGATCGCCTCCGCCTTCAGAACGAGGACGGCGACGTCGTCCTCCTCCACCACCAGCTCGGATATGTTGAACTGGATGATGGCCATCGCTGGAAACTCTTCCGCCTCGTAACCGCGGCCCTTCAGGTATTCGCAGACCAGATGGTCGTCGTTGTAGACCATCTCCTCCATCAAGTCCACGTAAACGTCCTCGGCTGCCAGATAGACCGCCCCTGGGCAGCCATATGCCGCTGGGTGGCCGGAGATCTCGCCTGCCGGCGTTTCGGGCGAGAGCACCTCGGAGGCGGTCTTGTTTCCATCATTAACGGCGATCAGACCCTCTTCGCCGGTATCTCCGGCCCCCTCCCCAAAGATCTCAGCACCTCCGGAGGGGGCGGTCTCGTTCAAAGACGATGTTTCGTTAAAAGATCCACCTTCTTCAACCTCTCCATCAAGATCATCCAGGACAGGCCTCACCCCAGGATCGCCACCCTGCGCCGAAGCCGATTGGACGGCAAGGGATAACGAGAGGGCGATCAGGATGCAGAAGATTCCTCTATCGAACATACAAAATTCATCTCCCAGGATTGTAAATTTGAGCTTAGCATGAATATATTCGTTTCCATAGATACGTATGAAAGAAAGACGCCGATCCCGCCGTAGCCCGGGGCGACGGATCTTTCTTTGGGCCGCGACAAAAATCGGCCTCCCTCTCCGCACCGATCCTTAGGGCTCAGCCGAGGGTGGGGGGCCAGGTGAATTTAAGTATAAGCAGATGAATAACGATCAAATATGTTTGCCATAAGTCAATATAAATTGATTAAATCCCCGGCTGCGCCCCTTCGACCGCCCTTCCAAGATGGAAAGATCCAATCCCCGTCGATTCTGCGGACCTGACGGCGAGCCTCCGCTCCCTCCGGAAGGCGATGGGAAGGTCCTGGCGATGAGGTATTTCAGTTAAAAGGTCATTATTTTAAGATATAATGTTAACTTTTTCCTGATTTTAAGGATAAATCAGACTTAGAAAAGCATATATAGCAATAAATGTCATGTACGCGCTGTTTAATATTAAGATATCGGAGGACGGGATGAAAATGAGCGGTGTAGGGACGATTATGAGGATCTGGCCGTTGCTTCTGGTGTTGCTCGCGATCTCGGGCCCCGCGTCGGCGGCCAATAACCCGGACGGATATTACGTAAAGAACGAGCAAGTCTTCGAACAGGATGTCGAGGGACAAGGTTACGTCATGGTCTACCAGAGGGTGAACACCGAGTCTCTCCAGCTCAAGAACTACCTTCACGGGAGCGGCACCATGGATGGTGCAACCCTGATTTACTCCAACCAATCTAGCGTAAGCGGAGATTATAATGATCGGAACACGTGGGTATATGAATCATGGAAAACCGAGAAAAAAGGTAACAAAACGATATGCAGTTCCACTTGCGATCCATACAAAGGCTGTGAGAAACCCCATGCTGAGAACATCACATTTCTCGAGCAGAATGAGATGACCTATGCCCCCGTGGCTATGGCCTACGGCACGGGATACTACGCTGAAAATCCGATAGTTTTCAACTCAAAGCTGAAGGAGAGGACCGAGGCCAAGAACTACGATGGCTCGTGCTCAGACGAGGGCGTCTCCATGGTCCATCAGATTGAGTATGCTTCGGCGTTCAAAAAGGACATCGGGGTTACCCTCAAGAACATCGACAAATGGCCTCCCACGGGTTATTACAGCTTAAAGCCCACGAAAGGCTCCAGCCTCACCAAAATGAAGATCGAGGAGGAGGTCACAGAAGGGACGGTGCACATCGGCCAGCTTGTGACGAGGGCGTTGCCCTATGACACAAAGACAAATAAACCGACGACCAGATCATTGTACGGTCTGAAAAACCCCCTCGTCGAGATCGATGAGAACTACATCGGCACCTTCAAGATCACCAAGAACATGGAGATCTGCACCAGCTGCACCGGATTAAAGCCGAGGGACGACTGGCTCTCCTGCTGCATAGGCGGCTACGGCTCCATGCAGGACTCCGACAAGCTCTGGGGCGAGGAGGAGATCTTCGACTGCACCTGCCGCGAGAAGGCCTGGGGCCAGGCCTGGAACGACACCTCCAAGGCCCAATACTGTGAAGACTGCAAATGAGAAGATCACGATGGTATTTGAGAGGCGCTTGCCGCCTTAGGGCCAAGCGCCGCTCCCTCCAACTTTTTTAATCGATTTATCAGTTTCAGCCGATCGGGAGAAAGCCTATCTCCTCCACCAGCGACTGCCCCTCATCCCCCAGGAGGAAGTCGATGAAGGCCTCTTCACCAGCGTCGGGCTCGTTCCAGGTCATGACGTAGAGGGGGCGGGATAGGGGATAGTCATCGGCCCTGATGCTCTCGGCCGAGGGGGCTACCCCCTCGTAGGCGATCGGCCGCAGGGGGCCGTCCTGGACGTAGTTGAACCCCAGGTAGCCGATCGCCTTATCGCTCTTGGTTATGGCGGTCTTCATCTCACCGTTGTTCTGGGCGTAGGTGTCGGCGCCGAGGGTCTCGGTCTGGAGGTCCCCCATCACCATCTCGTTGAAGAGGTCGCCGGTCCCCGAGCCGACCATCCTCGCCACGACGTAGATGTCGGCATCGGGACCCCCCAGATCCCGCCAGCTGGTCAGGTTCCCGTCGTATATCGCCCGGAGCTGCTGGCGGCTGATGCTGGTGACTCCGGCCTCGTATATCGGCTCGCTGACGGCGATGCAGATGGCGTCGTAGCCTATCAGGTAGACGGAGAAGTTGTCGCCGTAGAGCTCGACCTCGTCCTCCCTCACCATCCTGGAGGACATCCCGATGTCGGAGAAGCCGCTCGCGACGTTCTTTATCCCCACCCCCGATCCCCCGACGCCGCTGACGGTCACCATGACCCGATCCTGGATCAGGTTGAACCTCTCGGCGGAGACCTCCACCAGGGGCATCACCGTCGTGGAACCGGTGACGGTGACCGTCTCGGTGGCCCCGGCCAGGGCCAGGAGGCAGATCACGGAAGATATCAGGATCAAAGATGCCGATCTGGTCATCGGATAAACTCCCCAAAATAGAATTGCTCGTAGTATATCATACTTGTCGTCATTGCCGCCTCAGAGCCTCCCCCGGACCGGGGGCGAGGGGAAAGCAGCCCGGATGAAGTTGCCGCCAACGGGAGGGGCGATGTTGGACGGAAGACCAGCGGGCCCCATCCCCGAGATCACCCTACCCGGCCGTAGAGGGTCGTCCTCTGGACCGGGATCCGCCCATGCCTCTCGATCAGGTCGCAGAGCTCCCCGGGGGTTATCCCCTCCGCCTCGGTGGCCCCGGCGGTCCGGGAGATGTTCTCCTCCATGAGGGTTCCGCCGAGGTCGTTTGTCCCCCAGAGGAGGGTCCTGGCGGCGAGGTCCCTCCCCAGCTTCACCCAGCTCGCCTGGATGTTGGGGATGAGGGGGTGGAGGGCGACCCGGGAGAGGGCGTGCATCTTCAGGTTCTCTAGGATCTCCATCCTCCGGGCCCGGGCACCCAGGGGGTTGTTCTTCGGCATGAAGGGGAGGAGGACGAACTCGGTGAAGCCGCCCGTCTCCGCCTGGATCTCCCGGAGGAGGAGGAGGTGGGCTATCCGATCCTCCAGCCTCTCGACGTGGCCGTAGAGGATGGTGGAGGTGGTGGGGACCCCCAGCCGGTGGGCCGTGGTGACGATCTCCCGCCACTGGGATGTGGAGAGCTTGGAGGGGCAGATCTCCCCCCTAACCCGGTCCACCAGGATCTCGGCGGCGGTTCCCGGCATCGATCCGAGCCCTGCCCGCTGTAGCTCCCGGATCGACTCCGCCGGGGTAGTCCCGGAGCTCTCCGACATGTAAAGGACCTCCATGGGGGAGTAGGCGTGGAGGTGCATCAGCGGATAATCCTCCTTAATCGCCTCCAAGATCCGGCAGTAGTCCTCCAGGACAAGCCCCGGGGCGAGCCCCCCCTGGAGGCAGATCTCGGTGGCAGAAGACCTCTCCGCCGCCTCCACCCTCCCCAGGATCTCCTCCTCGGTGAGGAGGTAGCCGTCGGCCCTCCTGAAGGCGCAGAAGCTGCAGCTTCCGACGCACCGGTTGGTGAAGTTTATGTTCCTGTTGACGACGTAGGAGACCTCGTCGCCGCAGATCTCCTCCCGGAGGAGGTTTGCGAGCCTAAAGAGCCTCAATGGCTCGCGGTATAGAGATAGAAGGGCGGCGGGGTCGATCCCGCCTCCCCGAGAGGGACCAGTGCCCTCCGAACCTGTCTTCCGGACCAGGGATGAGATCAGAGGTCGCTCCCCCCTGACCGCCCATCCTCCGGCTCCCCCCTCCCGATCCTCCGCTCCTTTGGGAGGAGGGAGATAAGCTCTCCACCGAGGTACTGGCCGCACCCCAGGACGTCCTCCCCATGAGATACCACCACGTACCCCTCCTCGACGGGTGCCGGGATCCTCTGCCGCTCCCCCGCCGCGAACCTGAGGGCCTCCTCCGTCCCGAGGTCGACGACGTTTTTGGTGGCATGACGGCCAAAGAGCTGGAGGGCGGCGGTGGTGGGCTTGGGGACCCGGCCCCGGACCGAGATGAACCGGAGCCCCACCGTCTCCCAGGCCAGGTCGGGGATCTCGGGGAGGCTGAAGGCCCATACGTTCCTGCCCCGGAGGAAGAAGCTCACCCCCTCGAAGGCTTCGGGAGGGATCCCGAACCTCGATCCCATAATCTCCGCCACGGTTGCCCGATCCATCGGCTGGAGGGGCGACCTATTCTTTAATGAGCTTTGCGACAAAGAACCCTCCCGCGTCGTTCTGGTGGGGGTAGTACCTGGTGCAGAGCTCCATCTCGTCTCCGAACCGGGATCCGGCCCACTCCGCAAGGCCGGGGCTCCCCGCCAGCCCCCGGACGGAGGCCTCCTCGAGGCCGACCCCGGCGACCTGCTCCAGGGTCCAGGAGACGACCCCCTCGTTCTCCTCGGGGGCGAAGGTGCAGGTGGAGTAGACGACCGTCCCCCCGGACCTTGTCACCTGTAACGCCCTCCTGAGGAGGGCCCGCTGGAGCCGCTGAATCCCCAGGGACCGCTTCAGGCTCCACCGGCCCAGGACGGTAATGTCCTTCCTCGCCATCCCCTGGCCGGTGCAGGGGGCGTCGACGAGGACCCGGTCGAACCCCCGGTCGGGAAAGCGGCGGCCATCGTATCTGGTCACCGCCACGTTCACCGCCCCCGCCCTCTCGCAGTTCGACCTGAGGGAGGCGACCCGGGTGTTGGCGGGGTCGTTCGCCACCAAAAGCCCCCGGTTCTCCATCATCATGGCGATCTGGGTCGTCTTGCTCCCGGGAGCAGCGCAGAGGTCCAGAACCCTCTCCCCCGGCTCGGGGCTGAGGACGACGGGCGATGCCATCGATATCTCCTCCTGGATGTGGATCTGGCCCATCAGGCTCTCGAGGAGGTTTCCGGGCTTCTCCACCTCCAGCCGCAGGCCGAAGGGATACCAGGAGAAGGGGGTGAAGGCCACCTTCCCCCTCCGCAGACGGGATGTCAGCCGATCCCGATCAGCCTTGAGGGTGTTGATCCTCGCAGTGACAGGAAGCGGCCTTCTTATCGCTTCGACGAAGAGGTCGAAGTCGGGGATCAACTCCCTGTACCTCTCCAGACCTTTCATGCCGCCGCAGTTCGCGTTTATAGGATATATTCCCCGCCGTCTGGAAGGGTTGGACCCCGTCCTCGGCCCCTCCCAGTCGGAGGATCGGGCCTCGCTCCCCCGGAGGCACCCCCTCATCCCCGTCCCAGAGATCCGTCCCAGGCATCTCCTGCCATGGTCCGGCCCCCTCCTCGGGAGCACAAGGATTTAATAGTGGTAGTGATCTGTGGACAATGCGGCAAACTGTTCTACGGTTTTTCGCTAAGGACGGTGAAGTGTTTGTACGGCAACGATAGAGGT
>Ga0334890_1005814_pt1 | contig 10167 bp, 9 predicted proteins | sample GraSluR1_MG_3_FD_207220 | JGI IMG/M metagenome (GOLD analysis project Ga0334890, IMG submission 207220) | Sludge microbial communities from methane-producing bioreactor in Wageningen University, Netherlands - Granular Sludge_31_08-R1 | ecosystem: Engineered > Bioreactor > Anaerobic > Unclassified... | reverse complement strand
CATCCGAAATCTGGCGAAACTGCCGCCGCTGCCAATCATGCGCGCCCAGATTCTTGGCACTATTCTGGCGCCTGCCAGCAAACTGGTACGCACGATCAACGAACCTGGCAGTCAGGTTGCCCGTGTATTGAAAGCTTATTCTGAAGCATAAACTATACAGATCAAATAATCAAAAGATAAAAAGTAATTATTTAGGAGAAATTTACAATGGCTGATATCGAAAAATTGGTAGAACAATTAAGTGAATTGACCGTGCTGGAAGCCGCCGAATTGGTGAAGGCACTTGAAGAAAAATGGGGTGTTTCTGCTGCTGCTCCTGTGGCTGCTGTGGCCGCCGTTGGCGGTGCCGCTGCTGCTGAAGAGGAAGTGGAAGAGAAGACCGAATTTGACGTCGTGCTGAAAGGCCCTGGCCCCAAGAAGATCGAAACCATCAAAGTTATCCGCAAGCTGACCAACCTCGGTCTGGTGGAAGCTAAGAACATGGCAGAAGAAGCCGGCGCGAAAGTTCTGACCGGTGTTGGTAAAGAAGCCGCCGAAGACGCCAAGAAACAGTTGGTGGAAGCTGGCGCCGAAGTTGAGATTGCCTAAGTTCATTCGCTGAATCTTTAAGCAAAGGAAACAAAAACGGAGTTTCTAAAAAAGAAACTCCGTTTTTCTTTTTCATTTCTTTGGATGATTAAGCGGTGGTTACCTGACGAACAACTGCGACGACCTTTCCCATGACACTGACGTTTTTGGATTTTGGGATGATGATATCTTGCATGGTTGGGTTGGCAGGCTGCAGGCGGTAGTGATCACTTTCTTTGTAGAAATATTTCAGGGTGGTTTCGTTGTCCTCGTCGATCCAGATAGCTGCCATTTCGCCATTATTGACCTGGTTTTGGCGATGGAAGATGACGATGTCGCCATCGTTGACCATGGCATCGATCATAGAGTCTCCGTCTACTTCAAGGGCAAACAAGTCTTCTGGTTTTTCATTGAGGCCAAACAGGGAACGGGCCACTTCGATGGTGGAATCCGGGTCGTAGGTAGGATCATCCGGCATGGGAAGCGGCGCGCCTGCCACAATGCGGCCCACCAGAGGTATGTTCCAAAGGGATTCTGCAATTTGCTCTATGCCGAGGAGCTTTAATCCTTCTTCTGTGATGCGCAGAGAGCGTGATTGATGCGCATTCTTTTCGATGTATTCTTTTTCTCGCAGTTTGTTGAGGTAGAAAGAGACCTGCGATGTCGATGACACGTTGATGCGATCTCCAATTTCACGTATGGAGGGGGGGAAGCCGTTCTCTTCCTGATAATTGTTGAGAAAATCCAGGATTGTTTCCAATATCCGTTGCATATTCTTACTGGACCGAGGCATAAGGAATTCCTTTCTATGATTCCATTGCTTTCTTGCTATCGTGACAATTTCATCTCAAATTAGCAATTAAATTCTATTATATTTATCATTAGTATAGCGGAACAAACGTTCTATGTCAATTGTTTTTGAGCGGATCTCCTTATTTGTGAAAAAACATTGCATATATTGACAGGTATTTGATTCAAAAATGGCTTGGGAGCAGGTGTAAGTGAGGGCTATGGAAAATGAAATTGTAGAATAATCTGAAGTCAAGTTGTGATTTGCTTTGCTTGACCAGAAACAAGGTTATAATAGTTTGAATGTATCACGCTTTGAGGAGTTCAACTATGCCGATTTATGAGTATCACTGCCAGGAATGTGGAAAAGAGTTCGAAAAACGTATGTCATTCACCCAGTCAGATGATATCCCTGTCTGTCCTTTCTGCGAAAGCGAAAAGACGAACAAGAAACTCTCTCTGTTCTGTGCACCAGGGGTGTCTGGCGGGAATGGCGGTGGTTGCGCCAGTTGTGCGGGCGGTTCTTGCAACACCTGCGGTGGTTGATGAACTTCCCTGATGGGGGTGGATAGAAAGTTAATGGATATGTGATGGTTTATGTCGAATCTTGTTGTTTTGTACGGTCCTCCTGAAACAGGTAAGTCCAGTTTTCTTGAACAACTGGTTCATTATTACCATACCCTGGGGTTGGAAGTACACGGGTTGATTTCACCAGCTATCCTTTATGAGAATATCAAAACCGGTATACGTGCGAAAGATATTTCTACCGGTGAAACCCGTTTTTTGGCAGCAAAGCGCCCGGTGCCGCTGACTGATACCAGCAAATTAGGTTATGTATTTAATGAACAAACCGTGGCTTGGGGCAACGAAGTGCTCTCCTCCAGTGTGCCAACCGAGGTGCTGATCATTGATGAGATCGGACCGCTTGAGCTGAAATTGAACAAGGGGTGGGCCAATGCACTGGATTGCATTCGCGGGCGCAGTTATCAACTGGCGATCGTGGTGCTGCGGGAGTCGCTCCATGACGAGATTCGGAACAAATGGCCGGTGGCTGAATGGCTACTATTTCAACAGGGGATGAAGGTTAACCGCTTTGACCGCTATTTTCACGAAACCAGAACCTGACGGCGGCGTTGTTAATGCCTGACAATAGCCAGCATGAAGTGATTCGATCGGCAAGCTTGCTCGATCCGGCTTTGTTATCAATCAACCACAAAGATCGAGAGTTATTAATAAGGCTGGCGGAGGTTTACCGCCGGTTTGCTAATGATCCGCTTGAGATCGAGAAACAAACGCTGCAGCGCCGCAAGAATAATCTGGATTGGGTGCGGCCGCTGGTGATTTGTTTTCCGGAGATAAGCTGGCGTGAGATCATACGGGATGAGGATCTGGTTTGCGAAGGGGAGATTGCCCGCGGATGGGAGCGAAAACTGCGGCAGTTGATTTTCACGGCAGAGACGAGATCGGATGAATGCCTTCCAGACAGTTTTACTATAGGTTTTGTACATGGTGAACTGGAGTGGGGCATCCGTATGCATCAGATCGGCGACCTGCATGCGGGTTCTTATCGCTGGGAAGCACCTATCCAAAAACCAGAAGATATCAATAACATGAATCTGCCTACCATGGAGGTGGATTTTACCGGTTCTGATGCTCTTCTTGCCCTGGCAGAAGATGTGTTCGCTGGTGTCCTGCCTGTGAAGCGCAAAGAAGCCTGGTTCTGGACCACCGGGCTGACGCAAACCTTTATCCATTTGCGCGGGTTGGAACAAATGATGTTCGATATGATGGACAATCCTGCCTTTGTGCATGCATTAATGGCACTGTTGGCAGAGGGCACAGGCATGTTTTTGGATGAACTGGAGAAAAAGGGGCTTTTGTTTCCCAACTGTGATATTGCTTATTGCGGATCAGGCGGGCTGGGGTTGACCGATGCTCTGCCACAGCATGATTATGCTGGTATTGTCAGGCTACGCGATCAGTGGGGATTTTCGGAAAGTCAGGAGACAGTGGGGGTCTCGCCGCGTATGTTTGCTGAATTCATCCTGCCATATCAGACCCCATTGCTGGAAAAATTCGGTCTCACTTATTATGGCTGCTGCGAACCGGTGGATCAACGCTGGAAGTATTTGAGCAAGATTCCCAATCTGCGGCGGGTTTCGGTTTCGCCCTGGTCAGAACGTAAGAAAATGGCGGACTTTTTGAGGCAGGAGTATGTATTTTGCGTGAAACCAAACCCGGCCTTGTTGGCTTTTGATCATTTCCCTGAAGAGGAAATCAGACAGTATGTGCGTGAAACTCTGGCGATTGCTGGTGAGTGCCATTTAGAGTTCATTTTAAAAGATGTCACAACGGTCAGGCAACAACCAGAACGCATCATCAGTTGGGTAAGAATCGTCAAAGAAGAAATTCTGGGTTGAAGGTTGTTAGATTCCTGCCAGATTCAGTAGATCGGTCATTAAACCTAAGGCGGTGATTTCAGCGCCAGCGCCGGCACCAGCGATCATGAGCGGTATGTGATTGTGTACACGCGAGTGGATCATAAGTTTGTTGGCGGTGTTATCGAGCAGTCCATATTCGCTGTCACGGGCCACCGCCTTCAACTGGCAGTAACCTCCATTCGGGCCAACAGCGGATACGTAGCGCAGAGTCATGGATTCGGCCATGGCTTGCTGGCGTAACTGCTGGGTGTATCCATTCAGGCGTTTCAATCGTTGAAAGAACTGGTCCTTGGTGTATGCATGGAATTCTTCGGGGTAGAGACTTTCCACATCGATATCGTCGAGTTCCAATGGCCAGCCGACGGTGCGTGCCATTATCAAGGCTTTTCGGGCTGTATCCATCCCGTTGAGGTCGTCACGCGGATCAGGTTCTGTGTATCCTAACATATGTGCGTTTTCGATGGCCTGGGCGTAGGAAAGGTCTTGTTCCATCTCAGAAAAAATGTAATTCAAAGTGCCGCTCAGGCAGCCCTCGATATACTCGACATCATCAAAACCACTCACCAGGTTTCGTAACGCCGCAATAACAGGTGTTCCGGCACACACCGTTGATTCATAGCCTACATTCGCAGAAGAAAAGAATGGTTCTGCAACCGGCCAGGGCTGTACCAGATTGTTTTTGTTGCACATCACCAATGAACAACCCTTTTTCAAGCCTGTTAACAACACCGGATAGAGGGCTTGGGCACTACTTGTATCGACCAGGATGGTGTTAAGGCCAAAATATTGGGCAATGGCAGCAGCGTTATTGGAATCAGGAAGTGTTCGTAAGGGGCTTCCCTCATTCTTTATATTGATGATTTTGCGTAATTGTTCCGGTGTAAAACCAGCAGCATTGTGAACATAGCCAGAACTATCAACAATAGCTGTGATGCGCAACGGCAGATAATACCTGTCTATGGCATTCATCAGTTGCTCACAAAGTGCTTGACCGATCTTGCCGGGTCCGAAAAGGATGATATCTTTTTTGTCTGTCATGCCAATCCCTGCGTGATTCATTCTTGTTCCGTGTCTGTATTCTAACACTGACTTTATATTTAGAAAATAGGTGCTTCTGAAAGCGAGTAGCGTGGTAGAATATTTTGGAATTCACCAATCAATCGAAGGGACCAGACATGGAAAAGGTATCGCAGAATGCGAATAATTCGTCGCAAAAAATTAAGACATTGTTAGCACTTGCCTTTGGTTACTTTATTGATCAGGGGGAGGGTCAGGCGATGTCTGTCCTCTTTCCTGTGCTTCAAAAACTTTGGGGGCTTTCGTATAGCAACCTGGGTTTGATCGGCACCATCCGCAGTTTGTTACAGGCACTCAGCTCGCCTTTTTGGGGGTTCGCGGCGGATCGAATGTCACGCAAGAAGGTAATTATCTTTGGTACAGGCATCTGGGGCATCTGGACTGCGGTATGCGGTTTGACCCAGAATTTCGGGCAGCTGCTGGTGATTCGGGCAATTTCGGGACTGGGTTTGGGCTGTCTTCTGCCAGCCACTTTTTCATTGATGTCAGACATGTTCCCCCCAAAGCAGCGCGGCAAGGCGTTGGGCATCATGGAAGCCATTGGTGTGTTGGGCATTATCATAAGCACAGTGTCTTTGGGCATGTTGGCAACCGAGACTTTGTGGCGCTATGGGTTTTTCCTGTTGGGCGGAATGAGCATGGTGACCGGTCTTGTGGTGTGGATTCTGGTCAAGGAGCCTGTGAGAGGCGCAGCAGAACCTGAGTTGAAGGGCATCATCACGGAAGAAGCTGCCAGTAAATACCGTGCGCAATTCAAAGATGTGTTCCGTGTTCTGCGCATTCCCACCATCTGGGTGGCAATCTTGCAGGGTCTGGCGGGAACCATGCCCTGGGTGGTGATGGGGTTGTATTTCATCACCTGGTTAGAAAATGACCGCGGCTTGCCTGTGCAAACCGCCTCGATTGTCTTTGCGGCGATTGTGCTGGGCACAGCCGCCAGCAATGTGATCGGCGGTTTTTTGGGAGATTGGGCAGAAAGCAAAAGCCCTAAATACGGACGTGTGGTGGTCGGACAGGTGTCCATTGTGGCCGGCATTCCGATGTCTTATGTGCTGCTGACCCAAACTGAGGGTTGGCCTTTGGGATGGTTCATGGTGTGGTGTTTGTTGACGGCTTTGTTGATCAGCTGGCCGGGAAAAGGCGCTAAAGAGCCGATGATGCAGGGCGCTGTTCCACCAGAGTTACGCTCCACGGCTTTTGCGATGACAACTTTTGTGGAAAGCGGATTCGCAGCGTTGGTTGCCTTGTTCGCCGGCCAGCTGGCCGATCGAATTGGGTTGACGGAAGCGATGGTGTGGACTATCCCGGTTCCGTGGGTCATCTGCGCGCTATTCTTTACCCTGTTCTATTGGGCATATCCACGCGATGCGCAAAAATTGCGTGACCAGATGGCGCAGCGGGCTATCGAAATCGAAGCGGGATAAGAATCATCTACCGATATTATTGATTCCCGCCCCATCTTTATGCTCGATGATGGTGCCGCCTTGTTTAGGAGTAAGATTGCGAGGGGGAGGTTCGACCTTACTCCGCTAAATCGGTGATAAAATTGCTGAAGCAGGACGGTTCATTGTAAGAATCCCAGAATCAGTGACCCTGCAGAAAATCCATCTTGACGATACCATTTCTTATGAGGCGTTGTGAACGACAAAGATCCGCTGGTCGGTAAAATATTCGGTGGATACCGGATTACAGAAAAAATTGCGCAAGGCGGTATGGCCGCGGTCTATCGCGGCGTTGATCGGCGTCTGGGGCGTGATGTCGCCATTAAGCTGGTGTTGGGCGGCCGACAATATTCAGAGGTATTTCTGAAGCGATTCCGCCGGGAAATTCGTGCATTAGGTAAGCTGATGCATCCCCATATCGTTCCATTATTGGATTTTGGCAGCATTCACGGTGTTCCTTACCTGGTGATGCCCTATCTCTCAGGTGGTACGATTCAAGAGATGATCGGCAAGGTGTGGGATTGGTATGATGCTGCTCAGATCATTATCCCGATCGGTCAGTCGATTGCTTACGCTCATAGCAATGGCATTATTCATCGTGATATTAAACCCGCCAATATTCTGCTGACAGAATCGGGTGAACCGATGTTGTCAGATTTCGGTTTGATGAAAATGCTGAAGGAAGAACAATCCGCCGATCTGACCGGCAGCGGTATGGTGGGTACGCCGGACTTTATGGCGCCTGAGCAATGGGTGGGCGAAGCGGTGCCGCAAACAGACATCTATGCATTGGGCATCATCTTCTATGTGATGATCACCGGACATTTGCCTTACGAAGCTGCCAGTGCGCCTGAGATCATGTTCAAACATATATCTGAATCGCATGTGCCGCCAAGAAAGCATGTGCCAGATATTCCCATTGAAGTAGAAATGGTGATTGAGCGTGCGCTGCGCAAAGATTACCAAAAACGCTACGCAACCATGGCTGAATTTGTGACCGAGGTGGAACAACTGACCAATCGCCTGCACTCCCGCGAAATGGCTAATAATTCGAAATCTGTTTCGCGCAGGTCGGGGAAGGTGGGGAAATTTCAATGGATGGCGTTCAAACTGCGACTGCGCAGCCTGCCAACCTGGGTGTGGGCAGGTGTGGTGTTCTTTATTCTGGCGTTTGTTGGGATTCTGTCACTGTACTTCATCAGCCAGAACTTTATCAATTGGCAAGATAGTGTGGCCACTGCCCAGGCTGTCAGTGTAAACACGACCACACCGGACCAACTGGCGTTGGTGAATGAGCCACAGGTGACGGAAACAGCAACTATCACGGCAACGACACAACCGACCCGCACAACCGCATCAACCAGGCAACCCCTGCCTTCGACCTCTACCAGTACTGCGGCCGTGACTATTACGCCGACCAATAGTCCGTCGGCGACCAAAGACCTGTCATTGGAAATCGGTTCCACCAAAGTTTCACCGGTAGACGAGATGTTGATGATGTATATTCCTGAAGGATTATTTGAGATGGGTGCACGGGACGAAGATGAAGAAGCCAAAGACGATGAAAAACCCCGCCACACAGTCTATCTGGATGCTTTCTGGATGGATCAGACTGAGGTAACTGTCGGCCAGTACATGCAATGTGTGGATGCAGGCGCCTGCCCCAAACCGATCAAGATCGATTCAAGGACACGAGGTTTTTATTTTGGCAATGAACCTTTTTTGAATCATCCTGTGATCAATGTGAACTGGTATCAGGCCAATGACTATTGCCTTTGGGCAGGTCGCAGGCTGCCAACGGAAGCTGAGTGGGAAAAGGCGGCCACAAGCCAGCAGGAAAATGGCCTGTATCCGTGGGGCTCTCGCCTGGATTGTTCTTTGGCGAATTACTTCCAGGGTCCCGGAGGCTGCAAAGGTGATACCAATCCGGTGGATGAATATCAGAATGGGGCCAGCCTGTATGGTGTCTTGGGGTTGGCAGGCAATGTGTGGGAATGGGTTTCGGATTGGTACGATGCAGAGTATTACAGCAAATCACCAGAAGAGAATCCCAAGGGACCCAATTTAGGCACCTACAATGTCACCCGGGGAGGTACATTCAGTCAAGCACCATCCGCATTGCGAATCACCAATCGAGGTCTCAATGCACCGAATGTGTATAGAGATAACGGTGGATTCCGCTGTGTAATGGATGCAGAGTAGTATATAAGCCGTATAACGATTGTATCGTTAGAAAACATTGAGAAAGCCACCCGGATAACCTGCAGGCGGTAATGCTAATTTATAATTGATCGTGATGAAAAAAAGCAATTACATGGTGTCAGTGGCTAACAAGGTGCTGGTGGGCTGCGTGATGCTGGCGCTGGTTGTCAGCGGATGCCAGATCATGGAACTGCCTGATGTGGCTGCGCTGCCGGATCAGACAGGTCAACCCACCACTGCTCCCAGTCCGTTGCCGGAAGTGACTTTGCCCGCGCAGCGTCCGCAATATGGTCCGGGTGAATTGGTGGATTATATCGCACAGAGCGGCGACAACCTGCCTGCGCTGGCGGCACATTTTAACACCACAATCGATGAAATCCGCGGGGCAAATCCGATCATCCCTGCCGATGCCACTACTTTGCCGCCAGGTATGCCGATGCAAATACCTATCTATTATCGTCCCTTGTGGGGTTCTTCTTTTAAAATTATACCGGACAGCGCCTTCGTGAATGGCCCGGATACTGTCGGCTTTGACACAGCCGCATTTGTAGCGCAGCAGGATGGCTGGTTGAAAAATGAAACTGATTTTACAACCGGCAGGAATTTAACTGGTGGTGAGATTGTCCAACAGGTAGCCGACAACTATTCCATCAACCCAAAACTATTGCTGGCGTTGCTCGAGTATGAAACAGGCGCACTCAGCAATCCTGACCGCCCCGATGTAACCTCAGGTAACTTATTCGGCTTTGGTGATCGACAACGAACGCGTTTGATCCTTCAACTGAACCAGCTGGCAAACATATTGAACAACAGCTATTATGGCTGGCGTGAAGGTTCGCTGGTGTCATTCACCCATCGTTCTGATGGACGACTTGAATATGGCGATCCCTGGTTGAATGCAGGAACTGTTGCCCTACACCATACCTTTGCGCAGACCATGCCATATGACCAGTATCGGGTTGCGATCTCAGACCAGGGGTTATACCGTGTATACACGGAGTTGTTTGGAGAACCGTTTGAGAATGCAATAGATATCATCCCCGGCAGTTTACAGCAGCCGGCATTTCAATTGCCTTTTGAAGGGCAGATTCCGTGGACATATACCGGCGGTCCGCACGCAGCCTGGGGAGACGGACAACCCTGGGCAGCCATTGACTTTGCGCCCCCGGGTATCAGTGGGTGCAGCCCCTCTGGTGATTGGATCACAGCGGTGGCGGATGGGGTGGTTGCCCGAGTCGATACAGGCCTGGTGGTGCTTGATCTGGATGGTGATGGCGATGAACGCACCGGATGGGTGTTATTGTACATGCATGTCGCCAGCCATAATCGCGTAAGGTTGGGTCAGGAAGTGAAACGCGGGACTGCCATCGGTCATCCATCCTGCGAGGGCGGTACATCCACAGGGACGCACGTTCATATTGCCCGCAAGTACAACGGTGAATGGATTCTGGCAAGCGGGCCGCTGGCATTCAACCTGGAGGGTTGGGTGGTGGAGAGCGGGAGCGAGGCTTATCTGGGCAGAATGGTGAGATATAGTGAGGTGGTGATTGCGACCGACTTTTCAGGCGCACAAAGCCGGATTGTTTCTGCTGGTCTGGCTGAGTAGCTTATTGGTATCCTCAGCCTGTCAGAAACAGGCGCAATTATTT
>Ga0334890_1005813_pt1 | contig 10169 bp, 8 predicted proteins | sample GraSluR1_MG_3_FD_207220 | JGI IMG/M metagenome (GOLD analysis project Ga0334890, IMG submission 207220) | Sludge microbial communities from methane-producing bioreactor in Wageningen University, Netherlands - Granular Sludge_31_08-R1 | ecosystem: Engineered > Bioreactor > Anaerobic > Unclassified... | reverse complement strand
GTTATGTACCCTGGCAAGGGACCTGCCCAACCCTAAGCGGAGGTACACATGGCAAGTCTCAAGAAACGCGGCAGAACCTACTATGCGCAGTACTACCTTGGCGGTCAGCAGAAGCGGGTCAGTCTAGGCACCGACTCCCTACAGATCGCCAAGGAGAAGATTCGCCAGATCGAATCCGCCCTAGCCCGAGGGACTGATATCCCTCTGCCGACCCGAACCCCCGTGGCAGAGGTGGTTGCCGCCTATGTCGAATACCTTTACACCGTCAAGACGCCCCGCAATGCCCAGCGAGATGTTTTCTATCTGCGCGAAACCTTTGGCCCCATTTGTCCAGCCCTGAAACTCAAGAACAAGAAAATCAGCGAGAGGGGGAAGAAGCGCCCCTGTCGGAACCGCCCCTCTCTTGTCCAGTCTTACCACTTCGAGCAAATTACCACTGCCGACATCGCCCAGCATATCGCTGCCCAGGTAAGGGCCAAAGGCCTCGCCCCCAAGACCGCCAACCGCTTCCGCGAAGTGCTGACCCGCCTATTCAATTGGGCGATGCAGCAAAACGGAATTCGAATGCCGGACAATGCCAATCCGGCTGCCAAGGTGGAACGTTACAAGGAGAAAGCCCAGGAGATTACATTCCTGACCCTGCAGCAGATCGCCGAGCAGCTTAAGGCCCTGGAGGACTATCCCGGCCTGCAGGCCCTAGTTGCCGTTTATATCTATGCGGGCTTGCGGAGGGAAGAAGCCTTATGGCTTACGCTTGACGATGTGGACATGGAAGCAGGAACCTATGGCCTGCTGCGGATTCGGGCCAAGACCGTCAAAGGCGAATACTGGCAACCCAAAACCAAGGTCAACAGGGTAGTACCTATCAGTCGTACCCTGCGGCAATATCTGGATCGTTACCAACCTGACCCGGTTGAAGGGAGCTGGTTTTTTTCTTCCCCCAAGGGGAAGCGCTGGAATCCAGACAACTTTTCCAGCACGTTGCGGGAGATCAATGCCGCCTCGCGCCTGAACTGGTCATGTCTGGATTTCCGGCACACCTTCGGTTCTCAGCTTGCAATGAAGGGGGAAAGTCTGTATAAAATTTCTAATCTAATGGGAAACTCGCCAGAAATCTGCAGAAAGCACTATGCAGCCATCATTCCCGAGAGTTTGACAAATAGCGTTGAGTTTTAGTATTTCATCCCGCCTATTTTTGAATATTTTGTTTGGAGGTGGCATGCAACGTGACATGACTTGTCCGTGCCAATACGTTGGCAATGAAGATAAAAGCTTTGATGGATTTCTTAAATTAAGAAAAAATTGCCTAGCATTAAATAAGTTTTTTATCCCAGATCACCAACTACGTGAATTTTTAACTACAAGAAACTGCATTCAGACTAATAAAAATTTTGATTCTATTATTTATTTAGCATACCAAGATAATTATCTACAGAACCTAACCTTGCCAATTCATAAGTTTTTAATAACAAACGGCCAACTTCACCAAGATTTAAAAAATCAATATAAATCAGATGCAAATGAACATTGGATGAAAAAAAGAACAGTCAAAGATATTGCAAGAAATACAGGCATTTATCTCGGGAAAATAAGCGAATTGTTATTTGCTTACTGGCTAGATACCCAAGGATGGTCAATTGATAAGCTAGAAGCACTTAATTACAAAGACAAGAAATGTGAACATGATGTTTTGGCAAAATCACCAAGCAACGAAAATTATGCATTCGAAATAAAGAGAATCCACATTGATATTGATATTTTTAGCGATGGCAATAAATGCATTTGCGCAGAAAATGTTTTAAATATTTTTAAAAATGGTGGATTCTATGATTCATATAAATATTCTGACTATACTTTATTGATTATATTGAGTGCTGCAAGGCAGTTCAAAATTAATAATAAATTTATCCAAGTTGCCGTTATAATTATTGATGGAAATATGTATGATTTCTATAAATTCCATCTTAAAAATAATTTTCAGTGGGAAAATGGTATGTTTTATGACCTGAATAGAGATTTTTTAGATCAAAAGAAAATATCAGAATATAAAATTCAAAATCCAGACTGTAAGCATTTATTGCAACCACTTCAGGAGGTGTGGATTGTTAAGGAGTCTCCTATCTATAAATATGAGATAGTCAAAAAATTAATAATATAAATTTTTATTTTTACTTTCTCCTATTTGAATATTCAATACTGCCCCCGGGGACTTGCGGACCGGGGGCCTTGGGGTGATTTATTTTTAAATTTTTCGGCCCCCCCTAGGTGAGCCGTGATGTTTCATAGGCTTCCACCTCCTCTCTCAGAAATCGCACAATCCCGTTTTTCCCTTCTCCCAGGTAAAGCCGCTGAAAGCCTGCCCGCCTGGCAATTCGGTCCACGCTGGACCGGGCACATCGCCACCGCTCAGCCAACTCGTTGGGGGAGAAGTAAAGAGAGGGGCATTGTTCCTGCTTTTTACTCTTCCTCATCGGCACCCCCAATCTCATCCAAGGGCCGCCCGACCTTGATTGACCGTTTCTTAAACTCTTCGTTATATTTGCGGTCAAACCAGTAAAGGGTGACTTCGTTGCCCAAGCGATTCAGCGCATCGTTGAAATCGTGAATACCGAGCCGAGCGGCAAAGGAGGGGAGACATCCGGCAATGTGGGATACGTACCAGTCCACAGAGGCCAACAAGTCTGAAGCGAAAATGCGTTGAACCTGGGTGGCAGGACCGAGCTTTCCGGCGCAGGACTGGACATCCTGCCACCAGGGATGAATACTGCGGCGATCCTGACGTTCGTCATCCTTCCATCGGAGCGAAAACCATTCCCCGGTTAGGTATTCCCAAATGCCGCCCATTTTCTGCCTAAGTTCATCCACGGTATTGACTCCGAACTGCTTGAGGGCCGGTCTACGCAGTTGAAATTCCACCCGCCAAACATCCGTAAAGGTATCCCGTCCCCAAAGATGTGGAAACCAGGCCTTGCCCTTTTTCTGAGCCTCCTTTCCTTTATCGTAAATTCGTAGCCGGACCATTCCGCTTGGAGATCCACAGTAGAAAGTTTCCAACTGGTCGGCATGGCCATAGTGGGCCGTTGCCCGGCTCCGTGCAACTTTCAACCTTTGTAGGAATTCGAGAGAGAGCCCACCAGGTAGATGGAAGTCAGCACACAAATCGATCCGGCTTGGCAGAGTGAGGACCACATTTCCCTTGAAACGCGCGAGATCTGCAAGAACCAGGTCAAGTGAATGTTCGATTCCGAGTTGCCAGAGAGTTTCGGCACCCAAAGAGAGATAGCCATTAGGAGAATGCCGTGGTGGGTTTTTGGCTAGATAAAGGTGATATTCTGGAAACTGCAAGTGAAAGCGGTAATTAGGGGGCTTGCCAGAGGGGAGATGGAGAAAACACCGTCCTTTGCCAGACTGGTCGAGCTGGCCATTTTTCCCCTGTGCCTGTTCTTTGCCACGGTCCAACGCTTCTCGGAGTAACGGCCAATGGCTGCCGAATTCAACGAAAAGCCCCAGGTCCAGGGTGTCCACTCCACAGAGAAGAAGTTGCCATCCTCCCTCTGTTGGGATTAGCGCATGGCGTGTTACAGACTCCGCCATGCTTTTTTCGGCCAGATCACCAAAAGGGTCTTGCTCAGAAAATGAAAAAGCCATGAAACAACCTCCGTGAAAGTACACCTGTAGCACTTTCGAAGTTGCCCATGGCTTGCTACTCGCTTACGCTTTGGCTGGCTACGGGGCGTGTCTTGGATTTTAAGTGGCTACCTGAAGCAGCCAACCTGCTAAACAACGATCAATTTTATGCTGCCTGTTCGTGGCGTTTTACCGTGGGCCGGTCCGCTCCCAACCCCTGTCCTCCCCGGCTAAAGCCGTGGGTCGGACGGGTCCCCGGGTCGCCGGCCCGCGCCGCCGGCCCAAACAGCGCCTGCGCATGATTCACCGGGCCTTGGGCATCGAAGGAAGGTTGCTCCCCTGCAGGAACAACCGGCGCAGCATATCCGGCACCTTGTTCAGACAGGCGCCAAACTTCCGGCCTGCCGGTTTAAGTATGTATATTTCCCGCTCGCCATTTTCTCCCTGAAGTTCCAGGGGCAAAGGCAGGTCTTTGCTTTTGATGATGAGCTTTTTTCCGTCATGCACTGCTTTCACCTCCATCCTGTTCGGGAATATCATCCCCGTGCTTAACGGCTTGTGCCGCTTTGCTGCCGTTGCGAATCACTTTTTTAATTGCCTCTTCCAAGTCACGGAGCCAGACGGAAGTCTGAAGCACTCCGACCCGTGAGGCACCTTCAAGTTCATCAATGCCTAGATGAATGAGGTTGCGCATCAACTGGTGACGGGAGAGGCCACCACGAGCGGCAAAAGCGTCAACCTTGTCTAGCAGCTTTTCATCAATTTTCAGCGGCAATGGTTTCTCTTCTCCGGGTTCGGCTTTTTTCCGCAGGTCGAGGAGATCCCGAATCGCCAGGCCGATCTGAAACAGCCCCACTTTGGAAGCCAAGCTGATTCCATTTACGCCGACTTGAATCATGTTGCGCATCAACTGATGCCTGGAAAGCCCCGCGGCCTTGGCCAACTTGTCGAGCCGGGTAATCCACTGTTCCCCGAGTTTCACTGAAACGGTTTTTTCAGATTCCGACATAGGCCCCTCTTATACATTGGTATACGAAAGGACAATATATACCCGCGTATAAAGTGTCAAGGAAAAAATATGCCTCCTCGCGCACCAGCCCGCCCGCTCTATCCGACGGCGGCTGACGCAGCAGGCATTTGCTCATCTTTGGCACAAGTAGATCATTTACCTTTTCCTTTATCTGGTTCTTGACTAAATTGTCTCCTAAGATACATTAGTATAATTCAAGGCTAAGATTGGCAAAGGGTCATTTAAAGGAAACGTAAACCTAAAAATACTATAAATGGTCAGTGTTCAAGACTTAGATGAAATAAAAAGACGATTTGTCTATTAATTAATGCCGATCCAAATAGGTATATATTTTGAATATTGAAAAAACTAACTATTTTATGTCGGGACTTTTTGAATGAAAAAACGTAATTATAATTTCAAAAAAGATATTAACAGAGGATCAAAGTATACTAAGCTGGAAATCATCGAATCCATGAAGAAATTTTTCTCTCTAAGAGGTAATAAATCATTTACACAAAAGCAATATAATACATGGGAGAAACGTGTTTTATGTTCTTCTCAAATTTCAAAACGCTTTGGGGGATGGGCCAAGATTATGCAGGAGGCTGGTCTTGAACCATCTTGGGGAAAGAAAAAGAATATAGCTGAAATGGTAGAGATATATATGGATTGTTGGCAAGAGCAAGATGACATGCCAACAGAAAAAATCTTTTTAAACCATTTAAAAAAAATTGATTCTTGTTATACCCTCAATATGTACAAACATCATTTTGGGAGTTGGCGGAGGCTTGCACAAAGAATAATTGATTTTCATGATGAAAAAATATCGGAAAAGCAACTACTTGAAAAATATCAATCGGGCAAAAAAGCCAGGAGACCTATCCCTTTATCCCTACGAAATGAAGTGTTGTTACGTGATGGGGGTCGGTGCAAACAATGTGGAAGGTCTGCAGAAAAAGATAAAGTGACATTGGAAGTTGATCATATTGTCCCTGTATCTGAGGGTGGTGGCAATGATAAAAATAATTTGCAGACCCTTTGTTTTGACTGTAATCGCGGGAAATCAAACAGTACGTACAATAAGAAGTCAGAGTAAAATCAAATACAATGACCAAGGGATACATGATGTGCGCCGGCTAGGGTCGCCTTGTGTACCCTGGCCTGTACCCTCTTGGCTTGACAAGATGGATATTTTGGACAAAATGGTAAAGGCTTATTGGCCAAAATAATTCAACAAAATTCGCAAGTCGCCGATTTCTTGGGTAGAACGAAAAACGGTATCTTTTCGCTCATAACCCGAAGGTCGCAGGTTCAAATCCTGCCCCCGCTACCAAATAAATGTTCAAGGGGATTCGCCGGCCGGCGAATCCCCTTTTTTCATGCCCGCTTCTCTGCGGGCCGCCAACCCCGTCAGACCGGCGGCAGCGGGGAGGTCCCCTCGTCCGGCTGGCGACGGCAACGGTGTAGCGCTTTTTTCAGCGCTTCGATGGTGAAGGGTTTGGTAAGCACTTCGTTGAAACCGGCGGACATGAACTGCCGGCGATTTTCCTCCAGGGCATGAGCGGTCAGGGCGATGATGGGCACCAGGCGCTGCGGGACAGTTTCAGGCAGGGAACGAATGTGTCGGGTTGCCGAGACGCCGTCCATTTCCGGCATGGAAACATCCATCAGGACCATGTCGATGGGCTCACGCGCCAGCACCTCGATGGCCTCGGCGCCATTCTGGGCGGTTACGGTCACGCAGCCCAGATGCTGCAGTATGGCGACGATCATCTCCCGATTGAGAGCATCGTCTTCGGCTACCAGCACCTTCAGGCCCGGCTGCCCCCGTAGCATGGCGGCGTTCTCCGTGATACCACCCCGCAGAATTTCGGGATGCCGGCTCATGGGGACATGGAGCAGCACCGTAAAATGGAACGCCGCCCCGCCATCCGGTCGGTTGTCCGCCCAGATCCGGCCGCCCATCAAAGTCACCAGCTTCTTGCAGATGGCCAATCCAAGTCCGGTGCCGCCATAGCGTCGGGTAATGGACGAATCGGCCTGGGTGAAGGGTTCGAAAATCAGTTTGAAGACCTCCGGTGCCAACCCGATGCCCGTATCCCAGACGGTAAACTGCAACTGCAACTGTTCCTCTGCGTCCCCAACCTGTTGCACCAGCAATCCCACCTTGCCTCGGTCGGTAAACTTGATGGCGTTGGCCAACAGGTTGGACAGCACCTGCTTCAGGCGCAGGGCATCTCCGACCAAAGCGGCAGGCAGACCATCCGCCAAGTCCAGCTCCAGATCCAACCCTTTGGCCTCCAGACGCGGCCGATGCAATTGACGCAATTCCTCGATGAGGGTTGCCAGGCAGAATTCTTCCGGATTGAGAATCATCTTGCCGGCCTCGATTTTGGAAAAATCCAGAATATCGTCGAGGATTTCCATAAGGTTGCCGGCGGAGATGCGCAGGGTCCGCAGGCATTCCTGCTGGCGGGGCGACAGTTCGGTATTTTCCAGCAATTGAATGGTGCCGAAAATGCCGGTCATGGGAGTGCGTATCTCATGGCTCATATTGGCCAAAAACAGACTCTTGGCGGCGTTGGCCCGATCCGCCGCGGCCTTGGCTTCCTGTAGTTGGGCGGTGCGCTGCACCACCTCCCTCTCGAGCCGCTCGTTGGCCTCGGCCAGGGCACGCTCCGTTTCCTTGATGCGGGTAATGTCGGTAAAGGTCAGCACCACCCCTTCGACCTTGCCGGCTTCCGTTCGAAAGGGCAGCAACCGCTGCAACAGGCACTGCCCTTCCTGCGTCACCACCTCGCGCTCCTCGACCTGGCCGCTTTCCAGCACCCGACGGATATGGTGCAGCATTTCGTCCTGGTGATTGAGATGACAGGCAATGTGGTCGATGGGGCGGCCGATATCCTGGGGCAGCAATTTGAAAATCTTTTCGATGGCCGCATTGAACTTGCGAATCCGAAGGTGCTTGTCAAGGTAGACGGTGCCGACATCGGTGCTGCCGAGCAGGTTTTCATGATCCTGGTTGAGCTGCTTCAGTTCCTTGTTTTTCAGTTCGAATTCGGCATTGACCGTATACAGTTCCTCGTTGACGGAATGCAGTTCCTCGTTGGTGCTCTGCAGTTCTTCATTGGCCGCCATCAGCTCTTCATTGGTGGTCTGCAGTTCCTCGTTGGTGGTCTGCAACTCCTCGATGGTGGCCTGCAGGTTCTCCTTGGTAACCTGCAATTCCTGCTCAAGATCGCCGATGCGGGAATGCAGATGCACGGGCACCTGATTGCTGTCGATCTGGCAGTTCTGCTCCATCTGCGGCTCCGGAACTCCTACGGGCACCGGCTGGATGGTAACGAAAAAATGGCCCGCCGGACTTTTGGCGTCCTGCAGGTATTCCACGAAAAGATCCCGCTTCTGGCAGGCATCTCCGCGCCGAACGGTAATATTCGGCACCGTAACGTGACTCTGGGTCTTTCCCGCCCGGTGCAAGGCCGTACTAAGGGGTATTTTAAGATCCTCTGAAACCAAGGCCAGCAGATCGTTTTCGAAACGTCCCTGGGGTTGTTGGACCAGGTTGGAAACGTCCCCGAAGCAGTGCAGAATATGGCGGTTTTCATCGATGAGAACGCCGGCCGGCATATACAGTTCCAGCAGGCGATCATAGTCGGTCACCAGTTGGCGGTCGAGACTGACCGTCAGCCGATGGGGATGGGGGCTGATGCCCGAGACGGAAAACCGGGGGGCGGCAGGCTCCATTTTCATGTCCAGGGCAATCCGCAGATCGCGGACCTTGCGATACAGCTTGCAGGAATGTTCCAGCGTTTCAAATTCCCCCGCCAGCTTGCCCAGCCCCTCGCTGGTCCCCAGGAACAGGACGCCGTTGCGCTTGAGGGCGAAATGAAACAGGGCCAACACCTTGTCCTGAATCTCCGGCTGCAGGTAGATCAGGAGATTGCGACAGCAGATGAGGTCCATGCGGGTGAAGGGCGGATCGCTGATCAGATTGTGCGGTGCGAATACGATCATCTTGCGAATCGCCGGACTGATGCGGTATCGGTCACCGGACTCAGGAATGAAATAGCGCTCCAACCGCTCGGGCGAGACGTTCTTCAACCGCGCTTTTTCAAAAATACCCTGGGAAGCCAGATCCAGGGAGACCCGGTGAACATCGGTGGCGAATACCGTCATGGTGCCCTGAAAATTCGTGCGGGCGGCGTGTTCCGCCAGCAGTATCGCCAAGGAGTAGGGCTCCTCACCGGTGGCGCAGCCCGCCGACCAGACCCGCACCTCCTCCTCCGCCTTGCGATTGCGGAACAAATCCGGCAGAACGGTCTGCTCCAGGCGCCGAAACACTTTGATGTCGCGGAAGAACTCCGTCACCCCGATGAGCAGATCCCGATACAGGGCATCGAGCTCCTCATTGTTGGTCGCCAACAACGCCGCATAACTGACCGGATTGTCCAGGCGCATGAACTCCATGCGGCGCTGGATGCGTCGGCCGACGGTGGGCGGCTTGTACTTGGAAAAATCCAAATGATAGTGGCTGCGCAGAATGGCGAAGATCTGGTGAAATTCCCCATGCTCTTCGTCCTGCTGCCATTGCTGGAAAAACTCCGGCCGCTCGCCTTCGGGCGTCTGCAGATAGGCCATGATGGCCCGCGGCATCTGTTCCGGGTTCAGCATCAGATGGCAGAGGCCCGTGGCAAAGGCACTGCGCGGCATGCCGTCGAACTGGGCGCTGTCGAAGCTCTGCACCAGCACCAATCCGCCCGCCTGGTTGATGGGGGCAATGCCCCGGGAACCGTCGGTACCGGTCCCCGACAAAACGACGGCGATGGTCTTCGCCCCGGCATCCTCGGCCAGGGATCGGAAGAAGGCATCGATGGGCAGTTCGTTGTGTTGCCCCCCGGCCACGGCACGCAGGCGCAACCGTCCATCGGTAACGGTCATGACCGTTTTCGGCGGTATCAGGTAGATGGAATCGGCTTCCAGCCGCATGCCTTCGGTAACCCGATGTATGCTCATGCGGGTATGCCGGGCCAGCAGATCATCCATCAGGCTTTTGAAGTCCGGTGACAGATGCTGGATGATGACAAACGCCATCCCGCTGTCCGCCGGCATGTGGTCGAAAAAATCCTCCAGGGCGGCCAACCCCCCCGCCGAGGCCCCGATGGCCACCACATGGGAGGGAAGACGGGGAGCGGAATCCGGTGTCGTCAAGGAGGAACCAGGCCCTTGCGGCAGGTCAGACATCATAAGCCTTCTCCGTGCAGGTTGTTTGCGGATCCCCCGATCCATCCCGTTGCCAATGCATCAGACGCCGGATTGTTAATCCGACGGAATTTAAGCCCCTAATCTTTCCAGTTCCCGGGAAAATTACAAGGCCCATAAAGATTATTTTTCTGTTATCCGAGCCGGGAGCATTACTCTCTCCACCCTTTTGCATAAAATTACATTTTTTCTATTGACACAAAATACCATTTGCAATATTGTTGCATCCATGGACGCCAAGACAACTTTTCAAAACGAAAAATACCGT
>Ga0334890_1005812_pt1 | contig 10169 bp, 7 predicted proteins | sample GraSluR1_MG_3_FD_207220 | JGI IMG/M metagenome (GOLD analysis project Ga0334890, IMG submission 207220) | Sludge microbial communities from methane-producing bioreactor in Wageningen University, Netherlands - Granular Sludge_31_08-R1 | ecosystem: Engineered > Bioreactor > Anaerobic > Unclassified... | reverse complement strand
TGCTAACCCGCTATCAGAAGCGAGGCCAGCACCGTACCGCTCTGCGGATATACCGCACCTTGTCCCAAGCACTCGATCTGGCGGTGCGCTGGTCATGGCTGGCGTCGAACCCGTGCAAACGCGTCGACACGCCGCGATATCGGCCTGAGCGCAAGGAAGTCTGGACCGTCAAGGAGGTGCGAGTGTTCCTTGGCGAGACGGAAAACCACTGGCTTCACCCTCTCTGGTTTTTGGCCGTGTACACGGGCTGTCGGCTGGGCGAGTTGTTGGCGCTTACATGGGAGGATGTGGACTTCCCCAGCGCTGCCGTCCGAGTATCCAAATCGGTGCAGCGGATCGCTGGACGACGTGTGGTCACTACCCCAAAGACCAGAGCCGGCGTGAGGCGCATTGCACTGCCGGCTGAGGTGTTCGGTGTGCTTGCCGAACACAGGTCCATTCAGGCCAAGAGGCGACTGCGAATGGGTCAGACGTGGCAAGGCGAGGAGTTGGTGTTCACCTCCCGCGCAGGACGTCCACTAGCCCACTCAACGGTGGAATGGTGCACGAGCCGGGAGTGTGAAAGGCTGTGCCTGCCACCAATGACACCCCACGGCCTGAGGCACTTGAGCGCGTCCCTGTTGCTGGCAGAGGGATTGTCGGTGCCGGCAGTAAGCCAGCGCCTAGGCCACGCGAACAGCGCCATCACCATGAGCACCTACGCACACGCGCTGCACGGAGACGACCAAGCCGCAGCGCAGGCCATCGCCCGCGCAATAGGGAACGGAGAGTGAGAGTGGCGAATGGGGCGGGGCATGGACCTTGCTCGGCCCTGCCCGCTATGGTAACATAGTGCTAGAGCCGGGTGGCTCGGCCAAGCCCGCAAGCGTTGTCGCCTATCCGACAACGGCCCGGCATCTCCTCTTTAGCCTGATAGGAGGCGCTCCATGACCCACCCGTCTGAGGAAGTACGCAGAGCGTTCGAAGGCACCGTGGCGGCAAACGCCAAAGCATGGCGCGAGGCCGAGGAGGCTCAGGAGACGTTGTGGGCGGTGATGGAGTCCCTGCCCCCTGAACTCGCAGATGAGGCCGTGAATCTTGTTCGTTGGGCGCTCAATCAAGACCTAGCAGACTGTGTCCGTCAACTGCACTCGCGTTTTGGTGTTCTACTCGATGCCCGCTGGGTAGATGCGCGCCTTCGCTGGGAGGTCCATCAGCCCCCTGAGTTTCGCGCTAGCGACGAGGAGGCCGGGCTCTACAGCTCCCTCCTGGTTTCTGCGTTGACGAGTGGACATATCCTTTGTGAGGTCGCGAAGGTAATCAACGAGGGTCGGGATCCGAATGACTGCTCTGGAACCCTCCGACCGGGCGATGCTGAGCGTGCTCTTGAGGCTCTGCGCAAAGCGTCCGCTGAGGCACCGGTAGTCCTGACCGGCATCGCTCAGGCTAACGCGGGCCTCGCGCCTCTTCTAGAGCAACAGCAGGCCGCGAGTCTTTCGGCCGCAGGCTGGGCGGACGGGCATATTTGGCTCTACCAACGTCTAGCGGATGCACTGGAGAGTGAGGGATCTATCAAGCGCCAGGCTCTGCCTGCAGCTAGCTTCTCTGGCTGGGCTGAGCGCACCCCGGGTGAGCCCCTGACCGGAAAGGGGTCTACGGTCAACCGGATCGCGGAGCTGCTCGCCAAGAAGAAGGGCCAGGGCAAAGAAGCGCCCAGCGAGCAAGTGGATGGGATCGAACTTGGATTTGAGGATCGGGTGCTAGCTCGGCTAGAGATGGAGGACCTCGTTCGCCGGGCCGAGCTTTCTAATCGGGAAGCCCAAGTGCTCTTTCTGAGTCTACAGGAATACACTCAGAAAGAGATTGCCGAGGAGCTTGGCGTTGCCGAAGGCACAGTCAAGAGCCTGTGGTCAAGAGCGCGCCAGAAGATCGACGGAGCTCACGAGGCCTCAGGCTCTCAGTAATCCCAATTCGGTGTAAACCTTTCTGCCTTCTTCCCCGCATATAGGTTGACGATCTATGCGTGGAAGGAGGCTTGTCATGTCCACATTCATCGCTCTGTATCGTGGCCGCACCGTAGCTGAAGCGCGCCTCGTGGCTGTGTCCGCTGACCCCGACCTCGTCTCCGACGTGGCCGCCCGCCTGCTCCAACGCGCCGCTTCGGACTCTGGCGATCCGGTCATCGACCGCGTCGAGTCCGGTCGGCGCGAGGCGCTGCACCTGCTCCTATGCGAGCTTGATGGCGGCGACGGGGGTGAGCCATGAGCGGCGGCGAGCTTCTCCAAGCAGCCCGCGGACAGAACGTCCACCTGGCCTCGCTCCTACGGCCTGACTGGACCTCCATCGAGACCCACTTACCGGCGCTCATCTCCCTACCAAACTGGGTAGTGTGGAAGCTTGAGGCTTTGAACGGGCGTCGAACCAAGAAGCCCCACACCCCAACGACCGGGCGGCCAGCAAGCTCCACCGATCCCACGACATGGCGAACGTACGAGGAGGCTAAGGCTGCTGTCCTGGCGGACAAAGCAGATGGCGTGGGCTTTGTGCTGACCAACACCCCCTACTTCGGCTTCGACTTCGACCACGTGGTGGATGGCTCCCATGTTCTGGAGGGCGCGGGCACTTACGCGGAGCGCTTCTGCACCTACACGGAGCTTTCCCCTTCCGGCACAGGGCTGAGGGGTATTGGCATCGGCTCTCTACCCCCCGGTGGGCGCAAAAAGGCCGCCTTCTTTGGCCGCAACGGCGACGCGACCTGCGACCTTGAGATTTACGACTCAGGGCGGTACCTCACGATCACGGGGAGGACCTTGCCCGAACTCTTCCCTGTCGCCCTCCGCGACTGTTCGGATGTGCTGCCCGCGATGCATCGGGACGTGTTTGGGGAGACCCCCACACCCCAACCAACCACAGCAGCGCCCGCACCCCAGAGCGTGGCATCGGTCAGTGACGCAGAGATTTTGGAGCGGGCAGGGGGGGCTGCTAACGGGGCGGCCTTCGATAGGCTGTGGAGCGGCGACGTTACGGGCTACGCCTCCCCATCGGAGGCGGACCTGGCGTTGTGTGGGCTACTCGCCTTCTGGGCCGGACCCGACCCCGCCCGCATTGACCATCTCTTTAGGCAGTCCGGCCTCATGCGGGACAAGTGGGACGAGAAGCGGGGGGAGCACACCTACGGCGGAATGACGTTGATGAAGGCGCTCAACGGCAAGACCGAGTTCTATGGCTGGTCGCCCGTGAAGGCCCTGACTATCAAGGTTGATGAGAACCTAGTGGGCGACATAGCCCATGCCAGCGAACTGGCTACCCTCTTGCGGGGTCAGTATCGGTATATCTGGCAGTGGGGGCGCTGGTATGGCTGGGATGGGCGGGTGTGGGCGGAGGTGCCCACGGAGCGCGTCGCCCTCCATGCCAGCGAGGTGCTGAGGGCGGTGTATGCTGAGCGGCTAGGTGAAACCAAAGACAAGAATGAGATGGCACACTGGGCAAAGCTCGCCCAACAGACCTGCCAGATTCATAGCATGAAACAGGCGCTGCAGTTTCTCAGCGCTAGTGAGGGGTTTCTCACAGAGACGAACGAACTAGATGCGGACCCGTGGCTACTAAACGTAGCCAACGGAATCCTTGACCTACGAAGTAGGACGCTCCTGCAACACGACCCCGATACGCTACTCACCAAGCTCGCCCCTGTGCGCTACGACCCCCAGGCGAGTAGCCCCAGGTGGCTAGAGCACATCTGCTACTTTTTGCCGAACGCCAGCATCCGTAGGCAGGTGCAGCGTGACTTTGGCACAGCTTTGGTGGGCGCTCACCTAGAGGAAGCCCTACGCATCTATTATGGCAAGGGTGGAAACGGCAAGACCACGACTTTTCTGGTTGTGATGGGGTTGCTCGGAGACTATTCACGGAGCGCCGCCCCTGGTCTCCTTTTGCAGAAGAAGTATGAGGCGCACCCCACAGAGATAGCGGACCTACGCGGAGCACGCATCGTTACAAGCGTGGAACCAGATGAGGGCTTGCGCCTGAACGCCTCTAAGGTCAAGGAGCTGACGGGCGGGGAACGGCGCAAGGCGCGGTACATGCGGGCTGACTTTTTCGAATACGAGCCGACTGACACCATCTTTCTGATTGCGAATCATCGCCCACAGGTGTGGGATATGTCCGAGGGTATATGGCGGAGGCTGCGCTTGGTGCCTTGGGAGCAAGAGATTGAGCGCAGTAAGCAGCGCGACCAGAGTAGGGTCGTGGCGGAGCTAGTGGCGGAGGGCAGTGGTATTCTGAACTGGCTTCTAGACGGGCTTGCCGACCGTATGAACGACCGCTCTTGGATAGCGCCAGAGGTACTCGCCGCCACCACCCGTGACGACGAGGACCCCATTGGTCCCTTCCTGGCAGAGTGCTGCCTGCTCAAGTCCTATTGCACCGTCCAGATCGCCGCCCTCTATGATGCGTACAAAAAGTGGTGCGAGAGCACAGGCGCAACCCCGCTTGGCAAGCGAACCTTTGGCGGGGTTCTCCGGGCGAAGGGCCTAGACACGCGAAAGGGCGCTAAGGGGGTCCGTGAGTGGTTTGGCATTGGACTGGTGGCGTAGGCGGGTGGCATAAGGTGGCATTACTTCCATATTACCCCTAGGAGAAGTCGTCGCAGGCGCTTATTGGGAAACAGCGCCACCTAATGCCACCCCCCTCCCCGTGCCATCATCGCTGCTACGTCACCCAGTCCCAACGCACACGTTTCATGGCCGAGCCTAGCCTCGCGCCAGTTGCAGTTTCCTCTCCACCACGCCCCGCGCCTTGGGAGTTCCAAGCGCGCACTCCGCTTGCACTCGGTCACTGTCAGCTAGTGCGGGCAGACCACGACACGCTTTCCAGAGTAGGTAGAGCGGGAGGGGGGCGGCCATCTTTGGGATCCATCTCACGACTCTACGCGAGTTCGAAACTGGCTTCGAGCTCGACACACGTGCCTGTATCCGCTATCCTGCCGCGTCAAGCCCGAAGTGGTGGAAAAGCCCGACGGCACCGAGTTCTCTCGGGTCGTCGCGGTGCTTCCGGCTCGCAAGGCTCAGCCTCCACAACCGGTGGCTGAGCTGGAAGACGCGGATCTCTTCTAGCTAGACCGAGAGGGGGGGGAGCGCCTCAGGCTCGCCCCCCGGCGGTCTTCCGGGAGGGACATGGCCGACCCGCGTAGATCGATGTGGCCGAGCAGGCTCACCTTGCGCGCTGGGCGCACTGTGCCTGGCTGAGGCGAATCAGACGCGAAGGAGCTTACCGGGGAGACGCTTTGCTGACCCTATACCGCCAGGGGGTACTTGCGCCGTGGTGTGGCCCATGCGCCCGGTTTGGCGTCGACCAACGGTGCGCTGGAGCCAGGCTTGGGGGTAACTTCGCGGCGGGGGCTGCCACGAGCTCGTTTCCTCGGGGCGGGGGCGGGTGGAACAAGGTGGAGGCATGTGAAGTAATGTCCAGGGACGGGACTCTTCGGTTGCGTCACAATCAAGTCCGCTGGGTCAAGACCTGGCCCACCGTAGCTCCCAGGAACACGACAAGAGGATGGACCGGAATCGACGTCTATGGCGCCGCGACCCCATGGCGGCGATCGAGCTGGTAAAGGCCGGCGACACTGCCGCGCTGATGGCGATTATTGGGACGGGCACCGCGTGGCAGGGCGGACACTGTGTGCGAAAGCGCTGAATGTAGCGGAACGGGAGCAGAAGGCAGTAGGAGTATGGCTGGGTGGCCTCTGTAGCGACTATGTGATAGGATGGTAACAGGATGTGTGCAACAGCCGGCGCTCTTGAACATGCGACGGGACTGCCAAGCACAGGATACCTAGCAAGGGGACCTGATCGGCTTTGGCGGCATGGCACTCTGCCAAAGGGCGATCATCTGCGATAGGGCGCCTTTGCCCGCGACCAGGTATGCACCCTTTACCAAGTGACATCTGATCGAAAGGCCTAGTCACATGATGCTTCTCGACTACCTGACTCTGCTTATAGCACTTTGGGGGGCCTTGCTTTCGACTATTCTGGCGATACGAGATGCACAGAAGGACAAACCTCATCTAAATCTGATCTGCACCTACAAGACGTGGTCGGATCTACATTTCGCAAAGACCAGTACGATCCTTGTGATACGCGCAGTGAATCACGGAGACAAGCCTGTTACTATTGAGGAAGGCGGGCTTCTCTTGAGCGGCGGCCACAGACTCATTATGGACTCGACAGGGGCGCTTCCGAAGAGACTAGAGACTGGGGATGCTATCAGTTTCTCCATGGATCTGGACTCCACGAAAGCGGCGTTGTCTGATGCGAGTGCGAACGGCTACTGGCTTGAGGCAGGCTACGTACGGGACGTTTCAGGCAAGTTGTACACACACTCCCTGCCAGAGGGAACACTGCGGGAGTTCCAGAACCGGCCCATATTCATCAAACGACTCCTTGTCTGGGCGCAGGCACGCATTCCAAGTAGCAGGGCAAAGCGCGACCACCCATGATCGCGAGGGGTTCAGGCTCTCCACGCTTGCACATTTGCTACTTTCGGGCGACTCGTGATCCCTCATTCGCCGTCTAGCTAGGAGGATAGAAAGCTCTGGAGGGGACAGATCGATGACCACAAAGAACCCGCCCTGGACTCGCGACGAGCTCATCCTTGCCCTGGATCTGTACGTCTCAAGAGGTCCGCAGTCACTCAGTCCCTCCTCTAAGGAGGTTGATGCACTCAGCCAACTCCTGAACTCGCTACCTACGGCCAAACGTTCGGCGGGTGGACACACGTTTCGCAATCCGACGGGCGTCTATATGAAGCTACAGAACTTCCGAAGCCTCGATCCCGCTGAAACGGCCAGCGGTCTGACCCACGGCGCAAAGCTCGACAAGCTTGTGTGGGAGAACTTCCACCAGAAACCCGAGTACCTACACCAGGGGGTCAAGGCAATCAGATCCGCAGGCTCACATCCCCAACTCGCCATGCCAACCGACGAAGAGCAGATGTTCCCAGAAGGACGACTGCTATACCGTCATCATCGCTATAGAGAGCGAACCAGCGCGCTTGTGTCTGCAGTCAAGAAGCAAGCGCAACGCAAGGGCAGGCTCATCCGCCTCGTGTGTGACTTCAACTTTGAGAAAGCGTATGGTGAACTCGGCCACGGCTTCATAGAGTGCCACCACCTTGTCCCCGTGTCGGACTACCCCGACACTCAGCCTACAAGTCCCAGAGACCTGGCACTGGTTTGTGCGAACTGCCATCGGATGCTGCATAGGCGAAGGCCCTGGCTGCGACTCGAGGAGTTGTCGCAGATACTTGCCGACACTTGCCGAGCCGCCCGAGCATTCTTGAGGCCTCCTAAGCCCTTGGTCACTAGTTCGAATCTAGTCGTGGCCACCAACGACTAGGACGTGGCCCTGCAGGTAAGCGTCACACCGATGTCGAGAAGGCGTGGCATGGTCTCTTCTACTCCCCCATCCGCGTGGTCCAATGCTCCAAGTGCGGCAGCCCCGTCGGGGGCGTCATCGCCGCCCCCTTGGGCCAGCCCGTCGTTGCCTCGATAACCCATCGACCTACCCCGAGTGGCGAGTGGGTAGGATTTTTCAAATAGCGCTGGGGGGCCCCCCTCCCGACCTCCTGTACTCGTCTACCAGGACCTCCGCCGAGTCCCCCCTCCCCCGCGCATCCCCTGTGGCCAGCCCATCTGTCGCATCCGCAGCCAGCCCGTGCCGCCAGTGCCGCCTACCCGGCCCAAACCGACCTCCCCCAGCCCCACGCAACCGCCGCCACCCGCGGCGAGCTCCGTACCCCGCCCAGCGGGCTACCCACCTCGCCCCGGCAGCACCGGCGACAGCGGGGAGGGGGGGCAGTCACGGGCTCGGCGTGACGGCTGGACGAACCCAACGCGGCCCCCACCCCCTTGAGCCCGCCCCCAGCCCGTGGTACACTGGCCCACATGACGCTAGACTGCAGACCGAATGAGGGAGACCATGCCCCCCAAGATTCTTGACTATGCCTCTCTCGGTAACTGGCTCTGGGAGGCCGCCTGCGCCATCCGCGGCCCCATCGACGCGCCCCGCTTCAAGAACTATATCCTGCCCCTGGTCTTTATCAAGCGCCTGTCTGACGTCTTCGATGACGAGCTGGCCCGCGTCGCTGAGGACCTGGGCGACGCCGACCTGGCTGCCGACCTTGTCGAGCAGGACCACGCCATGGTGCGTTTCTACATGCCGCCCATCGCCCGCTGGGGAAGCATCCGGCAGCAGGCGACCGGGCTGGGCGAGTACCTCACCGAGGCGGTGCGGGCGGTAGGGCGCGCCAACGCCGCCAAGCTGGGCGGCGTGCTGGACCGCATCGACTATAACGAGACCGCCGCCGGCCAGCGTATCGTGGACGACGCCCGCCTGGCCCGACTGGTGCAGGTGCTCAGCCGCCAGCGCCTCGGCCTGGCCGACGTCGAACCGGACATCCTGGGGCGAGCCTACGAGTACCTGCTGGGCAAGTTCGCCGAGGGTTCGGGCCAGAGCGCCGGCGAGTTCTACACGCCCCGCGCCGTGGGCGTGCTCATGGCCCGCATGCTCGACCCGCAACCCGGCATGGGCGTCTACGACCCGTGTTGCGGCTCGGGAGGCCTCCTGATCAAGTGCCATCTGCGCCTGCTGGAGACCCATGGCACGCAACAGAACGGCCGCCTGGCGTTGCCCAGCCACCTGGCCAAGCTGGGGCTGCACGGCCAAGAGATCCAGCCCGACACCTACAGCCTGGCGCGCATGAACACCCTCATCCACGACCTGGAGGCCGATATTCGCCTGGGCGATACCATGGCTCGCCCCGCCTTTACCCGCGACGACGGCAGCCTGGCGAGCTATGACCTGGTGACCGCCAACCCCATGTGGAACCAGAACATCACCGCGGCCACCTATGAGAACGACCCCTACCACCGCTTTGGCGACGGCACCCCGCCAGCCTCCAGCGCCGACTGGGGCTGGGTGCAGCACATGTACGCCAGCCTGAACGACGGCGGCAGGATGGCGGTGGTGCTGGATACCGGCGCCGTGGCCCGGGGCAGCGGCAACCAGGGGGCCAACAAGGAGCGCGATCTGCGCAAGGCCTTTGTGGAGGCCGACCGCGTCGAGGCCGTGATCCTGCTGCCCGAGAACCTGTTTGTGAACACCACGGCGCCGGGCATCGTGATGGTGCTCAACCAGCGCAAACGCCACCCCGGCGAGATCCTGCTGGTGAACGCCTCCAAGCTGTTCGCCAAGGGGCGCCCCAAGAACGAGCTGCAGGAGGAGCATATCGAGCAGGTGCACGACCTCTATGCCCAGTGGCGGGCCGAGGAGGGCCTGAGCGCCGTCATCGAGACCGCCGAGGCCGCCCGCAACGACTATAACCTGAGCCCCTCCCGCTATGTGGCCCAAAACGGCGGCGAGGAGGTCCTGCCGCTGGAGGACGCCGTGGTGCTGCTGAACGAGGCCGAGGAGGAGCGCGCCCAGGCCGATGCGGCCTTGCGACAGGTGCTGGCCTCGCTGGGGCTGGAGACGGGCACGACAGAGTAGGCCGGTTGGCCCTATTTCAATTTCCACGCGAATTTGCAATAATAGCGGGGCTTGTTGCGATTTCTGAAATAACGCACCAGACGCGAGGCAGGATGAACGCAGAGGCTTTCCGCGACAGCACCGCCGGCAGGCTGGTCCGGGGCACCGGCGGCTACTGGGCCTTTGTGCCCAATCCGCTCCCGCCCGAGGTCGCGTGGACGCAAGAGCTGGTCAAGCGACTGGCCGACGCCAGCTTGGCCTTGGGAGAGCTCTCTGGCCTGGGGCGATCGCTGCCCAACCCCCATCTCCTCATCCGACCCTATGTACGGCGTGAGGCGGTGCTCTCGTCTCGCATCGAAGGGACGCGTTCTACGCTGTCAGACCTGTATGCGTTTGAGGCCCAACAGCTTGCCATGTTTGAGGACACACAGGACGTTCAAGAGGTGGCCAACTATGTCAACGCCCTGGAGCATGGTCTGGAGCGGCTGCAGACGCTGTCGATGAGCCTGCGGCTCATTCGCGAGGTGCACGGGCAGCTAATGGCTGGGGTGCGCGGCGAGGACAAGACTCCCGGCGAGTTTCGCAAGAGCCAGAACTGGATCGGCGGAGCCAACCCGACCGATGCCGTGTTTGTGCCCCCGCCCGTCCAGGAGATGTGGGAGGCGCTGG
>Ga0334890_1005811_pt1 | contig 10170 bp, 10 predicted proteins | sample GraSluR1_MG_3_FD_207220 | JGI IMG/M metagenome (GOLD analysis project Ga0334890, IMG submission 207220) | Sludge microbial communities from methane-producing bioreactor in Wageningen University, Netherlands - Granular Sludge_31_08-R1 | ecosystem: Engineered > Bioreactor > Anaerobic >... | reverse complement strand
TCGTGGAGATGGCGCCGTCGGCTCCGGTATTGTACTGCGGCGAACTGGGGGGCCTTGGATTCCTCGAGGGATCGTTCGGTCGTGGACGCGTCAGGCGCTTGCTGAATGAAGGCGTCCCGGGCGACGACGGCGATGCCCTCATGTTCGGGGACATCCTGAGCGAACTTCACACGAGGCGATCGAGAGAGGCGTTGGCATCATATAGGGGCCGCTTCCCGGGCCCGGAGCGATCCAATCGCGTTACGCGGTTCGTCTCCGTGAACGCGGCTGTGGATTGCGCCCTGCAGTCTCTCGTGGAACATGGCCTGGATAGAGCCATCTACGTCGATGTGGGGTCGTCCGCAACCATAATGGGCGAGCGCTTGCCGTCGGGATCGCGGCTGACCGTCGCCGGGGGGGTTGGGACCGGTCATGGAATCACCGGGGCCCTCGAACGGATCCCGGAGGAGCGTCGCGACGCCCGCCTGCTCGATTGGGCCGCCAATAGGCGTTCGAGGCCGTGGATAATCCCCGAGTCACCGTATGAACTGGAATCCGAAAGACTCATCCTCGAGGCGTGCCTGGACGGGGTCGCGGATTTGCACGGGACCGGCGCCCGAGTCCCCCACCCGGCCAAGGGGATGTTGGTCCTTGCGGGGGTTCTCGGGAGGTCCATCATCCGGTGGGCTGGTGCGGAGGGATCCGAAAGGGGTCTGTCCGCCCGGGGTGGGCTCGCGGACAATATCTCTATACTGGATCGGGTGAAACCGGCTGGAGCCGTCCGCCTGGCGGTGGACCCGGCGAATTCGCTGATGCACCTCGGGGCCTTGCGCGCGTGTTTTGGGGCCTGCCCGGTCCTGGGGGCGGATATTCCCGGCCTGGTCAGCCTGGGTACTCTTCTCACGCCCGTCGAGGAGGGGGGCGGCGGACCGGGCATAAGGGGAGGTGCATGCCTGGGGATCGAGATGGAACGGGCTGGAAGCATATCGGTCGAGCGCGGGGCGGTGGCGGGGATATCCCTTCCGGCGGGTGAAACGGCGATCGCCCGCGTGTCTCCTGCGAGCGGCGTGGACGTGGGGGAGGGGGCCGGACGGCCGGCGGATATCGCGGTCGTGGGCGGCATCCTCGGTTTCGTCGTGGATGCGAGGGGGATCTCGAATGATACCTGACGGCCCCCGCGTTCTTGCCGGGGTCACTGTTAGGGAGCCGCGCGTCTCGCGCGCCCGCGGATGCGAAGTCGTGGTCGAAGGCGGGCAGCGGCTCGATCCCGACACTGTGGTTGCGCGCGAACCGATCTCCGGAGAGGCCTGCTGGATCGATGCGGCCTCGATCCTGGGAGTCAGCCCGCCGGACCTGCGATACCACATGGTGAAGGGGACGGGCGACCGTGTGGCCGCGGGCGACGCCGTCGCGACCTGCAAGGGATGGATGGGCCTCGTGCTGTACGTCGCCAGGTCCCCTGTCGCGGGGGAGATCGCGGATGTCTGTCCCGTTACCGGCCGAGTGGCAGTCATCACCTGCGAACGCCTTTTCGAACTTCCCGCCGGCCTCGCGGGGACAGTGGCCGAGGTCTGGCCCGGGAGGGGCGTCCTGGTGGAGTCCACGGGGGTGATCGTGGAGGGCGTGTTCGGCGCGGGGGGATTCGCGTTCGGGCGCCTGGCCGCTGGGCGGACCGGAGAACTCGCAGGACGAATAATTTCGGTTGAGGCCATCGACGGGCGCCAATCCATCCAATCGGCGGCGGACGAGAAGGCCGTTGCCGTGGTCTGCTGGTCGGCGACGAACGTGGATATCGCGGCGTTGGGAGAACCCCTTCCATTCATCGTGGTGGGCGGTTTCGGCCGCCGGCCTACGGTCGGTTTCGCCGAGGCCCTCGCGGTGGCGGACGGCATGTGGGCCGCGGTCAACGGCATCTCCTTTCCGAACAGCCTGTTCATACCATGCGACATCGAACACTCGGGCTGCGGCCGGTCGCCGCGATCCGCCGCAAGATTCCCGCAGGAGGTCAGGCTGACCGCCGGCGAATATTCGGGCCGCTCGGGCCTTATCCTCGACCCGCCGCCCGGCCTTCGGGCCCTTCCGGGGGGCACGATAACCCGCGCCGCGAGGGTACTCCTGGACGGGGGTCTACAGGTGCTGGCGCCCGTCCAGAATATGGAAAAGACGGCCCCAATGATGTTGCCAATCAGCACAGCACGATGCCGTTCGGACCCCTGAGCCGTTCAGACGTGAAAGAGCAGGAAAAGGTATCCTGAGCCTTGAAATGGACCCATATCCTGTTGGCGTGGTGGGATGATCATGGCGGAGCGGGTCACGCAGGGCACACTCTTCGACGGCCTCCAGGGATCGAGCGAGGCGGGCCCCTGGACGCCCGGCCGGTGGGCCGGCGCATCGCAGGCGATGGCGCCGCCGGCGCCGGAGGCGGTGGAACTGCACTCCGACGTAACGACGCTCGAGGATTTAAGGGAGGCCGTGCTCGAATGCAAAAGGTGCGACCTCAGGAGCGGCTGCAGGGGCGTCGTGTTCGGGGAGGGGGATCCCCGCGCTAATCTCATGCTCGTCGGTGAGGGGCCCGGCGCCGTCGAGGATGAGCTGGGCCGGCCGTTCGTGGGCCCGGCGGGCAAATTGTTGGACAAGATCCTGGAGGCCGCGGGCTTCGCCCGCCGTGAAGTATATATAGCGAACATCGTGAAGTGCAGGCCGCCGGGAAACAGGCTTCCCACTCCCGAGGAAGCGGCGAGGTGCCTTCCGAACCTAAAGGCTCAGATCAGGGTGATCGCGCCCAGATTGATCGTGTGCCTGGGCGCGCTTTCGACCCAGATCATGGTGGATGCCAAGGCGAGGATCACCTCGGCGCGGGGGACGTGGTATGAACGTAAGGGCCTCAGGATCATGCCGACTTTTCACCCCGCCGCCCTGCTGAGGGACCCATCGAAAAAACGGGCGGTGTGGGAGGATTTCAAGAAGGTTCGCGCCGCGTACGAAGACCTCAGGAGTAGTGAGGGCGCCGGTTCTCAGAACCCCGGTCCTCAGAACGCCGGTCTCCGGAGCGAGGGGTAGCGCGGTGGGTATATTATCGGCATGAGTCACGATTCGCGGCTGACGACGAGGAGATTCATCACTGAATTACCTGCGGACACCGCCGGCCTTGGCGCTCACCTCGGCCGGTTGCTGCATTGTCCGGTCGTGATCGGCTTGTCCGGTGTGCTCGGGGCGGGGAAAACGCTGTTCGCCCAGGGCCTGGCGCGCGGCCTGGGAGTCGAGGGCTACGTGAAGAGCCCGTCGTTCGCCCTCGTCCTCATATACAGCGGGCGGATGACCGTCTATCATCTGGATGTGTACAGGCTCGAGGACCCGGCGGAAATCGAGGACCTGGGGTTCTATGAAATGCAGCGGGAAGAGGCGGTCGTGATCGTGGAGTGGGCCGACAAAGTGTCCTCGTTCATGCCCGCCGAACGGATCGACGTGCGCATAGAACGCGGTATTTCCGGGGACCTATCCAGGCGGATCGAGATTACTGGTTACGGCGAGCCGTTCGCCGGTTTGGTCGAATCCCTGGAGGGAGTGGGGCATCAGGCATGATACTGGGGATCGAAACTACTACCCTGGCGTGCTGTGTGGCGCTGTTCGACGAGCGCCTGGTGGCGGAACGATCTCTATACATCAGGCAGGCCCACTCAGTGAAGATAATGACCATGATAGGCGACGTGATGCGCGACGCGGGGGCGCGCCCGGAGGACATAACGGCAGTCGCGGTATCCGCGGGGCCGGGTTCGTTCACGGGACTGCGGATCGGGATGGCGACGGCGAAGGGCCTCGCCTTCGGATGGGGAAGGCCGGTGGTTCCAGTGCCGACCCTGGACGCGCTTGCGAGGACTGCCGTGCCCTGGCCCGGGGTCATTTGCCCCATTCTGGAAGCGAGGAAGGGCGAAGTTTACGCCGCGCTTTACCTGGGGACGGACGGTTCCGCGATCCTGCCTCCACGTTGCCTGGCTGTGGAGTCACTTCCGTCGGTGCCGGCGAATACTAACGATAGTGTCCTGTTCCTGGGGGACGCCGCCGGCGTGTGCGCCGGCATCCTCGACGCCGCTCTCGGACCGAGGGCGGTGATCGCGCCCGAGGAGAGGCGTTTGCCCAGGGCGTGGAGCGTCTGTGCTATAGGGTCCGAGATGCTCCGTGCCCAGTGCGGCGTGTCGCCGTTGCAGGCCCGCCCCACTTATCTGCGCGCATCGGAGGCTGAAATCGCGTGGTCAAGAAAAAGGGCGACCTGTTGACGGGCAAGGTGGAAATATCCGAAATGACGACTGGCGACCTTGACGCCGTACAGGAGGTGGAACAGCTGTCGTTTCCGACGCCCTGGTCGCGTAAGGCGTTCTGGTGCGAGCTATCGCAAAACATATACGCCCACTACATCGTGGCCAGGGTGGATGGAATCGTGGCCGGCTACGGCGGGATGTGGGTGATCCTCGATGAGGCGCACGTCACGAACGTGGCGGTCCACCCTGACTACCGCGGTCATGGTCTGGGCAAGCGGATCATGCTGGAGCTGATGGAAAGGGCGAGATCCCGGAGCGCGACGAGAATGACCCTTGAGGTCCGTAAGTCGAACGACGTCGCCCGGAGATTGTACGAGAAACTGGGCTTCGTGGCGAAAGGGATCCGCAAGGGATATTATGCCGATCTGAAAGAGGACGCTATCATAATGTGGAAGAACGATCTCGCGCAGCCCAGGGTGCCCTGGTACAGGGCGCCGTGGCTGGGCGCGAGATGACCGTGACCGGCGCGGCCCCGCTCTTGTGCAGCCTGTGCCTGCTGGGAGTGAGATGCAGGTACGACGGCGAGAGTAAGCCCCATCCCACCGCGACACCGGAATTGCGAAGGATGCTGGAGCGCGGCCTGGTTATCCCCGTGTGCCCTGAGCAGCTGGGGGGCTTGCCGACGCCCAGAGCGCCCGCGGAAGTGGTGGGCGGTGACGGATACGATGTCCTCGACGGCAAAGCCAGAGTTATGACGGTCCAGGGCGAGGACGTGACCGGCCGGTTTCTCCGGGGCGCGCGCGAGGCTCTGCGTATCGCGAGAATGGCGGGATGCGCTCGGGCTGTGCTCAAGTCGGGTAGCCCGTCATGCGGGAGCGGCGAGAGCCGCCCCGTCATAGGGGTGACCGCCGCCCTTCTCAAGAGGGATGGCCTTCGCATCCAGGACGAGATGTCGCCCCTGAACACCTGACTAGATCCGGATTGGGGGGCCGGCGGCCTCCCGGCCGTTGCCCCCCATCCGTTGCCCTACGTCCGATGGAAAGTGGATTGTTCGCGGATTACTTCACCGTGAAGTTAAGCGAGCCTATTGTGCGCACAATTTGACCGCCGCTCTTGATATACGCCTCGGCGTAGTACGAACCCCGCTTGAGGCCGTTCAGGTATACGAAATGCGTCTGAGACGCCCCCGGAGAGACCTTCCGCCCGAGTTCGTCCGCGCTTACGGGCAGCGTCTTGCGCGTCTCCGAGCCATCGTTTCCCCAGACCACGAACTCGTACGTGTAGCCGCTCGGGAATACTACGTCGCGATCCGACGGGTTATTCACCCTGAGCACCAGCTGGGGCGGGTTCAATCTGTTGGCCAGGCCCTGGCTGAAGCTCAGGGAGTACCGCAGCGAGCTCCAACCGTAAGAGGGCGGATTGTACGGCGTCCGGATCGTTATCCTGGTCCTCGCTACCGCGCCCTTGTACGATACGCCGCTGAAGTACGCTTCCACGTCGTACGACCCCCTGGCCAGACTCGGAAGGTCCGTCCAGTATGTCTTCGACTCGCCCGCCCTGAGCGTGAGGTATTGCACGGCCTGCGTGAATACCTTGCCGTCTGTCGAATTCCAGACCTTGGAGCCGTTCTTCTTCAGCACGATCTCGTGGGTCTTGCCGGACGGGATCTCGATAGTCTTCCGATACGACGCGGCGTTCTTCACGGCCAGACCGATCTTGCCCGGGGCACCCTCGTCATATATGAGGCGGAACCTGAGCCCCTCGATTACCCTGCTCCAGCCCTGGTTCGGGTAATTCGGCCACTCCGGTTCCCAGTCATACCAGCCCCAGACCACCTCATTGAAGAAATCCTCCGGGTAGTAGGCGACGCCCTGGACTATGACCGGGGCCCTGCTCAACCTCACGGTTTCCCCATTGACGACGGCGTACATGTCGTACAGGGGCGCCCACACCCATGAACCTCCGCGCTCGGCGTATAGTCCCTGGGCCGAGCTGTAGACAGTGTACCCTTCATTCTCCATCGTCTGGATGAATGGTAGCATCGTCATCCCGTCGCGACTCACGGAGGTCGTCTTGAACGTCGCGGATTCCGCCGCCATAGCCGATGGAGCCGCCCCCAGGCTTATACCCGCTACCAGAACGGCCACCGTGAGAAGCAGCGCCGGAATTCTCCTCAACATAAGGTTTCCCCTCCTCCTGTGGCGCCACTAGATCGCCTGCGTTTGCATCGTTTCTTGATGGGCCGCCACTTGACATAAGTAGTATCACACAGAGTAGACGGGCGGGGCAAGGCTGGGTTCCAGCCGGGGCGCATGTAGTTTATGGCAATTGAAACAAGGAATACTTCGGGGATTATAGAACAAAGCATACGTCCCGGGAGGGGCTGATGTATTGGAGCTCAAGGTTCTGGGGATTGAAACGAGCTGTGACGAGACCGCAGCGGCCGTGGTGGCCGACGGGCGGTCGATAATGAGCAATGTAATATCATCCCAGATCGATGTGCATAGGAAGTACGGCGGCGTCGTGCCGGAGATCGCGTCGCGGAAACACGTGGAGTCCATCCTGCCGGTGGTGGTTGAAGCCATGGACCGCGCGGGAGTGAGCGCGGACGATATAGGGGGCGTGGCTGTCACTTCCGGACCCGGACTGGCCGGCGCACTGCTTGTGGGAGTGTCGTTCGCGAAGGCGTTCGCTTTCTCCAGGGGGCTGCCGCTCGTGGGCGTGAACCACCTGGAGGGGCACATGTATGCGAACTGGCTGGTGGAGCCGGACATGTCTTTCCCCGTGGTCTGCCTCATCGTTTCCGGAGGGCACACTGATCTCGTTCTCGTCAAGGAGCACGGCGTATTCCAGTTGGTGGGGAGAACCAGGGACGACGCGGCGGGAGAGGCGTTCGATAAGGCGGCAAGGGTGATGGGGCTTGGGTACCCCGGCGGGCCCTCGATACAGGCGGCGGCTGAGGCGGGTGTGGCTGGGATGATTAGGCTCCCCCGGTCGTATCTTGAGGAGGGGTCGCGCGATTTCTCTTTCAGCGGACTGAAGACCGCGGTCGTGCACGCCATGGAACGGAGCGATCGCGAGTGGAGTGTGGCGGACCTTGCCGCCGAATTCCAGGAGGCCGTGGCCGAAGTCCTGGTGTCCAAGACGCTGAGCCTGGCGGTGGATACCGGGGTCGGGAGGATCGCGATCGCAGGCGGGGTAGCCGCCAACGCCGTGCTGAGGAATAGGATGTCCGCGGCCGCGGCCGCCGCCGGGATTCGCCTGACCGTCCCGCCGCCCGAGCTATGCACGGATAACGCGGCCATGGTGGCGACCGCCGGTTACTACAAATTCGCGGCGGGTCTCAGATCGGACCTGGAACTCAACGCGACGGCGGATTTGCCTTTGGCCGGGCGATAGTTGCCAACAGGTTGTGGACAGTATTCGGATGGACGCAGTGGAATACGGGCAAAGCGGCTGCTAGCCACAACGATTCCTTGTGGATAACCCTGTGGATTAAGTGGATATCTTTGTAAACGGGCAGCGTCTTATGAGTTTTATGTCGCCGGCTCGCGGCCCGTGCGCGGGAGGCTCCCGTGCGCGCGGCCCCTTGATATCTACTGTAGCGGTGGGCGATTTATTACAGCGGGGGGATCTGGTTGCGGAGGCTGGACGTCCGGCGGTTCGAGGGACCCAACCCCATGTTCAGGTGGTACAATATTATCCCGTTCTGGAAGGTCGCCCGCAACTTCCTGGTCATATGGGTGTGCCGCTATCTGCCTTTCCCATCCTGGAAAAGCCCTCTTTATCGCCTGACAGGCATGAAGGTCGGCCGGCACGTTTCCGTTGCGATACTGGCCACCATGGATTTGTTCTTTCCGGAGTTCATAACTATCGGTGACAACAGCGTAATCGGGTATAATGCCACTATTCTAACCCATGAGTTTCTCGCCAACGAGTTGAGGACAGGCGAGGTCAAGATAGGTAGCGGCGTGATGATAGGAGCCAACGCCACAATACTGGCGGGCACCGGAGTCGGGGACCGCGCCATCGTCGGCGCAATGGCGCTCGTCGCCCGCGACATTCCAGACGGGGCGTTCGCGGTGGGGGTACCGGCGCGGGTGTTCCGGAGAGAGGGTCGTTCTTGATTGACGCCCGACCATCGTCTTCTGTACGCGGTTGTCGTGGCGGTTACCCTTCTGGGTAGCCCGAGTTTTCTGATGGGAGTCATTCTCGCGGTGTACTGGTGCCGCAAGAGGGTGACGGGGCTGAGGGTAGGGGCCATATGGCTGGTTTCGATGTGGCTCAATTCAGCCCTGAAGATATTGTTCCACCTGCCGCGCCCCGGAACTCAGTCACCGGGGGGGCTGTGCGCGCTTGTGGAAGTGGAGGGCTACGGCTTCCCCAGCGGCCACACGATGGGGACGGCCACCATGTGGTGGGCCCTGGCGTGGGGCATCGGGAACGTTAGATTGTATTACGGCGCCGTGATGTCCACGATCATCGTTGGGGCATCCAGGCTGTATCTCGGGGCACACTACCCTGCGGATGTGGTGGGGGGTGGCGCGCTGGGGATTGTAGTAGCGGCACTGGGAGCGTGGGTGATCTCATGGTGGGAGGGGCACGGGTATCGCCCGCGCCCCGCGTTTGTGGTTACCATGGCTGCGCTAGCGTCCGTGGGCATGATGTCAGGCCCGCTCGACGAGTTTGTATCCAAGTCGGCTGGTTTTTTCCTCGGTTTTGTGTCGGGCGGCGCGGTGGAGCCGGCGCTCGGAGGGGTATCGAGGGGCGCCCCCCCGGGGGTCCAGGTCTTAAAAGTAGCCGCCGGGGCCGCGCTCGTGTTCGGCGCAAGCTATATCATGAAGGGAATTCTCCCCGCGACGGTCGCGGGGACGTTTCTGAGATATGCGGTTATGGGAGTGGCCGCCACCCTCGGCGCGCCTGCCCTGTTCCGGATCTTGCGCTTGTCAGGGAACGGATGAGTTCGGCCCATCGATCGCGTATCTGTCCACGTTTCAAATGGGGGGGGATGTGGTTTTGACGCAGGTTGAGGAGGAGGCGGGCGTTCTCGAACTCCTGGGGAGGCTGTCCGAAATGGTCGGGCTGCCGGGGCACGAATCAGCCGTGTCCGGGGCCGTCAGGGAGGCATTCGGGCCGTTGTGCGACGAGGTGAGGCTCGACAGGCTCGGCAATTGTATTGCCTTCAAGCGCGGCGACGGTGGTGAGCCGAGACCCAGGGTGATGTTCGCCGCCCACATGGACGAGATCGGTCTCATGGTCACCAGGATTGAGGATGGGGGCTTCCTTCGGTTCACGAATCTGGGTGGGGTGGACCAGAGGATCCTTCCAGGGGCCGAGGTCCTGGTGCACGGCAGGGAGGGGCTTCACGGTATCGTCGGGGTGAAGCCGCCCCACATTCTGCGGCCGGAGGAATCCTCCGAGGCGTCCAAGATGGAGGACATGTACATAGACTGTGGGATGCCCGAAGACGAGATACGCGGCCTGGTGAGCGTCGGCGACGTAGTGAGCTTGGCGTCCGGTTTCTCGAAACTCGGGGACTTCGTGAGCGGCAAATCGCTCGACGACAGGGCGGGGGTGGCGGTGTTACACGATTGCCTCCAGCGCCTGGGCCGCTTGAGACACGCCTGCGACGTCTACGCGGTCGCTACCGTCCAGGAGGAGATGGGCTTCAGGGGGGCGATGATATCGACCTTCGGGGTTGCCCCCGATGTAGGTATAGCGATCGACGTCACCCACGGGGACATGGCGGGGATTCCGGAGTACCAGACATCCTGTCTCGATAAGGGGCCCGCCATTTCCACGGGACCGAACGTTCATCCAAGGGTGTTCTCCAGGCTGCAGGAGGTCGCAAAGGAGAACTCGGTCCCGTTCCAGGTGGAGGTCTCGCCCGCTTCCACGGGCACGGACGCGTGGGCGATGCAAGTGACCAGGTCCG
>Ga0334890_1005766_pt1 | contig 10247 bp, 3 predicted proteins | sample GraSluR1_MG_3_FD_207220 | JGI IMG/M metagenome (GOLD analysis project Ga0334890, IMG submission 207220) | Sludge microbial communities from methane-producing bioreactor in Wageningen University, Netherlands - Granular Sludge_31_08-R1 | ecosystem: Engineered > Bioreactor > Anaerobic > Unclassified... | reverse complement strand
TGCAGCTCTTTCCCCCGGTACGAAATGGAGAAGAGGTTCGGCGTCTGGAACGTTAAAAGTGTTTTCAAGTTCTTCAAAAAAAACTCCGTGAACAGTTGCGGATTGGAACCGAAGTACTGCTGCGCATTCTCGAGCTCAGTATAGATTCCTATGAAATCAGGGTATCGCTCGACGACATTCTGCAACGTCGCTTCCCGGATACTGCTTCCCTTGTAAACGCTTTTCATGAACTCTAGAAAGGCTTTTTTATCCTCTTTGTACCCGAGTTTTATCTTCAGTGCGGAATTCGGATCGATAATTTTCTCCATCTCCAGCATAATCGTTTGAAACTCTTCGTGCCATAAATCCCGGAGTTTTTGCAGCTCTTCCGCAAGCTCGCCGGCAACGGCATTATTTTGCTCCTGTTGTTTTTCAAAAAGAGCCAGCAGTTGCTCCGTTCGCGCCAACTTTTGTTTAAGCTTCAAGAACTCCTCGGAGCTGACGTTTTGATTCCCGCTCTCCTTTAGATCTTCGGCCAACTTCCTTTCGACCTCGGCGAATTCATCGGCCAGCTCCCGTCGGATCGTAAGAAGCCGTTCATATTTCGATGCAAGCTCTCCTCGGGTGGATTCCGTCTTGGACAGCTCCGACTTAACAATCTCAAGACTGCGGATCGCATCGGAAAAGGCAGCCTCGAACTCCGTGAAAAGATCGGGATTGCATTTCGAGCGGTACCCTGGAAAGTTTCTCAGCTCGTCTTCGTGCCGCGCAAGCAGTTCCCTTAAAGAGACGATAAACTCCTCGACCAGTTGAACGCCTCCGCTCATCGTGCGAATATCCTGATCGAAATCGAGCTGTCTCTGTAATTTCTCTTCCACTCCATGTTCTTTGTACAGCGCAAGGCGAAACTCGGTATCCTGTTTTATTCTTGTCTGCTCGTCCATCTGTTCGGCGGTATTGGCGATTTTTTCCATCCTCTCGATGATCTCCACAACCTTCGCTTTCTGTTCGGAGATCCGTCGTCGGACATCGTTCAGCTTTGTTCCCAGCATTTTTTCAACCAGATCTTTTTCAAAGCCCTCTCCGGAATTGGACAGATCCCTCTGGCCGAAGTAGACCGGCTTATGCAGAACGGTCTCCCGGATGGAGACGCCGGGTTGTACTCTGTTTTCCACGAAGACAGAGGGAGGCTCCCCCCAAATACGGCGAATCTCGTAAGGACGCCCGTAGCGGTCCACGGCACGAATCACCGCTTTCCCGCCGCTTCCCATCGTAAAGCGGACCAGTTCGTTTTTATACTCCCTGTCTCCCGCCTTCTCGCCGAAGGGTATGTCCAGCACGTAGCGTATCGCTTCCAGAATCGAGGATTTTCCGCTTCCGCGAATGCCGATCATCGTATTCAATTCCGGAGAAAAATCGACTGTCGTGCCCGAAAGAGTTCCCCCCTCGAATGAAATGCTCCCGATATGCGAATGGCTGTACTGTGGTACGGTATCGGACAGCCGATGAGCGTTGTCCATAAGCGCGAACTTCACGGCGTCGAACGAGAAGGCGCCGACTTTCAGGAAACATGCCTCGCCTTTGCCTATTTCCTCGATGCTCTTCGGATCCGAGCCTTCCACCTCTGCGGGATAAACATCTTCAAGCCACTTCTTTACCTTGACTCTGCATGCTCTATCCGGGACATCATGAGTTCTGACCTTTTGAAAGGCGAGCGCTCTTTTCACAAACAACTCTTCGCCCCGCAACTCCTCAATACGTCCGCCTCCGAGTTCCCTCCACAGCCCGCATTTCTCTTCGACATGCGCGAACACCAGAAAATAGTCCTTGCAGAACCTTTCAAGCTCTCGAATCGTGCCCATCAGATCGAGAGCGCATCGCCCGTTCGCATTTTCGTATTCATCCGGCGTTTTCCCCGTGAAAGCGACTTGCAGGAAGGCGTTGATGCGATCGGAGCCATCTATCCATGATTCGTCGAACACCACAATGACGTGAATCCCGTTCGCGCCGTCCTTCACGGAAAGCTCCAGGCCCGGCAGAAGAAAGACTCCCCGTTTTTTTCCGGCCTTGCGCAAAGTCTTGAATTCATCATGGTCGAATTTGTTGTGGTTGCTTATGACTCCTATATGAACACCGTTTTTCTCCAGAGAGTCGATATAGAAACTATGGTAAAAGTTTGGATCGTCCGTATAGACGAACTCTTTGTCGGCATTCGTATGCAAATGAAAGTCCGCGCGCAGCCATGTTGAACCATTCCGAAACAGTTCTCTCTGTTCCTCGGTCATCGAGCATCCCTCCTCGCCGATGAGCATCGCATTTCCAAAGCAAGCAGGTTTCCTTCTCAAGGCCATAGTACCCGAAACGCATCCGCGCGGAAAGTCGTCCAGCAGCGAAAAGCTCGGCAGCGGTGCGGAAAACTCTGTTACTCGCCCTTCATTCGCGTGATCGCCTGGTCGTACCACATGAGGAGTTTGGGATCCTCTTCCAGGACGGTGGCGGGGATCTTCTCGGCCACGGAGACGATGAGTGCGTAGTTCCGGTCGTGCCACGCTTTTTTAAATCCGGCGCGGACGGCTTCGAGGCGGAAGACCTTGAGCTTTTTGGTCGTCTGCGCGTATGCGTCGAACTCCTTGAGGAGTGCCTTCTCGCGCAGGCGTTCCAGATCGCCCGCCTTGTTGGGGTCGGGAACGTACCAACGGTCGAGGGCCTTGGCGACCAGCGACGGATCGTCCTTGGGGAGGTTCCGCAGATCCTTCCAGTTGGAGGAGAGGTAGGCGTGAATCTGCTCGGGCACCGGGCCTTTGCCGTCGTAGCGGAGGAAGTTCTGGTTCAGCAGCTCCCGCAGGTCGAGCTGGGTCTCGTTCTTGCTCCACCCGCCGAGCTGCTGCATGAACTGCGGGTTGATGTCGGCGAAGGTCTGCGGCTTCTCCTTCAGAAGGCGGCGAAGCCAAAGAATGACCGTCGCCTCGTCCGTGACGAACATGGCGATCTGCGCTACTCCTCCGGCGATCATCTTTTTCCGGTCGTACTCCGCGGACTGGTCGGGCAGGAAGTACATTCCGTCGCGCTCGACGAAGCGCTGCGCCAGTCCTGCCTGAAAATCCTGACTGGAGAGGGGGACCAGATAGCCTTTGCGGACATAGTAGGCCACCATCTGATCGAAGAGGATGCGAGGGTCGCGCTCGGGGACGAACTGAAGCTGCGCACCTTGGAGCTTGGTCACCGGAAGGTAGTTCAGGTGCGTGCGGACGAAGTCCCAGACGGCATCTTCGGTATGCGCTTCCTTTTGAAAGCGCTCCTCGAAACCGCCGTTGGGCTTGTAGGCGGAGATGACGAGGTCCTGCTTGACGGCGGTGGGTGTGGTGACGGCCTTGAAACTTCCCTGCTGCTTGTCGAGAGCGGAGACATTTGCCACGATGAAGCCGGCCTCGGCAAGAGCCGTCTGGATGCTGTTCCAGACGGAGGCTTTCGTATTGGAGAACTCAACCGTCATCCAGCGACCGGGTTTAAGCACGCGATAGGCTTCTTTGAAGCAGTCGGTCATCAGTTGGCGGTATTCAGAAATGCCCTTGCCTTGTACGTCGTTTTCGATAACTTCATTGACATTATCTGTAAGGAGCTTCATCCAGCTTTCCCACAGAAAATTAAGTTCTGAGTAGTTTAAATTTGCACCGAATGGTGGATCCAAGAATAAATAATCAATAGATTCTTTTATGATGTCAATGTGTCCAACATCTTGAGTTGAAAGGACATAACTGTATTGCTTTAAATCAGATAATGCCTTAACAAGCCTTTTTAGTTTTTCACTGAATGCATAATCGGGCGCGACTTCCGAAATCCTTGAGCCAACATATAGTGTGCCACTAAGATTGCGATTATTCTGTGAAAAATGTGTTGGCGAATATCGGTTTAACCTCGATAATCCAATTGCCCATTGTTGGAATAGAAATCGACAGAAGCTCCTTGTGATTTTATTAGATATGAGTTTTGTCTTGTGGATGAGTGTACTAAGTAACCAAAGGCTACGTTTTGTGTAGAAATGATGAACATGAGTGATGCCAGTGGGATAGTTGCGTCGTGTTTCTCCGCCTTCCATCATGCGATCAGAGGGGAACCAAAAAGGAACGGAGCTTTCTTCGATATTGCCAATGATTTCCAAATCTCTTTTGTCCGGAGCTTTCTCTGCCCGCTTTCCATCCATAGTGAAGTTGATGAGCACCGGAACTTGTTTGGCTTGGCGAATAGTTTGTTTAATGGCTACGTCGTACTTACTTGTCCATGCATGTTCCATGCGCCGTTTGGTCAAAATCGCCCCACAGTGTAGGCAGGGAAATTCATCTTTCACGCTTCCCGTTTCCTTGTCCACTGCCGCATCCCCAAAAATAACCTCCCCCGCGCACTCCGGACACACAAACACATCCGACCAAACAGTGTAGTTGATCTTCCCCTTCGTCTTTCCGTCCGTGTGCAGCGTCTCGTACATCCAGCCGCACTCCTCCTCGACCTCCTTGAGGATGCGCTTCGCTTCCCGCTCGAACTCGGCCACGTCGACGGGGGTGTTGTAGTTGTAGGCTATGAAGGTCGCCGCCGGGGAGAGGTCGTTCAGCACGGCGCGGCGGACGCCCAGCTTCGAGAAGGGCTGCCACGCCTTCTTCCCTTCGTCGTCCGTCTCCTCCCGCAGAATGGTCCCGTCGGGCTTCACTTGGTAGCCCAACGAGATGACCGCATCCCGGTCGCCGCACATCTGCGCGGCGACGCCGGTCATGCCGCTGCCGCAGAAGCCGTCGAAGACGATGTCGCCCGGCTCCGTGTAGTGGAGGATGTAGCGCATGATCGCCTTGTGCGGTACCTTGGTGTGGTAGGAGTGCGCGTTGTAGATCGGGTCGTTCTTCCCCTCGCTGACGTCGGCTGCGAAGGGTTCGCGATGGTAGACGTACCCTTCGGGCTGTTCGGGCTTTTGGCCCTCCCATTCGGCGATGAAGTCCGCTATCCAGGGGTTCGGGCAGGCGGTGTAGTAGGGCGGGTCGCTGAGGTTGAGTATGTCCTCGTCGCTGCCGATGGGAAAGCCCTCAATGCTCCGGAATTCCGCATCCTGGAGCTTTTTTCGCAGCTTCTCGGTGAAGTGGACGCGGCGGGCCTCGTCGTCCGGAAACTCCATACCCAGGCAGACGACGGGTTTCGGCTTCGGTGTGTCTCCGCGCGAGTCGAACATGTCGAGTTGCGGGTTGAAAAGCTCTCCCTGCATCGGTTGGTTCCTCCTGTGCGTTTCGATCTATAAAGGTTTGGTTGTATCGCTGTGGTGCGCGATACATCTTCTGTAAGAGGCTCTGGCTCTTTCGGGGGCGCTCCTACGTCCGGTGCTCTCCGGGAAAAGGGGAACAGCTCCTCCCCAAACTCCTGAAGCGGTCGGCGAATCACTCCGCTCGCTCGAGGACGAGCCGGACCTTCGACGGATCCTTTCCCTTGACGAGCCCGTCGATGTACTGGTCGAAGCGTTTCTTCAGCTCCTGAGGAGCGACGGCGCCGCCGCTCTGAAGGACGCTCTGCAGCTCGCGCGGATTGACGGAGACTTTGAGCAGCCCGGAGAGCACCTCCTTCAACGTGTGGACGAAGTCGTTATCTAACGGTGCGGGCAGCTCCCGCGAATCTATGAACTTCAGCAACGCGCTCTTTTCTTCTTTCTTCAGCAGCTCCAGATTCCTCCGGGTGAACGGATCCTCCAGATTGTCGAGCAGTGTCGTCGTCCACTCTTGCAACATTGCGTCGAGTCGCTTGTCCATCTGCTCGATCATCTGCGTTCCGCCAAGCTTCGCAGCCTCCACCGAGGGGCGGAAAGCGCAGTGCTGGCAGACCGGCGAGGAGGCGAGTTCGCGTTCGGTCAGGGCGAAGCAGCTCTTCATCTCCGCAAGCCCATTCTGAAAGTCGAGGAGCTGCTGGCGGGGCATCAGGGCGATGGAAGTCAGCTTTTGCAGTGTCAGCAGCCGCTGATCGCACGTCAGCCGGGCCTTGCGCTTGTCGTCGTTGGCGCCGAGGCGGGCCTTCGTGTGCATTGTGATATATTCAGCGATGTACTCGCTTTTGAGCTTGCGGAGGGACGGGCCGATGACGCGGGAGAGCTTCGCCAGATCCGACGCCTTGGTCTCGCGCAGCGCGTCGAGCAGGTCGTGGCGGGCGATCTTCAGCCGGTCGACCCATTCGTGAGCGGAGGGCATCGCCTTCTCGGCTCCGGCCAGCCAGGATGCTGTCGGGGTGTGCTCCGCGACGAAGGATGTCAGCGCGTCCAGTTCGTCGAGAGTCTTTATTGTCTGCGCGCGGGCAGCAACGTCGGGCGCGCTGTATCGGAAGTTCTTCAGCTTCCCCGGAGTGGAGTAGGCCTGCAACGATTCGAAAAACGCCTTGGCTTCGTCCAGCTCATCGGCTCGCGCGGCAAGCGGACTGTTCGAAAGCAGCTCCGTCTCCCAGAAATAGAGGCCCTCCCGCATGGTTCGACTCGCCATGACGATGCGCTCGACAAGTCTCTCCACGGCCTGCTGCATCTCCCGGACAGGCTCTTCCTTGCCTTCTGCGAGGTAATGCGCCATGCCGGGCGTTATGCCGAGCAGTTGGAAAAGCTCTTTCAGCGCGGGGAAGTTCCACTCCTTCGGCTTTTCGAGGTGCTTGAAGCGGGCGAGATCGTCCACTCCCGCCGCGACGAGGCGCTGCACCGATGTCGCATCGAACTTGTCTCCCGGGTTCGAGAGGACGATGTCGCCGGAGTAGACCAGCGCGGCGAGGACGACCGCTACCCATTCGGGCTCCAGCCGCGCCGTGCCGGGAGCTAGGTACTCCACCCCCTGCTCCTCGCGGATGATCTCGCTGCGGTTGAGGACCTGCCCCTGCCCCTTGGCGGCGAGAGCGTCGAGGACAATTCGGGCGTACCGGGACTTAGCGGTGTCCACCCGCTTGCCGTCGAGCAGTTCGAGTGCGTCCAGCACTGCGGTCGCCTGCTTGGTCGGGCTCTGTCCAGCCAAGATTCTCAAGGCGTCCTGCGCGGCCTGCTTCCTGTTTTCGCCGGTGATCAGGACGGAGAAGGAAGGATGGTCGGGCGCCTGGTTCTCGAAGTGCGGAGAGAGGCAGATTCCGGCGATGGTGTTGATAAGGTCGCGGAAGTTGATGGTATCGTTCAGGCCGATTCCGGCAAGCTCGCGGACGGGCTTCCCCTTTCCCCACGCGGGCATTGACTTCGAAACGCCCTGGTAGGTGACGTCGAAGGCGTCGTTCATCCGTTTCTGCATCCACTGGACGAGGTTCTTCAGATACAGATCCGCCTTGGATTCGTAGACGCTCTTCGCGTTGCCCGAGGACGTGGAGGCGAGATCGAGCGCCGCAGCGTACTTCCGGAGCGAGTTCAGAAAGTCTTCGTCGATCCCCTTCAGGCGGAAGAAGACCTCGTCGGGCAGCTTTTCATCCTTGAAGCGCGGAGGATCGTTCGGCTGGATGAAGTAGAGGTAGAAGTCGCGGCGGGGGACGGCCGTGCTGCGCTCGTTGGGGGTGCCGAAGAAGAGGTAGCCGGTGCGGGCCGCCTTGCGTTCGTGCCACGAAATTTCGTGCTGCCATATCTTGTAGCCGGTGGCGTAGGTGGCGTCCCGGCACTCCATGACGCGCGTAAGCGCGTCGTAGTAATATCTGTCGAGCTGGGCGACTGTGAATCTCTCGGCGCGGTTGTCGATGAGGGCGTCGAAGTCGTCCGTCTTTTTCAAGTCGAGATAGTACTGACGGTTTTCCTGATTCAACGAGATGAACTGTCCGTTGACCGCCTTGTGAATCTCCCGGAGCACTGTGTTAACGAAGGACTCCAGATCCTTCTCCGGTTCATCTCCGCACGTTTCGGCGAAAAGGGGATCGAAGAGGAAGAGCCTGTCGCGCAGTTCGCTCGCGGAGATGCCGATCGGGGTGTAGATGTCGCCGACGGTGAGCCGATGGATGGAGAGCGCATGGATCAGCCGCACGGCCATCGGCTTGTAGTGCTTGCGGACGGCGCTCTCGACCCGGCCTTCGAGCACGCCGCTGCACTCGATGACCTGCCGGATCTCCGGAACGGAGCGGAAGGATGCGTTGTTCGAGAGCGTCTTCCAGTAGCTGTCGAAGGCGAGAAGGCCGGGGCTCTCCTGCGGCACGTCCATGTCGAGCATGCTCTTCATGCTCAGGGAGAGCGTCTTGAGCACCTCCCGTTTTTCGGCCACGGTGATGCGCTCGAATGTGTCGATATAGTCGGGGTGCACGGGGAAGAGCCGGACGAACTCGTCCATCCGCTCGTTGAGGTTGCCGTAGTACTTTGCGAAGGGGGTCAGATGCTGGCGAATCGCGGCCTGCTGTTCGGCCGTTTTCTTGAGCAGGCGTTCGGCAACCACGAACTTGACGTCGCTGCGGGCGATGAGCACCTGTTCGAAGCGGTCCTTCACCCGGCGGATGCTGTCCGCGACATAGGCGAATTCCGGACTGTCGAAGATGGCCTCCTGCACGCCCGCGATGAAGCGAAAGCGCAGATCCTTGCAGACTTCGCCGATTTCGCGCAGGAAGTTGAGGTCGAGGATAATCTCTTGGTCCTTTCGGGTCTTCAGGTAGTCGAGCAGCTCGTCGACGACCAACAGCAAACCGTGTTCGGGGAAGGCTTCGCCGAACTTCGCCATCATATCCTCGAAAGCGCCTTTGTGGCTGGCGATGGTATTCGCTTCGGGGAAGGCGTACTCCACGCCCAGTTTTTCGAGGTGCTCTTCGAGTTCGGCCGTCAGCATCTCGCGAAGAGGCATGCTGCTGGCGCCGATCTCGGTCCGGACGACCTTGAACTTTCCTGCTATTTGAGAGGCGGCGGCGCGGACATCGGGGTGGCGGACGCTCTCGGCCAGCGAGGCGTTCTCGGCGACGCTCGAAATGACCGTCAACAGGTGCGATTTTCCCGTTCCGTAGTTGCCGACGACCAACAGCCCCTTGTTGTCGAGCGGCCGGTCGAACTGCAATTGCGGAATGACAAGACGCACCAGACGCTCCGCCATTTCGTCGGAGACGACGTATGCGCCGACCAGATGTTGCGCGGCGCTCTCCTTGTCGGCGTCGCGTAACTGGATGACGGTCTCTATCGGATCGAATCGGATCAGGTCTCCGTACTTCATGAACGACCAGCCCCTTTATATGGTGTGCGCCGGGGCGGAGGAAGCCTTCCCGGCCATGTGTACTCTCTGCGCGTCGGGCTCGTCATAGACGCGATACTCGGGGTGCCCCGGCTCGGCGTAGACGAGTCTGCCCGGGGTGAACGTCCCGCTCCACGACGCGAGCACCGTCCGGTTTCTGGAGACGCCCTGCAGAAGGCGCAGGGGATCCTGCCCGAGGGATTTGTCGAAGAGGATTTCAATGTTGTCGAGTATGGCGGGTGACGTTCGATGCTCAAGGACGCGGTCGAGGACTTTGGGCAGGTTCAGAATGCGCTGCCGCGCGGTCAGTTCGAGCAGATCCCTTGAAAGTTCCAGGTTGACATTGACGACGTCGGCGCCGAACTCTGAGGCGACGGCCCGAAGGACGGATGTTTTCCCGGTTCCCTCCCGCCCGGCAAGCAGCACCAGCCGATGATACAGATCATCGGCGGATCGAAGAGCGTCGAGTATCTCTTGGAAAACCGATCCAGTCATGGCAGCTCCTTGTCGTGTGCGAAATTCGCATGAAGAGCCTTCGTGCGTGGAGACATCTCCGTAAGTATAGTACACCAAGTGCGGTTTTTGCCAAGAGGGACATTTATATTCAAAGGAAATCGTGCATAAACAGTGCGGGCTGGAGAACACGGAAGAAGCGCGGAAACCGCCGTCATTTCAGCTTCGCGTATCTGATTATCGATGAGGAGCGGAACCAGAGGTTGAGATTTGGCAGACACCGTCCACCGAATCTCGGGACACGTCGCAGAAAAGGCTGCTTGGACGCAACAAGCGGGAAGACTCTCTCTCGGATGGCGCAGTGCGGCTGCCTTCTGAAGAGAGCGTGTCCTGTTGCCCGAAAAAGAAGAGGACGAGCTTGAGTGTCCGAGCGGCTCGTATCCTGATACAGTTTCATCGAACTTCAGGATCTACATGCCTTTTGCGATGAAAACAGCGCGGAAGATCACCCGAGGAGGTGCCGAGTTCGCCTTGAAAATGGGCTTGCTCGGTCCTGTTGACGTACCCCCTTCGAAAGAGTATCCTTAGTATAGGCGAAATGATCGTTTTAATCATAATAATAAAGAGGTGAGTAGAATGCCCGTTGTG
>Ga0334890_1005765_pt1 | contig 10247 bp, 8 predicted proteins | sample GraSluR1_MG_3_FD_207220 | JGI IMG/M metagenome (GOLD analysis project Ga0334890, IMG submission 207220) | Sludge microbial communities from methane-producing bioreactor in Wageningen University, Netherlands - Granular Sludge_31_08-R1 | ecosystem: Engineered > Bioreactor > Anaerobic > Unclassified... | reverse complement strand
TGTAAAAGGCGAACAACATTCTTTTAACGGTGGTTACCTCTTTCTACAACAGATATACCATGAACTTAAACTTAATAAGATTTGTGCACAAATATCCCGGAAGTATAAATTCACATTCGATATGAGTGTGAATTTGCAAATTAATTGGGTACTGCCTTTGCAAAATATTTGGGTATGAAATTCAAAGTAATGAGCAATATTTGCACATTATTTAAGGTTTTGAATTATGGTTTTTGCAAAATGTCACGGTAAATGAGCTAACATAAAAAGGTAAACAGCCGACTACTTTTCAGTAATCGGCTATCTTTTCTTACAGCCCAGCTTCTTTGGATGCTAATCGGACAACCTCTTCATCTATCTGGTCCTTTCTAGCTTGAAACCCAAAGAGAAGACAATGTGTTGCCAGGTTGTTAATCAGCCGTGGCCAGCCCCTGGTTAAAGACGCAATCACCTCCACGGCTTTAGCCGTGAAAACATGGTGTTTGGCACCGGCCAGTTCCATGTGGTGACGGATATAGCCGTCAACTTCTTCTTTGCTTAAGGGTTCAACCTTGTAGCTCATAACAATACGCTGAAAAAGAGGCATGTTTACCCGCCGTAATGTAAGCCGGTCCTGTAGGTGGGGCAGCCCGGCAAGGATTAAGATAAAAGGATTTTCAGCATCCATACCATAATTAAAAAGAATCGTTAAATCGTTTAGAAAGATATCTTTGGCCATCTGCATCTCATCGAGGATAAAAACCGGTGTAACACGTCTTTCCTTGTAATACAGCAATACAGAATGTTGGATCTGATGGAACAAATCCACTTTACGAAAGGCAGGCTCTTCACCAAGCCCTCTGGCAATACCACGGTAAAAATCCATCACGGTACCGGTAGACAAGGGAAAATAGACCACTTTGTAGAGTTCTTTATTCAGTTGTTGTGCAAATGTCCTTAAGATTAGGGTTTTGCCTGCACCCGGCTCGCCGGTTAACATGCCTATACCCCTTGTCTTTTTAAGAAATTCCAAGCGGCTACAGGCTTCAGAAAACGCATCAGAGATAAAGGAATCTTTAGCCATAATTTCTTTACTAAAAGGCGTACTGTTAAGTGAATAAAAGGCATGGTACATTACCTATCCCTCCTTAAGCATTGACTTAAAGGACAAGGTGCGCTCCCGTTTGACGTGTGCGTTGTCAGCGAAATTGACCGGTTTTGCTTCGTCTATGGGAAGGCCGTTTTCATAAATGTAGACTTTGTCCTTGTTAAAGCGGACTTCAATCCGCCTTCCAATGTATTTTTGCGGCACTTCAAAGAGTTTGTTCTGGATAGAGATAGTCCCATCATGTTTAACTTTACGCATCTCACGTTTAAGGAACAAATGCTCTAAGCTCTCAGGATCTTCGATTAGCCGAACTTTGCTGGTCTGGGAAAAGTACATATCAAGAGGTGTCATGCCTAGCGAAGCATGTTCTTTACGGTGATAATCTTCCTCGAGCCACTGCCAAAAACGGCGGTTTAGTTCGTCCAACGTTGACACCGGTTCAACCTTTAGGGTTGGCATAAAGCGTGTCTTTACTGTTCCAAAAAACCTTTCGATTTTGCCCTTGCTAGCTGCGTCATAGGGCTGGGTATGCGTTAGCACAATCCCCAGGGTGGCACAGGCTATGTGAAAGACTTCAGAACGATAGATTTTTCCATTATCCACATAGATAATCTTCGGTACCCCTCTGCGCAGCAGAGCTTCTTTAAAGACCGTAGATAGAGACTGCGTATTCTCGGAAAAGAAGAACTGGGCAAAAGGAACCACCCGTGAGCAGTCATCGATAAAAGCAAACAGGTAGGTCTGCATCTTCTTACCGTTAACGGTAAGGTAGGGCCCATATGACATGTCCCCCTGCCAAAGTATGTTTACCGTATCGTAGGCAAACCGTTTTCGTTCTGGGCTCTTTACCTTGTTTTTACCGATAAGGCCGTGATTTTTCAGCAGCCGATATACTGTGGCATATGAAACATTGCTTGGTAAGATTTCGCCCTTTCCTATCAGCCGGTCATAAAAAACGGACGCAGGAAGTTCTCTTTCGACATTACGCAAAGCAAGAATATGTTCTTCCTGTTCCCTGCTAAGTTTACGTGGCTGCCCCCGGTCAGACCGTCTTTTGGGTTTAAGCCCTTCAAAACCTTCCCGCCGGTAAGTCAAAAGCCAATTAGCCAGCGTTTTGGGCGTAAACTCTTTTTCACCATAGTAGGGTACTTGATGTTTTTTTGACGCCACTTGTGCCAGGTATTCCTTCTGTGAAGGTACCTGCCCTAAAAGTACCGGGGCTAAAAGCCCATAGCGAAACAAAGCCACTTGCTCTCGATCTTTTTCTTTCATAATATATACCTCCATTTTTGGAGGTTAACCGGTTAACCTTTGTTTCTTCCATTGTAAAACAAGAGGCTGACTTGTTTCCATGCAAAAGATATGTGGTTTTATCATATTGTCTAAATGTGTATCTTAATGGTACAATTTAAAGTGCCATAAAATTCGTTTTGAAATGTCCTTTGGACCTTCTTACGAAGGTTGCTTCGCCAAAAGCCTGGATCATTTCTAACAGTTTTATGGCTTTCTCTTTTGGTTTGTTCGGCAGTTTCCCTCGAAAACCCATACTTCGAAAGAACATTTCAACCTGCTTAAGCTTTCCTAAATACCGCTTTCGGTAAAACTCTATGCGTTGCCTATACCGATAAATAGCCTTAGTTAACCCTATATGTATTTCCTTAATAATATGGCGAAGCGTGTGTTGGAAGTATGGTAGTAGAAAAGAAGGCAGCAAGGAAAATGTTTTACCGCATGAAGGACATTTTAGCCTACAAATCGGGATTCTGTATTCTAAATCATTTTCTAACGCATTTCTCCAATAGTACCCGTGTCTTTTCATCCTTATGACACCCCTGCAGTGGGGACAGCACTCAACAGTTGGGAAGTCATTTTTTCTGCCCAACCTAGCGTATTCTTCTACCGTCTGGTTACACTCATATGGTATAATCAAAAAAACACCCCCGGAATATTATGCTAAAAATTTTAACACATTCCCAGGGTATTGAAAAAGAGGTTTGTTGCTATATTATGAAAAAAACACTCCGTATTCGACGTGTTTAAATTGCTAAATGACACTGTATCGAACCAAATTGAGGCTATACAGACTATGATTGAAAATCAAAAGAATAAGCTTACTAACCTAGCAAAAGATATTATAAAACACGGGTTGAACCCAGCTGATCTAGTGGTAGTGAAACCTTATGAGAATAGAAGTAAACAGTATATTGTTCTAGAAGGTAATAGACGCATTGTCGCCTTAAAATTATTAAATAATCCTCAATTAATACCTGATAAATACAAAGGTCTATACAATAACTTTATTAAGTTGAGTGAAAGATTTGACGCGAACCCAATTGTTGAGATTCCATGTATAGTTTTTCAAGATGAAAAAGAGGCAAATAGATGGATTAGACTCAAACACACAGGAGAAAACGCAGGTGTAGGTACTGTCACCTGGAACGCTCAGCAAATAGCTAGATTTGAAGATAAACTTGAGGGCAATGCACCATATGCTTTACAGATGATTGAATTTTTAAGTAAACAAGATGGTTATGACGAGGAATTTAAAAAGAGCTTAAAAAAAGTTCATTCTTCAAGTTTAAAAAGATTATTAGATGATCCAGATGTAAGAGAAGTAATAGGAATATCAGTAGAACAACGAAGATTAGTATCAGATTTACCTCCTAATGAATTAATGAAACCAATGACAAAGATTATTAAGGATTTACTACATCCAAACTTTAAGGTAAAGGATATCTATTATAAAGATGACAGATTAAACTATATTGAAACATTTAAACGATCCGAGCTTCCTAACAAAAATAAGGCTTTAAAAGTTAAATGGGATTTGCAAACCGACAATCCCCCTAAAGTAGATCAAAAGAACAGTGATCCTGATAAACATCAAAAGAAAAGTTTGCATTTATCTAGAAAAAGAGATTCAATAATTCCAAAGAGTTGTATACTACAAATAAATCAGCCAAGAATAAATCAAATATATAGGGAACTTAAGGACATAAGCCTCAAGTATTTCTGCAATGCTGCAGCAATTACATTCAGAGTGTTTGTTGAATTAAGTGTTGATCATTATATTGAAGAAAAGAGCATAAATAATGTTAATAAAGATAATACCCTTAGAAAAAAAATAGAAGTTGTTGCTAACTTTATGGAGACATCTAATCGCTTGGACAAACATCAGTTAAAAGGAATAAGAGTAGCTGTGTCTAATCCAAATAATATCATGTCAGTAGATACATTTAATTCGTATGTACATAATAAATCTTTTAATCCAATACCTGAAGATTTAAAATTATCTTGGAATAATATCGAATTATTTATAAAAAAAATGTGGGAATAGGTTTAGGAGAGATACAATGAGACATTACTCACCGTTACGTTATCCAGGAGGCAAGGCAAAACTATCTGAGTATATCAAATTAATTCTTAAGCATAACTTCTTGTTTGATGGTTATTATGTTGAGCCATATTGTGGTGGAGCTTCTATAGCTTTTGATTTATTATTGAATGAATTTGTTTCAAAAATAATAATTAATGATATTGACAAAGCTATTTACGCTTTTTGGCATTCTGTTCTATATGAAACAGAAAAACTTTGTAGGTATATAATAGATACCCCAATTACTATTGAGCAGTGGGAAAAACATAGAGATATATATCGCGAACAGTCAATGAATAAAGACCTAATAGAATTAGGATTCTCTATGTTTTTTTTAAATAGAACTAATAGATCCGGGATTCTTAAGGGTGGTGTTATTGGAGGCCTTGCTCAAAATGGCAAGTGGAAAATAGATGCTCGTTTTAATAAAAAAGATCTAGTAAAACGTATTCAAAAAATTGCATTGTATAGGGATAGAATTAACATTTCAAACCAAGATGCTTTAGTCTTTCTTAAAAAAATTCAGCAACAATTGCCAAGGAAAACATTAATCTATCTAGATCCCCCTTATTATAATAAGGGTAAAGACTTGTATCTTAACTATTATAATGATAAAGATCATAGAAATATTGCTAAATATATTAAAAGATTTACAAGTAGATTTTGGATTATTTCATATGATGATGTTAATGAAATACGGAACCTCTATACAGACTATCCTAAGATAACATATAAGTTAAACTATAGTGCAAATAATTTTTATAAAGGCAGTGAAGTAATTATTTTTTCTAAGAAATTGGTAATACCAGATTTAATTGAGCCGACAGATAAAACGGAAATAAAAAAATTAATAGCTAATGATGTTTTCTATTTATGATATCTTGCATAAGAAAATGAGACTAGTTCTATAAGAAGATCGCACCAGTGAACCTAATGGAGTTCTCCAGTACGAAGGAGGCAATAGAGTGGGGTTACATGCCCTGTAAAGTACAAACCGACCGGTCAATTAAGCTGTATGCAGTCTATTCTATAACAAGAAGGAGGTCATCATATGCTGAGGGATTTGTTAACTGAACCCACGCAAAGTACTGTCTTAATAGTGCTGCCCCTGCTATTCCTGCTGTCTGTGTGGGTTATATTCCGCCTACTGTTAAGGGAGGTTTACTGTTGGTACTACAAAATTAATAAGACTGTTAAGTTGTTGGAAAGCATAGATGAAAAATTGGGAGAATTGGTAGATCATAATATCCGCGATTCTGATGATGTTTTGTCTCCAGACGAGAACAAAGAAGTTAACGCTACAAATACCGACATAGTAATGAAGGGCGATAATGAATATCCAGGCACATAAAATAGCAACATCTTAGCAAAAGACTGCTAAACCTGGAGTTCACACGCTGGACAGAACTGTTTGAAAACCCTACCTTAACTGCAGCGCTGGTGGACCGGTTAACATTTAGATCCCATATTTTAAACATGAATAACCCGTCCTATCGGATAGAGCACGGCTAAAGAAATCCGATAGCAACTCAAAGCTGTTGATATTACTGCATTGGTGCGCCCGGCGGGATTCGAACCCACGACCTTCTGATTCGTAGTCAGACACTCTATCCAGCTGAGCTACGGGCGCCTATAAAAAAATGGCGGAGAAGGAGGGATTTGAACCCTCGCGCCGCTTACACGACCTACACCCTTAGCAGGGGCGCCTCTTCAGCCAACTTGAGTACTTCTCCGCGTTTTTTTGATTAAGTTTTCCTGGCGGAAGGGGTGGGATTCGAACCCACGGCTCCTTTCAGAGTCACTGGTTTTCAAGACCAGCTCCTTAAACCGCTCGGACACCCTTCCTTCTTAAGACACAAAAACATTATAGCAACTATCGGATGGATAGTCAACCACCAAAAGGGTGCAATACGTGGCTTCCCTGCCATACATGGATTATATTGACCGGCGGCCTAATCTATTATACAGCCGCCGGTCTGCATATTATACTATTTTTTTTCGATTCTTTCAAGGCCGTTCATGTACCTGCGCAGAGGCTCGGGAATAATGACCGAGCCGTCTTTCTGCTGGTAGTTTTCCAGTATCGCCGCCAGTGTCCTGCCCACAGCAAGTCCGGAACCGTTCAGCGTATGAACATACTGCGCTTTTTCGCCCATCTCGGGACGGTATTTTATATCCGCCCTCCTTGCCTGGAAGTCTTCGAAATTGCTGCAGGACGAAACTTCAACATACCTGTCGTAGCTGGGCATCCACAACTCGAGGTCATATTTTTTTGAAGCGGTAAATCCGAGGTCTGCGGTGCACATCATATTAACCCTGTATGGAATGTTTAAAAGCTGCAAAATTTCTTCTGCATCGTTTACCAGGGTTTCCAGCTCATCGTATGACGTTTCCGGCCGGACGAATTTGACCAATTCGACTTTGTTGAACTGGTGCTGCCTGATAAGTCCCCTGGTATCCCTTCCTGCCGAACCCGCTTCGGCCCGGAAACAGGCACTGTATGCCACGTGTTTTATCGGCAGCGTACCGGGTTCTAATATCTGCTCCCTGTACATGTTGGTTACCGGAACTTCGGCCGTCGGGATCAGGAAATAATCGGTGTTTTCAACCTTGAAAGCATCCTCTTCGAATTTCGGCAGCTGGCCGGTGCCCACCATGCTGTGACGGTGAACCATGAACGGCGGGAACACTTCCTGGTAGTTATGCTGCGTTATATGTACATCCAGAAAAAAGCTTATAAGCGCCCTCTCAAGGGCTGCGCCTGCACCGCGATAAAGCGCAAACCTTGCACCGGTGACCTTGCCGGCTGTGGCAAAGTCCAGGATGCCCAGTTCGGCTCCGATGTCCCAGTGGGTCTTTGATTCGAAATCGAACTTTCTGGGTTCGCCCCAGTACCTGACCGGCACGTTTTCATCCTCGGTGTCGCCAACCGGTACAGAAGGATGGGGAATGTTGGGTATCGAATACATTATGTCCTGTATCCGTCCTTCAATTTCCCGCAGCGTCCCGTCCATTTTTTTAATGTTTTCAGACAGCTGCTTCATTTCCTGCAGGATGGGTGCCACGTCCTTGCCTTCTTTTTTGAGCCTCGGAATTTCCTTTGATACGGTATTCTGTTTGCTCTTCAGCTGTTCGACTTCCGAAAGAAGGTTTCTCCTTCTCTCGTCCATCTCAAGAAGCTTGTCGATATCTATGTCTTCCCTTCTTTTTGAAAGCCCTTCCTTTACTTTTTCAGGGTTTGCCCTGATAAACTTTAAATCTAACATTAATATCAACTCCTTTTAGATAAATGGGGACACACCGCTGCTAACGCGGGTATTCCTTACTACGGAATGTCCCCTACCCATAAGCTTTCGGGCCAGGGCACCTGCAAAAAACCAAAAAATCCCGTTCCCCGAAGGGACGAGACGTTTCCCGCGTTGCCACCCTAATTGGCCCATAAAAAGACCCGGCTTTTCTACGCAATAACGGCTGTACACCGAAAGGACTTGTTTCGTCCTTCTGCTTGGGGGCGGATTCCAAAGCGTCCTGCTCCGGTTTACACCATCCACCGGCTCTCTTTTCCAGGCAGCAGCTCTGTACTATTCCCCTTCATCGCATATATTAGTATTCTTGCTCGATTTATCATGTATTATAACACACAGGCAAAAAAAATCAAGAGCCTTCGGCAAAAGCCTGTTGTTATCTTGTGATGTGGTAGAATTATTACCATATATATTCTATACAAATGTGTTCCCTGGATTAACCAATGTCAAATATATCGTTTGTATAAAGCTTATTAATTAATACTGTATTGGTAAAGCTTTTCTATGTTTTTATCTAGGAAATCGCCCCGCATTATGATGCAGTTTTTAAGCTGTTCTACAGCCTCCTCAAAACTTTTAGGATCTCGGCTGTTGCCTTGTTCGTCCCGTGATAACAGATGATATGAAAACGTATATCCCCATATTTCAAAGTTCCTGTCCACCGCTTCACCGAGAGATTCTACATTTTGGTCCACACGCCTGATCAGATTTTCCTCGCTCAGCACTCCGTTCCTCAGTTCCCTGTAACGCGCTACTACCGCATCAGTAAACTTCCTGTCCTCGAACAGGCGATTATACCAATTGCTTTCTGCTACATAAAACCTATCGATATATTTTACGCTTCCTGCATAATTATTAAACGAATTATTGAAATCCCAGACAGTCATGTTTAATTTTCCGTCGAGGTCCTTATATACAAAGGTTGACATATAGCCGGCATCTGCCGTAAGTGTAAATTCATTGATGATATAGTAGTCCACAAAAGACCCCACATCAATATAGGCCGCATACCCATGGTCCGGATCATCAAAATAGTCTGAGTACAGCACGCGTTCAAATTTGCTGATATCGTTTTCAATCCATTGGCATTGAGTTTTTGTTAAACGGCGCTTTGTGGGAAATCTTATGTTGAACAGATAGCTGGTCTTCCCGGTTTTGGTGCCATGACTATATATTACATTTTCCTCCGTATCGTTAAGGTCACGCTGAAGAACATACGCAGTCTGGCCTGATGCCAGTCCAAAATCAGTCAGGTTCAGGCGTCCTTCCTCGTTGGTTACCGGTTCTATCATAAGATACAGACCTTGATATTCATCGTCTAAAAACACTTCACAGTACCGGGTATCCGGCGCCCATGAAAGCAATTCTCTCGATATACCAAAAATCAGTCGGTTTCTGACCAGAGACCGGTCCAAAAAAGGAGCATTGAGCACCCAGTCGCTGGCAGCGTTCATTCCCATAACTGAGTATTTTTTGTTTTTTTCCTCTCCATATTCCTGGCGAAATTCAATCCGGTACTGCTTCTTATCAAATGTCGTAAATGAGGATTGTCCCCTGTATTTTATAACAGCGGCAGCCGACAGATTGGGCTTATCAATAAGATGATTGTTTCCATATGAATTATTTATCACAGAAATTTGGGCCCATGTCTCACTTTCTTTTTCTATCCTGTTACCGCCGGTATCTATTATTACAAGAGGAAGATGCGAGCAAAAAACATCCTTTCCGTGTGTACAGATTCGTTCTTTCAAATCCTGAACTTGTTTTGGTGGAGCATCTTGTTTCTCTACAATGGCTTTAACACCGTTCATACAAAAAACCACGGCAAGAAACACAGCTGTTATGAAAACATAGCCAATCATCCTGCGCATCATTCCACACCTCCGGGCCTTATCTGCTTATATCGTCGTTCTGTTCCACCTGATTTATGTTAAGCACACCTTCTATTTTAAGCAATTTTTCTACGATATCAATTTGGGTTTTCTTCTTCACCCTTTGCAGCACACGTTGGCTTATCTCATATACAAACTCACACCCTTGGGCATTAGCGTTTTTCATGCACTGCCGGGCAGATTTTGAAAAATACTGTTCAATGGCTGCCTGGACTTTATTTTGTGCCTCCACACTGCATTTGATTATTAGCAGCAGCTTGCCCTCCGGATGTGTCTGATTCATTACAATCAGGAATAAAAATACAACCGCCGAGCTTATTGCCGCAATCAAATACTGCGAAACACCGCAGCTGATACCAACGGCAATGCTCCAAAAAATAAAGGTGGCATCCCTTGCATCTTTGACAGGGGTACGGAACCGTATAATGGACAACGCACCAACCATGCCAAGGGACAGGGCAATATTGTTGCTTATAACGCTCATGATAAGCATGGTCACTATCGTCATCATGCCAAGGGACACATTGAACTTCTTGCTGTACGCCGTTCCTGAATAAGTGAGACGATACGTAAGCATTATGAATAAG
>Ga0334890_1005764_pt1 | contig 10249 bp, 7 predicted proteins | sample GraSluR1_MG_3_FD_207220 | JGI IMG/M metagenome (GOLD analysis project Ga0334890, IMG submission 207220) | Sludge microbial communities from methane-producing bioreactor in Wageningen University, Netherlands - Granular Sludge_31_08-R1 | ecosystem: Engineered > Bioreactor > Anaerobic > Unclassified... | reverse complement strand
CATGCCGAAACGGCGGCCATGATGTCCATGATGCTGACCGAGGCCGGGCCCAGATTCACGCTTGTCACCGACATTATCCTGGGATACGTGCGGAACTTGGGCCCTATTGTGGCGACTACCGTTTGCTCGCAGAATATGGAAATCCCCATGGACGCTATGATGAAATACAGTGTGGGGCTGTTCCTCTCCCGTATCGGGCGGTACGCGATCCGCTCGGTCATCACGGCGGCGACTCCCGCCGTGAGAATGGCAAGCGTGACCGCCATAGTGAAAGGGATGGACGCCGCTGTCGCGATGAAGAATCCGGTGTATGCCCCTACCACGAGAAAACTGCCGTGGGCGAAGTTGGAGAACTGCAAGATGCTGTAAATCAGGGAGTACCCGACCGCAATCAAAGCGTAAATCGAGCCTATGGAAAACCCATTCACCAACTGCTGCAAGACCCGCGCTGCTACCAACAGATCTCCCCCCAGGTCCTGACCTGCGTGTTCCCTGGTCGATCGCGATCACTGGGTTTCGGCCCCACCGCGAATGGGCGGCGGGGCCGAAACCGCACATCACTCATGTCGGTCGTTATCTGGGCGAATAGGTTTCCACCAACTTCATTTCGTTGCCCTCAACTTTGAGAATAGCGGCCTCCTTATCGATCGGGTTATGCGTCTTCGGATCCATCGTAATAGTCGCATGCTGTAGCTTTAGTCCCTTGGTATTCTCAAGCGCGTCCCTGATGGCCGCGCCTTCCGCCTTACCGGCTCGCTTGATGGCGTCCGCCACCAAGTACACCATGTCATACCCCATGCCGGCGTTCACTTCGGGGTTCTTATCGCCGTACTTCGCCGCAAACTTCTCCCTGAACTTCGCCATTACAGGGTCCTCCCAGGAGAAGTGGGTCGACCAGTAGCTCCCCTGCAGCTCCTTGCCGGCCATCTCGAGCATCGCTATGCTGTACCCGTCGCCGCCCATGAATATCACTTCATTCATCCCGATCTCCCTGGCCTGCTTCGCGATCAGGGCGATTTCCTTATATTGCGGAAGGGGCAGCAGCAATACCTCCGGGTTCTTCGGCTTGATTTCACTGAGCTGTGGCCTGAACTCGACGTCGCCGCCCTTGTACGCGAGTTTCGCGACTACCTCCCCGCCCAGTTCCTTGAGCCTCTTCTCGAAGAACTCGGATAGACCGACGGAGTAGTCGGACGTGACCTCGTAGAGGATCGCGGCCTTCTTCTTCCCGATCTTATTGAACATGTAATCCGCAAGCACTCTGCCCTGGTAGGGGTCGATGAAGCATATTCTGAAAGAATACGGCTTCACCTTGCCGTTGTCGTCGACGGTCACCTTCGGGTTGGTCGAGAAGGAGCCTATCTGCGGCACCTTGGCGGCCTCGCAGATCGGGCCCGTCGCGATATTCATGCCGCTCTGGTTTGCGCCTATGACCGCTACCACCTTATCCTGCTCGACGAGCTTCTTGACGGCGTTCACGGCGTCCGTCACATTGCTGCGGGCATCCCCGACAACGATCTCGATCTGCATGCCCAGCACGCCACCTGCTTTGTTAATTTCCTCGGCGGCCATTTTCGCTCCATTAGTTTCCGCTTGCCCGTAAATGGCCGAGTCCCCCGTCACGTTCGCCAGGTGCCCGATCTTGATCGTCTTCGTCGATTGGCCCCCACCGCAACCAGTCACCATGAGGCTAACCAGCGCGACCAATGCCACTATAGTCATCGCTCTTCTCACGCTTATCCCCCCGTCCTACTTATTGTCGTTTGACCGAATTGAGGTAAAACCGATATTCAGCAACCTTCTCGCTATTCCTGCTATTCGAGCCCCCCTTCGTCCAGTCACTTAATGCCTCCGCTCCCAGGCTCAGCCCGGTTCCCGTTGCGTCCACTTGATATCCCCGCCCACGACCGTCATGATCACGCGGGCGAGAGGTATGGCCGCGGGTTCTATATCGAAAATGTCGCTCGACAGGATCGCCATGTCCGCGAGGTATCCCACGCGGATGATCCCCTTTCGCTTCTCCGAGAACTCGGCGTAGGCCCCGCCGGTCGTATAGATTCGCACAGCCTCCTCAACGGAAACCCTCTCTTCGGGGTTCCATCCATCCGGGAACTGACCATCGAGGCCCGCCCGCGTCACCGCGGCGTGAATACCTGCCATAGGATCGATCGGGTATACGGGTGCATCCGCGCTGGCGCTGCAAGTCAGTCCGGCGTCGAGCAGCGACTTGATCGGATATGTTTTCCCACTCCTCTCGGGCCCGACTCGCCCCGGCATCCAGCCGGCATCGTACGGGACGCAGATCGCCTGGAGGTCCGGCGCCACTCCCAGGCGCTTCATCCGGGCTACCATCTCCGGCTCCACGATCCCGCAATGGGCGATGCGCGGGCGTTGCGCCCCAACCTTGACTGCCTCCTCGATGGCGTTCAGGGCCACGTCCATGGCCCTGTCGCCCAGGGCGTGGATCCTGATCTGTCTGCCCGCCCTGGTGGCGGCCACTGCGAGGCGCTCCAGCACAGCCGGTTCGTACACCAGCAACCCCCGGTTGCCGGGATCGTCCGCGTATGGTTCCCAGAGGGCTGCGGTGTGCGGCCCGAAGGCGCCGTCCGCCCAGAACTTGACCGCCCCTGTCCGCAACCAGTCGTCGCCGTCGCCCGTCCGACGCGTTATGCTCGAAATCTCCTCCTCCGACGACATCGGCTCGTCCATGTATACCCTCACCGGCATATCGCCGCCCGAGGCCATCCGCAGGAAGGTATCGGCGCAGTCGTAGTCGATGGAGTGGACACTGGTTATGCCGTACTTCGCCATCTCGTTCATGGCGGACCTCAGCATCTCCGACTTCTGGGCAGCCGTGGGCTCTGGAATGAGTCTGGCCACTATCTTCATCGCGTTCTCGTGAATAAGCCCGCTGGGTTCGCCGTCGGCCGCCCGCATCACCATGCCGCCGGGTGGATCCGCGGTGCGACGGTCTATTCCCGCGGCGCGCAGAGCGAACGAGTTCGCGAGGGCGGTATGCGTGCACGACCTGACGAAGTACACCGGGTTCGAAGGGCTTATGTCATCTATGTCGAGACGGCTAGGGTCCCTCTTCTCCTGAAATCTCTCCTGGTGCCATCCAAACCCGAGTATCCAATCCCCCGCGGAGACTTGCGCCGCCCTATCCTTGAGCCGGCGCCTCATCTCCCCGATGGACCAGCAATCGGATAGGTCTATCTGCGCGAGGCTCTGCCCGAACCAGAACAGGTGAGCGTGCCCGTCTATGAATCCGGGCAGGACCGTGCCGCCGTTCAGGTCCACAACATCAGTGCCGGACCCGTCTTTCAGGGCGAGAACCTCGGCGGTCGAACCTACCGCAAGGAACCTGCCGTTTTTCACCGCGACTGCTTGAGCTACGGGCTTGTCCGGATCCATGGTCCTTATGAGGCCGTTGATGAACAACCTCGAACCTTTGCGAGTCATCCGAGTCCTCACTCTCCCTCCACAATCAAATGTCCAGCCACACGTCTGCGAATGGCGCGATGGGGCAGACGCCCTAACCCTTCTCTCCCAAATATGTCTTCGGAAGCCGGTACGGCAATAGGAACTCGCCGACATTCACGCCTGCCGACATGGCCGCTTGGGCGACCGTGATATTCTCCGATCCCTGCCGCCCGCAGATTACCACTTCATCGCCGGGACGGACACCGGCTATATCGGTAACGTCCACAGCGAACCTGTTCATGCACACCGCCCCCACTATTGGGGCCCGCCTCCCATGGATGAGTACCCCGCCCGAGTTTGTCATCCTGCGGGGAAGCCCTTCCGCGAACCCAAGCCCCACCCAGGCGACTGTCGTAGGGTGGGAGCAATGGAACAAGGAGGTGTAGCTGACGGCGGCCCCCTCCGGTAGAACCCTCACTACCTCGACGCGCGCCTTGAATGTCATCGACTCAGTCAGCCCGATGGGGTCGGGAAACGGGAACGGCCACATGCCGTGGATGCCCGCTCCCGGCCTGACCATGTCGAGGTGAGCGCGTGGGACCAGGGAGATCCCCCCGGTGTTGCAAGCGTGTCTTATCCCCGGGTCTATCCCCGCATTCTTCAGGGCCTTGAGGGCGGAAATATACGAGTCAATCTGCGCTTCGCACGGTCCGGGGTCGGTGATCCAGGTGTTCGCGAAATGGGTGAACGAGCCCTCGACAACGAGCCCGGGAACGGACCGCAGTCTTTCGGCGAATACGGGGATGTCCTCGGGCCTCATCCCGGTAGTCCCCATCCCCGTGTCAATATCTATGTGAATCCTAGCCGGCTTACTCAGCTTGCACGCCCAGGAGCTGAGGGCGAGAGCCATCTCCTCGTCCCCCACCGCCTGGGACAGGCCGTATTCCACGACTACCCTCGCGAGTGGAACACCGGGCCTGCCGAAAACGAGGACGGGCGCGGATATGCCGGCCTCGCGCAAAGCGACCCCTTCGCCAATACTCCCCACCCCAAGCCACAGGGCGCCCCCGCGCAGTGCGGCCCCGGCCACAGGAACAAGCCCATATCCATATGCATTCGACTTAACTACCCCGAGCACCCGGACTCTCGGACCCACGAACTGCCTGAACCGGCGCACGTTCTCGGAAATAACGGACAGATCGACCTCGACCCACGCGCTCACAGGGATTGCTCCCTTCCACTGACCGAAACCGGCGGGATCTTGGAGGCACCCATACCTCACGCGATTCCCAATGCTCGGAATAGCAAGAATTGTGCCCGGCAACCGTGAGGTCCCATCAGTCCCGACGGTCCAAAGGCAGCCGGCACCGTAGAAAGCGCCTCGTAGGGCGGAGTAGATTGACAGGCATGACATACAACCGGCTTGACTGAAGGCCCCGCCGGGCGCGCCGTTGACCGGGTGCTGGTGGTTACTGTCGGGCTATCGCGGTCAACATCATTGCCACAAACGGCAAACCGCCGGCCGCCAAATCATAAGGGCATAGACGCGCCCTCCGTCGGACATGTTGCCACTGTAGGGGATGCGCCGGCGCGCTTCCATGGAGAACCGAGGTGGGTCGAGGTGCGGTCGGGATGCGATCTATGAACGGCAGGCATGAACGCAGGCGACTGCGACAAATACTGTCAGTCTCAGCCCGGCACGGTCTACGAATGGGACTGGCGAACCCTGCGGAATTCCGCCTCGCCATGGAGGATCTGGGACCCACATTCGTCAAGATGGGCCAGATCCTTTCCACGAGGCCCGACCTCTTGCCGCAGAGGTTCATCGACGAGTTCCAGAGGCTGCAGGATGATGTGAAACCCGAAAACCCGGGGGTGATTCGCGCGATCGTCGAGGACGGCCTGAAAGCGCCGATCGAGGATATCTTCGCCGAGTTCGATGAGAAGCCGATGGCCAGCGCGTCTGTGGCCCAGGCGCATCTCGCGCGGCTTAAAGATGGGCGGCGTGTGGTGGTCAAGGTGCAGAGACCCGGCATCCGCGACACAATGGAGAGCGATTTCAGGATCCTCAGGCGCGCGGCGCCGCTCCTAAGATTCGTGCCCCAGGGCAAGGTGCTAGACCCGGGGGAGGTCCTGGACGAGATATGGGAGACGACCAAGCTCGAGCTCGACTTCGCCAATGAGGCGGTCAACATGGAGAGGTTCGCGGAGAACAACCGCGAAAACCCGCTCATTGCCTCCCCCCGGGTACACCGGGAGTACACGACAGGCAACATCCTGATCATGGAGCACATTGACGGGGTCAAGATCAGCGACCTGGACGCCCTGAGGCGCGAGGGCCACGACCTGCACGACCTCGGGCTGAGGCTGGCCGACAACTACTTCAAGCAGGTGTTCGTGGACGGATTCTTCCACGCCGACCCCCACCCGGGCAACATCGTCGTCGCCGGTCCGACCATTGTATACCTGGATTTCGGGATCATGGGGGCCCTCGACAAACAGATGAGGGAGGGCTTCAACATGTTCCTGTCGGGCGTGGTGGACCACGACCTGGACGCGATGTGCCGGGCCATCCTGCGGATCGGGGTCAGGAGGGGACCCGTGGATCGCGGAAGGCTGTACTCCGACATCGAAGGGGTCTACGACAAGTACGTCGATGTGCCCCTGGTCGACATGGACCTCCGCGATCTGATAACCGACGTGTTCCGCGTGTGTCGCGGCAATAACATAACCCTCCCCAGGGAAATGACGATGCTGCTCAGGGGCATCATGACGCTGGAAGGGGTCGTGAGCGGGCTGGGTCCGGAGATCAACCTGATGGAGGTTGCGGTCCCCTACGCACGCGACTACATCTTCGGGCCGAATGACGTGTTACGGGACATCCGCGAACAGATCAGGGGCATCCACGCAATATCGAGGCTGGTTTCCAGGCTGCCCCACAAATTCGTCGGCCTGTTGAACAACCTGCTCGCGGGCAGGTTCAACCTCCAGGTCGAGTACCGGGGCATGGATAGGGCCGTTTCCCAACTGAGCAGGATGGCGAACAGACTTGTCTTCGGAATGGTGCTCTCGGCCCTGATAATCGCCTCCTCCCTCGTATTGAGCGCCCAGGTGGGACCCAGAATAGCGGGCTTCCCCGCCATTGGGTTGATAGGTTACCTCGGCGCGGCGTTGATGGGTTTCTGGCTTCTCGCCTCGATACTGCGCTCAGGCAGGATGTAGGCTTCGGGTATAGCCCTCGCGTGTAGCCTCCGCGTGTGAAGGTTGCCGTTTTTACAGCTATACTCACTCCGACTGTTGTCAATCTGCAGCTAAAACGGCGACGAACGTTGCCGCCTGACAGCGAACAGCCGTCCGAATGTTGTCAGATCGACAATGGTGCCGGCTCAGCGTCGATCGGGTTGTCGACGACCGGCTCAACGTCGATGGTTTATCGTCGACCGGTCAGCGTCGCCAGGCTCGACGCCAACAGGTCGGCCGGAGGCTCAGGCGCCCGGCGTCAGATGACGAATTCCCCGCCGCGGATGACCGGGACATCGTCCAGGTACAGGTCGGGTTTCAGCATGACGCAGTCGATATGCACGCCGGCCCGCACGGTGCCGCCGAAGGTGGAATTGTCACCGAAGGCGACGTGCACCGTACCGTGTATCTTCTCATCCTCCAGTACTATGCCCGTGAGCCTGGCCTTCTCGTTCGTGCCCACGCCGAGCTCGGCAACGTTTCTCGCCTCGACGGTACCCAGCAGCAATTCCAGTTCGGATGAACCCCAACCGGAAAACGCCACCGCCAGCCCGCGCCTGATATCGACGATGAGGGGCCTCTCGGCTTTGCCCAGGCCGGCGACAGACCCATCGACATGGATGCTCCCCTCGGCCGACCCTTCCACAGGCGCGATGTACGCCTCCCCCGATGGGAGGTTGCCAGAGTCGCCGGGTTTGAGGAACGTGCCCGTGCTGGCAATCGCCTCCCGGCCTTCGAGGCTCATGGTGAGGGAGCGGTTCATGTAGGACAGGCGGGCTGAGCGGGCTCGCGTGAGGAGCCCCGAGACCCTCGCGGTGAGTTCTCTTACACTGCGATAATCCGCCGTAAGGGCGCCCTCGCTGAACATGTCCCTCGTGATGCCGGGCATGGTAGCCACTCGCGAGCCGCGGCTCGCCGCTGACCTTCTGGCCTGTGTATGGGTGAGGGATTTCGCCGTCGGGCAGATCACTACGTTCGCGGCGGCCATCGCGGCGGCCACGGCAGGCGGAGGCTCCCCACCGTTGACACTCCGCGGCTTCATCACCATCATGACGGCGTCGGAACCCAGGGACTGCGCGGCGGCAAACAGGGCTCCTCCTATGTCCTCCTTATCCGTGTCTGTGACGATGAGGGTGGATTCGCCCTGGGATAACCCCATGCACTTGGTCAGGATGTTCTCACACGTCTCCACGAGACTCGAGTCCCGCGAATATCCGCGCAAAGACGACACTCCTTCCATCTAACCCGGCGCGCGGGTGACGATCGGATTCACAGGAGTTCGGCCAACACCCTGGCCAGGATCGAGCGGGCCAGAATGACGGGCGCCCCGGTTATCCCTTTGACCGTATCCTTCATGGCGAGGGTGTAGCCGAAGCAATCCATGACGATAATCTCCGCGCCCCATTCATTGAGGTTATGGGCGGCGCGGTCCAGGTCCTCCACCTCGCCGTAAGGAGAAGCGGCTTCGATTCGCACTCCGGCGGCGGCAGCGGCCCACCTGTCGCCTCCCTGGGGGATCTGGTCCGCGTCGGGCAGGAGAACCCCCAATCTCGATCCTCCCGCGATGGCGGAAACCACGTTGAACAGCAGGCGTTGGGGCTTGACCACGAGCCTTTCGCAGGCGAAGGGCGGGAACTCGCCTGTGCAAACCAGGGATATCAGCTCGGCGCCCCTTCCCACGAGTTCGTCCAGCTTCTCCTGAATGCGCGGGAGGATGTGCTTCTCCGCGATCTTCACCGCGGTCCCGTCCCTCATCCTGGTTACCAGGACGTAGTCGCCCGGCTCCGGGTACATTCTCTTGACCTCTTCCAGGGTCAGGCCATCGAGGGCTCCAGCCTCGATGATCTCGACGTCATCGCCCAGGATGCCCCTCATCTCTGGGATCAGGTCCACCCTCGGGGATTGCCCGATGGTGATGGTGCCGAGCACTCGCTTCGCCCGCATCGCCGTTCCTCCTCCCACTGTTGAACTCCCGCTGCTCCCCTATCGCTGCTGCGTTCCCACTGCTGTCCTGCCGCTGTCCCTCTACCGCTGCTGCGCTCCGGCGGTCCTTCCGAGCGTCTGAAGGTGATTCATCGGGCCGTACAGTTCGACCATCCTCCGGAACTCCTCGGGGTCGAAGAAACGGCACTTGCCGGCCCCAAACGCCTTCGCCACCTCCAGCGAGAACCTAACCGCCTGTTCCACGTCTACCACGTGGCTCGCGCCCGTAGCGCACCCGGGCACCGCGCTCTCGGTCGTTATGGCGACGCCGACCACCGGAGCGGCGGTGGAAGTGGCGGGCTGCAATATGCTGTTCACGTGGTGAACCCCATTGCCGTAAGGAGTGATGTCCTGTGTCGCGATGGGGAACGTCACCGGGGCCGCGCCCGTTGATATACTCATCAAGCCCAGCAGATCCTCGCTCACGCGAAGTATGTATCCTTCTTTAACCGTCGGGGAGATCGCGAACCCCTTGTGATTGATTATGCGGTTGCCCTTGGTCGTGTCAACCGACAGGATGGCGTCCATGCCCGGATCGACCTCGTGCTTGTTCATCTCCTGCATGTCAACCGGAGAACCCATGAAGGGGACCGGTTCGTGTGGTTCCGTGGGTGCGTCGGGGCAGATATGCGTGGCGATGATCAGGTCTCCGGGGAGGACGTCCCCCCTCTTCGCCATCCAACCTGCTTTCAGGGCCGCTGCCACGGCGGTCACAGCCCCGTCTCCATCCGAAACCAGCCCGATCATCTCGGGGCGCGCGCCGATGCCGCCCAGTCTTCCGATGATGCCCAACGTGGGCGCATTGCCCCCGCGCCTGGCGCCATGTTTACCCTGTATGACCGCTTTCACGAAGTCGGTATGACCCCCTGCCGGCCCTTCTATGCGCACACTGGTAGACTCCTCAATCCCCGCGGCGCGAAATGCCTCCACCACGGCTGCGCCGTTAACGCCCGGGTCGTCCAAAAGAGAGAACGCCTCCAGGGTTGCTTTGAAGCTCATCCATCTCACCCCTCGTCGAACGCGTACTTGATTACATCCTTGCCCGTGATCCGCTCGATTGCGGAATAGAGACCTTTATCTTTCACCCCCGCTCCAAGGATCAACGAGTCCTTCGGGACAACCACGACGGCGACTCGCTGACCGGCTTGCACTTCGGCGGAGGACAACGGGAATCCGGTATCGGCGTCCAGGGTGGCAATGAGATCGGGGAATGTAGCCAATCTCTCTCCGGATTTCTCGAGCGTCATGTACTCGTTCCAGAATACCAGATCGTACCCGGCCTCGATCTCCACCCTGCCCACGTCGAACCCGCCCGTGGTTTCGATATCCTTGCGCAGCACCTCCCCCGCACACACTACGCCGCCGCCGGCCGCGTCCGCCGCGGCTTCGACCGCGGCCCCGGGGGACTTCCCAGCCGCATCGAGCATCGCCCTTCCCACCTCGACGCACCGCCCGATCGCCCCGGGGGCGCCGTGTTTTTTCACGTACGACGCCTCGACCGGGTTCCTGGCCACGGCCACCAGCCCCCCGGCCTGCACCGCGGCGTGCCGAATCATATTCGACGCCCTCTCGATCCCGCCCCTCGCGAATACCTCGATGTAAG